>WNFD01002033.1_pt1 | contig 20356 bp, 17 predicted proteins | sample 5400491 | NCBI WGS metagenome assembly WNFD01 (sample SAMN13153343, study PRJNA577476) | soil metagenome | isolation source: 120 cm saprolite under Douglas fir tree site 2 hole 2 replicate 2 | place: USA:California | collected 2015-04-18
GCCGGCTGGCCTATGCGCCCGAAGCCAGCCGGATCGTGGCCATCCTCAACCTCCTGTTCCTGCTGTCGATCATTCTGTTGCCGGTTACCACCGGCCTGTACGGCAGCTACATGACCTCAAGCGATGTGACGGCACTGTACGGATTCAACCTGACCTTGATCTCGGCGCTCAATACGATTTTGTGGGTCATTGCGGTCGCGCGCCGGCGCGATTGGGTGGTGACCGTTGCGCCGGCGTTCGCGACCGTGGTGTTTGTCATCGCTTCCATCGTCGGCCTGTTTACCCCTTACCTCACAAGGTATGTGTGGCCGATCGCGTTCCTGGCACCGGTATTGGCCGCCTACGCCGAGCGCCGAGAAAACCGGCGTTGAGCCGGTGCTTGTGCAGCATCCATACGTACGCCAAGCGTCGTCATTGCGACGGGCAGCCGGTAGCCCGGATAAGCCAACGGGTCGGCGCGAAGCGCAGCCCGATGACAGGCTCCGCGCAATCCGGGAAAGATCGTCGCGCTGGCCCCGGATTTCGCTTCGCTTATCCGGGCTACGGGGAAACGTCTCCGGCGATTGTCCACAACGCGACCTTACGGTTTCACACCGCGCATCGCGGCCTTGTCCTCGCGGACGAGCCGGCTGTTGCGCTGGACCACCGAATAGGTCGCCAGCGCGAATACGATCACCAATAGCTGTGCCGACAGCGCCTCAAGCGTCGGATTCAATCCAATCGAGCCGAGCCATGCCACGCTTTTCAGTTCGGTAAACGGCAGTATCGACTGTTCCTGGAATTCCTGCACGGCTTCGCCGATGAACTTGATCGCCATCGCGAACAGGAACGCCGAGGTGATGATGAACAGCGGCCGCAGCGGAATCTTTTGCGCGATCAGATTGATAAAATAAAACAGCACGACGAGCCCGATTGTCGCGGCGCCGAGCCCCGCGAACAGGCCGGCGCTCCAGCCGCCTTCGGCTGACGCCAGCGCATTGACGAACAGCACAGTTTCGGCGCCTTCGCGAAATACCGCAAGGAAGGCGAGCGCGGCGACGGCCCAGACGGTGTCTTGCGACAGCGCGCTGTCGGCCTTGTGCGCCAGATAATCCTGCCAGCCGCGCGGATCCTGCTTTATCATCAGCCAGCCGCTGACGTAGAGCATCAGGCCTGCCGCGAACAGAATGATGATGCCTTCGAGTATATCGCTGTGCTCGCCCGAATTCAGCACCGCAAACAGCCAGGCGGCGACGATGCTGGCGCCGACCGCGGCGAGCGATCCGGCGTAGAGGGCCCGGATGCGGTGGCCGGCACCCGCCTTGGTCAGATAGCCGGCGAGTGCTGCGATCACCAGCATGGCTTCAAGCCCCTCGCGGAGCAGGATGACGGCGGCCTGAATGAATGCAGACGACATGGGCGAACCTGTGTTGGCTCGTTTTTATCGCTCCAAGAATTTAAGTAAAGCCGCGCCGCGCCACACAACTTCGTTAGTGGACGCGCGCTGCAAGGAACGCCCTGCAAACAGGGCACTTCTGCTTATCGCTAGACGATTAGAATCGTTCAATTCAGCCGGTCTGGGTGACCGGCTGAACCAGTTTTTGCTGCGCCGACGCGGGCCGCCGCGCAGCCAATCGTTCGGCTTGAAAGATCGCCAACGTCAGCACGGCAATCGCGACCGCCTGATGCGCCAATGCGAGGACAATCGGTACCTGGTTCAACAGCGTGAGAATACCGAGCGTCGCCTGCAACGTCATGACAGCCGCGAGCCACCATGCGCCATTCACCGCGGCCGCCGCGGCCCGCGAACGCACGGCGTCGAGCGCATGCAGGATCGCCAGCACGAACAGCGCATAGGCGGTCATGCGATGCTCAAACTGCACCGTCAGCGTGTTGTCGAACAGATTTCGCCACCATGGCGTCTCGAAGAACAGCCGCGATGCGGATGGGATCAGCGCCCCGTCGATATCAGGCCAGGTGTTGTAGATCTTGCCGGCGCGCAGGCCCGCGACCAGCGCGCCCAGATAAAGCTGCACGAAGGTCAACACCAGCAGGGCCATGCTGGTGATCTTCAGCCGTGAAGATGCAACCAATGACGGCCGTTGCGTCAGTCGGCGCAGCGTCCAGACGATCGCGGCAAAAATCAGAAGTGCCAGCACCAGATGGGTAGCGAGCCGATATTGCGAAACCTCGACCCGCTGCGAAAGCCCGGAGGCCACCATCCACCAGCCGACCGCACCCTGCAGCGCACCGAGGCCGAAGATCAGCCATAGCCGCCGCTTCAGGTCCGCACTCAAGACTCCCCGCCAGAGAAACCAGAGGAACGGCAACAGATAGGCAACGCCGATCACGCGCCCGAGCAACCGGTGGCTCCATTCCCACCAGAAAATGGTCTTGAATTCGGCGAGGTTCATGCCGGCGTTGAGTTCACGATATTGCGGAATCGTCTGGTAGGCTTCGAACGCCTCGGTCCATTGTTTCTGATTGAGCGGCGGCAGGGTGCCGGTGACCGGTTTCCACTCGACGATCGAAAGCCCGGATTCGGTGAGACGCGTGGCGCCGCCGACCAGTACCATGATCGCGATCAGCGCGGCGATCGACAGCAGCCACCATCTGATGGCGCGGCCATGGGGGGCTTGTTGTGCGGAAATACCGGTCATCGAAGCTGCGCTTGTATGAATTTTCGCGCACTTTATAGTCCGCCCCTTCCCGCGCGCAAGGCGCTCACTTGAAGCGAGCTGCACATTTCCGCCATGACCATACGCACCCGCAAATTCTTCGGAACCATCGCCCTGCTCGTGCTCGTGGCGGTGTGGTCGCTGATGGGAATGACCGTGGCGCAGACGCCGTGGCTCGCGAACTCCGGGCTGTTGCAGGCCATCTTCTATGTCGTGGCCGGCATCGGATGGGTGCTGCCGGCGATGCCGATCATCAGCTGGATGGCGCGACCGGACGCCTAGACACGCAGTTTGAAATGAAAGAGGCCGCCAACTGAGACGGCTTCTCGCATTTCAACCGAACGACTAATCTCAGCGGCACCGCGCGATATTTACGGTTTGCGCTTTGAACTATTCACGAGGGGCGACCACCTGCGGACATCGATGTACGTAATCCCAGGGAATATCGTAGGTGCAGGTGTAGCGGATATCGTCTGATGTTCTTGGTTGCCTGGCGTCTACCATCGGTTCGTCATTCGATGGCCCATAGAAGAAGCCCCCGGCTGTCGGCCAGATACCCCCTGTTCCCCGGTGATGATGCAGCGATCGGCCGACTGACGGTTGGAAAGTCGGATGCGGCGGAGCAAACCCTCCGCCACGCACTACTGCTACTGCCGGATCGGCAAATGTTTCGCTCGCGGCAAGGACAAACGCTACTGCACTGAGAGACGCGATAAGCGTTCCACACATTCTATAGGTCATGGCACTCACCCATTCGTAGGTTACTGAGCAGCATTCCTACGCAGGCTAAGCCGGGCCTTTCGTGCCCGCAAAGGCATAATTAACTGTTAGTTAAGGCGTAATCTTAATGGAGAGGCACTCTCTGGATCGCGCCGCCGACCCATCGTTGCTGACTTTGGCGTCGCCAGTTCAGATGCCGAGTGCGCTCTGGTAGGCGAAAAGCGCCGGCGCGCCGCCTGTGTGCAGGAAGACAACATCGTCGTCTTTGCGCCAACGCCCTTGGCGGATCAGGGCGATCAAGCCCGCGAGCCCCTTGCCCGAATAGACCGGATCAAGTGCAAGAGCCTCGAGCCGGCCTGCAAGTCGGATCGCTTCGATCGTGGCTTGGTGCGGGACCCCGTAGGCAGGTCCCGCATGCCCCGCGACGACTTCCACCGTTGCTTCGTCGAACGGAACATCAAGCAGATTGGACGCTTCCCGCGCAAACGCCACGACATCGGCTCGCACCCGCGTGGGCTCGGCGTCGATATCAATCCCAACGATCCGCGTGTTTGGCATTGCCACGGCTGCACCGACGACGAGACCAGCCTGCGTGCCGGCGCTTCCGGTGCAGTGCACGATGGCGGTTGGTGCGAAGCCCAATAGCGCCGCCTGCGGTTCGATCTCGGAAATCGTCGTGGCATAGGCGACTGCGCCCAGGGCATTCGAGACCCCGTATGGCACAAAGTACGGCCTGTGACCCTTCGCTTCGAGATCGCCGACGAGCGTGCGAATGGCTGCATTGCGGTCACCGGTCCACGCCACGTCATGGAGGTGCGCGCCGAACAGCCGATTGAGAAACGCGTTGCCCGAGGTCTTGTATTCTGGCGTCGGCGGTTCGAGTCGGCCGTGGTAGACAGCAAGATGGCACGCGAGGCCGAGCTTTGCCGCAACCGCCGCAACCTGCCGCTGGCTGTTCGATTGCACGACGCCACCCGAGACGATCGTATCGGCGCCGCTCGAAAGTGCCTCGTGCAGGACGTAGTCGAGCTTGCGCAACTTATTGCCGCCAAAACCGAGCCCAGTAGCATCTTCGCGCTTGACCCACAGCCGCGGTCCGCCGAGATGAGCCGTCAGTCGCTTCATCGGCTCGAGTGGGGTCGGCAGATGGGCCAAACCTAAGCGAGGAAAGACAGCGAGTCGGTCGAATAATGGCCTGCGATCAATTTGCATCGTTCTGTCCGTCTGACTCACAAGTGCAGCGGCGCCGCGAATCTACTTTTGATTTACTTGAATTTCGAATCGCGATGAGTGCCCACTGTCTCATCGAGCGTGGCCTCCTGAACCCGGAGCGCGCTTGGCCTGACGGAATGTGATGCCCGAAAGAATCACGCGCATGACCCGCAGCGAACGCTGTCGTCCGTCCCAGGCGATGCGCGGAAGCGCGTGCGGATTGGTTCGCCCCCCGGTCTCGACGACGCCTGATATCGCCGACACCGCACTGGCGAAGCCGGCCTCCTCGGCCATCGCGATATGTCGCCGGCCGAAGGCTGCGCGATCGCCGAACGGATAGGCGAAATGCCTGACCTTGCGGTGGAACGCGGCTTCGGCGACCGCCCGCCCCATCGTCATCTCGCGCAACGCGGCGTTATCCTTCAGGTTCGACAGCACAGGATAGTTCACCGTCGCGCTTCCAATCGTCACCAGCGGATCCGCCGCGAGCTTCGCCAGGTCGTCCCAGTCCATCGATGCGTCACGTGACAGTGCCGCAAGGTCGACGGAATAGCGTTTGCAGAGATCCTTGATCGCCAAAGAGAGATCGGGCGGCGGCAGCGAGCGCATCCACCCCTCAAGAAAATCATAAAGCTGATATTTTTCGGAAGTATTTCCGACATTGAAGCGCTGCTCCTTGCGATCCATCACCAGGCTGACGCGATTCTCGCGCGCAATCACCGCTTCAAGTGCAAGCCACCAGGCCTCGCCGAGACGGTCCGGAAACGCCGTCGGCACATAAACGGTGAAGGGAACGCCGTGCTTCGCCAACAGCGGATAGGCTGACGTCATCAGATCCTTGTAGGCGCCGTCGAATGTCAGGCACACAAATCGTCTTGGCGAGGCCAGCGTGACCGCCCTCTGGCAAGCCTCGTCCATTGAAACGATGTCGAATTTCCAGCGCTTCAACGCAGCGATCGTTCGATTGAGAAATCCGGGCGTGATTTCGCGGGATTTGAGCGGCTGAAAGCGCCCGGCGGGCCGCGCGCGTACGCGTTCGAACCGCAAAATGACTCCGGCGCCCCCGGCGCGCCGCTGCATCAGCCGTGAATAACCGCTGAAATAGGCTAGCTCCAGGCCCGCGCGGGCCAGAAAAGGGTTGTCAGATGGCAAACGTCCCGTCCCCTCACTGCCGCCATCGCCCCCGCCCGCGGCTAATGTCATTACGCTTTGTTGACCTTTCTTTGCAAAGGTCGGCCGAGTCGCAAAATGTAATAATTCCCTGTAGGCAGGTTTTCCGATGACCATGGCTGCCGCGATCGAAAGCCAGGCGGCCGGCGCGCAGGCGTGGTCGAAAGCGAGCCGCATCGCCAGCGTCGATATCCTTCACGATCTTGTTCATGCCGAGGCGATCTGGCGCGGCCTCGAAGATCAGCAGCAGTTCTCCACACCCTACCAGCGGTTCGATTTTCTTGGCTCCTGGCAACGCCAGGTCGGAGCGCGCGAGGGCCTCATCCCTTTCATCGTTATCGCCTACGACGCCGAGCGCCGGCCGCTGTTGCTGCTTCCGCTTGCGCTCAGGCAACGGCACGGCATTCGTACCGCCTGCTTCATGGGTGGCAAGCACGCCACCTACAACATGGCGCTCTGGGACAGGGATTTTGCGGCTGACGCGACCGCTGCCGATCTCGACGCGTTGGTATCGGGAATACGCCAACGATCCGAGGCCGACGTTCTGGCGCTTGACCAGCAGCCGTTGCGCTGGCGGGATTTGCCGAATCCGATGGCGCTGCTGCCGAACCAGGCCTCGGTCAACGATTGCCCGCTGATGACCATCGTGCCCGACGAACCGCCGACGGCGCGGATCAGCAATTCGTTCCGCCGCCGGCTCAAGGGCAAGGAACGCAAGCTGCAGGCCCTGCCCGGCTATCGCCATGGCGTGGCGCAAACCGACCACGAGATCGAGCGGCTGCTGGAGGCGTTCTTCCGCATCAAGCCGCTGCGGATGGCGGAGCAGAAACTGCCCAACGTGTTCGCGGAACCCGGCGTCGAGGATTTTATTCGCGACGCCTGCCTGACGCCGCTTGCGAGCGGCGGTCACGCCATCGATATTCACGCGCTCGAATGCGACGACGAGGTGATCGCGCTGTTCGCCGGCGTCGCCGACGGACATCGGTTTTCGATGATGTTCAACACTTACACGATGTCCGATAATTCGCGCTACAGCCCCGGACTGATCCTGATGCGCGATATCGTCGATCATTATGCCGAGCACGGTTATCGCGCGCTCGACCTCGGGATCGGATCGGACGACTACAAGAGGCTGTTCTGCAAGAGCGACGAGCCGATCTTCGACTGCTTCATCCCGCTCAGCCTGCGCGGCAAAGTAGCGGCGGCCGCGATGTCAGGGATCAACCGCGCCAAGCATCTGGTGAAGCACAATCCGGCACTTTTTCAGATGGCGCAAAAGCTGCGAAGCGCGCTTCACCGAAGCAGATAGGTCAACAACCTCATCCCCGCGTAACGGCTTCACTGTTATCGCTGGAGGAGCGCGCTTCTTCGCGCGCGTCTCGAAGGATGATGATGGCCTCATGGTTCGAGACGGCGCAAACGCGCCTCCTCACCATGAGGGTCACAGCTAGCTAAGCCACAGCGGATCTGCGTTCAAGCCGCCACGACCCGCGGGCCGATCTCGACGGTATCGGTGGGCTGCACCGGTTTGCTCAGCATCGTCAACTCGGTGAAGCAAGCGGCAGCTCTCAACTGATCGCACATCGAGCTGCGGCCATCCGCGGTCATCGATGCATCCGGTACCAGCACGGCGCGTGCCTGCGCCGTCAGCAGTTCGGGAGGCAGGTCGGCGGCGGTGCCTGCGTCCAGCAACACGTGATCATAGACCCGCAGCAAGGCATCGATCGCGAGCGTGAGCCGCGGCGATTGCAGCGCTGCGCGGTCCGAGCCCGGCCGTCCGGCGCTGACCAGATGAACCCGCGACAGCCGGTCCTTGGTGATGATTTGCGAAAACGAGGCCTCGCCCATCATCAAATCCGCCAGCCCCGGCGCGGTCGGATCGACCGACGTCAACGAGATGGTCGCTGATGACGCCGACAGATCGACCACCACGACCCGTGCGGTCTGCGCCATCAGGCGTGCCAGCGTCAGCGCCGTCAAGGTGATGCCTTCGCTCGGGGCGGTGCCGAGTATCGTGATCTTGCGAGCCGCCTCGCCTGCGTCGCGCAAATCATTGGCGAGTTTCTCGATCTCGGCAAACTCGGGCGCGATGTCGGGGCCGGTTTCGCTGAAGAAGGGCTCGGGATCGGCGACGACGGTCGCTGCCGTTGGCGCATCGACCGGAGCCGGCGAAGGCGTAAACGCCGCCGCGGCACGGGGCGCCGTCATGCGCAGGAGTTCGCCGGTCGCGATCGCGCCGGCGCTGAGCATCAGCGTCGCCAGCGTCGCGATCAGGACGACCGGCAGCTTCTTGGGGTATGCCGGGGTGTTGGAAACGCTGGCGCGGGAAATGATCCGGCCGTCCGCCGGCGCGGCGTCGATGTTCTCGCGGGTGGTCGCCTCGCGATATTTCGCCAAATAGGATTCCAGAAGATCGCGCTGCGCCTTGGCTTCCCGCTCCAGCGCCCGAAGCTGAACGTCCTGGCCGTTGGTCGAGGTCGCCAGCTTCTTCAATTGCTCGAGGCTGGCGCTCAGGCCCTCGACCCTGCCGCCGGCGATGCGTGAATCATTGTCGAGCGAGCGGGAGATCTTGCTCGCCTCTTCGCGAAGCTGGCGATCGAGATCCGAAAGCTGCGCCTTCAGCTCCTTGATGCGCGGATGGTTGTCGAGCAGCGTCGATGACTGCTCGGCAAGCTGGGCGCGCAGCGTGACGCGCTGTTCGGACAGCCGGCGGGTCAGTTCGGAATTGAGAACCTCGGAAGCCTCGATCGGCTTGCCGCTCTGAAGCATTTCACGGATCAGCCGGGCTTTCGACTCCGCGTCGGACTTCAGCGCGCGCGCGTTGTTCAATTGCGTGTTCAGCTCGCCCATCTGCTGGTTGGAAAGCGTGGTGTTGTTGGTGCCGACGAACAGGCTCGATTTCGAGCGAAAGTCCTCGACGCGGGATTCCGCTTCCGCAACCTTCCTGCGCAGATTATCGATTTCGCCGGACAGCCATTGCCCGGCCGATTTGGCCTGCTCCTGCCGCGCGCCCTGCTGCACCACCAGGTAGCCTTCGGCGATCGAGTTGGCGACACGCGCCGCCAATTCCGGATCGCGCGACTGGAATTCGATGACGATGACCCTCGACTTGTCGACCGCATAGGCGGTGAACCGGTCGAAATAGGCATCCAGCACCCGCTCTTCCGGCGTCAGCGAGAACGGATCGCGACCGATCCCGAACAATGTCAGCAGCGACTTGACCGGCGAAATGCCTTGCAGCACCGGATCGAACTCCGGCCGCTCGGCGAGCTTGTTCTTCCTGATGATTTCGCGCGCGAGATCGCGCGACAACAGCAACTGGACCTGACTGGTGACCGCCTCGGCATCAAGCGCGTTGCGCTCCTCGTTGCGCTCGCCGTTTGGCCGCAGGAAGATGTTTTCGCGTCCGTCGATCAGGATCCGGGCTTCCGATTTGTATCGCGGCGTGATCATGTTGACGGCGGCAACCGAGAGCACGGCGGCGAGCAGCGTCGGAACGATAATCCAGCCCCTGTTGCGCAACAGCGCCTGGCCAAGCGCGCGTAGATCAAGGTCACCGGTTTCGGGGACAGCCGGCTTGTCGGTGGCTGACGCGGGCGTTGCGACGACCTGCGGAGCAACGGTGTTTTCGTTGCCCGCTATGTCCTCGCCTGCACGCCAGAACGCTAAACGCATCGCACACCCCCGCAGACGCAAACTGCTCTGCTCAACCCTGGCGATTACACTCTATTAAGGTTGCCGCTGGGTTAATTCCGCCGGTTGCTGCAGGGAACGCCGGACGCGCGCCGCCGCGCTCATGCTTTGTTAACCACGAATGCCCTTAATCGGAATCGATCATTCTCTCGGGGCTGTCCGATGCGAGGCGTTCGCGCCGCTATCCTCTGTCTGCTCACTGCGCTCGCTCTGGCGGGCTGCATGCGCAGATCCGCGCCGGTCGCCGTCGTCGAGCCGCAAGGCGAGCTCGATTCGTTTGCTTACGGGCCATCCTACCGCATGGCCCCTGCCCCAGCGGCGGCCGCCTATGCTGCTGCCGCGCCAATGCCGGTGGCTCATGACGCGGCCTATCGGCTCGATGCCGGCGACAAGTTGCGCGTCGTGGTCTACGGCCAGGAAGGTCTCACCAATACGTATGCGATCGACGCCGGCGGCTCGATCACCATGCCGCTGATCGGCGCGGTGCCGGCGCGCGGACGAGCTCCGGCGGGGCTGGCTGCACAGATCGCGGCCAAACTGCGCAACGGCTACATCCGCGAACCGTCGGTGGCGGTGGAGATCGAGGCCTATCGGCCGTTCTTCATCCTCGGCGAAGTCGCGGCCCCCGGGCAATATCCCTATGTACCCAACATGAGCGTTGAAAGTGCGGTGGCGATCGCCGGCGGATTTTCGCCCCGCGCACGGCGCGACCGCGTTACGCTGACCCACATCGACAATTCGGGCTCATCCCGAACCGTGGTGCCGCTCGGCACCGCGCTTGGCCCCGGCGATACCGTCCTCGTCGGCGAACGCTGGTTCTGATCATGACCGTCGTTTCAGATCAGCCGCTTCGTATCCTGCACGCGGTGCGCACGCCGGTCGGCGGCATCTTCCGTCACATCCTGGACCTCGCCAACGGGCAGGTCGACCGCGGCCACCACGTCGGCCTGATCGCCGACAGCCTGACCGGCGGCGAGCGCGCCGAGGCCGCGCTCAAGGAAATCGCGCCCCGCCTCGCGCTTGGCGTTCATCGTCTTGCCATTCGCCGCGAACCCTTTCCCAGCGACGTTTGGGTGTGGGCGCGTTTCATGCATCTGATCCGGCGGCTGAAGCCGAACGTCCTGCATGGCCATGGCGCCAAGACCGGCGCCTTCATCCGCCTGAAACCCCGTTCGAAAGGCGCCATTCATGTCTATACGCCCCATGGCGGCTCGCTGCATTACCCGCTGAATACCATCAACGGCGCGTTCTACAGTCGCCTCGAACGCACGCTGATGAACCGCACCGATCTGTTCCTGTTCGAAAGCGCCTTCGCCCGCGATACCTATCAGCGCACCATCGGCACGCCCAAGGGGCTGGTACGCTGCGTGTTCAACGGCGTGACCGCGGACGAGTTCGACCCTGTCGTCAAGGCGGCTGACGCCACCGACATCGTCTATGTCGGCGAGTTCCGGCACATCAAGGGGGCGGACCTCCTGGTCGACGCGGTGGCGCGGCTGCGCGCCGACGGTAAATCGGTCACGCTGACGCTGGCAGGCGATGGCGAGGAACTCGAGGCTCTCAAGGCTCAGATCGAAAAGCTCGGCCTCACCGAGGCGGTCCGCTTCATCGGTCACGTCAAGGCGCGATACGGTTTCTCGAAAGGCACCGTACTGGTTGTTCCGTCGCGCGGGGATTCGATGCCCTATGTCGTGATCGAGGCGGCGGCGGCCGGAATTCCGATGGTCGCCGCGAATGTCGGGGGCATCCCGGAAATTTTCGGACCGCACGCCGAGGCGCTGTTCGCCCCCAATATCGCGGGCGCGATGGCCGACGCGATCGAGATCGCGCTTGATGATCCCGAGACCGCGCTGGCTCGGGCAAAATCCCTTCGAGAACGAATCTTCCTGCATTTTTCGCAGAATGCGATGGTCGACGGGGTGTTGGCGGGCTATCGCGACGCTTTTGCCAATCGTTAACCGTTTCCACCCGCGATAACTGTTTCTTCCGATTTGTCCTCTAAGCCGTGAAGCGGGGAATTCCGCCCCGGCGCGCGCATGCCTGAATGCCTGTGCAAGAACGGACTTGATAAAGTGGAACCGATCAACGCACGCTCGATGTTGGATGCAGCGGCAGCCGCCGCAATGACCGTCACGGCGGATCGCCCTGCAACCGAACGGCGCCTCCGGCTGTCGCTGGCCGCACTCACCGTCACCCACCAGAAAGTGCGCAAGGCTTATTCGCCGATCGTGATCGCGGGCGCGGTTCGCGTCGCCGATTTTGCCCTGGTCAATCTCGTCGGCATCGCGCTCTATCTTGGATATGTGGTTCCTATCAGCGGCTTTCACTGGGAATACATCGCCGCCATCTTCGGCATGACCGCGACCGCGGTGCTCTGCTTCCAGGCCGCCGATATCTACGAAGTACAGGTGTTTCGCGGACAGCTGCGGCAGATGACGCGGATGATTTCGTCATGGGCATTCGTGTTCCTGCTGTTCATCGGCGCATCGTTCTTCGCCAAACTCGGCGGCGAGGTATCGCGGCTCTGGCTCGCGGCGTTTTTCTTTGCCGGCCTGGCCGCGCTGATGGCCGAACGGCTGTTTCTTCGCGCGCTGGTGCGCGGCTGGGCGCGTGACGGCCGGCTCGATCGCCGTACCATCGTGGTCGGCTCGGACGAAAACGGTGAGAAGCTGGTCGCGGCGCTCAAGGCCCAGTGCGATTCGGATATCGAAATCCTCGGCGTGTTCGATGACCGCAACGACAGTCGCGCGTTCGATACCTGCGCCGGGAGTCCAAAACTCGGCAAGGTCGACGATATCGTCGAATTCGCCCGCCGCACCCGCGTCGACCTCGTGCTGTTCGCACTGCCGATCTCGGCGGAGACGCGGATTCTCGACATGCTGAAGAAACTGTGGGTGCTGCCGGTCGACATCCGGCTTTCCGCTCACACCAACAAGCTGCGCTTCCGTCCCCGCTCCTATTCCTATCTCGGCAAGGTCCCCACCCTCGATGTCTTCGAGGCGCCGATCACCGATTGGGATCTGGTGATGAAGTGGCTGTTCGACCATTTCGTCGGCGCCGTCATTCTGCTGCTGGCGACGCCGCTGATGGCGCTGGTGGCGCTGGCGATCAAGCTCGACAGTCCGGGGCCGGTGCTGTTCCGCCAGAAGCGGTTCGGCTTCAACAACGAGCGCATCGACGTCCTCAAGTTTCGCTCGCTGTACCACGATCAGGCCGATCCACTGGCCACCCGGGTCGTGACCCGGAACGATAGCCGCGTTACCCGTGTCGGACGCTTCATCCGCAAGACCAGCCTTGACGAATTGCCGCAGCTCTTCAACGTCGTGTTCAAAAGCAATCTCTCGCTGGTCGGCCCGCGTCCGCACGCTGTGCAGGGCAAATTGCAGAGCCGGCTGTTCGACGAAGCGGTGGACGGCTATTTCGCGCGCCACCGCGTCAAGCCGGGCATCACCGGCTGGGCCCAGGTCAACGGCTGGCGCGGCGAAGTCGACAGCGAAGAGAAAATCCAGAAGCGCGTCGAGTTCGATCTCTACTACATCGAGAACTGGTCGGTGCTGTTCGACCTCTACATTCTTCTCAAGACGCCGCTGGCGCTGATGACGAAGAACGAGAACGCCTATTAGACGTCCCGGTCAGGCGTCGCGTGTCGGTAAGCGTTGCGTAAGTTTGCGAGTGTGTGATGGCGTATGCGGCGACAGCCGATGGCTTTCTTCCATCGATGACGGCAGCACCCGGCGTGCTGGCGCTGCAGCGGGCGCTGCTTTGGCTGGTCGGCGCATCCTGCGCCATCGTCTTTATCGAACCAAGCCCTTACGAGTTGACCACGCTCTTGGCCACGGTGATTTTTGTCGCTACCGGCTTGCGGATGCGGCTGGTCTTCATGCCGCTGCTGATACTGCTTTTCCTGGTCAATATCGGCTACAGCATCTGCGCCGTTCCGCTGATGGACAAGCCCGAGGTCGCCAGCTGGATCGCGACATCCTGGTACATGGCCACGACGGTGGTGTTGTTCGCGATGGTCCTGTCCGAAGACACCGCGGCGCGGCTCGATATGATCCGCCGCGGCCTGATCGTGGGCGCCTTGATCGCCGCGCTGGGCGGCATCGCCGGCTATTTCAGCCTGTTTCCCGGCGCACATAGCCTGCTGACGCTCTATGACCGCGCCAGCGGTACCTTCAAGGACCCGAACGTGTTCAGCGCGTTCCTGATCCTGCCCGCTCTGTTCGCCCTGCAAAGCGTCGTTTCCGATCGTCTCGGCAAATCGTTCCGCAGTACCGTCACCCTCGGCATCCTGTCGCTTGCGCTGCTGCTGGCGTTTTCGCGCGCAGCCTGGGGCGGGCTCGCGATCACGTCGGCCTTCATGCTGGCGCTGATGGTGCTGACGAGCCGGTCACAGGCCCAGCGTTCGCGCATCATCGTGACGGCGCTGGTCGCCTCGATCGTCCTGGTCATGCTGATCGCCGTGCTGCTGTCGTTCGATTCGATCGGCGAGATGTTCAAGCAACGGGCGAGCCTCGATCAAAGCTACGACGAGGGCCGCTTCGGCCGGTTCGGACGCCACATCCTCGGTGCGGAGATGGCGCTCGATTTGCCGTTCGGAATCGGTCCGTTGCAGTTCCACCGCTACTTTCCCGAAGACACCCACAATTCCTATTTGAACGCCTTCATGTCCGGCGGCTGGATCAGCGGCATCTGCTATCCGGCGCTGGTGTTTGTCACCGTCATCATCGGGTTCCGGCACATCTTCGTCCGCGTGCCCTGGCAACGCGCCTATCTGGCGATCTTCGCCGCGTTCCTCGGCACCGTCGGCGAAAGCTTCATCATCGACACCGACCATTGGCGGCACTTCTGGCTGATGCTGGGAGCGATGTGGGGCATGTTCGCCGCCGCGCAGCGTTACAAGGCGAGTTCAGACCCAGCGCTCACGGCGCCCTCGCAGGCCTCTTAACGCCCGCCCGCTTGTCTTTCGGCGCCTCCATCATCGGTCTCAACGGCAAACGTCAGGCCGGCGTGATCGACAAGCCGCTTGATCAGGCGATGGCCCATGGCGGCACCCGGAGTCCAGATGCCACCGGGAATTTCCGGGGTGTCGCGCAGCAGGCAGATCGCACATTCCGCGATCATTTTCGAAGTCGATCCATAGCCGGGATCGCGGTCGCCGCGCACGGCGGCGCGGACCTGACGGCCGTCGGGCGCGAATGCAACGAACAGCAGGTCGTACATGCCGTTCTCCCGCTCCTCCTTGGACGGACCTTCGCCCGGCTTTGGTCCACCCGCGCCGCCCATTTGGGCGTTGGCGGCGACGACGAGCTTGGCGTTGGCTTCGCCTTTCTCGCCCGTGCCGGTCAGCACCATCTCGTCATAGACAAAATCCTTGCCGTAGGGGAAACCCATCAGCAGATTGGAACGGTGCACGTTGCGGGTGTTGATGGTTGCCATCACAAACGGGGCGGTCCACGCATTCAGTTCCTGGTCGAACAGCGGCTTGTTGCCCGGCGGCTGCTTTGGACCCTCGAAGCCCGGCGTCAATACGAATGGATTCTTCAACAGCGCCACCAGGCTCAGGTCTTTCGAGGCGGCCGCGAAGGTTGCCTTGATGCTCGCCGCAGTCCCGCCCGAGAACGTTCCCTTCATGGCGCGCACGCGGCCTTTGACGCGGTTGACCGGCGCGCCCAGAACTTTTTTCGCCGTCTCCTGACAAAAGAACACGCCGAGTTCGAACGGCAGCGAATCGAAGCCGCAGGAAAACACGATTCGGGCGCCGCTCGATTGCGCGGTCGCCTGGTGGGCATCGATCATGTGCCGCATCCAGACCGGCTCGCCGCAGAGATCGAGATAGTCGGTACCCGTGGCAACGCAGGCCGCGACCAGTTCGGAGCCATAGAGCTGATACGGGCCGACGGTCGACAGCACCGATCTGGTCTGGTCGGCCATGGCTCTCAGCGATGCGGGATCGCTGGCATCGGCGACAATCAACGCCGTATCGGCCGGCGCGCCGATCGCGTCGCGGACGGAGGCGAGCTTGTCCAGGCTGCGTCCGGCCATTGCCCATTTAAGATTTTTGTCGCCTCGATAATGCGCCGCGAGGTACTCGGCGACGAGCTGGCCGGTGAAGCCGGTGGCGCCATAGACAACGATGTCGAATTTCGATGATGGCATATGCGAATTCCCCGAGATGACTGTTGGAGTTTTCTGTCATTGCGAGCGAAGCGAAGCAATCCATAGGGCCAAAAAGAAAGCATGGATTGCTTCGTCGCTTCGCTCCTCGCAATGACGGTCCAATTCGTTCAAACTTATTTCTTGGCGTAGGAAACACCCATGCCGGCGCGCACGTCGCTTTGAATACCATAGGGCGCGATCGGATAGCGCAGACCGTTTTTCGAAAGCGCCTTCATGCCGGTGATCGCCTTGGCGAGATGCCCAGGCGACAGCGCCATCAGCATCTCTTCGTCCGGCACGCCGCCATAGCGCCGCTCCGCATAGCACGGCAGCGACAGGCTGGGCTCGCCGGTCTTGAGCGCCCGCCCCCAGGAATCGGCACACGCGGTTTCGCCGACCACGCCCCATTCGAATTTCTTGTAGCCGGTATATTGCAGGCCATTGATCAGAATGATCATCTGCCCCGGCGTCGCGTAGACCAGGCAAATGTCCGGCGGGTTGAGCCGGCCGCTGGCCAGCGGACTCACCACCAGCGCCTGGTATTGGCCATAGGGAACGACGTCCAGCGCTTCCTGGCGCTTGCGCGCGTCCTCGGCATTCTCATGCCAGACGCCGACATAGGATTGGCCGGTAAGCCACTTCTCGTCCCGCGGCGCAAGACCGATCACCGCCCGGCATTGCGCGCCGACGAGATCGTCGGCGGTAATTCCGACGGTCCAGCCCAGCCGCGAGGCCATGCTGACGATCTGGTCGGTGGTGTGAACCGCCGTCGGCCGCCGGATTTTCGGGATGGCCTCCATCTCGTCCACGCGCGCGAACATCTTCATGCCGATCACGGTGGTCTTGAGGCGAAGCAGGCTGTTCAGATCCGCCACCATGCCGGCCAGATCGAGTTTTTCGTCTGGCATGGCTGCTTGCTGCATGAACCGACACTCCCTGAACGGCAGGCTGACCGCTGCACCTTCAGCGTCATACGCGGGCTTGACCCGCGTATCCATCCATTTTCGCAAAGAGCATCATTCGAAGATGATGGATTGCCGGGTCAAGCCCGGCAACGACGGTGGGAATACCGCCGACATCGACAGAACGCCTCCGCGAGGGCACAATCACCACCCCTGCCCCAACCGAAATCCCCCATGAAACATCATCATCTGCATTCGAGCCCCGAGACCTGCCACTGGGGCTTCTTCGAGGCCAAACTAAAGCCCGTCCTCGCCATTGCCAGCGGCGATGAAGTGACCATCGACACCATTAGCGGCGGCCCGGAGGTGGTGCCGGACCGGAGCAAATTTCACGTTCCGCCCGAACTCGACGAGGTCCATGCGAAATGCGAGCGGTTGCTGCAGGGTCATATTCTGACCGGTCCGGTCGCGATCGAGGGCGCGCAACCGGGCGACGTGCTGGAAGTCGAGATTCTCGATGTCAGACTGAGGCAGGACTGGGGCTGGAATCTGATCCGTCCGCTGTCGGGCACCCTGCCCGACGATTTCCACGAAACCCGAATTCTGAACATTCCGCTCGATGCCAAGCGGATGGTGGGCCGGTTGCCATGGGGGCTCGATCTGCCGCTCAAGCCGTTTTTCGGGGTAATGGGCGTGGCGCCGCCGCCGGCCTGGGGCCGCATCACCTCGCTGATCCCGCGCGCGATGGGCGGCAATCTCGACAACAAAGAACTGATACCGGGGGCCAAACTCTATTTGCCGGTATTCGTGCCCGGCGCGCTGTTTTCCTGCGGCGACGGTCACGGCGTCCAGGGCGATGGCGAAGTCTGCGTCACCGCGATCGAGACCGCGCTGCAGGGTCGTTTCAGGCTGACACTGCGCAAGGATTTGCGGCTCGACTATCCCCGCGCCGAAACCCCAACGCACTACATGACGATGGCGATGGATCCCGACCTCGATCAATGCGTGGTGCGGGCGTTGCGCGACATGATCGTGCTGCTCGGCGAAAAACGCAATCTGTCACGGGAGGATGCCTACACGCTCTGCAGTCTGGCCGCGGATCTGCGCGTCACGCAGACCGTGAACGGCTCCAAGGGCATCCATTGCATGATCGCGAAGACGGTCGTGCACGGCTGAGCGGGAGGCGCTTGTTGGCAGCAAAGCGGACGCCAGGATCACGCCCCTGACAGTCTCGCTTTATTGCGGCCTTGCTGTCATGGGATCCTGGGTATCTTCTCCCAGGCATTGAATGATGTAAGCCGTTCGATCCCTCGGCAAGACCTTCGCCTCATCGGCCTTGAGACGGCATCCGAATTGCTCGATCTGCTTGGCCCGGCGCTTTTCCGTCGGCACCGGGGATTCCCTGAGCCGCATCACTTTAATTGGTGAGCCATCGGATTCGAACTGCAGTTCATATTTTTTTGCATTTGAATCCGTCGCGACACAGGAGATGCTGGAAACCTGCCCGGTCGCGAAATTTCCAAGCTGCTTGCATGCTCCCGTCGATAGCTCGACCAACGGCGCCGGCAGCCCATCGACCTTCGGTCTGTCCTTGGATTTCAGCAGCATCCGGTCGACAGCTAGTTCGTACAGATTGTCTTGTTCTTTCCGGGCATTTTCACCCGAGAACGTGACGATGTGAGTATTGTCATTGGGGTCGTCGAGAGCAATCGTGAAATTTGCCCGGCCTTGTTCGGTTTGGTAGAACGCAACCGCCCTGCACGCGAAATCGCGTCCCGCGATTTTAAGCTTGCTGCACTTGCCCGACATGAACGCGAGGATGATGGTGTCGGGTTCTCGCCGTTTGGTTTCTTCCGCGACAAGAATCAAGGGCGGCGCAAATTCCCTAGAATTCTGGACATGCCCCAATAATCGGCCGCCATGGAATGGCTCGGCAACGGACGGAGTCGCGAAGAAAATAATGGCAACGGCGAAAGCTTGCCAACAGAGACGCATCGTTATGCTCGGCTAATAAGACAAAAGATCGAATAAGCGCCCGTGTAACATCAATTGCAGCATAAGTTGCCTGAAATTTTCGCCCTTGTGACATCCAGCGATGTCCGTTCCCGGTTGCTTTTGGGAGCAAATCGGACATATCGCGGACAACCCCAGCGATTGACGCGGGGCGAACTCGCCGGCGCGCCAATCACCGAGTGAGAAGTCCGTGCACCCTTGAAGCTGGTCGGCTCGCCCGCAGCCCGCCGAAGCGATGGCACTCCGCATCTTTTGGGCTGTCTTGCAGAGAGGCCCGAAAAGCGCCAGCATTTTGCACCAGTCCAGCGGCCATTCGGGCCATCCCGCCGTAAAGGGTACCAGTCGTGAAGATCGTCGATCTCAGCCGTGAACTCTACCACCGTACCCCGAGCTATCCGGGCCATCCTCCCGTCATCCACGGCATCTGGAAGACCCACGAGGAATCGTTCGCCGAGTCCGGCAACGTGCATGGGCTTGCGTCGATGTTCATCTCGATGCCCGACCACGCCGGCACCCACATCGACGCGCCGCGGCACTTCGGAGCAACCGGTCTGCCGATCGACGAATATCCGCTGGAGAACTGCATCGTGCCCGGCATCTGCCTCGACCTGCGCCACATCGCGCCGCGCGCCGAGATCGCGCCTGCCGATATCGAGACGGCGGTGCGGAAAGCCGGCGTGCCGGTGCCGAAGCGCGGCACCGTTCTGCTCTGCACCGGCCACCACGAACGTAGCTTCCCGCGCAAGGAATATGCGACCGACAATTCAGGCGTCAATGTCGCCGCCACCGAATGGCTGGCGAGGCAGGGCGTCGTGCATTTCGGCATCGATTCGATGCGGCCCGGGCCCGAAGGCAAGGTGAACGCGCTGGTTCACAAAGCGTGCCTCGATCTCGACATCACCCACATCGAGAGCCTGTGCAATCTGGAAGCGCTGCTCGGCAAGGGCCAGTTCACCTTCATCGGCCTGCCGATGAAGTGGCGCGGCGGCACCGCCTCGCCGATCCGCGCCGTCGCCGTGTTCGACATCTGAGACCAGGACCACAGTTCAAGAAAACAGACCCCGCATCAGCCGGAGGCCTGCTATCGCCGAGCAATTGCGCAACAATGGCTTCGAGGTCATCGCCAACGGACCCGGCGGGATGCGAAAGCGCATCGACGACGAAGTATCGAAATGGCGTGACATCGTCGCCAAGGCCGGCATCAAGCCCGTCTGATCAACGCTCAGCGGGCTCGATGCGAGGCCTTGTTCGGGTTCACTGCGGTCGCGGAACGTCGATGCCGTGAGCCGAGTATTCGGCGATCTTGTTCCGCAACGTGCGAACGGACATTCCGAGCACACGTGCCGACGCGGTACGATTCCCGCGGGTGCTGGCGAGCGTCTCGATCACAAGATCGCGTTCGATATCTCTGATGGGCAAGCCGACCAGCCATCGCGTTACACGGCGGCGGGAGGCATCGGTTATAGGCAATTGAGGGTCCAGTCGCATGCGCAATACTCCACTGTACGAACGATTCTCAACCCCGCCCCAGAGGACAGGAACGAGGTTAACGAATTCTTAACGGAGGCGTTAAATTTGGAACTGCGCAAAAGGGGCGGCGGCGCATGTCGGCCGCATTCCTATGTCTGGCGACTTCAACGAGTCGTCCCTGCGGAACGCAGGGACCCATCACCCCTGGCCTCAAAGTGAAACAAGGCCTCTCCTCAGGTGCCGAAACGAGAGTCCGCGCCGCCGCGATGAGCGCAATTGCGCTCACGCTGGGGTCCCTGGTTCGCAGGGACGACCCGCTGTCGTTTTGGATCGGAGCTAACCCGGCCGCCAACCAGCCTC
>WNFD01002114.1_pt1 | contig 20356 bp, 18 predicted proteins | sample 5400491 | NCBI WGS metagenome assembly WNFD01 (sample SAMN13153343, study PRJNA577476) | soil metagenome | isolation source: 120 cm saprolite under Douglas fir tree site 2 hole 2 replicate 2 | place: USA:California | collected 2015-04-18
AAGCCGGCGGCGTCACCATCCGGACGATCGACGAGACAGCGAAGCCGTCAGGCAAGTGCTTCGTCTGCGGCCGGCCGGCGAAATACCGAGTCTCCCTGGCGAAAGCCTACTAACGGAAGTACCGATACGCGCGTTTGGCGCCAAACGCGCCTGTCAGACGCCATCGGAACACGCCTTCGGCGCCAAGGGCGTGGATTGAGAGCGACCGGCCTAGCTGACCGGATTCTCGAATGCCCCGATCCTGGGCGCGTCGGGATGCAAAGACTTCTGCGCGATGACCGTCAGCGTCCCACCCGCCACCGCGTCCATCACCGCCTCCGCCACGTCGGGGTGGAAGTGCGTCCCGGCGCCCGCCCGGATCTGCTCGACCGCGACCGAAAGCGGCATCGCCCGCCGGTACGGCCGGTCTGACGTCATGGCGTCGATCGCGTCCGCAGCGGAGACGATCCACGCGAACATGGGGACCTCGTCGCCTTTCTTACGGTCCGGATAACCCTTCCCGTCGAACCTCTCGTGGTGAGATCGCACGATGACCAGCTCGTCGGTCAGACCGCGTCGGGCACCCCGATCTTCCCGATATCGTGCAGCCGACCACCCCTCTCCAGGCGGACCCACGCGCCCTGGTCCTTCGGCGCGTAGTGCATGTGGCGGGCGATCGTCAGCGCGTACTGCGTCACCCGGTCCGAGTGGCCGGCGGTGTACGGGTCGCGTGCGTCCACCGCGTTGGCCAGCGCTTCGAGCGAGGCCAGGATGACCTCCTCACGGTCCTCGAACAGGCGCGCGTTGTCGATCGCGACCGCCGCCTGCGCCGCGAGCTCGGTCACCAGGCTCTGGTGGTCGGCCGTGAACGCGTGACCGACCTGGTAGTTCGCCAGGAACAGCACCCCGAGCGGCTTGCCCCGCAGTGTGATCGGCACGCACAGCACCGCGCGCGGGTTGAGCGGGCTCTCGTCGGCGGAGCGCTGCTCCATCGACTCCACGACCGCCTCTCCCGACGCCATCACGCGGCGGCAGATATCGCCCCCCAGCCCGAGGGCGAGCCTCTCCGCCGTGACGTGGTCCGTGCCGAAACCTCCCCTGAGCACCAGATTGCCGCCATCCTCGAGCGCGAGACAGCCGATCTGCGCCAGCGACGCCTTGGCCGCACCCTCCAGCACCTTCTGCAGCACCTGGTTCAGGTCGAGAGTCGAGGTCGCGGCCTGCAGCGCCTCCTGCAGGTTGCGCAGCTCCCAGATGCTGCGCTCGTGCTTCTCGTACAGCTCGGCGTTGCGCACCGCGACGACGCCCTGGTTGCCCAGCGTCGCCAGCACCCGCTGGTCGTCTGCCGTCCACTCGCGCTTCTTCTTGTCGAAGACCGAGATGGTCCCCCAGAGGCGACCCTCCTCGAGCATTGGCGCGCAGATCGCGGCCTGGAGGCCATACGCGTGCAGGTCAGGTGGCGTCCGCAGGTCGGCGCTGGCGTCGAGGTCGGCCACCGCGGTGGGGCGGAGGCTCAACATCACCGCCCCGATCAAGCCCTGTCCGTTCTGAAACTCCATGCCTTCGACCTCGGCGGGGAAGCCGAGCGACATGATCACCGTCTGCAGCCCTTCCTCGGTGCTGCGGGTGATCAACCCCGCGGTGCCCATCGTCACCCGCACAGCGGTCTCCAGCGTCTTCTGCTCCAGGACGGACGCGCCCTGGGTCACGGTGGTCAGCGCCTGCGACACCTCGCCCAGCGCGTCGAGCGCGGTGTCGAGCCGTGACGCCTGCCCCGTCACCACCTGAAGGATGCGTGAGTTCTCCACCGCGACGCCGGCCATCGAGCCCAGCTCGTCGAGCGCGCCGACGTCGTGCTGGGTGAAGCTCGACGTGCCGCGGCGGCCCAGGCACAAAGCGCCGATCACGCCCGTCTTGCCCCGGATCGGCGTCAGCGCTTCGTTCACGGTGATGGCGTGGGTCTGGAGCCGAAGCCCGCTGAACGTGAGCTGCTCCTCGGTCACGGCGTTGCGCAGCACCGTCTCGCCGGCGCGGACCCTAGGCAACGGCTCTTCCAGGCTCTCGTCGGCCTGAAACAGGACGGCGCGGCCCGCGTCGTACATGACGACCTCTCTGCCGCGCTGGAGCACGAGGTCGAGGACCTCCTGCATCGTCTTGCCCGAAGCTTCCTTCACGAGCTCGTTCATCAATGAATACCGAGCCGACTCTTTCTGCGAAAGCGCGACGGCGTGGGCGCTCGCGAGCTGAGACCCGGCGCGAAGCGTCAACGTCGTCGCCAGTCGCCTGTCGTCGTCGCTGAAGGCGACCGCCCTGCTGACGAGAAGGATGAAACCGCCGACGCGGTCACCGATCGGCATGGGTGCCGCGATGGCGCTTCTGACTTGCAGGTCGTCCGGAAAGTAGGTGAACAGGTCCTTCAGGGCCCCATTGCCCTGGGCGGCGTAGGTCTTGCCGGATTCGATCCACGCCAGCAGCGGACCGCTTCCATTGGCGTGGCGGTCGACCGCCGCAAGGTGCAGCCCGTTCAGCCCGACCCCGGGTGCCTGCGGGACGAACTGGCGCTGGTCACTCGACACGAGATAGCAGCACGCGAAGTCCGCCCCGAGCTGCTGGGCGATGTTGGCGGTGATCGCGGCCAGGTCACCCAGCGGGGCGGAGTCGACATCGGACGTCGCGGCGAGGAACGCGCGATGCTTCTGTCGGAGCTCGGTCGACTGCCGCTGGATGGTCTCGACGAAGTTTCGGTAGGCGACGCCGCCGATCGCTCCGGCGGCGCCGAGCATCGCGAGCCCGACGACCTGGAGGAGCAGGTCTCCGGGCTTGGGGTTGAGCTGGGCGATCAGCAGCGTGAAAACCAGGGCCGCGCCGCCGGCCGGCACTGACACCCGCCAGTTCCGGTAGACGACCCCGGTCGCCAGGGCCCCCAACCCGGCAAAGCCCGCCAGGGCCGTCGACCACCCGGCGTGCCCGCTCGCGTTGAGCGACGCCCCGACCAGGGTCAGGAGCGCGGTGGCGGCCACCAGGCCCACCCGGAACCCCAAAAACGCCCGAATTGAGTTCATCTGGCGGCGACTAAGTCTAGGTTTGTGTTCGGAAGGGGAAGCTAGATAGCGAACTTAAACTTCATGCCAGGCACGAAATGACGGTTTCCGAGCTCCTCAGGATCGCCGACCACCTCGACCCGAAGGGCCAGCAGCTGGTCAGGAAGGCGTACGAGAGGGCCGCCACCGCCCACGACGGGCAGCACCGGCTGTCCGGGGAGGACTACGTCAACCACCCCCTCGAGGTGGCGGCCATCCTGGCTGACCTCGAGCTGGACGCCGAGACGATATCGGCGGCGCTCCTCCACGACACTGTGGAAGACACCAAGCTGACCGCCGACGAGGTCCAGCGAGAGTTCGGGCCCGAGGTCGCGCGGCTGGTCGACGGCGTCACCAAGCTGGGCCGGATCTCGCTGCGCACCGACCAGCAGCAGCAGGCGGAGAACATCCGCAAGATGATGGTCGCGATGGCGGAGGACCTCCGGGTCGTCCTCATCAAGCTGGCCGACCGCCTGCACAACATGCGCACGCTCGAGCCGCTCGCCGAGCCGAAACGCCGCAAGATCTCGCGCGAGACCCTCGACATCTATGCTCCCCTGGCCCACCGCCTCGGTATCGGCCAGATCAAGTGGGAGCTCGAGGACCTCGCCTTCCGCAACCTCGAGCCGGAGGCTTTCGAGGACGTCGTCAGGCGGATCAATCGCCAGCGCGACGAGCGTGAGAAGCTGGTCTCCGACCTGCGCGAGATCCTGGCCCGTGAGCTGGAGAAGCTTGGCATCCAGGCGGACATCACCGGGCGGCCGAAGCACATCTACTCGGTCTGGCAGAAGATGACTCGCGAGAGCAAGGACTTCTCCGAGATCTACGACCTCTCCGCGATCCGGGTCCAGGTCGACAGCGTGCGCGACTGCTACGGGGTGCTCGGCGTCGTGCACTCGCTGTGGAAACCGATGCCCGGCCGCTTCAAGGACTACATCGCGATGCCGAAGTCCAACGGCTACCAGTCGCTGCACACGACGGTGATCACGCACACGGGCGAGCCGATCGAGATCCAGATCCGCACGCACGAGATGCACCGCGTGGCGGAGTTCGGCGTCGCCGCGCACTGGACCTACAAGGAGGGCGGCAAGGCCGCGAGCTTCGACCAGAAGCTTTCCTGGCTGCGCAGCCTGCTCGAGTGGCAGAACGAGGTGGGGGACGCCGAGTCCTTCCTGAACACCGTCAAGGTCGACCTCTTCCAGGACGAGGTTTACGTCTTCACGCCACGGGGCGACGTGATCAACCTGCCCACGGGCTCGACGCCCGTCGACTTTGCGTATCGAATCCATACCGAGGTAGGCCACCGATGTATCGGCGCCAAGGTCAACGGCCGCATGGTGCCGCTCGAGTACGACCTGAAGAACGGCGAGATCGTCGAGATACTGACCTCAAAGGCTCCGCACGGCCCAAGCCGGGACTGGCTGAACTTCGTGAAGAGCGCGTCCGCCAAGGAGCGGATCCGCAAGTGGTTCAAGAGCCAGCGCCGCGAGGAGAACGTCGCGAAGGGGCACGACCTGCTCGACAAGGAGCTGCACCGCATGCACCGGCTGAGCCTGGTCGACCTGCCCGAGCCGAAGCTGCTCGAGATCGCCGGCATGCACAAGTACGCGACGGTCGACGACTTCATGGCGGCAATCGGCTACGGCGACCTGTCGCCGCACGGCGTGGTGATGCGGATGTCGCTCAACCTCGATGCGCCCGGAGCCGACCTGCGGACGATCCCCCTTATCCCGCAGGTCCAGCCGTCGCCGCGCGTGCTGGTGCGCGGCGAGAAGGGCATCCTGACCTCGGTCGCAAGCTGCTGCCAGCCGGTGCCGGGTGACGCGATCGTCGGCTACACCACGCGGGGCAGGGGGGTGACCGTGCATCGCGCCGATTGCCTCAACGCCGTCAACGCGCAGGACTCGGCGCGGGTCGTGCCGGTCGACTGGGAGTCCGACGCCACGCATCTCTACCCGGTCGCGATCAAGATCGAGGCCTGGGACCGCCAGGGACTCATGCGCGACATCGCCACGGTCGTCGCGGAGAACCGGGTCAACATGTCGGCGCTCGAGGTGCACGTGTACGACGACAAGACCGCGGTGGTGTCGGCCACCGTCGAGATCGACTCGCTGGCTCAGCTCTCGCGCCTCATGGAAAAGCTCGAAGGCGTGAAAGACGTGCACACCGTCGCCCGCGAAGCCTCGTGACGTCCGGCGCCCGCGAGATCGAGCTGCCCGTCGCGGCCGAAATCGTATGGCGCGCTCTGGTCGCTCCCGGCCGGCGCGACTGGTACTACGGCCTCGCGCCTGAGGGCGCCTTTGTGGAGGGCGGAGAGATCCGCTGGGTGGACGGCGGTGGACGTGTCGCCATCGAAGATGAGGTGGTCGCGATGACGCCTCCTCGACACCTTGCGCTGCAGACCCGATTCTTGTTCGCGCCGATCTTTGCCGCGCTGCCGCCGCATCAGGTGCGATGGGATGTTGCGCCTGCGCCGTCGGGCTGTCGCGTGAGGACGTCGTGGCAAGCGAACGACCCGCTCGCCACGCTGCTTGAATCGGACGCCGACGGCCTGCTGCAGGCCCTCCGTCTTGCGCTCGATCCGGCAGCGCGCGTGGGAATCGCGAGGAAGGAATCGATAGGGGAGGTCACGGTTCGCGACGTCACACCGGACCGCGTGGAGGACTACCTTGCGTTCTTCGATCACGAAGCCTTCCGCGATTTTCCGCAGTGGCAGTTCTGCTACTGCATGGAAACGCACCGCACGCAGAGCGAGGACGAGTGGGCCTTGCGCACGCGACACGACAACCGGCGCGACATGACCGCGATGATCGCGAAGCGCAAGGTCAGCGGTCTTCTGGCTTACGTGGACGGCAAGCCGATCGGCTGGTGCAATTACGGCGCGACGACGAATCTCAGCGGAGTCATGAACCGGTTCGGGCTGGAAGCGGCGGACCACGATGGCGTTGGTTCGATCGCGTGCTTCGTGATCGCTGCCCCTTATCGCGCTCACCGTGTGGCCACGCGGCCGCTGGACGCCGCTGTGGAGCGCCTGCGCGTCAAAGGTCTACGGGCCGTGGAAGCCTATCCGGGGCGTACGGACGCCAGGTCGGCGCAGTTGCACTACCGCGGACCGCTGAGCATGTTCCTGCGCGCCGGGTTCGAGCCTTACCGGGAGACTGACCGATACCTGGTCGTCAGGAAAAACCTTTGAGGCTGCACGTCGAGGTCACCGCCGACCGCAGGTTCGGCACGAACTCGTACCTCGTCGAGGACGAGGACACGCACGATGCGGTGGTGATCGACTCCAACCTCGAGCCGCAGCTCGTCGTCGACGCTGCGCGCGACCGCGAGGCGAATGTCAAGGCGATCCTGCTCACGCACACCGACCTCGACCACATCGCGGGGCTGCACGAGCTTCGCGATGCGTTCGGAGCGGTTCCGATCGCCGTCCATGACGCAGAGCGCGACGTGCTCGAGAAGGGGCGCCCACTCCGCACCGAGTTCGAGTCGATCGTGAGCCAGGTCGACAACGTGACCACCCTCGCCGAGGGCGTGCCCTATCGCGCGGGCTCGCTCGAGTTCGAGGTGCGGCACACGCCTGGCCACAGCCCCGGCGGGGTGAGCTTGAAGATCGACGGTTTCCTGTTCACCGGCGACGCGCTGTTCGCCGGCTCGGTCGGCCGTTCAGACTTCGCCAACTCGGACGGCGCGGCGCTGCTCCAAGGCATCCGCACGAAGTTGCTCGCGCAGCCGGACGAAACGATCGTCTACAGCGGGCACGGCCCCCCGACCACGATCGGCCGCGAACGACGAATGAATCCCTTTCTTTAGGCGCGGGGGGATCAGGATCCCCCGCGGAACCCCCCTTTGACATAGAGGGTTGACTGGAGACCCTACTGCAAGGCGCGGGGACGCCCGGAGTAAATCCGGGCTTCAGCTCCACTGCGGCTTCGGCTTTTCTTACTTAGAGGCGCCAAGCGAGAGAACGACGATCAGCGCCGGTCCCAGCAGGACCAGCCACAGCGTGGGGAAGACGCAGCCCACCGTCGGGATCAGGATCTTGAGCGAGGCCCGAGCCGCCTCGGTCCGGATCTTGAGCCGGCGCTTCACCCGCATCTGCGCCGCATGCGCCGCGATGGTGCGCGCGATGGGCACGCCCGTCTTCTCCGCGTAGAGGATGCCGCGTATGAGCGACGTGAAGTCCTCGATGCCGGTGGCCTCGGCCATCTCCACCAAGGCATCGGCCCTCGGGCGTCCGAGCTGGATCTCGCGCAGCGCACGGGCCACCAGCAAGGTCAGCGAGTCGTCCTGGTGGCGAACGAGCTGCTCGAGCGCGCGGTCGAGCCCGAGGCCGGCTTCCATGGAGATGGCGACGACGTCCAGGGCGTTCGGCAAGGAAGCTTCCAGCTCCGTTCGGCGCGTGCGGACGAGCTGGTCGAGCCACAGCACCGGCAGGTAGAAGCCGAGCGCGACGCCGGCGACGAGCGCGATGCCGATGGCAAACGGAGTGCCGACGAACATCCCGATCGCCGTCCCGATCGCGCCCAGGCCGGCGGCGGCTGCGATGCGCAGCGTTTGCAGGCCGGCCGGGTCGAGGTTCAGCGGATTTCCGACGAAGTCGAGCTGCCGCCGGAAGTTCGCGGCCTGCGCCTCGGGCGTCAGTCGCATCGTCTGTCGTTCCAGCCACCGCCGCGTTGGTGCGGTGAGGCGCTCCAGGAACGGCTTTTCGAGCTGAAGCGCGACCGCGCTCTGGCCGAGGCCCACCTCCTGCCGGGCGAGGCGCTCACGCGCCAGCGCCGTCACGTCGGCCGCGCGCGACGCGATGATGCCGATGGTCAGCAGGTACGCGCCCAGGGCCGCGGCGACCCCGATGACGATAGGCAGCACGTTCATGCGATCGCCGTCAGGCGTCGGATGAGCAGGTTGCCGATGAAGAGCAGCACCGCGGCGAGGGCGAGCATGAACCACCCGAGCGGGTTGACCAGCATCGGCCGGAAGTAATCCCGGACGACGAAGTAGAGCAGCAGCGCGGCGACGATCGGCAGCAGCGTGATGATCAGCGCGCTCGCGCGCGACTGCGCGGTCGCCGCCATCACTTCAGACCGCATCTCCTCGCGCTGGCGCATGGTGTCGGCGAGCGTGACGAGGATCGCGGGGAGGTCGCCGCCGATCGACCGCTGGATCGTGATCACCATCACCATCAGGCGGAGGTCGTTGCTGCCAATTCGTTTGACCATGTTGTTCATCGCGCTCTCGATCGAGGCGCCGAGCTCGATCTCGCGGCGCGCCAGCGCGAACTCGTCCGACACGGGCGGACCCGCGTTGTCGGTCACCGCGGCGAGTGACTGCGCGACCGACTGGCCCGCCTTCATCGAGTTGGCGATCAGCTCCATCGCGCGGGGCAGGCCGGCGTTGAAGAGCCGAAGCCGATGGCCTCGCCTGTTGCGCAGGTACAGAGAGGGCAGCACGTACCCGATCACGGCCAGGACGACGAACTCGGCCCCGAAGCCAAAGCGCAGCATCCCGATGATTCCGAAGAGCACGCCAGCGCTGAGCTGGATGATCCTGAACTCGTAGGGCCGCAGCTCGATGTCGGCGCTGACGAGGTCCCGCTGCAGCCGGTTCTGGACCTGCTCCGACGCGATCCACACCGGGGTTCCCGTCGGTTCGAAGCGGCGTCGCAGCTGCTCCCTGACGTCGGCGAGCGTTCGGTACGTGGCGCGGACAGAGTCTTCAGGTCCGCTGGAGCGCTGGGATCGCACCGTGCCGTAGACGACCAGTCCTACGCCGATTGCCGCCGCGGCCGCGACCAGGACGATCGCTGTGCCCATGGGACTACCTCAGTGGCTGGTGAACAGCCAGCGCTTGTCCACGTCCCTTGGCCCGACGCCGCTCGCGGACGAAACGCTCGGACACTTGTCGTCCGGCTGTGTCGGCACGTTGGCGTAGTCGGTGTACGACTCGAGCTCGTACTTCATCTGGGCATTGTTGAGGAGCCAGAACAGGAACTCGGAATCGCATGCGGTCATCAGCACGGTGAGGCTGCTGGTCACGGTTCCCGTCGCCGACGTCTGTCCGCCCGTGCCCACCGGCCCGACCCTGATCACGTCGACGTCCCGGAAGACTGTCCGCACCACCGCAATGCCCGGGCTCTGGCCGAACGTCGAGGTGTTGACCGTGGCAAGCATCGTGATGCGGTCGCCGAGCTGTACGTACCCGCCGACGCCGACCTCCTCACTGGTCGGCACGGTGACTGCGACCCAGCCCTTGGGGATCGGGAGGAAGGCGACGTCGCTGTTGCTCAGGATGTCGCCGGCGGAGCTGATCACGTTCGCCGTCACCGGGCTGCCCGCGGGGATGTCGACCCGAGCGCCCTTCCCGGCGACGTCCTTGACCAGGGTGAAGGCCTGGGGCGGGGCCGGCTGGAAGTTGGCCAGCGTGAGGTCGGCCGACTGGATGAGCGTCCGCGCCTTGATGTCGTGGCTCGCGACGACCACCCTGGTGCCGGTGGTGCTGCCCTGGAGCAAAGGCAGGCTGGCGATCCCGGCCGCGGTCGCGAACGCGAGCACCGCCAGGACGGCTCCGATCACGATGTAGAGGCGCCCGCGCCGTGGTCTGGCGAGGACGGAAGTGGCTATCGACACCTTGATGTGGGCGCAAGCTTCACAAAAAGGACGCGGGAGCGCAACTCATTCGACAAGAACGGCCTCCACGACGGCGGTGTTGATCCCGTAGTCGCTGCCGACCGCCGTACCGGCGCCGGCCGCCGCGGACACTGAAAGAGTGCCGCAGGACAGGGTCCCGTCGAGTGTGCTGGTCCCGTTCACGGTGTCCGTGCAGGCGCTGGCCCAGTTCACCGATCCGAACAGCCAGGCCATGGCGGCGGTGCCTGTGATCACGATCTGACCCGTGTTGGTGGCGGGGGCCCAGATCAGCTCGTTCCAGCATGACCGGTCGCCCGTCGGGCACCAGGAGGAACCCCCGAGACAGCTCGCCGAGTCTGCCGCCGGCGCCGACGAGCAGGGCGCGGCGAACCACGTCAGGTTGTTGGGCGAGTCTGCACCGGCATTGGGCGGACAGGCGGACAGGGAGCAGGGAGGGGATCCGAACTGGCATGTCGCGCTGCAGCCGGAGCTCGATCCGGCAGGCAGGATCGTCGCCGAAGAAGAGATCTTGCCGGGGTGGTTGGTGTCGTTGAAGACGAAGTTTTCATTTCCGGCCGCGGTGTCGGCCGCAACCTGGAGGCAGAGATAGGCTCCGGCCGGGATGATGATCGCGGCTCCGGAGGCCGGAGACGTCACCGGGTTACCCCCGGTTCCTGAAAAGTCGGGAAGAACGGCCGACCACGAAACCAGGTTGGTCGCTCCGGTTGGCGCGAGGCATGGCGTTACAACGCTGTAGTAGAGCGTGACCGTCGCGTTGAGGGCTCTGCCGCCGCTGCTCGAGTATGTGAGCGTGTACGTCGTGCCGACCGGCACCGTCTGAGCGCCGGCGTAGGAGGCGGTCTCGGACCAGATGTAAGACTTGTCGGCCGGAGTGAAACCGACGCTCTGCTGGCCGCTGTTCGGATCGGTGGTTTGCAGCTGACACTCCACGGAACAGCCGTTGGTCCCCTGGAGCCAGTACGTTGAAGTTCCACCGCCGGGCGCGCACGCTACCGAGGAGAAGCCTGCCTGGTTGACGAACTCCAGGGTGACGTCGCGAGCCAGAAGAGTCCCCACACCACCCAGGCAGATCCCACCCCCGCCCGCGAAACCCGAGCCGTTGAAGTAGTAGAACCCGGGATCCAGGACGGCTTTGCCGGTGCTCGACAGCGAGGGATCGAGGAAGCCGTAGCAGCTCGGCTTGAAATGGTAGAAGCCGCTCGCGTCCGGGGTCGCAGGCGATGGCCCCAGCCCAGTGCCGACAACCGTGCCCCCAGCTGTGATGGAGCCATAGCTGCCTCCCGGCGTGCAGGCTGACCCGAGGGCGCCACCGCCGCTGGCTCGCAAGGTGGCGATGGCGGCCGGGTCGGTGTCCGGTTCGGGTGGCAGGTTCGTCGACAACGGGGGCACCGGCTGCGTCGCTGTTCCGCCTGCACACGGGTTCGGATTGATCGTCGCGTCGCCGGCTGAGAGAAAGGCGCTCGTGCCGCTGGTCCCGCAAGTCGTCGTGGTGTGGCCCGACACCTCGTAACCGTCGGCGCAGACGGCGTTGGTCGGTGCGATGCAGCTGCCCCCGCCGCCGATCCAGGTCTGGCCGCTGGCGTAGACCGAAACGTTGCCCAGGTCCGAGTAAGTGCCGGAAACCGCGTCGTATCGCTGGTGCGCGTACACGGCACAGCTTCCGGTGAGGCTGATCGCATTTGACGTGACGACGCTGCCGCCGACCTTGAACTGGCCCCCGGTGCAAGACAGCGTCCCGGCCGAGACAGCGGTGGTCGAGCCGCTCAGCTGCTGCGCTACCGCGCGCCGCGTCACGTTGGTCGTCGACGTGCCGACGTAATTGCCGAACGAGATCGGCAGCCCAAGGGTGAGGATCACCTCAACCTGCTGTTGGTGCCCGCGATACGGGTAGTGATACGTCGCGGTGAGGCCGCCCGAGAAGTTGTCGGTGGCGCTGTAGCCGCCCGGGCAGGAGCCGGCGATGGGGATCGGCGAAGACATAGGCGTGGAGCGCTGCGTCCTCAGGAAGTTGTCGGCCTCGTTGATCACGTTGCTCGCGGACCCCGCGGAGCATCCGACATTTATCCGCAGCGCCGCGTCGAGCGCAGATTGGTCGGCGAGCTGCTGCAGCTGGTTGCGCTGCCACTCCACCGAGCCGGTGAGCAGGATCAGGGCCGCGGAGCCGATCAGGGCGACCAGCCACACCGCGACGATGATCATCACCTGCCCCGATTGGGACTTTCGCATCAATACTCCAGCCGTCCCACCGACTGCGAGTCGAACGTGATCGTGCTGGGGATGCCGAGCAGGGTGTTCAGGACCGGCTTCCACTGCAGCTTCAGGTCGACGACCACCTGCTGGTGTCCAGCGATGCGCACGGGGCCCGGACCGCAGCTCGAGCAGCTCCAGCGCGTGTTGCCTGTCGCCGGGTCGAGCTCGTAGATGAAGACGTAGACGGTGCTCGGGTTGATCGCCCCCGTCAAGGTGATGGTGCCCGGCTGGGTGCCGTTGACCGCGTACAGGCCGTAAGAAGGGGGCGCGCCGAGCCCGCTGGAGTCCATGTAAATGACCGACATTCCGAGCGCGTCGAGCTGGTGGGCGCCGTTGGTCAGAGGGCCCAGGGTGCAGGGCGTGGCCAGGGCCGTGCAGTCCGGCGCCAGGGTGTTGGAGCCGCTGTAGTAGCCGAGCACCGCCTGGCGGGCCGTGTCGCGCGATGCGCCCTGGAGGGCGGTGTAGATGAGCAGCCCGCGACCGAGGTCGACCGTGGCGCCGATCAGCAGAAAGAGCATGGGCGCGATGAGCGCGAACTCGAGAAGGGCCTGCGCTCCTCCCCATTTATGGGGAGGTGTCCGGCGAAGCCGGACGGAGGGGCCATGTGCTCCTCCCCATTCATGGGGAGGTGTCCGCCGAAGCCGGAAGGAGGGGCCATGTGCTCCTCCCCATTCATGGGGGGCCTGTGCTCCTCCCCATTCATGGGGAGGTGTCCGGCGGAGCCGGACGGAGGGGCTGCCAGGCATCACCATGCGGTCGTGGCGCGGCTCGAACCCGTGATCGTGATCCCGCCTCCGAGCACGTTGAGGTCGCTGAAACCGTAATAGACGTAGACGTCGACCTCGGAGTTGTACAGCGTCTGAACGGAGCCGGTGCAGTTCACGCTCGTCCCGCAGTAGACGGCAATGACCGCGTGGTCGGCCGCCGGCGCGGTGTAGTCCGTGCCCACGATGAACGGCGGCGCGTGGTTGACCTGCGTCGGGCAGGTGATGTTGGCGCCGGCGACCATCGCTGCGAGGTCGCCCTTGACCAGGTTGCACATGGCGGTCAGACCCGGCCCGTTGGTGGTCGACGTCTTGCCGGCCACGTACCTCGCCGCATCCCGCGCGGCGTCCGAGGTCGCACCCGCGAACGAGTAGCCGCGGCCCATCTCGAGCACGCCGGCGACAAGGACGATCAGGATCGGCAGCGCGAGGGCGAACTCGACCAGCGCCTGGCCTCGCAGTCTGTTTCGGCGTCTACCCATCGAGCTTGAGGCTGGCCAGGATCACCCGCGCGATCTCGGTCGCGCCACGCGAGACCATCGCGTTGGGGTCGTGCTGGAGGACGAGCCCGCCTGCCAGCGTCGAGTCCTCAGGTCGCGAGTCGTCGAAGCCGACGACGACCGACATCTTGCGGCCGAGGATGGCTTCTACGCCGGCGCGGTCCAGCGGCGGGTGTGGCGAGCGCTGGTTCAGCACCAGCTCCATGCGGTTGTCGGGCACGTTCATGATGTCGCGGAAGATCGCCAGCGCCCGGCGCGCGTCGGTCATGGCCGCTATCTCGGGCGGGACCACGATGACCAGGCACTCGGCGCGCTCGATCACGGCCAGGCCCGTCTCGGCGAGCGAGGTCCCGAGATCGACGACGATCACCTTCTGCCAGGGCGCCACTGTGTCAAGAACGCGCCCGATGAGCTCCCCGTTCAAGGTGTCCACCTCTTCCGGCCGCAGCGTGCCCGGAAGCACGCCCATGCCGGTGCGGTGGTTGACGATGTTGCCGCGGAGGACCGTCTGGAAATCCACCCCGGACGCCCTCGAGGCGCTGGCCACCGATCCCGTCGCGATGAGGTCGGCGAACAGCGCTGCGTGGCCGAACGGCGCGGCCAGGTCGACCAGGAGGACCTGGCGCGGGAACTTGCGCGCCAGGGCGGCCGCCGTGTTGATGGCCAGCGTGGTGGTGCCGGCTCCACCTTTGGCGGAGAAAAAGGCCACGATCGGAGCGGCGTCGCGGGAGGAGACCTGGGCCTGGATCGCGGCCGCGGCCGAGACCTCCTGCTCCCAGAGCTTGTCAAGGGTGACGGCGACCTTCTCCACGCTCGGGCCCAGGCCTTCGAGGAGGCCGTCGCGGTCGAGCGTCAGGAGGACCGCATCCGTCAGGCCGTAGATGTTGGTCACGTACCGCTCGCCGGTCCGTGGGGCGGGGAGGATCACGAGGTCGCCCGGGGCCGGCCGGCGCGTCAGGAGGACCTTGCCGGCGGTGTCGGTCACCGACTCCTCGACCTGGCCGGAGGCCAGGAAGACGACGATGTCGCCGCCCTCTCCAGCCAGGCGCAGGGTGTCGCGGGCGGCCAGGCCGACCGGCCGCATGCGACGTGCGACGGCACGCAGGACGCCGTCGTTAAGCTCCGAGAACACGGCCGACATCTCCAGGATCCGCATCCGCATCTGGAGCGCGGATGGCGCCTGGTCACCGCCGGGTCCGCCGCCGCTAGCGGCCACCTGGGCTAACTCTTCCTCCCGCGCCCGCTGTAAGGTTTCGGGAACCTCACGGGCGTTCAAAACGCCGATACTGTAGCAACCGCCCCCCAAATGGACCCTCCGCTTCGCAGCAATGGCTCAAATACAAAGCCGGTGATCCAGGCCCCCACCCGCGGCGCAGGGCGATCTCGGGTGGCCGGTCGCGTTGATCGGGTGCTTAATACTGCCCTCGCCGGGGAGCGCGCGGCCGTCCTTAACGTCACCGCCGCCGAGCTGCTGGCCGAGCCGGTCGCCGTGGCGGGGACGATCGAAGCGGCCCTTGACCGGCCGGGTGTGGGCGTGATGGGGCACTGGATGGTGCACGAGCTGTTCCGCCGGTCCCAGCTATACGACGAGCTCGTGAACTCGCTGGCCAGCCCGAACGCGGTCACCCGCGCCGCGGCCGCCCGGATCTGCGGCGCCGCCCGAATGACGGAATCGGTGCTCTGGCTCTCCGACATGGTCAAGGAATCGAACCCGAGGGTAAGGGAGGCCGCCGTCCGGTCGCTGGCCCAATTGGGCGGCCGCCGGGCCGTCGAGGAGCTGATGTCGGCAGCCGGCCAGGTCCCGCTGCACCGCCTCGCGATCGCCCTCGCCCGAGCCGCCTCGGACGTCGACATAGAGGCCTTGATGCGGCAGCCGTCCGACGAGCGGGCGGCCGTGGCCACCGTCCTGGCGTGCGGCCTCCGGCGCGACGTGCTCCGGGTTTCGCCCCTGCTCGGCATCGCCCACGACCGAAGGTGGCCGAGGCAGGTACGCCTGGCGGCGTGCAAGGCGCTGGCCGCCATCGGCGACCGCTCCGCGGCCGACGGCCTGCACCGCCTCGCCGAATCCGACCCCGATCCGAACGTCAAACTGGCCGCCGAACGCGCACACCGACGGCTGCTCAAGCGCGCCGTGGGGAAGCCGCGGTGAAGCTCTCCGAGCGGTTCGACCGCCGCTACCAGCAGACTCCCGCGACGGCGCCGCAGACCCAGGTGACGGTTCCGCAGCAGCCCGTGACCGCGCCGCAAGAGGCGGTCGACGGCGCCGAGTCCATCGCCCCCGTCGAGCGCCGGACAGTGCCTCGAGAGGGAACTGCCCCCCACCCGGCGGTAGAGGCTGTCCGCGCCGGCGGGGCGTCCGCCACGCTCAGCCCCGCGCTCGCCGCCGCAAAGGCCGAGATCCACGGCGACCTGCTGCGCCGGCACGCCGCCGCCATCGACATCACGAACCGGGCGGGCATCCGCCGGCTGCTCACGCAGCTCACCGAGGACCATTTCCGCGCCAAGCCGCCGGCCGCCCTCGTCACGGCGGACGATCGCGAGCGGCTCGTCGACATCCTGTTCGACGAGGTCATCGGGCTCGGGCCGCTGGAGGCGCCGCTGCGCGACCCGGACATCACGGAGATCATGGTCAACCGGCCAGAGCAGATCTTCGTCGAGCGTCGCGGTCGGATCGAGCTGACCAACCTTGCGTTTGAAGATGAGGCCAGCCTTCGCCGCGTCATCGACCGGATCGTCTCGACGATCGGGCGCAGGGTCGACGAGTCGGAGCCGATGTGTGACGCGCGCCTCAAGGACGGCTCGCGCGTCAACGTGGTCATCCCACCGGTGGCGATCTACGGGCCGTGCCTCACCATCCGCAAATTCGGCCGCGAAGTCCTCACCCCCGAGAAGATCGTGGCCACCGGCGGTTCCAGCGAGGCGATCCTCGAGTACCTCGACGCGGCGGTGAAGACGCGCCTCAACATCATCGTGTCCGGAGGCACCGGCTCCGGCAAGACGACTCTGCTCAACGTCCTCTCCGCGTTCATCCCCGGCGACGAGCGGATCGTGACGTGCGAGGACGCGGCCGAGCTCCGCCTGCGCCAGGTGCACGTGATCAGCCTGGAGTCCAAGCCCGCGAACGTCGAAGGCCACGGCCAGATCTCGATTCGCGACCTGGTCCGTAACTCGCTGCGCATGCGACCCGACCGAATCATCGTCGGCGAGGCTCGCGGCGGCGAGGCGCTGGACATGCTGCAGGCGATGAACACCGGCCACGACGGTTCGATGAGCACCTTGCACGCGAACAATCCACGCGACGCGATCACGCGACTCGAGACGCTCGTCCTGCTGGCCGGGACGGAGCTGCCTTCGCGGGCGATCCGCGGCCAGATCGCATCGGCGATCAACGTAGTGGTGCAGACGGAGAGGTTGCGTGGAGGAGCGCGCAAGATAGTGAGCGTCGCGGAGGTGCTGGGCATGGTCGATGGAGAGATCGCACTCCAGGAGCTCTTCACGTTTCAGCAGGTCGCGGTAACACCGGATGGACGCGCGGTGGGCTATCACACCGCAACCGGGACCAAGTCAAACTTCGAAGCCCACTTCAAGTCGAACGGCGTGGAGTTTCCGGGCTCGATGTTCGAGCCGGCCACGCAGCCCTCGATGGAGCACATGTACTAGATGAGCGAGTTCAGCGAAATGGCGGGCAAACCGCCCGAGCAAAGCCCGGACGGGCATCACCATCAGGTTCACTTCGATGCCGACCTCCTGGACGATGTCGGCCACCAGCTGCGCAACCAGCTCAACGCGGTGGTGGGCGCGGCGGGCCTCCTGGCCAGCGGGGCGGAGACGAGCGAGGAGCGCGAGCTCGCTGCGATCGTCGAGTCGGGGGCCGAGCAGGTGGCGCGCATCGTCGATGACGTGCTCGACGCAGCCAGCATCGAGAGCGGCGCGTTCGAGCTTGCGCTCCATCCATACGACGTGCGGTCAACCGTCGAGAGCTGCCTGGGGATCGTCTCTGAGGCGGCGGGTGCCAAGGGCCTCGACATTTCCTTTAATGCAGCGTCCGACGTGCCCAGCGTGGTCATCGGCGACTCGCGCCGGCTCGAGCAGATCCTGCTGACGCTCCTACACGGCGCCGTGGAACGCACATATCGCGGCGGCATCGGCGTCGAGCTGGCCTCGGAGGACCGCGGCGGTCTCGTCGCGCTGGCGTTCAAGATTCGCGACACAGGGCGTGGCGTTCCAGCGAGGATCCTCCGCGGCGGCCTGGACGGGGTCACAGGTCCCTACGACCGCCTCGAGGCCGGAGACCGGCTCGCGATCTTGAGCCTGCGCACGACAAAGCGCCTCGTCGAGATGATGGACGGCGAGCTGCGCGTCGATCAGGGTGGGGTGGAGGCCGGGCCGGACGCAGGCACCGTCTTCGACTTCACCGTGCTGGCGGAGGCACTGCCTGGTTCAGTCGCGACGACTCAGCTGACCCTCGAAGCGATGCGCGTCCTGGTCGTCGCCGTCGACCCGACTGAGAAGCGGCTCCTCGCCCTGCAGGTCGAGCAGTGGGGCGCCAACGCGACCGCCACGTCACCCGACGAGGCGGTCGCCGCCGTGAAGGGGGGACGCCCATTCGACATCGCATTGATCGAGCACCGCCCGCCGATCGTCGACGGGCTGCAGATCTCAGCCTCGCTGCGCGGGATAAGGAGCCCGGAACAGATGCCGATCGTGGTGATCGCATCGGCCCCCCCAGGACCGTCGGAGACCGAGGCTGCCGACAGCGGCGTGATCCAGGCGACTCTGACCAAGCCGGTGCCGCCGCGCACGCTGCACGACGTGATGATCCAGGTCGGCGGGCGGGGCGCCCAGCCGCAGGAGATCCAGTCCAGCGTCGAGCCGGGTGCGCTGCGCGTATTGATCGCCGACGACAACGCGCTGAACCAGAACCTCCTGAAACGGTTGGTCGCCAAGCTCGGGCACACGGTTGACGTGGTCTCAAACGGCCGCGAAGCGGTGGCCGCGGTCGCGCAGACACCATATGACGCGGTCTTGATGGACGTGCTGATGCCGGAGATGGACGGCCTGGTCGCTGCGGAGGCGATCTGCCGGAGATGGCCCCGTGGCAACCGGCCTCGCCTGATCGCGCTCACCGCGATGGCCGGCCCCGGCGACCAGGAGCGCTGCCTGCGGGCCGGGTTCGACGACTACATGAGCAAGCCGGTGCGCCTGAACGACCTGACGGACGCGCTCAAGACGGCGGTGGGCTACCGGGCCAACCGAGAGCGCGCCGGCTTGTAAAGGTCCTCCCCATTTATGGGGAGGTGGCCCCTTGTCCTCCCCATTTATGGGGAGGTGGCCCGTAGGGCCTGACGGGCAGGGCCGGAGGGGCGGGGCCGGACGGGCAGGGCCGAAGGGGCAGGGCCTTCGGGCTGACCTAATTCCGCAATCGGCTGTCGAGCCGGTCTTCGTGCGAGGCGAGCCGTGAGGCGCGCTGCTCGAGGTAGACGACGAGGATCACGATGACCCCGCCGAGCACCATCAGCCCGCCGAGGCCCTCTGCCTCCACGCCGCTGGGCTGGGAGATGATCTGGACCATCGCGGCCCCGAACACGAGGATGTAGCTGAGGCCGAGCAGCCTGACGCGCGGCGCGACCTCGGACGATTCGCCTCCGCGCCACGGACGCTTGCCGATGATCAAAAGGTAGGCGCCCATGATCAGGGCCAGGGCGGCAAGCGCAAGGGACGCGATCTGCACGTAAGCGGTCGTCACTCGGCGCGAGAGTTTAACCCGTCAACCCGGTGCTTCTTACAATCGAACACTCAATGCCTCGCTCCGAACCGATCAAGGCGGTCCGCGGGGTCCGCGACATCCTTCCCGCCGAACTGCCCTTGTGGCACGCCGCCGAGCAAGGCGCGGCGGCCGTCGCGCGACGTTTCGGCTACGAGGAGGTAGTCACCCCGATCCTCGAGCACGCCGAGCTGATCGAACGTGCGGGTGAGGACACCGACGCCTTTGCCAAGGAGTTGTACCGCTTCGTCGACCGGGGCGGCCGCGCCCTGGCCTTGCGCCCCGAGGCCACGGCCGGCGTCGTGCGCGCCTACTTCGAGCGCGGGCTCAACCAGGGCCCGCAGCCCTCGCGTCTTTATCTGTTCGGCCCTATGTTTCGCTACGACCGGCCGCAAAAGGGTCGCTACCGCCAGTTCTTCCAGCTGGACGTCGAGGCGATCGGAAGCGCCGCGGGCGCGCTCGACGCGGAGGTCATCGAGCTGGCGCGCGACTGGCTGCGTGAGATCGGCCTGAGCGACCTGCGCCTCGAGCTCAACAGCATCGGCGACTCGAAGTGCAGGCCCGCCTATCTCGAGCGCCTCCAGGCCTACTACCGGCCGCTGAAGGAAAAGCTGAGCCCAGACTCGCAGCAGCGCCTGGAGCGCAACCCGCTGCGCCTCCTCGACAGCAAGACGGAGCAGGACGCGCCTTTCAAAGCAATTGCGCCGAAGATCACCGACCACCTGTGCGATGACTGTGCCGCGCACTGGGCACTGGTGCGACGTTTGCTGGACACGGCGGAGATCGAGTACGTGCTCAATCCCTATCTCGTGCGAGGCCTCGACTACTACACGCGCACGGTCTTCGAGTTCTTTCCGAGCGGGGCCTCTGGACAGCAGGACGCGCTCGGCGGGGGAGGGAGGTATGACGGACTGGCCGAGGCCGAGGGATGGCCGCCGACTCCGGCCGTCGGTTTCGCCAGCGGGCTCGACCGCGTCACCGAGCTGATGGCGGCGAGCGGGGTGGACGTGATCGCGAGGCCGGCGGCCGACGTGGTGGTCGTGCCTGAAGGTGACCTGGCGGTCGAGGCCGCCGAGGTGGCGCGCATCTGCCGGGCGGTCAGACCGACCGCGGTGGACTACGAGTCGAAGAGCCTCGCCGCGAAGATGCGCGCGGCGAACAAGCTGGGCGCGAAGTGGGTCGTGCTGCTCACACCCGACTCCGCAGCGCGGCGTGCCGCGCAGCTGCGCGACATGTCGAGCGGCGAGCAGGAAGAGCTGGACTGGGTCGAGCTGCCGACCCGCCTCGCGTGAGCGGATTCTCAGCGCCCCACTGCGGCTCGCTTCGCGCGACCGATGATGGCCACGAGGTTGAGCTCTACGGCTGGGTCGCG
>WNFD01002928.1_pt1 | contig 20355 bp, 18 predicted proteins | sample 5400491 | NCBI WGS metagenome assembly WNFD01 (sample SAMN13153343, study PRJNA577476) | soil metagenome | isolation source: 120 cm saprolite under Douglas fir tree site 2 hole 2 replicate 2 | place: USA:California | collected 2015-04-18
TGTCTTTCCATAGAGATTCAGTTTGGCGCGGGTATCGGCGATGTCGAGGTTGCGCATTGTCAGCTGGCCGATGCGGTCTGCTGGCGTGAACGCCGCATCGTCCACCTTCTCCATGCTCAGCCGCTCGGGCTGATAGGTCAGGTTGGGGCTCTCAGTATTCAGAAACGAGTAGTCGTTGCCACGGCGCAGCTCGAGCGTCACCTCTCCGGTGACTGCGCGAGCCATCCAACGCTGGGCGGTTTCGCGAAGCATGAGGGCTTGAGAATCAAACCATCGCCCCTGGTAGAGCAATCGGCCAAGGCGCATGCCGCTGATCCGGTATTGCTCGATGGTGTCTTCGTTGTGGATGCCGGTGATCAGCCGTTCGTAGGCGATGTGCAGCAACGCCATGCCGGGCGCTTCGTAGATGCCGCGGCTCTTTGCCTCGATGATCCGGTTCTCGATCTGGTCGCTCATGCCAAGGCCATGTCGACCGCCGATGGCGTTGGCCTCGAGGAACAGTGCGACGGGATCGGCGAAGGTCTGACCGTTCAGCGCGACGGGCTGGCCCTCCATAAAACGCACGACGACCGTTTCAGCCTTCACGATGCAGTCGTCGCGCCAGAACGGCACGCCCATGATGGGATTGACGATCTTGATGCCGCTGTCCAGGCGCTCGAGATCTTTGGCCTCGTGCGTTGCACCGAGGATGTTGCTATCGGTCGAATAGGCCTTTTCGGCGCTCATCTTGTAGGCGAATCCGTTGGCGGCGAGGTACGCCGACATTTCCGCACGGCCGCCCAGCTCGTCGATGAACTGCTGGTCGAGCCAGGGCTTGTAGATCCGCAAGCTCGGATTGGTGAGCAGGCCGTAGCGGTAGAACCGCTCGATGTCGTTGCCTTTGTAAGTGGAGCCATCGCCCCAGATGTTGACGCCGTCCTCCTTCATTGCCGCGACCAGCATCGTGCCGGTCACGGCGCGACCGAGGGGTGTGGTGTTGAAGTATGCGATGCCGCCGGTCGAGATGTGAAAGGCACCCGATTGGATGGCGGCAATACCTTCGTGGACCAATTGCGTGCGGCAATCCACGAGTCGGGCTTTTTCGGCGCCGAAGTCCAGCGCTTTACGCGGAATCTCGTTGTAGTCCGCCTCGTCAGGTTGGCCGAGGTTGGCAGTATAGGCAAAGGCGCGGGCGCCTTTTTGCTTCATCCACAAGAGCGCCGCGCTGGTGTCGAGACCGCCCGAGAAAGCGATGCCGACTTTTTCCCCTTTGGGCAGGCTTTTCAAGATCGTACTCATAGAGCTTCCAATCGGTCGAAATAGCTGATTTCGTTTGCGGCTCGATATCAAATTTCTTAGCCACGGGCACGCGTTTAATAGCGGCTGGCGTGATGAAGTCGCTCACGCCGACGGCGCCGGGCCTGTTTCGCGCCCCCGCCAACGCTGCATGAGGCGAAAACCGGGCCAAGCCAACCGCGTCAGCGCGGCATCGATCCGCTCATCCGTGAGCCGGGTCGATGACCAGCGGTAGATCAAGGCGTAGGCCAGCCAGATCACCAGAAACGTCACCAGGCCCGCGATCGCGACATCGGTAAAGAAGTGCCCGCCGAACGCCATCCGCAGCCCGCTTGTGACCGCGCCGAACAGCGTGGCGGCGGCGTAGGCGAGCGGCCGCCACGTCGGCGGCGTCAGCGCGGCCGGCGCCAAGGTCCAGAACGCGGTGGCACCCTCGCCGGAAAAGAACGAGCAGTTGCGGCCGCAGCCGCCGCGCGGATCCCACCACGGCACAAACGGCAGGTCGCCGTCGAATTCGGTCACCAGCACCGGGCGCGGCCGGCCCCAATAGCTCTTGAAGGTGAGATTGGTCAGCACGCCCGCCGACAGCGCTAGCGTCGCCAGCAGGAAGACGATCGCGCGCCCCGACATCATGAGCGGCCGGTCGGGACGCACCAGCTTGACGATCAGCGCCGCGATCGCGGGCACCGCCAGCCCCCAGGCGATCCACATCGCGCCGTCGCGCGCCAGGCCCGCGATCCAGTTGAGCTTGAGCGGAAACGACCGCGTCTGCGGATCGTAGAACAGCGCGGCGAGCTTGAGGTCGAGGTCGGGATAGACGCCGAAGATCACGCCGATCACGAGCGCGAGCGACAGCGTGATGAAAAGTCCGGTCCGGTTCATGACGCGCGGTTTAGCGGAGCCTTTGGCCGATGAAAACCCCCGTCATTGCGAGCGCAAGCGAAGCAATCCAGGACCGCGGGCGAAACTCTGGATTGCTTCGTCGCTTGCGCGCCTCGCAATGACGGCGAGGAGCATTACCGCGGTTGCCGGGAACCGGGCGGCATTGGCGGCGGCGCAGGCGAGCGTGGCGGCAAGCGCCAACCGCCGGCGTTGCGGCCCGCGATCATCCAATAGACGAGGCCGCCGACGAGGCCCGCGCCGGTCATGATCTCGATATGGCGGCGCACGATCCCCTCGAAGCGCAGCGTCTCCGTGTCGAACGGCACGAGGCCGAGATAGCAGGCGAGCCCGACCAGACCGCCACCGATCGCATAGGTAAGCGCGCCGCGGATGTGGAAGGCCTCGGTGACGAGGGCAACGATCATCGCCGGAAGCAGCGCGAAGCCGGAGACGAAGATGAAGCCGAAACCGAGCACGATGTTCAGCGCACCCTGATCGACGCCGCCTGATCCGAGATCGGACAATTCCGGAAACAGCACCGCGCCGACCACGATCATCCCCGCCGCCAGGCAGGCGGCAAGGAAGGCAAAGAAGATGACAAACAGACGTCCGATCAGCGCCATGAGCTCGTCCGATCATCGTATACCCGGCACATCGGTCTCTCCGTCGTCATGCCCGGCCTCGTGCCCGGCCATGACGATCTGGTACGAGGTATTTATTCAATCCGTCATCGCCATGGCGCGCAGCGCCTGGCGTTCGCGCGCCGACAATTTCTCGGTCTCCGACTTCAATTGCCCGCAGGCGGCGAGGATGTCGCGGCCGCGCGGCGTGCGCACCGGCGAGGAATAGCCGGCGTTGAAGATGTACTCGGAGAATTTCTCGATCTGGTCCCAATCCGAACATTCGTAGGCCGTGCCCGGCCAGGGATTGAACGGAATGAGGTTGATCTTCGCCGGAATCCCCTTGAGCAGCTTCACCAGCAACTTCGCGTCATCCAGCGAATCATTGACGCCCTTCAGCATCACATATTCGAAGGTGATGCGCCGCGCGTTCGAGGCGGCGGGATAGTCGCGGCAGGCCTGCAGCAATTCGGCGATCGGGTATTTGCGGTTCAGCGGCACCAGCTCGTTGCGCAACTCGTCGCGCACCGCATGCAGCGAAATCGCGAGCATGACGCCGATCTCCTCGCCGGTGCGGATGATGTTCGGCACCACGCCCGAGGTCGACAGCGTGATGCGGCGGCGCGAGATGCCGATGCCCTCATTGTCCGCGACGATCAGCAGCGCGTCGCGCACCGCCTCGAAATTGTAGAGCGGCTCGCCCATCCCCATCATCACGATGTTGGTGACGAGCCGGCCGCCGCCCGGCGTGTCGCGATCGGCCCAGTCGTTGAGCCGATCCCGCGCCACCATGACCTGGCCCGCGATCTCGCCCGCGGTGAGGTTGCGCACCAGCCGCTGGGTACCGGTGTGGCAGAACGAGCAGTTCAGCGTGCAGCCGACCTGCGAGGAGACGCAGAGCGTGCCGCGATCGGTTTCGGGGATGTAGACGCATTCGACCTCATGCGCCCTTTCGACTGAATCGCCGCTCGGCAAGCGCAACAGCCATTTGCGCGTGCCGTCGTTGGAAATCTGCTCGGCGACCACCTCGGGGCGATCGACGGTAAAATGCTGATCCAATTCGGCGCGCGTCTCCTTGGAGATCGAGGTCATCTCGTCGAAGCTCTTGGCGCCGCGGAAATAGATCCAGTGCCAGAGCTGCTGCGCGCGCATCTTGCGTTGCGCCTGGGCAACGCCGATCCCGCCCAGGCGCGCGGCGATCTCCGCGCGCGACAAGCCGATCAATGACGGCTTTTTCGGCGGCACGTAGGTTTCGAGCGGCGTCTTTTCCAAGGGCGCGGACATCTCGCGCGACCCGACAGTCGATGGCATTCAATTGGCCCAATAGCTGCGCCACACGACCGTCATGCCCGGCTTAAGTCCAGGGCGTGACCGTCGATGGCTCCACAAACGGCTATATAGCAGTTCAAACCGCAATTACGACCGCGTTACCGCCGGCAATCCTGCGAGATTTTGTCGAGCGCCTGGGACAGCCCCTTCAGCGAGAAGGTGTCCGTGGTCTCGGTGCCCTTGGCCGAGACGCCCTTGACGACGACATCGGCGGATTTGCGCATGGCGTCGACCATCCGCTCTTCCTCGGCGGCGTTCTTGATCCACAAGCCGTCGCCCTGGGTATACATGGCGTAGGAGGCGCCGCCGACCTCCAGCGCCGATTCCGAACCGGGCTTCAGCAGATAGCCGATCATGACCGACACTTCGTTAACGACCTTCTCGGCCGGCCGCGTGGACACGAAGGCATAGGCCGGATCGCGCGGCCGATTCGGCGGGTTGGTTTTCGACGTCGTGGGCTTGGCCAAGGCGAAGCACACCTTCTTGCCGTTCGCGGTCGCCATATAGGCGCCCCAGGTTCCGAACTGCCCAATCAGGGTCGGCTCGGCGCCGGCCACGGCCGGCACGGCCGACTTGGCTTCGGGCTTTGGGAGGTTTTTCACAGCCTTCGCCTGCGGCACGCCCTGAGCCGACGCGAGGCTCGACCCCCCGCATACCAGCACAAACGCCGCCAGCGCCGTCAGTATCCGCCGAAAGAACATGATGAGATGCGATTCCCCCGAGCCTTGGTTCCACCAATATTGTGACTGGAAGATGGCCCGGCATCGGCGCGCCGCACCACCGTTGGATAACGGGAAAACCATGGCTCGGATACCGTATTTCGAAATACCGTTAAGACGTTCGCAAGCCTAGCCCTTCGCGCGCCCGGCCCGCTGTTTTTCCCACTGTTCGTCGGTCCATTGCAAGAGATCCTCGGCACCGGAACTTCGCAGATGCGCGCCGCCATCCTGCACGACCATTTCGCCGTTCATGTAGCCGGCGCCATCGGAAATCAGGAAACTCGCGAGATCGGCAAGCTCGCGGTGCTCGCCGGTGCGGCCAAGCGGGTTTCGCGTGGCCCAACCTTGATCGCGGCCTTCGGGACGGAGCTGATTCGTCGCACCGGGAGTGGGAAACGCGCCGGGCGCGATCGCCACTGTGCGAATACCTTTCGGCCCCCATTCCACCGCGAGACTCTTGGTCATCGCGAGAATGCCGGACTTCGCCATCGCCGACGGCACGGTGAAGGCACGGCCCGTAATCGTCGAGGTCGAAAGGATGCTCAGCACCACGCCGCTGCGCCCGGCTTCGATCCAGCGCTTGCCGGCGGCCAGCGTGCAGTACATCGCGCCGTGCAATGTCGGCGCCAGGATCGCATCGGCGGCGCGAAACGACAGATGCTCGGTCTGTGCGATGAAGGTCGCGGCGGCGTTGTTGACCAGGACATCGAGCGGCGCCTCGCGCCAGATCGCATCCATCATCGCTTCGACCGCCGCGCCGTCGCGAATGTCGCAGCGGATCGTCGCTATCTTGCCGCCGGGATCGAGCCGCATCGCGGCGGCCGTCGCCTCCAACAGTTCAAGTCTGCGGCCGCAGACGATCAGTTCGGCGCCGAGCTCCAGAAAACGACGCCCCATCGCAGCGCCAAGTCCGGAGCCGCCGCCGGTGACGAGGATGCGTTTTGCCGCAAGCAGATTTTTTTCAAACATCGTTCGAGTCCTCCGTAAGCATATGTACTTCGCCCGCACGTCCTTAAGAACGGCACCGAACACCACGACCTCGGGGCCGACCACTTCCCCAGTTTCTTCCTAGGAGCCACCGGGTCGCGCGAATGCGCGCCCGATGACAGGCTCCGCGACGAAGCAATCCAGGGCCAAGAATAATCCAGGGCCAAGGAGAACTGGATTGCTTCGCTTGCGCTCGCAATGACGGAAGAGGCTACGCCGCCGACCAAAAGCCCCTGAATCCGGATTGTCGCACGGCGCTAAATCCGGCATGAAGCATCAAGCGCCAATTGGGCCCGAACGTCAGGTGTAGCCATGAAAGCCATTCTCTGCTCGCAATATTGCCAACCCGACGACCTCGTGCTGGCCGATGTTCCCGATCCCGTCGCCGAGCCCGGTCAGGCCGTGATCGCGATCAAGGCTGCGGCGTTGAATTTCTTCGATATCCTGATGATCCAGGGCAAGTATCAGATCAAGCCGCCGTTTCCGTTCTCGCCGGCCGCCGAAGTCGCCGGAATCATCGAGAGCGTCGGCGCCGACGTGACCGATCTGAAGGTCGGCGACCGCGTGGTGGCCTCCTGCGGTCACAACGGCGCGCGCGAGAAGATCGCGCTGCCGGCCAGTTCGATCGTCAAGATTCCCGACAATCTCGACTTCGATCGCGCCGCCGGCATCATCATCATCTACGGCACCGCGCTGCATGCGCTGGAGGATCGCGCGAGCCCCAAGCCCGGAGAAACGCTGGCGGTGCTGGGCGCGGCCGGCGGCACCGGACTCGCGGCCTGCGAGCTTGGCAAGCTGATGGGATTGAAGGTGATCGCCTGCGCGTCGTCGGAAGAGAAACTCGAGTTCGCGCGCGCGCACGGCGCAGAGCTCGGATTGAACTACGCCAAGGAAGATCTGAAAGAAGGACTACGGCGGCTCACCGGCGGCAAAGGCGCCGATATCATCTTTGATCCCGTTGGCGGCACTTACGCCGAAGCCGCCTTGCGTTCGATCGCGTGGGAGGGCCGTTTTCTGGTGATCGGTTTCGCCGCCGGCGATATTCCGAAAATGCCGCTCAATCTGGCGCTGCTCAAAGGTTGCGATATCCGCGGCGTGTTCTGGGGCCATTGGGCGCGTCTCAATCCGGCGAAGAACCGCGCCAATCTCGAGAAGCTCGTGAAATGGACCGCAGAAGGCAAGATCTCCTCGCATGTCGACCGCACCTTCCCGCTCGCGCAGACCGCCGATGCATTGAAGGTGCTGGCTGGGCGGCAGGCGATGGGCAAGGTCATCCTTCACCCCTGAGAGATTGACCGGCCGCTGCGGATCGCACACAAGTAGAAGAGCGCCGCAGCGGGCCATCCCGAACGCGTCATGAGCCGCAGGCAGAGCAACGCAGGTATTGCAGCGCAAAACCTGATCGGTAACAGCATCCAAAAAGTGGCACGCGACATGTTCCAATCTGAAACATCGGGTTCTAAACCAGCGCGAACGCACTTCCTTGACACCTTCTAGCCACAATAAAATCAAAATATCTCCTCAGTCGCGCCGGGCCTTGGGCCGATTCAACCAGTGAGTCACTGCTAACTACAGGGGGTCATCCGGTCGGCAAAAATTGCCTCAAAAGGCGCGCTTGGCACGCCGTCCGGTAGTTCGATTGTTGCGTCACAGTGAGTGGGGAACATCACCATGGTGGAACAAAGGCCACGCTTTCGATCATCGCAGGATCCCGACTTCGACGATTTGAACGAAGACATCACGGGACGCCGCACCAGGCCTTATGCATTTGGGCGAACTGCTCGTTCGGACTTCGAGGAAGATTCATCGCCGCTGTTTCTTTCGGAACAGGAGGAGGAATTCCTTCCCGAGCAGGACGGCGAACTCGATCAGTGGGAATCGCCAAATCCGCTGCGAAAGAACCGAAGCTCCGTCTCGCTGAAAATCCTGATGGGGGTTTTGGCGGCATCGGCAGTGGCGATGCTGTTTGCGCTGTTCACCTCGGACGCCATGCGCGACGCCCTCGACAGCGCCAAGGCGTCGTTTGCCGCCGTGCTGCCGGTCCCGTCCGCCAACGCGCAGCCGGAAACCACGCAACTGACGCCCCGCGACATCCAGTTGAAAGATCCGACCAGGCTCGGCAGCCGCCCGAGCGGCAGCCAGACCCAGGTCCAGGTCGCCGCGGTTTCGCCGTCGCGCGAAGACATCCAGAACGCGTATCAATCCGCTCTGCAGAGAGCCCCCGTCGTCGCGCCGCCGGCTGCGCCACCCGCCGCGGTTGCGCCGCCGCCCGTCGTCACCGCCCCGCCGCCGGCCGCTCCGGTACCGGTCGTCGCGGCGCCACCGGTCGCGCCGGTAGCCGTGGCTCCGCCGGCCGCCGCGCCGGTGGCCCTGCCGTCACCCACCGCCTCGCCCGCGGCCCGGCGCATCGATCCCGATGAACTGGCCATGCTGATAAAACGGGCGAAGGGCCTGCTTGCGTCAGGCGATATTCCGCCCGCGCGCCTGTTGCTCGAACGTGCCGCGGACGGGCAGGATCCCGCCGCGGCGTTCCTGCTGGCACAGACCTACGATCCCGACGTGCTGGGATCGCGGGACGCCCGTACCATCACGCCGGACCCGGCGACGGCGCGCTCCTGGTACCAGAAGGCGGCCCAGCTCGGCTCCACGGAGGCCCAGCGGCGCCTGGCCCAAATGCAGAACTAGTTTTTCAAGAGGGACATATGAGACGATTAGTTGGACTGGCGCTCGTCGCCATCATGACTGTCTGCGCATTCGCGGCCCGCGCCCAGGATAAAACCTATGATCCGGGCAAGATCAGCGACAGCCTCAAGGCGATCTTCCAGTTTGGCTCCGCCCAGACCAAGCAGACCTTGAACGCCAACACGGTGACGCTGATCACCGGCACCATCGGCGGCACCTATGTGCAGTTCGGCGCGGACCTCTCGTCGGTGCTCGACGACGGCAACAACCTGCGCGTCCTTCCCATCGTCGGACGCGGCTCGGTGCAAAGCATCGCCGACATCCTGTTCCTGCAGGGCGTCGATATCGGCGTCGTGCGCGCCGACTCGCTCGACTATCTCGAGAAGAAGGGCATCGCGCGCGACCTCAGAAAGCAGCTGACCTACGTCACCAAGCTGTACAACGAGGAGATGCAGGTGATCGCTCCGACGGCGGTGCGAAACTTGCGGGACCTCGACGGCAAGAGAGTCAGCGTCGACCTCCCCGATGGCAGCACCTTCGTGACCGCGCTGGCCGTGTTCGAACGGCTCGGGCTTCGGGTGGACAATTTCGCCTATATCGAGCAGCGCATCGCGATGGAGAAATTGAAGAAGGGCGAACTCGACGCCGTGATCGTCGTCGGCGGCAAGCCGTACAAATCCGTCAGCAACTTCGTCAACGACGGCGGACGCTACCACCTTGTCACGGTCGATTACGACAGGCCGCTGCAGGGCGACTATCTGCCCGCAACCTTGACGTCGAAGGATTATCCGAACCTGATCGCGGAAGGCGACAAGGTCGATACCATCGCGGTGCCGGCGGTGCTCGCGGCCTATAACTGGGCCCCCAACACCGATCGCTATCGGAAGCTCTCGCTGTTCGTGGATGCCTTCTTCACCAAGTTCCCGAAACTCCAGAATCCGCCGTTCCATCCGAAGTGGAAGGAAGTCTCGCTGGCGGCGCCGCTGCCTGGTTGGCAGCGCCTGCCGGCCGCAAGCAAGTGGCTCGACGAACACGGCATCGCCGCCAGCGCCGTGCGCAGCCGGTTCGACGAGTTCTTGAAGACGAACGCGGCAGCGCGAAACGTCCAATCGGATACCGACCGCGAGGCCCTGTTCAAGCAATTCCAGGCTTGGGAAGCGGAAAAGAGCAGCCCGCCTCCGCCGCCGCGGGCACAGGTCCGCGCCCAACCGCGCTGATCCAAGCGCAAAAATACAAGCGTAAGAATAACTGGGAGAGCGTCATCCGCCCCGCATCGCATGCGGGGCGGATTTTTTGTTCAGATCCGAAGGATCATTCGCCCGCGTCCACGGTCTCGACGCCGCGCTTCAGCGCGGCACGGGCGGCCTGCCGGTGGTCGTCGGTGATGTGCGAGGCGACCATCCGAAGCGCGGTCGCAAGCACGGCTGCGTCATCGGTGAAGCCGAGCACCGGCAGCATGTCCGGCACGAAATCGAACGGCAGAATGAAATAGGCCACCGCGCCGAGCAGCGCCGCCTGGACGTGGCGCGGCGTCTGTTTGTCGAAGGCGCAGTAGTAGGCTGCGAGCAGATCCTCGGCGAACGGCAGCCTGGCCGCCACCCGCTTCAGCTTGCTCCAGAAACGCCGGCGCACGCTCTCGCGGTCCTGCGCCAGCCGGTCGGCCGGCTCGAAACCCACGCTGTATTCGGATGCCATCGCTGAAGGGCTCCCTCCCCGCTCACCCGCGCGGCGGATCGCCGCGGCGGATGTTCGTTGACAAAATTGGGGACGCCGCGGCTCGGCTGCAAGACTTCAAGGGCCGGCTCAGGCGGCGCCAAGCTGGGACGCGATCGCGTTCATGGCCTTCGCCAGGTCGATGTCGCGCTGGGTCACCCCGCCCGCATCATGGGTCGAGAGCAGCACCTCCACGGTCCGGTAGACATTGCGCCATTCCGGGTGATGGTCGTTCTTTTCGGCCACCAGCGCCGCGCGGGACATGAATCCGAAGGCTTCGTTGAAATCCTTGAACGTAAACGTACGGGCAATCGCCTCCCGGCCGGAGACCTCCGACCAGCCCGGTATTCCCTGCAGCGCCGATTTTCGCGCCTCCGCCGATAGCCGCTCCGCCATGACCGCCTCCATTGCTTCAGGGGAACTTTACCCTACCCCCCGACCGGTAACGTTTGAATCCACAGGTTGGGTTCAGCCATCCTTCAGGCTTCCCCCAGTAACCATGACGCAGAAGTAACCCCTGACCGGCAAGAAATTTGCTAGAAGCTTCCCGTAAACCGAACCGGCAAGATGAAATTGAGCCTCAAACGATGGTTTGCCAGATCGATGACCGGAGGGGTTGAGTTTGTTGGGCCGCCAGCGCCGCCGTCACGTTCGGCGGTGCGCAAGGCTACGTTCATTACCCTCGCCGGTGTTCTTGCCATCGTCGGTGCACTCACTGGCGGCTATTATTTCGCGATGCGGCCGGTACCCCTGAAGATCGCGGTCGGCCCCCCGAACAGCGACGACGTCAGGGTGGTGCAGACGCTGACGCAGGCATTCAGCCAGAATCATTCCTATGTGCGTCTGCGGCCGGTGCAGACCGAAGGCGCCACCGAAAGCGCCTCCGCGCTGGCCGACGGCAGGGTCGATCTCGCCATCATCCGCGGCGATCTCGAGGTGCCGAAGAACGCGCAGGCCGTGGCGACGCTGCGCAAGAATGTCGCGGTGCTGTGGGTGCCGCCGCCCGGCAAGGGCAAAGGCAAGAAGTCCGGCGCGAAGATCACCAAGATCGCGCAGCTTTCCGGGCGCAAGGTCGGCGTCGTCGGCCGCACGCCCGCCAACATCAACCTGCTCAAGGTGATCCTGCAGCAATATGGCGTCGACCCGAGCAAGGTCGAGATCGTCCAGTTTCCGGTCAACGAGGCCGCCGAGGCGATCCGCAACCAGAAGGCGGACGTCTATCTCGCCGCGGGTCCGGTCAACAGCAAGATCACGGCGGAAGCGATCGCGGCCTCAACCAAGGACGGCGGCACGCCGACCTTCCTCGCCATCGATTCGGCGGAAGCGATCGCACAGAACCACGCGGCTTATGAGGCCGCGGAAATTCCCGCCGGCGCCTTCGGCGGCTCGCCCGACCGTCCCGACGACGAGGTGAAGACGATCAGCTTCAACCACCACATCGTCGCGCGCAAGGGCGTGTCGGAATCGGTCATCGCCGCCTTCACCCGGCAATTGTTCGCGGCCCGGCAGCAATTGCTCACGGACTTCCCGCTCGCCGCCAAGATCGAAACCCCCGACACCGACAAGGACGCGGCGATTCCCGTGCATCCCGGCGCCGCCGCCTTCGTCGACGGCGAGGAGAAGACCTTCCTCGACCGCTACAGCGACTACATCTGGTGGGGCCTGATGGCGTTGTCGGCGATGGGCTCGGTCGGCGCGTGGTTCGCCGGCTATCTGAAAAAGGACGAGCGCAACAACAACTCCTCGCTGCGCGAGCGGCTGCTGGACATGATCGCGACGGCGCGGCGCAGCGAATCGCCCGAAGAGCTCGACCAGATGCAAGCGGAAGCCGACGACATCCTGCGCGACACGCTGCACTGCTATGAGCACGGCACGATCGAGGAAGGCGCGCTGACCGCCTTCAACATCGCGCTCGAGCAATTCCACAACGCGGTGGCCGACCGCAAGGCGCTGCTGTTCAGCCTGCCGCAGAACCTGCAACGGGCCGGCACCCAGCTCCGCGCCACGGGTGCGCTTTAGGCCCTCCCACATTGCGAATCTCGGGCGTTGTGAACAGCCCCTTACGAAATCCATCGTCCTGTAATTGCCTCGTCATAGAACCTTTCTAGGTCTGTCGGTGCTTATCCCGACGATCGCAAAGGAGGCTTGCATGACGATCCGAATTCCCGACAAAACTCTCCGAATTTCCCGCCGCCGTTTTCTGTCGACCGCGGCTGCCGCCGGCGTCGGCGCGATCGCGATGCCTTATCTCAGCCGCGCCGCCGACCGCCCGCAGATCACCCATGGCGTGCAATCCGGCGACGTCAGTGTCGACGGCGGCGTGGTCTGGGCGCGCGCCGACCGCCCCTCGCAGATGCTGGTCGAGGTCGCAACCACCGAATCGTTCAAGGATGTGCGCAAGCTGCCGCCGATCGCAGCGCTGCCCGAGAGCGATTTCACCGCCAAGATGCTGGTGGAAGACCTGCCCGGCGGCCAGGATATCTTCTATCGCGTCCGCTTCCGCGACCTCGCGCATGTCGATGTCGAGAGCGAGCCGGTGACCGGCCGCTTCCGCACCGCGCCGTCCGACAAGCGCGACGTCAGCTTCGTCTGGGGCGGCGACGTCGCAGGCCAGGGCTGGGGCATCAACCCCGATGACGGCGGCATGTTCACCTTCGCAACCATGCGCAAGCACCGGCCGGATTTCCTGCTGCATTCCGGCGACACCATCTATGCCGACGGTCTCATTCCCTCCGAGGTGAAGCTCGCCGACGGCAAGATCTGGAAGAACCTCACGATCCCGGAAAAGGCCAAGGTCGCCGAGACGCTCGACGAGTACCGCGCCGCGCACAAGTACAATTTTCTCGACGAGAATGTCCGCGCCTTCAATGCCGAGGTGCCGGTCTTCGTGCAGTGGGACGACCACGAGGTCACCAACAACTGGTCGGCCTCGAAGGACCTGCCCGCCGCCTACAAGGAGCGCAACATCTCGCTTCTGGCCGCGCGCGCGGCCCGCGCCTTCCACGAGATGTACCCGCTGCGCGAAAGCATCGTCGAGCCGGGCCGCGTCTATCGCACCTTGAGCTATGGGCCGCATCTCGACGTCTTCATGCTCGACGAGCGCAGCTATCGCGGACCGAACGGACCGAACCAGCAGACAGCCTACGGGCCCGACGCCTATTTCCTCGGCCCCGACCAGATGCTGTGGCTGAAGCGGGCGCTGCTCAATTCGCGCGCCACCTGGAAGGTGATCGCCTCCGACATGCCGCTCAGCCTGATCGTCTATGACGACGCGGCCAACAAGAAGGGCTCGGAGGCCTTTGCGCAAGGCGACGGCCCGGCGCGCGGCCGCGAGCTCGAGATCGCCGAGATCCTGCGCTTCATCAAGACCGCGCCGATCAAAAACACGGTGTGGCTGACGGCGGACGTGCACTACGCCGCGGCGCACTACTACAATCCCGACAAGGCGCAATTCCAGGATTTCGAGCCGTTCTGGGAGTTCGTGTCCGGGCCGCTGCATGCCGGCACCTTCGGCCCGAACGAACTCGACAATACGTTCGGCCCCGAAGTGCGCTTCATCAAGGCGCCGGGCCTCGACAAGCAGAACCTGCCGCCATCCGCCGGCATGCAGTTCTTCGGCCACGTCAAGATCGAGGGCGCAACCGGTCAAATGACCGTGATGCTGCGCGACCGCGCCGACGTCGCGCTGTGGTCGACGACGCTCGACCCGAAGATCGCATAGTTCCCGGCACCAGCTGGTTCACTCCGGCCGGCCGATGGCCTTTTTCCGGACCCGGCGCCTGTGATAGCCTCACAGCGGCGATCGGGGGAAATCGGCCAAAGGCAGGTTGCGTGAAATATTTTGGAATAGCCGTCGGCGTCGCGCTCATCGTTCTTGCCGCCGCGTCGCAGGCGCAGCTGTTGCTGCAGGTGCCGCCCGAACAGCCGGGCCTTCTGGTCAAGGAAGCGTTCGCCTCGGCCTATGGCCAGGCGCTGGCGGATGGGCTGGGCGACGCGCTGCGCAACGCCGCCGACCCGGCCTGCCTGGATTCGAAGAAGGTCAAGACGGCCGAACTTCGCCAGCGCGGCCTCGACCTGATGAGCAAATGGGGCAGCCGCATGCTGGAGCAGTCGGCGTCCCTGATCGATGCGAAAGCCTATGAGAGCAAGCTCGCCGAAGCCGGCGGACAGACCGCGTCGGCCGAATTAGGGCGCCTCAAGGACGACGCCGACATCAAGCACTATCGTGAGATCGAGCGGCCGATCCGCTTGACAGCGGTGCTCGATTCCGTGTTCGAGCAGTTCGACCGTTACGCCTCGACTGCCGGCATCAAGCTCGCACCGGTGTCGCCGCTTGCGGGCGGCAACGATATCCTGCTGACCAAGGATCCGACCGAAGCCAGCGAAAGGGCGCTGAAGGAGTTCATCGCCACCCATCAATCGCCGGCGCTGAAACGATTCCTGAAACTGTCCGAGGATGCCGCGGATGCGATGACGGCCGCGGTCAGCGCGGAACAGGCCGAGAAGGCGGGCCCTGCGACCTTCTTCCGGGGCATCGAATCCGATTTGGCGGAGATCTGCGTGCGCTGATCGTCAGGCCGCGCCGCGCGACCGGGTTTTGAGCACGGCCAGCAACGCATCGCTTGAGCAGGGTTTCGGCAGTCTCGGCCGGTCCGCGAACGCCGCCGGCACCCGGTCGCCGCCGTAGCCGGTCGCAAAGGCGAACGGAATGTTCAGATCGGCGAGCTTCTCGGCGATCTCGAAGCTCTGCTCGCGGATCAGCCCGACATCGAGCAGCGCGAAATCCGGCGCGCTCGCCGCGATCATGTCGAGCGCCGCGGCGACGTTTGCGGCGGTTCGCACGCTTGCCACCCCGAAACCGAGAATCGTGTCCTCGAAATCGAGCGCGATGATGGGATCGTCCTCGACAATCAGGATGTCGTTGGGCAGGCCGTCGGGCGGGGCGGGTTCCATGATCGGACCAGTTACAGGGGGTCGGTACTCTGATCAGGACGGCCCGCTGCCGAAGCCTTGCAAAAAGCGCGCCGGCGGGTTCCAGGAACGAAACCCACCACATCACAGTTCTTCTGTCGGTGCACTTGTGCACACAAGTCGCCGTTATGATCGGTTAATGTTGCATGAAAATCACAGGGACCTTTTCGACATGAAGCCGCCCGGCGGACCTGCCCCCGACACCAGCGGGCGGCCCTACAACAACCTGCTGCGCCGGCTCAGCGCCGCCGATTACGCGCTGCTTGCGCCATATCTCGCCTACGAGGAAGCCGGTCCCAACGACCTCTTGTACAGCCCGGGGGACAATGTCGAGATCGTGCATTTTCCCTGCGGGCCGAGCCTTGCCACCTTTCTCGTTGCGAACGAGGACGGCCGCGACGTCGAGACCATTCTGGTCGGCCGTGAGGGCGCCGTCGGCGGCATCGTCAGCGAGGGCTTCCTGCCCGCCTATACACGGATCATGGTCAAGTTCGCCGGGCCGTTCGTCAGGCTGCCCGTCGGCAGGCTCGATGCGGCCAAGACGTCGTCGAAGACCTTGCGCAATGTCTTTGCCCGTTATGCCGACTGCATGCTGGCGCAGATCTTCCAGTCGACTGCCTGCAACGCGATCCATTCGATCGAGCAGCGCACCGCCAAATGGGTGATCTCGGCGATGGAGCGGACCGAGGATGCCGAAACGGTGCCGCTGACCCACGAGCAATTGGCGACCCTGCTCGGCGTCGGCCGCAGCTATACCAGCCGCGTGATCCAGACCTTCAAGGCGGAAGGCATCATCGAGACCCGGCGCGGATCAATCGTGGTGCGCAACCGCGCCGCCTTGCAAAGCCGCGCATGCCTCTGCAACGAGTCCATCAAGAACCACTTTGAGGAAGTGCTGCGCGGCGTCTATCCGACGGAAGAGACGGTCAGCGCCTGAGCGTAGACCGGTATCCTCTCGATAGGAAATCGCGCTATCGTCGCGCGCATGAGCGGGGCGGCCCTCCACACCATTTTCGATATCGCGGCATGGCTCGCGGCAGGCCTCGCGATCTGGTGGCTGTCGCGGCACCGCGGACTGCAATTTCCCGCGCAGTCCTTCGAACTGCCTTACCTCGCCGCGCTGGTGTTCGGCGCGGGCCTCGGCGCTTTCCTGTTCGGCTCGCTGAACCTCTGGCTGTCCGGAATGCCCGGGCTCGCCCGGTCGGTCGAAGGCGCGCTGGCCGGCGGCATCGCCGCGATCGAGCTCTACAAATGGACGGCGGGCATTTTCGTCCGCACCGGCGCGCGCTTCGCGTTGCCGCTCGCGATCGGCATCGCGATCGGCCGGTTCGGCTGCTATCTCGCAGGCCTCGACGACTTCACCTACGGCACGCCGACGGCGCTGCCCTGGGGCCATGATTTCGGCGACGGCATCAGCCGTCATCCGGTGCAGCTTTATGAGAGCGCGGCGATGGCTGCTTTCGCTGCGTACTATGTCGTCGCCGTCATTCGGCGGGATGGCTTCGTCATTGCCAACGGCTTCTATCTCGTGCTGATATATTACGCCTTGCAACGCTTCATCTGGGAATTTTTCAAACCCTACGCCGCCCTGATCGGCTCGCTGACCTTGTTTCACCTGCTGTCGCTCTTCATTCTGTTCTATGCGTCCGTCATGCTCGCGACGGCGCCACATGCGAGAGTTGAACATGAACGCGCCGTTGCGTAGGTCACGCCCCTACATCTTCTGGGGCCAGACCCAGTCGCTTTGCGAGACCTGCCTCGAACTGGTGCCCGCCAAGATTCAGATCATCGGCAATGAGGTCTGGTACGAGAAGCGCTGCCGGCAGCACGGCGTGCAGTCGACATTGGTCTCGACCGATGCCGCCTATTGGAAGCGCTGCAAGGACTTCATCAAGCCCGGCGACAAGCCGCTCGCGTTTCAGCGTCACACCGACTATGGCTGCCCGTTCGATTGCGGGGGAAAGAACCCGATTCACGCCGCTGGCGACGGTGGAAAAGATGCTCGACGCGCTGGTCGAGAGCGAAGGCGAGCCGGACCTGGTGCAGATTTCAGGCGGCGAGCCGACCTTGCATCCCGATTTCTTCGACATTCTCGCCGCGGCGCGCGCCCGCCCGATCCGCCACGTCATGATCAACACCAACGGGTTGCGGATCGCGCGCGAGCCCGACTTCGTGGCGCGTCTTGCCGAGAACAAGCGCGGGCTCGAAATCTATCTGCAATTCGACTCGCTCGAGCGCGACGCGCTGGTCAATCTGCGCGGCGCCGACCTGCGCAGGATCCGACAGCAGGCACTGGAAAATCTCGAACGCCATGGCCTCTCGACCACCCTCGTCGCGACCATCAAGCGCGGCGTCAACGATCACGAGATCGGCGACATCGTTCGCCACGCGCTGACCTGGACATGCGTGCGCGGCGTGACGCTGCAGCCGGTACAGGACGCCGGCCGCAACGAGAACTTCAACAAGGACACCGACCGCATCATGCTGTCGGAGATCCGCAGGCGCGTGGTCGAGACCGGCGTGTTCGGCGAAGGCGACATGATCCCGCTGCCCTGCAATCCCGAAAGCATCTCGATCGGCTATGGCCTGCGCAACGGCGAGACGGTGCTGCCGCTGACCTCGCTGATCCCGCAGGATCAGTTGCTCGCGGTGATGCCCAACACCATCAGCCCGGAAAAATATCCGGTGCTGAGAGAAAAATTCCAGGAAAAATTTTTGGACCTGTTCTCGCTGTCGTCGGGACCGCTGAACACCGGCGAGCGCGTCGCCGAATTGCTGTGCTGCCTGCCGACCTTCGAGGTGCCCGACGGGCTCACCTACGAGAACGTCTTCCGCGTCACCATCGTGCAGTTTCTCGACCGCTTCAATTTCTGCGTCGGCAACGTCAAGCGCTCCTGCATTCATTTCGTGACGGAGAAAGGCGAGATCATTCCCTTCGACACCTACAATCTGTTCTATCGCAACGGCAGGATCGACGGCATCCGCGCCGCCATGGCCGGCCGGACCGTTCGCAGCCGGCAAGCCGAGGACGTGCAACGATGAGCCATGGCGACATGCCCCCGCCTCAGCCGCCGATTCCGGAGCCAGGCGGTTTGCCGCCGCCCCCGCCGCGCAATGGCTGCCTGACGGCGTTCATGGTCGTCGCCGGGATCATCCTGCTGCTCCCCGGCCTCTGCGCCCTGATTTTCGGAGTCGGGAGCCTGACCTCGTCGGGAGGGTTCGAGAGCGGCATTCTGCCCTTTGTCCTCGTCGGCCTGATGGTCGGCGCCGCCGGGGTGCTGATGATCCGCTGGGCGATCCGCGATCCGCGGAGCTAAGCCGCCGTCAGGACCGGCCAACGGTCGGACCTTCAGGGCCGACATCGACAAAAACAATCTGCAAAGCCCCGGATCGGCCCGAAATTCGCGCATCCAAATCGTAAACAAGTCATTGTTTTTTGACCTTTTCTGCATATATTGCGCCGCAACGCGTAAGGTGTGCCCGGTCCTTTGGCCGGGCTTCCTTTTTGGGCCCCCGCGACAGACGCGGCTGAGGCCACCATTTGCTCCGACCAGAAGACGTCCCATGAACCTTCGCAACATTGCCATCATCGCCCATGTCGACCACGGCAAGACCACGCTGGTCGACCGCCTGCTGCAGCAGTCCGGGACCTATCGCGACAACCAGCGCGTGGTCGAGCGCGCGATGGATTCCAACGATCTGGAGCGCGAGCGTGGCATCACCATCCTGGCGAAGGCCGCCTCGGTGGCGTGGAAGGACTTCCGCATCAACATCGTCGACACCCCCGGCCACGCCGATTTCGGCGGCGAGGTCGAGCGCATCCTCAACATGGTCGACGGCGCGCTGGTGCTGGTGGACGCCGCCGAAGGCCCGCTGCCGCAGACCAAATTCGTGGTCTCCAAGGCGCTCAAGGTCGGGTTGAAACCGATCGTCGTCATCAACAAGGTCGACCGTCCCGACGCGCGCCCGACCGAAGTCATCAACGAGGTGTTCGACCTGTTCGCGGCGCTGGACGCCAGCGAGGAGCAGCTCGATTTCCCGATTCTCTACGGGTCGGCCAAGCAGGGCTGGATGGCGGAAAGCCCGGAAGGCCCTAAGGACCACGGCATGCAGCCGCTGTTCGACCTGATCGTGCGCCATGTCGCCGCGCCGACGGTCGAGGAAGGGCCGTTCCGCATGATCGGCACCATCCTGGAGGCCAATCCCTATCTCGGCCGCATCATCACCGGCCGCATCACCTCGGGCTCGATCAAGCCGAACCAGGCGGTCAAGGTGCTTGGCGCCGATGGCAAGCTGATCGAGCAGGGCCGGCTGACCAAGATCCTCGCCTTCCGCGGCATCGAGCGCACGCCGCTCGAGGAAGCCGAAGCCGGCGACATCATCGCCATTGCCGGCCTGACCAAGGGCACGGTGGCCGATACTTTCTGCGACCCGTCCGTCGATACGCCGCTGCCGGCGCAGCCGATCGATCCGCCGACGGTGTCGATGTCGTTCATCGTCAACAACTCGCCGCTCGCCGGCACTGAAGGTGACAAGGTCACGAGCCGCATGATCCGCGACCGCCTGTTGCGCGAGGCCGAGGGCAATGTCGCGCTGCGCGTGACGGAAGCCTCCGACAAGGATTCCATGGAAGTCTCCGGCCGCGGCGAATTGCAGCTTGCGATCCTGATCGACGAGACCATGCGCCGCGAAGGCTTTGAATTGTCCGTGTCGCGGCCGCGCGTCGTGCTGAAGAAAGACGACGCCACCGGCCAGTGGCTGGAGCCGATCGAGGAGGTCGTGATCGACGTCGACGAGGAGCATTCCGGCGTCGTCGTGCAGAAGATGAGCGAGCGCAAGGCCGAGATGATCGAGATGCGCCCCTCTGGCGGTCACCGCCTGCGGCTGGTGTTCTATGCGCCGACCCGCGGCCTGATCGGCTATCAGGGCGAACTGCTCACCGACACCCGCGGCACCGCGATCATGAACCGGCTGTTCCACGGCTATGCGCCCTACAAGGGCGAGATCCAGGGCCGCCGCAACGGTGTGCTGATCTCCAATGACCAGGGCGAGGCCGTCGCCTACGCGATGTTCAAGCTGGAAGACCGCGGGCCGATGATGATCGAGCCGGGCTGGAAGGTCTACAAGGGCATGATCGTCGGCGAGCACACCCGCGACAACGACCTCGAGATCAACGT
>WNFD01015568.1_pt1 | contig 20346 bp, 15 predicted proteins | sample 5400491 | NCBI WGS metagenome assembly WNFD01 (sample SAMN13153343, study PRJNA577476) | soil metagenome | isolation source: 120 cm saprolite under Douglas fir tree site 2 hole 2 replicate 2 | place: USA:California | collected 2015-04-18
AGGATCCGCTCCGCACCTGCCACAACCGCTGGCACCCCGACATCCCCGCGGCCGCGGAGGCCAATCCCGGCGACACGGTGATCTTCGAGACGCGCGACGCCTTCGACAACCCGTTCAACCGCAGATCCACGCCGGCGACTGTCGCAGCCGCCAACCTGAACCTCATCCATCCGCTCACCGGCCCTCTCCACGTCAGGGGCGCCAAGCGGGGCGACGTGCTCGCCGTGACGATGATCGACGTCGGTCCCGGGCCCGACAACTTCGGGTACACGGTGGCGGTCCCGGGTTTCGGCTTCCTCCGCGACGTCTTCACCGAGCCCGCCATCGCGCACTGGGAGCTGGGCGCCCCCCCGATCAAGGGGACGCGCTTCGCGACCTCGCGCGATCTCCCGGGGGTTCGGCTGCCGCTGCACGGGTTTGCCGGCACCATCGGCGTCGAGCTGGGGAGTCTGGAGATCGAGACCGCCTTCAGCCGTGAAGAGGAGCTTCGGGCGAAGCAGGGATTCGTGCTTCCTCCGGAACCGACCGACGCGGTGCCGGCCGCCCTCTGCGGCCCCAAAGGAACGCGGCGGGACCGCTGCCTGCGCACCATTCCCCCGCGCGAGAACGGCGGAAACACGGACGTGAAGCAGATGGTGAGGGGAACGACGCTGCTGTTCCCCTGCTTCATCGAAGGATGCGGGCTTTCGGTGGGAGACGTGCACTGGGCCCAGGGGGACGGCGAGGTCTCCGGCACCGCCATCGAGATGAACGCGATCGTCACGGTGAAGGTCGAGGTCCGCAAGGACCTGGCCGAGGCCTTCGGCAACTGGCCCCGCTTCGAGAGCAACCGCCCCGGCGTCCTCAAGGAGCTCGAGCCGGACCACTTCATCGCCACCATGGGCATTCCGGTCAAGCCCGCGGGCGTCGTGATGGCGCCGGAGCTGTGGATCGACGTGAACTCCAACCACCTCCTGCGCCCGCTCCGGAACGAGTCGGAGGACGTGACGCTGGCGGCGCGCGATGCGCTGCTCAAGATGATCGACCTGCTGACCGGACCGACTTCGCCGGCGCCCTCGAAGCTGAGCGCGGAGCAGGCGTACCTCCTCTGCAGCGTCGCCTGCGATCTCCACATCAGCAACCTGGTGGACGTGCCCAACTACGTGGTGTCGAACTTCCTCCAGCTCGACGTCTTCAACAGGGGCAAGGGCGACGACGAGGATGACGACTGACCGCAGACTCCTGACGCTGGCGCTCGTGGGAGTGGCTGCGGCGCTGTTGCCCGGCCACTCCCCATACCGCCAGTGGTACGCCTATCGGGCGAAGCACCTGGTCGTCGTGACCGACGAGGCGCGGCCGGGTGCATTTGCCGTCGCCACCGCCATCGCTTCCGCCATCGCGGCGCGCTGGCCGGAGACCAAGGCGGTCCCCGCGGCGGCGAGGACGCCCGTCGAGGTGGTGAAGCTCTTGAGCACCGGCCAGCTCCAGGTCGGGCTGCTTCCGCCGGCCGAAGCCCTCGAGGCGCTCGAGGGGCGCGGCAGGTTCGCCGACGATGGCAAGGTGCCGCTGCGCGCGGTGGCGGTCGTCGGCGGCGACTTGCTCGTGGTGCTCGAGAGCTGTGCCCGCGAGCGCGCGCACGCCATCGCGCGGGCCTTGGTCGAATTTCGCGAGAAGGGGCCGCTCGCGGAGAAGCGTTCGCTGCGGGGGCCGGCGTCCATCCCGTTCCATCCCGGCGCGCTCGACTATTACGAGGGAAGGACGGCCAGGCCTGAACGGCTCTAGACTCGCCGCATGCGCCCGACGCCGAAGCGGCTCGTCGTCAATGCGGACGACCTGGGATACGACCCGGAGATCGACCGCGGCATCTTCGAGGCGCACGCGCGCGGGATGGTGACGAGCGCCACGGCGATGGTCGACACGCCTTTTGCCCCGGCGGCCCTGCGCGCGGCGCCCGGCTCGCTCGCCCTGGGGCTGCACGCCGTGATGGATCCGGCGCTCCCGCGCGCGCAGGCGGAAGCGGAGCTGGTGCGCCAGATCGCGCGCTTCGCCGCGCTGCGCGGCGCGCCGCCGACGCACCTCGACAGCCACAAGCACCACCATGCGCGGCCCGAGCTGCTGGAGGCCTTCGCGGCGGCGGCCGCGGCGCGAGGCCTGCCGGTGCGCGCGCTCGATGCTCGGATGCGGGACCTGCTGCGCGCCCACGGAGTGCGCACGACCGACCACTTTCTCGGCGACGCCGACCTGCGACCCTGCTGGACGCCGGAGCGGCTCGCTTCGGCGGTGGAGGCCCTGGAGGATGGCACCACCGAGCTGATGTGCCACCCCGGGTACGCGCCGTCCCACGCCCGCACCTCCTTCGGCGCGGAGCGCGAAGTGGAGCTCGGCGCGCTGTGCGACGCTCGCGTGCGGGAGGCGCTCGCGCGCGCGGGAGCCGTGGTGGTCTCCTTCAGGGACCTGGCAAGCCCGGATACCTCGCCGTGAAATCAGCACGAGGTCGATCGTGCCTTCTTTTCAGGCCGCCGCGGTAGGCTTCGCCCGTGAGCTGGTCGATCTCCGCCAATCCGCGTGCGTTCCCGCGCATGCGCTGGGCCGCACTGGCGTGGCTCGCGGTGTGGATCCCGGCCTATGCATCGGTCTGGGGTCCGCGGAACTTCCTCCACCTCTGCGACGTCGCGGTGCTCCTCACCTGCGCGGGGCTGTGGCTGGGCAGTCCCCTGCTCCTCTCCAGCCAGGCGGTCTCGTCGATCCTCGCCGACGCCGTCTGGGCCGTGGACGCCGGATCGCGCCTCTTCCTGGGCAGGCACCTCTTCGGCGGCACCGAGTACCTGTGGGACGCGAGCTTTCCGCTGGCGGTGCGCCTGCTCTCGCTGTTCCACCTCGTCTGGCCGGCGCTGCTCCTCTGGTCGCTGGGGCGAGTCGGGTACGACCGCCGCGGGTTCGGCCTGCAGATCGCCATCGCGGGCGCGCTGCTCGTCGTCTCGCGCTTCGCCGGCCGCGCGGAGAACCTCAACTTCGCCTTCCGCGATCCCATCTGGGGACTCTCCCTCGAGCCCGCGCCGCTGCACCTCGCGGCGACGCTGGCCTTCCTGGTCGCGGTCTTCTATCTGCCGACGCACCTCGCGCTTTCGCGCGCGTTCGGCCGGCGCCCAGAGCACGTGCAGATCTAGTCGGGGGTCGCGTCGCGCCGGCGGCGCTGCCAGCAGGGCGCGAACCCGGCGATCAACAGGGGCGCCATGCCTTCGAGAGCATCCGATCGGGCGCCCGACGGCCCGGCCGGAGGCATCTACGGGCGTCCGGTGCGCGCACCTGTTATGCTGCCTTCTACGCCCCGCTTCGCTTCCCCTTCTCGGCCAGCCGCGAGAACCGTCGATCCGCTCCGGCGCGCCGAGGAGACCAGATGGATCGCATGATCGCAGTCATCGACCTCACCACAGGAGAGATCATCGATCGGGCGAGCACCACGCTGACGATCGACCTACCCCCTGACTTCGAGCGGGCAAGCGGCGTCGTGTCGCTCGACCTGCTCTCGCACGGCCATTACCTCGCCACCGACGGGAAGCAGCGCGAGTACTCGGTCTTCCCGCGGCCTCTCTCCTGGCGCGCGCGCGGAGAGGACTGCCTGGTCGCCGACCGCCGCGGGCGCGCGTCGTCCTCCATCGCAGGCATCTACCGGCTGAGAGCGGTGGAGTGGGAGTGACGGAGGAGGTCCCGGAATCGCGCGCCCCGCGCGCGCCTCCCCAGGATTTCCCCGTCACGGAGGAGCCCGCGGCGCACATCGTCGGCCGCGAGCTTCTGGCGCTAGCAGCTGCTTCCCTGCTCTACCCGTTCGGGCTCTGGCGCTCGGCCAAGCGCACTCCGCGCCGCGCGGAGCAGCGCACCGTGGTGCTGGTGCACGGGTACCTGGGCAACCGCGGCCCTCTCCTGCCTCTTGCCGCGTACCTGCGCGCCCGCGGCCACAAGCAGATCCTCGCCTACGAGTACAGCGGCGCGGCGGGCATCGAGCAGGCGGCCATCGGCCTGCGCGACTTCCTCCGCGAGCGCGTGCGCGGCGGCCACATCGACCTCGTCTGCCACAGCCTCGGTGGCCTGGTGGCGCGGGTCTACCTGCAGCAGCTGGGCGGCGCGCGCCGCGTGGACCGCTGCATCACGCTCGGCACGCCCCATCGCGGCACGTACAACGCGTACTGGGTCGCCTCGCGCGTGGGGCGCGAGCTGCGCCCCGACTCGCCGTTCCTGGCGCGGCTCGATGCCTCGCGCGCCCGCGCCGCGCGCGTCCGCTTCGCGTCGATCGTGGCGGGATCCGACAACATCATCATCCCCCGCGTGTTCTCCTCGACCGACGCGGTGGTGCACGTCCCCGGCCTGGGACACCTGGGCCTGCTCTTCTCGCCCACGGCATTCCGCGCCGTCGCCGAGCGGCTCGCCACCTGAGGAGAACGGCCTCAGGGCGTGCTGCCGGGTGTGTCCATGTCTGCCCGGCTCCGCTTCGCCGCAGCCTTCACCTTGGCGCCACCGGCGGGGGGCTGCGCGCGCTTGTGCGTCCCCCGCGCCGCAGTCGCGTCTCGAACGGCAGCGTGCGATGGGGGCGTCGGCTCGTCGAATGGCGTGTGGCGCCGGATGGCGATCCACGCGTCCGACGCGTGGCGCTGGATGGCGATCCACGCGTCCGACGCGTGGCGCTGGATGGCGATCCAGGCGGCCGACGGCGTGAGGCGCTGGATGGACGTCCACCCGTCCGAGAGCGTGCGCCGCCCGATCGCGGCAGCGAGGCCGGCGACGAGGAACGCACAAGCGGCGCCGAACGCGATGCGCCGCAAAGCGCGCCCTCCGCGGAAGCGCGGACGCTCCGCGCTGACTGCGCCGGGCCGCTTGAACGCGCCGACCGGCTTCGCGGGTGCCGGGCTCGAGGTCGTCCGGGCCAGCGTGGGGCTCGTCGGGGCCCGCCAGGGTGGATCGGATGGAAGGAGGCGGCGGCATGCCGCGCAGACACCCCGGTCCCCGGGAGCGGCCTCATACAGAGCGCCGCAGCTCGTGCACCCCTCGACGGAAGCTGGTGTGTTTGTGTTCATGCCCCCAATGTACCGGGGCGCCGGGCTCCGATTCTCTGCGAACCAGTGTGACGGCGCCACACCCCTGCCCACCGTTCCCGATCATGTGGTGGTGACGCACAGGCCCACAGGTGGGAGCCGCGCCTCCACCCATTCGGCTGTGGGCGATCGGTTCCTAGCGGAGCAACGCGATTCGAGGGCAAGCTGTCCCCTTCGAGTGCTCGCTGGAAGGTCGAGTCTCCACACGCGAGGGGATATGTCGGACGCGAAGTCGCAACGGGTTGGCCGCGAGCGGATCGCGCGAGTGTTCCGCTACCTCAAGGCCCTCAACGAGCATCGCAACCCGGCCAAGCGGGACCTGTCGGAACAGCCCTGGGCGCTGTGGTTCCGCAACCTGCCCGACCACCCCTCCATCCAGCGCCGCGTGCTCAACGGAAAAGACGCCGAGGAGGACGACTTCGTCCTCAAGGTGGGCAGGCCGACGTTCACCCAAGCCCCGCCACCGCCGTTGCCGATCGTCGAATGGCTGGAGGGCGACTGGGAGGACCCGGACGGCGACGTGCTGCTCGTGGAAGCGAAGGGGAACGCGGGCTCCGAGCCCATCCGCTTCGACTCGGAGCCCCGCCGCGTGGAGGCCTACGAGCGCTGGCGCGCCCAGCACCAGGCCTGGGCCGCCACCGAGCGGCCCGCGCGCGCGGCGATGAAGACCTTCGAGCAGCTCTACGAGCTGTACGGACGGATCGAGCGCGAGGCCGAGAACATCGAGCTGGTGCTGGGCGACGGGATCCTGAGCTGGAAGCGGCTGGAGGGCAGCATCTACCATCCCATCCTGCTCCAGCGCATCCAGCTCGCCTTCAACCCCAGCGTCCCCGAGTTCACCCTGATCGAGACCGGCAGGGAGGTGGAGCTGTACTCGGCGCTGTTCCGCTCCATGCCGGACATCGAGCCCAAGGTGCTGGCGCGCTGCCGCGAGGAGCTGGATCGCGGCGGATTCCATCCCCTCGGAGGCAACGAGACGCTCGAGTTCTTCCGGCGCTTCGTCGTGCAGCTGTCGCCGCGCGGCCAGTTCGCCGAAGGGCCGCCGGAGAAGGAAGCCGAGGACCCGAAGATCGGCCGCGCGCAGGTGCTGTTCCTCCGCACCCGCACACTGGGTTTCGCGACCGCCATCGAGGGGACGCTCGACGATCTGGCCACTCGCGAGGACCTCCCGCTGGCTTTGCTGAAAATCGTCGGCCTGGACCCGCCTCCGGAGGCGGACGAGAAGGCCGAGACCTTCGAGCCCGGGGATGAGCCGGAGGAGGTCTTGCTCAGCAAGCCCGCCAACCCCGAGCAGATCCGGATCGCCGTGCGGCTGGAGCGCGATGCCTCTGAGCGTGAGCGTGCTGGAGAGCGACCTCGAGAGCCGCAACCAGCTCGAGGGCTCGGTCTCCACCATCATCGATCGCCTCACCACGGGAAACCCCAAGAAGCTCGACGCCGAGGCGGAGCAGCTCGCCGCCCAGCGCAAGGAGCTCCTCGCCCAGCTGCGCAAGCACCGCCAGGAGCTGTTCGACGCCCGGGCGGACGAGTACCGGGAAGTGGTCTTCCTCAAGACCAAGCTCTCCCCGTGCGACGCCGCGCGCAAGGTGGCCGCCGAGGCGCAGGCGCACGGCTGGATCCCCGCTCCCGTCCAGGCCGGCGCGGCGCTGCCGCTGCCGGCGGCGGAGATCAAGGAGCTGTACGCGAGCACGGAGGTCCTGAGCGCCGAGGACGAGGCGGAGCTGGCCCGGCCTCTTCCCGAGGCGAAGACGCTGCTCTCACCGGACGAGTTCGAGCAGGCGGTCCAGGAACACGATCGGCTCTTGAACGCGAAGCGGAGCTACCGCAAGGAGCTGTGGAAGGCGCCCCTCGACGAGACCGCAACTGCGGCGCTGGACAAGGTGCTCTCGAAGGCGTTGAAGGCAGTCGAGGTGCTCACCCGGGAGCAGCCCTGGAGCATCTCCGCGGTGGCGGCCGGCAAGGAAGGGGGAACGCAGCGGGCCGAATGGGACGGGCTGCTGGAGATGATCGATCAGCTACTGCAGGAAACGGCGCGCGCGAAGGAGAACGTCCTCAAGCACGCTCCCAAGCTCACCGAGAGCATTCCCCTGGAGCAGCAGCTGCAGGTGGTCGACGAGATTCTCGCCCACTGCAAGCAGGGGAAGACCCTGGGGAAGCTGGCCTTGCTGACCCATGGCTCGTGGAAGCGCTTCGTGAGCGAGAGCCGGGTCGCCTCGGGCGAGCCGAAGACCGCCGTTCACTTCCACGCGCTGCGCGGCCAGATCGTCCTCGGGATCATGCGGCGGGATCTCGAGGGACGATGGGACCGCCAGATGGTTCCCCAAGCCGCCCCCGCCTGGGCGGCGCTCTCGGAAAAGCCCCACGAGGGTGCGGCGCAGTTCGCCAAGGAGATTCGCCGGTGCCTTGCGTGGCACGGCGAAGAGTGGGAGCCGCTCGAGAAGCAGCTAGAGGAGGACGGATTCGTCTGGCGTGAGTTCCTCGCGGAGCAACCGGGCGGCGGCAGCACCGAGGGGCAGCTGCAACGGCTCAAGGAGGTGGTCGGCGTCCGTCTGGCGGAGGCTTTCAAGACGCGCAAGGACATGGCGCGCTTCGGCCAGGTCGCCGCACGGTTCGAGGCCCTCCAGTCGGCGCTGACGCTCCCGCAGGACGGGCCCCCCGCGCCGGTGCTGGCGCGCCTGTCGCGCGCGGTGGAGCGGCAGGCTACGAAGGATTACCGCGAGGCGTACCAGCGGCTGGCGGAGCTCGACCGCCAGCGGAAGACCGCCACGACGAGACGGGAGCTCCTGGCCTCCCTGCAGGCGGCGGCGCCGGCCTGGGCGCAGGCGATCCAGGAACGCCGCGCGCCCCACGATCAATCCTCCCCTCCGGGCGACGCCCAGGCGGCCTGGCTGTGGCGGCAGCTCCACGACGAGCTGGAGCGGAGAGGGAAGACCTCGCTCCCCGCGCTGCAGGCGCAGATCGACCGGCTCGGCCCCGAGCTGAGGAAAGTGACGGCCGAGCTGATCGAGCGCCGTGCGTGGGGAGCGCAGGTGCGGCGAACCACTTCCCAGCAGCAACAGTCCCTGGTCGGTTGGCTCGACATGGTGCGCCGGATCGGCAAGGGGATGGGAAAGCGCGTTCCCCGCCTGATCGTCGAAGCGAGCCAGAAGATGACCGAGTGCCGCTCGGCGGTGCCGGTGTGGATCATGCCGCTGGCGCAAGCGGTGGAAACCTTCGAGCCGACCACGCGCTTCGACGTAGTGATCACCGACGAGGCGAGCCAGAGCGACGTGATGGCGCTCATCCCCTTCTACATGGCGCGCCGGGTGGTGGTCGTGGGGGACCACGAGCAGGTGAGCCCGTCCGCGGTGGGGCAGGACCTCTCCGTGGTCCAGCAGCTGATCGACGAGCACCTGGAGGACATCCCCAACTCGGTGCTCTACGACGGCCAGATGTCCGTCTACGACCTCGCCCGGCAGTCGTTCGGGGGCGCGATCTGCCTCACCGAGCATTTCCGCTGCGTGCCGGAGATCATCGAGTTCAGCAACCACCTCTGCTACGGGGGAAAGATCCGCCCCCTGCGCGACCCGAGCAAGGCGACTTTGAAGCCGCACATCATCGCCCACCGGGTGGAGAAAGGCCGGGGGGCCGCCAACGACACCAACCCGGCGGAGGCACTGGCGATCGCTTCGCTGATCCGGGCAGCGATCGAGCAGCCCGAATACAAGAACAAGAGCTTCGGCGTCATCTCGCTGGTGGGAGACGACCAGGCGCTGGAGATCGAGCGGCTCTTGCTGCACCACCTCCCCCCGGCGGAGTACGAGGCCCGGAGGGTGCTCTGCGGCAACGCCGCCCAGTTCCAGGGCGACGAGCGGGACGTGATGTTCCTGTCGGTGGTGGACACCGCCGAGGGGAATCCGCTCCGCCTGCGCAGCGAGCCGATGTTCAAGCAGCGCTTCAACGTGGCGGCGAGCCGCGCGCGCGATCAGATGTGGGTGGTCCACTCGCTCGATCCGGCCGACCTGAAGCCCAAGGACCTGCGCCGCCGGCTGATCCAGCACGCCGAAGATCCCGAGGCGGTGAGGCTGCTCTTGAAGCAGTCCGAGGATTCCTCCGAGACCCCGCTCGAGCACGAGGTGCACAACCGGCTATTCGAGGCGGGCTATCGCGTCATCCCTCACTGGCGGGTCGGCTACTACACCATCGACCTGGTCGTCGAGGGTGGAGGGCGCCGCCTGGCCATCGAGTGCGACGGCGACAAGGCGGGAGCGGTCGAGCAGCTGCGCGAGGACATGGCCAGGCAGGCCATTCTCGAGCGGCTCGGCTGGAGCTTCGTGCGGGTGCGCGGCAGCGAGTTCTTCCTGAGTCCCGAGAAGGCGATGAAACCCGTGCTCACCCGCTTGAGCGAGCTGAAGATCCGGCCCGAGGGCGGCGGCGGGAACGCGGAGGCGCCCCAGAACGGGAAAGAGGTCCTCGAGCGAATCGTCCGCCGCGCGGCGGAGTACCGGCAGCACTGGCTGGCGCAGGCCAACGCGCAGTTGGCGCGCGCGGGCAAGGGACCCACGGAACGCGCGCGCCGGGCCGCCCGTCCCGCGAAGAGGAAGCGAAAGACCTCCGCGCGAAGGTAGCGTGCCCTCTCAGGGCCGGAGCGAAGCGTAGAAGCCGAGGGTGTATATGTCCTCCGGCACGCTCACGTCGCTTGCGAGTAGCTTCGCGACCGTGAACTGCGCTCGCAGATCGAACCGGCGGCCGAGCACCCAGGTCGCGCCGATCGTCATGGGAATGACGCCGCCCTGTTGGAACGCGTCGGACTTGAACGGGTCGGGCGCCGCGAAGGAGGCGTGCAGCACCGTGCCGAGATCGAATGCGAGCCTTTCCGTGGCCTGGAGCACGAGTTGCCCGGCGAGCACGTACGCCCAGCGGAAACCATCGGCCGCCGACATGCGATATTGGATCTGCGGTACGAGAACGATCGCGAGCGGGCCGCCTTGAACCCGCGCCACCGTCCCGGCGTAGAGCGGATCCCCGGGTTGGCCGTCATAGGCCACGCCGAACGTGGCCGCGAAGTCAGCGGGACCCGCGGAAAGAATCCCGAGGGTCACCTCCCCGCCGAACCTGGCGGAATAGCGCGTGCACCAGCTCGAGCCCAGGCAGATGCCGCCCACAGACAGGGTCGCACGATCGTTCAATCCGTAGCGAATCCCGGGCGCAAGCGCGTAGTAGGGTGTGCTCCCGGGTCACGTCGACGACTTTTTCAGCCGATGGGGATCCGGGCCTCGACGACCACGCCCGGCTCGACCTGGAAGCCGCCGTCGGCCGTAGGGGCCGAGCCGTCCTTGTCGCTGCGGGCGAGATGAGCGTGCTTCTGCTCGAGCGCTTCCAGCAGCTCCGGCTTGGGAATTCGCGCCCACTGCGGCCGCTCGATCGTGGAAGCCATCGCCCACACGTTCTCGCGGAGGATGCCTTCGACGAAGTCCTTGGGCGTCGCGTTGTGGCTCCCATGATGACCGATCTTGTAGAACTCGACTTTCCGGAGGAGGTCGACCCACCGCGGGTCCTTCAACACCGAGGCCCAGGTGCCCCACTGCGCGTCGCCGGGGAACAGCAGGTACGTCCCCGCGAACTCGAGGACCAGCATGAGGCTCGTCCCGTTGACCGCCTGGTCGAGGGCGACCGCGATATCCAGGTCCGCGAAGCTGCCCGCAGACCGGATCTTGCCCTTCTCCTCTTCCGGGAACGGCAGCGGCGCCGCGGGCACGATGAATCGGGCGGTGAACGGTGGCTTCGGTTTTCCGTTTCCCGCCTCGACGGCCGCCGCCTTCAGCCGGAGATAGCTTTCCCCCTTGGGCGGGGTCATGTCCCGGATGACTTCCTTGTCTCGCGAGGGACCGAGGACGTGGACGGTGACTCCGGGGAGCGCCGCGGTAGTGAACGTCCGCTCCGCCGGGTCCAGGGTGGGCAGGAACCGTCGCGTGGGATTCCCCGCGAACCCTGCGTGCAAGGTGCGCATCGCGCGATCGTTGGTCAGCGCGTTGCTCACGATGGCGGCTTGCGCCACATCCGCGGCGTTCTCCGCGGCTGGGCGCGCCTTGAACGCGGCGTCGAGCGCGAGCGTGAGCCTGCTCTGGATGTCGCGGATCTCTCGCGCGGCAGGATCCTCGGGATCCTCGGTCCACGGGAGCCAGACCTCCGAGACCTGGACGTTTGCCCAGACCGCGGCGTCGAATCCGGACACGTGGTCCTTGTGCCGGTGCGTCGCAACGACGACGTCGATCCGGGGAACGCCATCCGCTCCCGTGACGTCGCGCACGATCCGCTCCACCACGTCGGACATCGCCCGGCCCTGCGGCGCCGCAATCGACCCGCAGTCGAACAGGATGCGCCGCACGCCTTCCGCTTCAGGGATCGCCACCAGGAACGCGTCGCCGAATCCGACGTTGTACATCCGGACGGAAATGGACCGGGCCATCGTCATCCTCCGTGCAGCGCCGAGAAGCTCGCCAGCGCGGCGATGCGCTGGTCGTACTCGTCGGAGCTCATGTACGGGGTCTTCGGGTTCCGGGCGTCGGCAGAGCTGATGAAGCGGAGCTGCCGCTGGTATCGCGCGTGGGCACGCTCGGCGACCTGGGCGGCGCCTTGCCGGTCGAAGGGCTTCGAGATCAGGTACCGCACCTCGCCTTCCGCGGAGGCGATCACGGTCGCGCCGCCGCGGAACGGGACACCGCCGAGCGTCCGGCGCTCGCGGACGTCCTGCTGGGCGAACTGCGCGACCAGCTCGACGAGGAGCTTGCCGTTGGGCGCGACGCGGAAGACGGGATGGAACCCGCGGACCTGGATCTTGTTCGGGGGCTTCGAGTCGAGCCCGAGCGCGGCCGCGTTCAGAGACGCGTATCCCGCGAGCTGCTTGGCGAACGCGGCGTTCAGATCGGGCCGGAACTCCTCACCTTGGTCCTCCTCCGCAACCTGGGACTGCGGCTCCGGAGGGAGGGTCACGCTCGACGTCCACCCGCCGGTGTCGAATGAACGGATGGCCTGGAAGAAGATGTCCTGCAGGCGCCAGGTGGTGTCTGCTCCGAATGCCGGGAGATTCGGAGTGGGCCACAGGAGCGACTCCTCCGCGAGCGAGGTGACCGCGGCCGGATAGATCCCGCGGTTGCGGAACGCCTCGATCATCGCGTCGCGGAGGTCGGGATCGGCAGGCACGAGCTCGTAGTCCGCCGTGATGAGCGCGCGGAGGAAATCACCGAAATCGACGTCGACTGGCGGCAGGTACTCGAACGCGCGGATGCACATCTCGAGCACGCGCTGCGCCGTCCTCGCCGCCTCGCCCGCAATCCGGTTCACCAGGTCGGGGTGCAGATCGCCCGCCGGGAGCTGCCCGGTCCCGCCCGTGGCGATGCGGATGAGATCGTAGATCCGCTTCTGGTACGTCTTGTAGAAGCCGTCGAAGACCGCGGCCACGAGCAGGGCGCCTCGATCGTGCGGCTCGAGCACCGAGGGCGAGAGCTTGGCGCCTTCGACCCCGAGGCACGACCGCAGTGCCTTCCCGCTGCCGGTCGCGTACCCGAATTGACGTGCTAGCTCGACCAGCGGGCTCGGGGTCCGGATGTCGCCGCGCGTCCGCTGGATGTACTCCCGGAGAACGTCCGAGAACGAGAAATGCTGGAAGAGGGCGACGATGTCCGCGAAAGCCTCGTGAAAGGCGAGGACGTCCTCGTTGGTCGGCTCCAGGAAGAGCGGTCGAAGCCGGTCGACCAGCGCGTGGGTCATCTCGTGCACGATCACGTCGTGAGAGAGGCAGGTGAACACGGTCTGGCCCGGAAGGTTCGGCCCCGGATTCGACGAGTCCGCGTGGAAGTAGCCGAAGAGGATCGCGTTGAGATCGCGCGAGTAGAACGCGTTTGCCCCGTAGAAGGCGTGCGGGAACAAGCGCAACCTGGGATACGCCGCGGCCTTCCTCCCGACTCCGGCGAGCCGGAGCGGATGTCCGAGGGCGCGGTCGAAGTTCTCGATCGTCTTCATCGCGACCGCGTACACCATCTGCTGGTGGAACCGCGGGTCCGACTCAGAAGGGTCGAGACCGCCCTGCATCAGGACGGCCGGGTTGTTCAGGTCCACCGGCTCGTAGAAGCAGTCGCCCGCGCCGTCGTAATCGAGGACCTCCACGCGCGGTCCGATCGGGCCAGGCTGCAGGTTCTCGTTGGCGACGTCGATGCGCGCGCGATTGCCGAAGGTCCGGCCCAGGAGCGGATCGGTCGCGAAGATCTTGAGCGGCCGCCGGACGGTCTGCGTGACTCCCTGGATCGGGTTCGGTCGTTGCATCGCCCAACCTCCTTCAGATCTCTCTCGGATAAGGCAGCTTCGCCGGCTTCTCCGCGCCCGGACCCCCAATTGACGAGCCGCTCCTGCAGCTCGCGAGGCATCGCGGCGAGGCGGGTCGCCACGTTCGCGAGCGCGAGCGATCGCTCGTGCGGAACGTGGACCGCGTCGGCAAGGTGGTAGTTGGCCACGTTGGTGCCGATGCCGAAGTAGGTCCCTTGCCGTACTCCCGACCGGAACGCGTCCACCGTCATGCGCGTGCGGAGCGCTCGGACCTGGTTGTCGATGATCCCGAGGACGCGGATCGCGCCGAGGGCCCAGTCCACCGCCGGGTGGATCTCGACCTTGAGCGCGGCGCCCCCGTCCGAGACGAGCACGGTCTTGAACCGTTTCCAGGCGGTCTCCAGACCGAGGTTGTCGTAGACGCCGCCGTCGGAGAGCACCGCCTCGCGCCGGTAGTCTGCGTACGCGGCGTCGCCGCTTCCGTCTTCGTACCTCTCCCCGGACAGCGGAAGCACTACCGGCGAGAGGAAGGGCGGGAACGCCGACGACGCCGCCACGGCCTTGGCCAGCGCGACCTTCGGGGCGAGGAACTTGCCGACGTGGTAGTCGGCCATGTACGGGCGCGAGAAGCGGAACACGGCGCCGGTCTGCAGGCTGGTGGCGTTGACGACGAAGCGCGGTCCCTCGTCGTCCGACGGCAGGTCTTGGAGCGTCCGATCCCCGAAGAGGTGCTTGCGGTAGGCCGACTCGATCCGGTCGGAGATGCGCGTGCCAGGGAGGAGCGCGCCAGTCACCACGGCGCCGATGTCGATGGTGGTCGATGCGAGCTCGTGGATGGGCCCGGCGACCTTCTCCGCAAAGGCCCGCCCGACGCTGGTGGCGCGGTCGAAGTCGAGCTCTCGCCAGCGGCTCCCCAGGACTCCGGCGGTGATCGAACCGCCGGAGACGCTGGAGACGCGAGCAAGTCCGCGCAGCATCCCCAGGTCGTTCAGCCGCCAGAGCGCCCCGAGGTGGAACACCATGGCCCGGTACCCGCCTCCGGAAAGGCAGAGGGCGGTTCCCTCCACGGGAGTGCGCTCCTGCTCGCGGGCTGTCGCCGCGCCCGCGAGCAGGGTCGGATCGAGTTGCCGCTCGGACTCGTCCAAGGAACGCATGTTGCACCTCCCGCGCCTAACCTCCGCTACAGCGACTTGATCAACACGTTCCGGAATTGCACCTGCGAGCCGGGGTGATGGTTTTGCAGCCCGATGTGCCCTGCCGGCGGCCGCAGCGGGTCGACCTTGTACTGGGTCACCTGCTCGCCGTTCAGACTCACGGTGATCGTGTCGCCCTTGGCTTGGATTTCGAAGGTGTTCCACTCGCCCACCGGACGCGAAGCCAGCTTCTTCGCCGCTGAGAGCGCGTAGATCGCGCCGGTCTCGTGCGTCGGGTCGTGCAGCTTTTGCGTGTCGGGATTGAACCCGGTGTCGTCGATCTGCACCTCGTATCCGCGGTTCACGGCCAGCTGCCAGTCCGACTGCGGGTTGCTGCTGTTCAGCGCGGGGAAGCCGATGAAGACGCCGGAGTTGTCGTCGGGGTGCGCCGCGCGCCAGTCGAGCTTCAGCAGGAAGTCCTTGAACTGCTCGCGCGTGTACCAGAGCAGGCCGATGCCGCCCTGCGATTCGACGACGCCGTTGTTGGCGACGAACCCACCGCTGCCGGCCATCTGCCATCCGGCCAGGTCAGCGGGGAGGATCGCGCGGAACTCCTTCGAGGGTTGCGGCTGGAGCCGCTGCACGATCGCTTCCGCCGTCTTCCTCGCCAGCACGAGCCCCGTCAGGCTGGGATTGGCGGACCCGCAGGTAGGGAACAGCGCCGGCCCCGCGACGTACGCGTTGTCGACGTGCTGGAAACGACCGTCGCCGTCGGTAACCGCGGCGCTGTCTCCCATCCAGAGGGTGCCGGACTCGTGGTGCGTGGTGCCGATCTTGTCCCGCGCCGAGCCTAGCGGCGGCGGCTTCGCGTTCCACTTCCCGCCATACCAGTATTGGATGTTCGCCGGGTCCTTCGCGATTGCGGCCGCGGCATCGAGCGCGCGCTGCTCCATCACGGTCCAGAACGCGTCGTCCGCAGGAGTCGCGACCAGATTGACCCAGGCGGGCCGCCTGCCGAAGGGGTCCCGCTGGTCCGGCACGTCCCACGCCAGGTCCATCCAGCTCTTCGACGGGTCGCCCGGCTTGGCGTCTTGATGGCCCTTCATCTCGCCAATCCCGCGCAGGGTGATGACGATCCACGCCTTTTCCTGGTTCGCCTTGATGTCGCCGAGCAGGTCGACGTCCGGGATGGCGGTGAAGAGGTTGGCCTCGCTGTTGCTGCCGTCCACCGCGGCCGCCGTGACCTGGAAGTGGAAGCGGCGCCCGCCCTGCTCGCCCCGGACGATCAGCGCGGCAGTTTCGAGATCTTTGAACTCCTTCGGCAAACCGGCAAAGACGCTGCGCTTCACGCGCACCGTCGTGTTGGTCCGCAGGTGCGCCATGAGGTTCGCGCCCATCTTCCCGCTCGGGAACGATTCGAGGGCGAGCCGCGTCGACTCGATGGTCGATGCAGCGAGCACGTACATGGCGTTGGGCGCGACGACGGGGGCGGACAGTGATCGAGGCGTCCCGTTCACGGACAGGTCGAGGCCGGTGACCTTTCCACCGCTCGTGCGCATTCGCGTCACGTGCGCGCGCGGCAGCAACATCAACCTGCGCCGCGAGTCATCGTTCAAGGTCCAGCGGCGGCGGATGTCCTCGCGGATCGCGTCGATGAGAAGCGTCGCGCTGGAATACTTGTCGAAGCCGAACAGCCCCGACTCGGGTCCTTTGCCCTGGACGGCAAGAGGAGCGTCCTTCACCTCGTATTGCGGCAGCGCCGCCCCGAACGCGGCGAGCAGCTCATCGTTGAGCACGCCCGAGATGTAGTCCGCCGTTGGTTCGACGCCGATCTCGCTCTCGACGGTCTCATAGTTTTCGCGCAGGTAGGCAGCGACGGCGGGGGGCCAACTCGCCAGGTCGGCGTCGGTCAGCCGCGGCGACCATCCACCCCAGAACAGCGAGCGCCCGCCCGGACAGTAGGCGAGGCCGGGGAACGACTGGTTGCTGTGCCAGGGATTGCCCCACACGATGTTCCGCGTGCCCGGGTCGCTGACGTTCGTCGGCACCGGCACGTCGCCCGGAGCGCCGAGGCCGATGTGCGGAAGGTTCTGGATGTGTGTCGAAGCAAGAAAGGCGCCTGCGTCGAGGACGAGGATGCGGAGGTTGATCGACTCGCCGAACCGGTACAGCTTCTCGGCGCACGAGCCACCGAACATTCCCGCGCCGATGACCACAGCGTCGAACGGCGTGCCCCCATTGTTCGCGACCTCATCCCAGGTGCTGCACACGTACCTTCCGAACAGGTCGTGCGAGAACTCCGTCTCCTGCACGTCCACCTTCGCGGATGCGTCCGCATTCAGCCGAGGCAGCATGGCCGGCCTCCCGTCCCACGGTTTGAGTTCTGGATCTGGACGCGCCCCAAGGCGCCAGGGCGCGGACTTCCCCCTTGCAGACCCCCTTCCTCCTCTCCGCAGGCGCTGTCAACAGCCAGCATCCTGGCCACCCAGGCCAGTTTGCGAGCCCCGCGTGCCTCATCACCGACTCGCTGACACGCCCGAGCATCCGGCGTGCCAGCGGCAACCCTCCGTCCGCAGCCTTGCAGGGCTGAATCCCGGGACCGGGCAGCACGATGCGCCGCGGTCGCGCCTCAGCGGCGCAACCATCGCTGGCGACTATTCGATCGCGAACCGTGCCGCCGCGTCCTCGTTCCAGTCGAGCCCCACGCCGGGAGCCTCGCCTGGCAGCGCCTGTCCGTCCGCGATTTCCAGCGGTCGCACCAGGACCGGCGCCGCCCAGTCGACGTACTCCAGGAAGTGGGCCGACGGCGTGACGGCCAGGAGCTGCGCGCTCACCTCGGGATAGAGGTGCGACGACATCTCGATTCCGGCGGCGTCGGCCAGCGCCGCCGCCCGCATCCAGCCCGTCACCCCGCCGATCCGCGCCAGGTCGGGCATCACGTAGTCCGCCGCCCCCGCCGCGAGCGCCGCCGCCATGGCGCGCGGCCCGAGGAAGTTCTCGCCGATCTGGACCGGCGTCTCCAGCTCGCGCGCGAGCCGGGCCGCCCCCGCGTAGTCGTCGTGCTGCACCGGCTCCTCGATCCAGTAGACCTGCTCCCTGTCCAGCGCCCGCCCGCGCGCGAGCGCCTCCGCCACCGTGAGCGCCTGGTTGAAGTCGGTCATGAGCAGGGCGTCGGCGGGGATCCTCGCGCGGACCGCGCGGGTGGCGACGAGGTCGTCCCACAGTGTCTCGCGTCCGAGACGAAGCTTGATCGCGTGGAAGCCTTCGGCCAGGAGCTCCAATGCCTCGTCCGCGACCTTCTCGGGCGCGTCGAGCCCGAGCGCATTGCTGTTGTACGCCGCCACCGGGTGGAGCTCGCCGCCGAGCAGCCGCGCCAGCGGCAGCCCCGTCGCGCGGCCCAGCGCGTCCCACAGGGCCACGTCGAGCCCCGACATCGCGATGGTGGGGAGCCCCTCGCGGCCGATCAGCGTGAAACGGCCGTGGAGCTTCTTGGCGATCGCCACCGGCGCGACCGCGTCGCCTCGGACCATCTCCAGGATCCCCGCCAGGAGCTGCCGGAGCGTGCGCGCTCCCAGGTCCGAGTAGGCGAAGAGATAGGCCCGGCCCGGCACTCCTTCCTCCGTCTCGAGGTCGATGAGGACCAGGGGCGCGTGGGTGATGGTCCCGCCGCTCGTCCCGAGCGGCCGGCGCATCGGCACGCGGAGGGCCCGCGTCTGGAGCCCGCGGACGGTGAGCTTCGGAAACGCTGCCGGGATTTGCCTGCCTCTGTCTGCCATCTCCAACCTCCTCGACACTTCTCCTCAGTCCGGGCGCGCCAGGACCAGCGTGACGTTGGTGCCGCCGAACCCGAACGAATTGGACAGCGCGAGGCGCAGCGGCCTCGCCGTCGGCCGCACCACCGGCGGGTAGTCGTCCAGCTCCGGGTCGAGCGGCTCGGCGTTGATGCAGGGCGCGATCCAGCCGCCCCGCAGCATCGAGAGCGTGAAGATGGCGTTGATCGCTCCCGCGGCGGAGATGGTGTGGCCGATGTACCCCTTGGTCGACGAGTACGGCACGCGGCGCCCGCCGAAGAGCCGGCGCAGGGCGCGCACCTCGCTGACGTCGCCCGCCATCGTCGAGGTCCCGTGGGTGTGGACGTAGTCATATCCGGCGACGACGCCCAGCACCTCGGCGCCTCGCGCCTCGGCGTCCGCCTTCGTCTCCAGGACCACCATGCCCGCTCCCTCGCCGAAGATGAAGCCTGCCCGGTCCCGGGCGTACGGGCGTGAGGCGCGCGCGGGGTGCTCGTTGTCCTGGCCGTTGAAGGCGCGCATTGCGTCGAATCCGGCGTGGAAATGCTCGTCGGCCACCTCGACCCCGCCGGCGAGCGCGGCATCGACGTGACCGTGCTCGATCAGCTCCGCCGCGAGCAGGATGTTGTACGCGCCGCCCGAGCAGGCCGCGCTGGCGGTGAAGGAGGGCCCGGTCGTGCGCAGCGCCGTCGCCAGGTTGGCGGAGACCGTGGAGGCCATCATCCGCGGAATCACCGTGGCCGAGAGGCGCCGCCCGTCCGCCCGCTCGAGCTGCTTCTGGACCTCGATGTGGGTCGCGACGTCGCCCGTGCCGCTGCCCGCCGCCACGGCGATGTCGCGGCGCTCCAGCCGGGACTGCGAAAGAGCGGCGAGTGCGGCCTTGTAGCCCATCAGGGCCGCCCTGCCCATGAAGCGGGCCTGGCGCCTCTCGGCGGCGAGGTCTCCACGGTAGCTGCCGAGGAGCTGGCAGCGCGACCCGGCCGCAACCGCCGGCGGATGGCGGATGAACGGCAGACCGCGCCCCTCGCGCAGCGCCGCCTCGATCTGCGCGGGATCGTCTCCGAGATGGCAGAGGACCCCGGTGCCGGTGACCACCACGGTGCGGGCGGGATCGCGCATGGGGCACGGATTAGCACCGTTCGCGGCGGCTGACTCGATGCGGCTTGACGGCGCGGACGCCCAGGGAGCACCCCCGCAGGGAACTCACCGCGAGCGTGACGTCTTCGAAGCAAGGCCGGCTCGCCGCGTCTTGACTTCGCACGCGATCGGAGCGGGAACAATCAGGCGTTCGCGAGCTGGTCTGCCGTCCATCCGACCTTTGCCTCAGGTCGCCTTCCTCGCTGCAGAAGGGAATCGCGATGCGCTCATATCCGCGGAATTCCGCAATCTACCTCTTGCTCGTTGGGATCGCGCTGACGTTGCTGTTTCCGAGCGCGGCGCAAGCCAAGCTGACGAAGTTCGTCATCGACAAGAGCAGGTCGGAGTCGCCGACGTTTGGCGGCCACGTCTTCGCGGGCGTCGGGCAGTACGAGAAGATCGTCGGCACGGGGTTCGGGGAAGTGAATCCCAACGACGCCAAGAATTCCGTGATGGTCGACATCCAGCTCGCGCCGCGCAATGCCAACGGCAACGTCGAGTACGCCTTCGACTTCTACATGTTGAAGCCGATGAATCTGAAGGCTGGTGCCCACAAAGTCATGTACGAGCCGCCGAACCGCGGCAACAAGACGTGGGCCACCTTGGGCCGCTTCTCTACTCCTCCTGGTGGTAATCCGAACGATCCAGGGTCGGTGACTGATCCAGCTATTCTGGACAACGCGTTCTTCATGCCGCGCGGCTACACCATCGTGTTCAGCGGATGGGACCAGGCCGCCGGCACCAACAACGCGAACTTCGTCACGACCATCGACCTCAAGAAGGCAGTCGCGCACAACCCTGACGGCTCGACGATCACCGGTCCGGGCTACGAGTACATCGTGACGGGCGCCGCCTCGTTCAATCTGACCTATCCCGCTGTCACCAACGCGCAGGGCGTCCCGGACAAGAGCCATGCGA
>WNFD01012724.1_pt1 | contig 20338 bp, 24 predicted proteins | sample 5400491 | NCBI WGS metagenome assembly WNFD01 (sample SAMN13153343, study PRJNA577476) | soil metagenome | isolation source: 120 cm saprolite under Douglas fir tree site 2 hole 2 replicate 2 | place: USA:California | collected 2015-04-18
CATTTAGTCACCTCCACGATGCATGAAATTGGTAATAGCGAGGAGTGTGATGGAGGTCAATCTCGGACGCAAGCTCGGCCGAAACGCGTGAATGATGGGCCGTGGTGGACGAACCACATCTACCTCTGCCGTCGCCCACCTGGCGCCGTGCTGACGAGAGTGGGAAGTCGGCTAAGCAGGAGACGGGGTACAACGGCCCGAGTACCAAACCCTCAGTCCAATTCATTTACAGACTCGGTTCGTCGGTCGAAGTCTAGTGGGCTGTAGTTTCCGTAACGCGAACCGAACCTTCGTCATCGTCGGCGCGCCAATTGCCCTAGCCCACCGTGGGCTAACCAACGCAACCCCGGCTATTAAGCCATGACCTCAAGATGTCAGGGTGAGCAGTCAGGTCTCGAGAGACCACTGGACCTTCTCGAGAGGAGCTCTAGTCATGAAGGGCGCCGATGACTGAGATGCATGGACTCGTCCCTCCTGACCCGTGGCACTCCTGGCTGGTTGTTTGGCGGACGGGCATCGGCTGCGCTAGAGATCGGGGAGCCGAGATCAGGCCCCTAAACATCGCGCCACCGGCACCACAGGAGGCACTCGACAACGTGGAGCGGCGAATAGGACGACCTATTCCCGAGTCCTTGCGGAGGTCACTTGCGATGTTCTCGTCGAACTTTTACTTCCGATGGTTTCCGGTGTCCTGGTTGGGATCGTCCGGACCCGTCCACTCCGCATTGATGTTGATTGCGTGCTCGGCATCTCTGCCGGTGAACGCAGTTGCCATGTCGTCCATGCGGCGGACTGCTCCGCCCATGTGGAAAACGATCGTGTAGGAATGGGGTGAACGGTGGGCGCCCGCCTAAGTTCAAGACTCTGACTGAGGCCGGGGGCTTCAACTTCGCGCAGTAGTGATGCTGGTGACAGGCTTGCTTTCGCTTCGCAGGATCATCGAGGCAAAAGCTGGAGCGGGAGACGGGCTTCGAACCCGCTACCTCGACCTTGGCAAGGTCGCGCTCTACCAAGTGAGCTACTCCCGCTCGGGCAGAGCAGAAATCATAACCCGCGGCCGAATCCTCACCGGTACCGGAGGGTGAAGATGGCCGTCCCCACGGCCCAGAGGATGGCGATCAGAGGCAGGACAAAGGTCCAGCTCAAATGAGGCATCCCCACTCCTTCCAGGAACCCATAGCCGAACGTGAGCAAGGCAGTCGCCCCTAACGAGAACCCGAAGGCCTGCATCTGGATGCGCTTGTGGAGCTCGTCCAGGCGCGACAGGGCGCGGACGAAGATCCAGATGGTCAGGGCGGCTGGAGCTACAGGCAGCACCGCCACGACGTATCGCCACCCCGCGCCTGGGTTCGCCTGCAGCACGGTCACTGTGCCCACCAGAACCATCAGGTAAGCCAGCATCGCCAGCCCGAACTCGATCTGCGACCGGTAGGTGATCCAGGTCGATTGGAAGGCCGCCGGCGTGGGCATCTCGACGTGTGCCGGCGCCGTTGACTCTGTCCGCAGGAACGGCGAAGCGGGATGCGTGTAGAGCGGTTCGATGGGTGTGTCGTCCGGGTTTGGCGGCTGCTCGCTCATTCGTAGGGCAGTGTAAAGCCAGTCTTGCGATGTCTCGATCGGCTCACCGCGACCATGGTTTGACGCGTGGCGAGACTGCATCTATAAATACGCCCGAGAGTTGAACGTGAGCAGAATGAGCCCGGGCATGATGCCCAAACCGAGCGAGCAGGCCAAAGCGGCGTTCACCAAGCTTGTCCCCGACGAGCCCGCGGTGACGCTGCGACCAATGTTCGGCAACCTGTCGGCATTTGTGAACGGCAACATGTTCGCGGGGCTGTTCGGCGAGGACCTCTTCGTCCGGTTGCCCGATGAGCAGAGCGCGCCCATTCGCAAGCAGGGTGGTCGCGATTTCGAGCCGAGGCCCGGTTACGCGATGAAGGGCTATGTGACCGTTCCGAGCACCTGGCGCACAAAACCGGCCGCGGCGAAGGCGTGGATAGCCGCCTCGCTCGTGTTCGCTCGCAGCCTCCCGCCCAAAGTTGCCGCGGGCAAGAAGGCCCCGGCTAAGAAGCCGTCCGCCCGAAGGTAGCCCCGAGCTAGCGGCGCTTCGGCTTGCCCTTCTTCTGTTGGGTTTTGCCTTTTCCGCCCTTGCCGTCCGATCTACCGACGGTGGCCGGGGGCGGGGCCGGGGCCTTGGCGGCCGGAAGCGGCGCGATCGACGGCTTGGCGGCCACAGGCGCCACGATCGGAGCCTTCGCGGCGGGAGGCGCGACGATCGGAGCCTTAGCGGCGGGAAGCGGCGCGGTCGGAGCCTTGGCGGCCGGTGGTGACGCCATCGGTGTGGCGACGATCGGAGCCGCCGGCTTGCTCGCAGCTTGAGGTTCGGGTGCGACCGGCTTGGGCTCGACAACGGCCGGCTTCGGCTCGGGCATGACCGGTTTCGCCTCGGTGGCCTTTACCGGCGCTTCGGCAGCCGCGCCCATCGAAACCTTGCCGCTGAACGTCGCCCCATCCTGGATGGTCAGGCGCGCCACGCGGACGTCGCCGATCAGCGAGCCCGACCTCGTCACCTCCAGGCGCTTGCGCGCTATGACCGCGCCCACCACCTGGCCGGAAATGCTGATGTCTCGGCCCGTGACCGAGGCCTTGACCTTGGCCAGGTCGTCGATCGCTACATCACCCGTGACCTCGACCTCGCCCTCGACGATCCCACTGACGCGTAGGTCACCCTCGATGTAGATCTGCCCGATCACGCGGTCACGCGGCCCCAGCGTGACCGCGTTGTGCTGATTCGAGTCGACAGGGCGGGAGGTCGGCGGCGCGTCCGCCGATGCGGGAATTGGACGCCTAGCCGGGGTGCTGCTCAAAGTCGCCCATTCTGACGTAGCCGTTCAAGCTGGCTCCGTCCTCGATCTGCAGCCGGCGCGCCTGGACGTCTCCGTTCAGCTTTGCCGCTTTTCCGAGCGTGAGCTTGTCTCGGGCAGTCAGCTTGCCTTCGACCACGCCCTTGATGGTGACGTTGGAGGCTTCGATCAGGGCCTTCACGACCGAGCCGTTCCCGACGTCCAAGTTGCCCCCGACCCGAAACTCGCCTTCGGCCCGCCCGCCATCGACGGCCATGTGACCGCCGAAGGTCAGCTTGCCTTCCAGTACGTCGTTCGGACCGAGCGTGAATTTCTGTTGTCCATCACGCTTGGATTCGGACTGGCCGTCCGTGTGCGTGCCCTCAGCCACGGCTTGTTGTGTATCCATGAGCCTGTACTCCCCGCCTTGATATTGACCTCGGGTCCCGCCCGAAGCAGGGTCACAGGATACTTCAGGGCCCACCCCCGCCGGGACCGCGATCTCCCTTGTTGCCAGGCAACGATCGGTAGGTACCGCTCAGCCGGATGAGCCATGACCGCGAGAAGTCCAGCCAATTTCAGGCGCTGCGGTCCTCGATCTCCCACGCGTGGTCGAGCAGATGCCAGGCCATGCGAGCCTGGATGTGTACGCGGACTCGGCGTCGATGATGTGGTCGGCGATCTTGTCGCGGTCGCGGCCTCCGCCGCGCGGTCCCTTCCGCAGTTCGGCCGGCGCTTTGGCGACCGCAGCGTCGAACACCTTCCACGACGCTCTCAGCAGCGCGCAAATTCGCTCCGCCTCGAGGGCCGTCAGCGACTTCGTGTCGCTCGAAGCGGGCAGGCCGGGGGCGCCGAAATCGGTGGTCGCGTTGCCTTGCACACGCTCGACGACCTTGAATGTGCTTTTCGGGTCGGGGGCGAATTCGATGCGCGCAGCCTTGGGCACCGCGGCGTATCGGGGGGCATAGGCCGCCAACGCCTCCAGCGCCCGTGGCTCGTCCCTGGCCGATCGGGTCCAGCCGGGCCAATCGAGTGCTGACGCAAAGACTCGCTTCTCGCCGATTTCGAGATAGACGGGGATGGCGGGCATCGCGGCCAAACGTACCCTAACCCCGATCGGGCACGCCTAGACTTTCGGCCATGACGGCCCTTTATCACGATGCCCAACGACGGCTGCAGGACCAGTTCGACACGCGACGCCTCGCCGACCGTATCGAGGAGCGATTGGTCCATGACCACCTTGACGAAGACAACGTCGCATTCATCACCGCGCGCGACATGTTCTTCCTCGCGACGGTTGACCCGGAGGGGAGGCCGAACTGCTCCTACAAGGGCGGCGACCCGGGCTTCGTGCGCGTGGTGGACGACCGCACGCTGGCGTTTCCCAACTACGACGGCAACGGCATGTATCTCTCGATGGGCAACGCTCTCGCCACGGGCGAGGTGGGGATGCTGTTCATCGATTTCGAAAAGCGCCACCGCATGCGCGTCAACGGCGTCGCCACCGTGACCGAGAACGACGACCTCATCGAGGCCTACCCATACGCGCAGTTCATCGTCCGGGTAGCGGTTCGGCAGGTCTTTCCCAACTGCCCGCGCTACATCCATCGCTACCAGCTGGTCGAGCGGTCGAAGTTCGTGCCCAGGAGGACCGGTCCGCCGCCGGTGCCGGACTGGAAGCGCTCCGATTGGGCCTGCGACGTGCTGCCCGAGGGCGATCCCGCCCGCCAACCCGGGACCGCAGATTAAAGTACGGACCGACGCCGGCGGTTTGGGCTAGAAGGAGGCGCGCGTCGTGAGCATTTTCCGAAAGGCTTACTCCGTGGCAGGCGCGATATTGATGCTTCAGTTCGTCCTGCAGCTCTACTTCGTGGCTGCGGCGCTGGTCACGATCTTCCAAGCCAACGACAATGCGAAGGACGTCTATTCGGCGTTCAAGACCGCGGACAGTTTTGCCGGCTTACACAGGGCGAACGGAGACCTCCTCGGGATCACCATCCTTGTGATGATCGGCTGCTCATTTGGGGCGCGGTATCCATGGCGGACCACCATCTTGACCTCGGTGCTCTTTGTTCTGCTCGTAATCCAGTCCTTCCTGGCGTACATCAACGTTCCAGTTGTGGCGGGGCTTCACGGCGTCAACGCGCTGATCATGATCGGCCTGGGCGGATACCTGACCGGCCGCAACTGGGCTTTCCGCCGTGGGTCGGACGCCGCCCCAACGACGCCCTAGCCAACCCAGAGGAATATCCGCGCCGCGGGGGCCAATTACAGTTGGCGTTTTGAGACGAATTCATTACGCGTGGATCGTCGCCGCGGTCACGTTCATCGCGCTGATGGGGGCGGCCGGCTTCCGCGCCACACCCAGCGTGTTGATCGTGCCCCTCCAGAACGAATTCGGCTGGAACCGGGCGGTCATCTCGGTCGCAGTCTCGATCAACCTGATCCTGTTCGGCCTGACAGGTCCGTTCGCCGCCGCGCTCATGGACCGCTTCGGCCTTCGCAAGGTGACGGTGGGCGCGTTGGCGACGGTGTCCGCCGGCGCGCTGCTGACGACCATCATGAACTCGCCGTGGCAGCTCTACCTGCTCTGGGGGGTTGTGGTTGGCCTCGGCACCGGGTGCATGGCCTCGGTGCTCGCGGCGACGGTGGCCGGCCGCTGGTTCGTGCATCGCCGCGGCCTGGTCCTGGGCGCTTTGACGGCCGCCGGGGCCACCGGGCAGTTGATATTCCTGCCCGCGCTCGGCTGGATGGCGCAGTACCTCGGCTGGCGGGTGGCCGCAGTCTCGGTCGGGCTCGCCGCGCTCGCCGTCGTGCCGGTGGTCGCGATATTTCTCCGCAACCGCCCGAGCGACCTGGGGCTGCGCGCATACGGAGCGACCGAGGCCGACAACGTGCCGCTCGCGACCGGCAGCCCGATCGTGAACGCATTTCGGGGCCTCAAGGTCGGAGTCCGCTCGCGCGACTTCTGGCTCCTCGCCGGCAGCTTCTTCATTTGCGGGGCTTCCACCAACGGCCTCATTGGCACCCACCTGATCCCAGCTTCGATGGACCACGGGATGGCCGAGGTGACGGCCGCCAGCCTGCTGGCTGTGATCGGAGTCTTCGACGTGATCGGCACGCTGGCGTCCGGGTACCTGACCGATCGCTTCGACAGCCGCTGGCTGCTGTTCTTCTATTACGGCCTGCGCGGCCTGTCGCTCCTGCTGCTCCCTTACGTCTTCGGTAGCGCCTACTTCGGCCTGATCCTGTTCATCGTCTTCTACGGGCTCGATTGGGTCGCCACCGTGCCACCGACGGTCCAGCTCGCGCGCAAGATCTTCGGACAGCAGAATTTCGCGATCGTATACGGGTGGATCTTCGCCGCCCACCAGCTCGGCGCTGCTTCGGTTGCCTTCGCGGCGGGCGCGGTCAGGACGGTTTTCGGCGACTACCAGCTGGCATTCATGAGCTCGGGCCTTCTCTGCCTGATCGCCGCGGGACTCGTGCTTCGAATCGCGCGCCTGCGCCCTGCCGCTCCGGTCGAGGTGCCGGCAATGCCCGTAGGGGCCGAGGCTCCCGCCTACTCCTGAGCCGATCACGGCGCCTCGCGATCGCCGGCATCGCCATCGCTGCAGCGCTGCTGCCCCAGATCGCCTTCGCCCACGCCCAACTGATCCAGTCGGGCCCACCGCCGGACGCAATCATGTCGACGCTCCCCCCGGTGGTCGAGTTGGTTTTCAGCGAGCCCGTCTCGCCCGCGGGGGCGGGCATCAAAGTCTTCAGCCCGTCAGGCCACCAGATCGCCGGGCCCGCCATCTCGCGGGGGGCGTTGCTCTATGCGCCGATGAGCTCGGTTGATTCGGGGACGTTCATCGTGAGCTGGCAGGTGCTGGCAGCCGATACGCATCCATCCCGAGGGGCCTTCAGCTTCTCGGTCGGCCGCCCGAGCGCCAATCCTTACTCATCGTTGCTGACGGGTGGCGAGATCGGCACCGCGACTCCACTCGGGTTCGTGCTGCAGGCGCTCGCCCGCTGGGTGCATTTCGCTGGTTTCGCGCTCGTCTTCGGCGTGGTCGCCTACTCCGTTTTGACGCGGCACGAGCCGCCCGACAATCGCCCGTTGAGGCGGCTCATCGCCGCGGGCATCGTGTTGCTCATCGCCGCCGAACCGCTCGCGCTCCTCGGTCAGCTCGCCAGCCTTTCCTTCGACGCCGACACTGCGATCGCAGTCCTCGCCTCGGGATTCGGCCGCCTACTCGGCCTACGCCTCGCGGGGGCGCTGCTGGTCTGGGCGGTGTGGTCGCTAGAGTCGCCGTGGCCGATCCTCGCGGTCGGCGTCGCGGTGGCGCTGATCGACGGGGCGAGCGCTCATGCAATCCCGGGGTTGCCGCTGGCCGGCCAGGCCATGGTCGCGATCCACGTCGCCGCCATGAGCCTGTGGGTGGGTGGGCTCGCCGCGTTTCTTCTCGTCCCGGACCGCCGCTTCGGGCGCTACGCTGCGCTGACATTCGCGGTCGCCGCCATCAGCGGGCTTCTGCTCGGAGTCGCCCACGTCGGCCTGTTGCAGTCACTGATGACGACTCCCTACGGACAGGCCTTGATGATCAAGGTGCTCGTCGTTGGTGCAGCATTGTCGATGGCCTTGATCCGCCGGCGCCGCCTCGAATTGGGCGTCGTGCTGGCCGTCATCGCCGCAGCGGCCGTGCTCGGGGCTCTGCCCCCGCCCCGCTAGGTCCGCGCGATTGGAGCGGGTGAAGGGAATCGAACCCTCGTAAACAGCTTGGAAGGCTGCCGCACTACCATTGTGCTACACCCGCTTTGGGACGTTCGCCTGCCCGCTGGAACTTGCAGGCAACGCCGGTAATTAGAGTACCTAGCTAGGCCCCATCGTCTAGTGGACTAGGACGCGGCCCTTTCAAGGCTGAGATCGCGGGTTCGAATCCCGCTGGGGCTACCACCCGACTGCGGTAGCCAATAAGCTAGCGCCTACAACGTTGACGATGGGTGCACCGATGGAGCGAGTGAAATACCCCTGGTGGGTGACCCCCGGCTATGCCCTCGGTAGCGGGGTGGCTGCCATCATCGCCCTCGGAGGGCCCGGGGCCACTCTCACAGGCGCCATCACCTACCAGGTCGCACTGGCTGCAGCAAGCTCTCTGGTCGCTGGGGTGCTTGCCATGGTCGTAATTGAGTGGTGGTCCCGGCGAATCATGCCGCCGACGAGCTTGCATGAGGCACAGAAGCGTGGACGGTTTCGATTTGGTGTCATGGCCGTGTTTATCTTTGCTGGGATCACTGCATTGCAAACGGCATCCGAGTCGCAGTCAGGAATTTTTCGCGCGGTGATCTTCGGGCTGTTCAGCGGCATGGCCCTTGGCGTTGCGATCGTCGCCCCGTTTGACGCCAGACCTCATCCGCCGGTCCCGTAGGGTCAGGCACTAAACCGCACCACCCCGTTCTGTTTTGGTGGGCGGCGAGGGTTTCGAACCCCCGACCTCCAGCATGTCAAGCTGGCGCTCTCCCAACTGAGCTAGCCGCCCGCGGCGGAATGCGAACGGAGTGGACGCTTATTCTAGGTCGGGAAGGCGCGGAGCGAGAGCGGGAGCGATTGACTCCGGCTGTTGATTGGCGGCGCAACCTCGTTGCGCTCTGGTTCGCGGAGTTCATGGCGATTTTCGGTTTCAGCTTCGCGTTCCCCTTCCTGTCGATCTTCATCTCCCAGGACCTCGGCGTCCGTCCCGGGCGCGACCTCGACCTCTGGACCGCGGCCGCCGGCAGCGTATCCGGGCTCGCGATGGCGGTCGCCAGCCCGATCTGGGGCGTCCTCGGGGATCGTTTGGGGCGCAAGCCGATGCTCATCCGCTCGATGCTCGGCGGCGCGATCACCGTCGGCCTCATCTTCTTCGTGCAGACGCCCATCCAGCTCGTCGTCCTTCGCTTCCTACAGGGGGCGACGAGCGGCACCGTCGCCGCGGCCACCGCACTGGTGGCGGTCGAAACGCCCCGCAATCGGGTCGGCTGGGCGCTTGGGGTAGTGACGTCCGCGGTTGCGCTTGGCAGCGCTGTGGGGCCAGTGGTCGGGGGCCTGGCCGGGAATGCCTTTGGTTTGCGCCTGGTATTTCTCGGCGGCGGGGTCCTCCTCGTGATCTCCATGATCCCCGTGCTCCTGGTCGTCCGTGAGAGCCCGCTCAAAGCTCGCGATGCGTCGCGGCCCGGAACGCTCGCGATGATCAAGCAGCGCCCGGGTGCTTTGCGCTCGCTGGCCGTGCTGATCGGCGCGCAGGGCCTCATAACCGTGGTCAACACCGCAGCGCAACAGCTCATCGTCCTGAGGCTGATCGAGATGCTCGGCCGCGCCGCCTCGTCTGTGACCGGAATCGCCTTCGGCGCCGCCGGGTTGACCAACAGCGTCTCCGCCATCGGCTACACGTCGGTGACGCGCCGCATCGGCTACGTGCGCATGCTCACGCTGGCGTCGATCCTGCTCGCGGTCACGATCGGCGCCCTGGTCGTGGCCCCGAATGCCGCATGGGTGGTGATCGCCGTCGGCGTCGCCGGGCTCCTCTACGGCGCGTTCGTGCCGGCGACCGCGAGCATGATCGGGCTCGAGACTCCGATCGAGGCGCAGAGCACGGTCTTCGGTTTCAACGCCAGTGCGGTTGCGTTTGGTTTCTTCCTCGGCCCATTGGTCGGCGGCGGCATCGCGGCCGCCAGCGACATCCGAGTTGCGTTCGCCGTGACCGCGGGACTGGCATTAGGACTTGCGTTCCTGGTTGTGCTGGGAACCCGCGAGCCCCGGATCGAGCGGCCGTAACCGACCAGATCCTCTAAATTCAGACCGGTGCGACGAATCCTTCCGCTGGCCCTCGCGACGATTGCGGCTTGTGCCTGCGCCGAGCTCGCGCCGGCGACCTCGAGCTCCCCAGGCTGCGACAATGGCATTGTCACCTGCATGGAGCAACGAACCACGCCCCCGCCCAACGTCATCGACGCGACCAAGAATTACACCGCGACCGTGCACACCTCGCGCGGCGACTTCACGATCACATTCGTCGATCCCAAGGTGGCCCCGCAGACGGTCAACAATTTCGTCTACCTCTCGCAGAACCACTTCTACGACGGCCTCACCTTCCACCGCGTGGTGCCTGGTTTCGTCGTCCAGGGAGGCGATCCGCTCGGCAACGGCACCGGCGGTCCCGCTTACAAGCTGCCCAACGAGACCAACCCTTCCAAGTGGCCGCGCGGCACCGCCGGGATGGCTTCGAGCGCGGCCGGCGTGAGCGGTTCGCAGTTCTTCATCACCACGGGCGACGCGCCGTTTCTAGCGACCAGCGGGGTTTACAACCATTTCGGGTCGGTCACCTCGGGCATGGACGTCATCGATTCGATCCAGGTCGGCGATCGCATGACCTCCATCGACATCACCGCCTCGTGAGGGGGGCGCCGCGCAGCGTCCTGGCGCTCGCGCTCACGGCTGCATTCGCGCTGGCGGCCTGCGGCTACGCCGACCCATATGCGACCTCCGGACCGGTTGCCAACGAGAGCCCCGGCGTGGTCAGCCCGTCGCCTGGAGCGGACGACTTCAACGCCGGCAACGGGCTGCCCGTGGTCACCTATCCGGATGGGCTCAAGTACATCGAGCTCACGGTCGGCACCGGCGCCGTCGCCCACAGCAATGACACCGTCACCGTGCAGTACACCGGGTGGCTGAGCGACGGTACGAAGTTCGACTCCAGCCGCGACCGCGGCACGCCATTCCCGGTTGACTTGAACGCGAGTCCGAGCCAGGTCATAGCCGGTTGGGTGGAGGGCATTCCCGGGATGAAGGTCGGGGGCAAGCGCAAGCTCATCATCCCCGCACCGCTCGCCTACGGGGCAGCCGGCAAGCAAGACCCGAACACCGGCGCTTATGTCATCCCCCCAAATGCGACCCTGGTCTTCGAGATCGAGCTCCTCAGCCTCAAGGTCGGGCCGAGCCCGTCGCCGATACCTTCGCCCAAGCCGACGCCCACACCGTCACCGAGCCCGAGCCCGTCTAAGTCGCCCTAGCGCCGTCGCAAGGGCGGCCGGGTTTACCCCGGCCGCAGCCAGCGCGACACCAACTACACCAACGTTGCCTGGAGTGGCTACTTAGACAATCCGAACCTCATCGGAAGGAACGCAGCCGCGCGCGGAGCGCCCGGCGATGAGAGGAAACCGCCCGGGTTTCCTCTCATAAATTACGTCGCCGTAAGGCTCCCAAACATACCGTCGGTCTCGTGTCCGGGCTGATCGCAGATGATCCTGTACTTGCCCGCCGCCAGATTGGCCACGGTGAAGACGAAGCTGTCGCCGGCCGAGACCAGCTCGCTCCGCCCGGCGATGGCGCCGGAGCTGTCCTTGATGACCATGTCGTGCGCGACCGTGCCCGCGTTGACGAGGTAGAAGACGACCTTTCCCGATGGAACGCTGAGTGTCGAAGGACTGAACGCGAACTCGGTCATCGTGACCTTGATCGAGCCTGCCGGCTGGGCGTTGCCTCCCCCGCCACCACCGCACGCGGCCAGCAAGGCCACCGCGAGCAGGCCGACCGCAAGCCGTCTCATCGGAACAGTGTGACTCCCAGATACAGGATGCCGAACAGGAATATCCACACCACGTCGACGAAGTGCCAGTAAAGCGTCACCGCCGCCACGCCGACGTGATGCTGCGGCGAGAACTGTCCTCGTGCCGCGCGATACAGGATGATCGTCAGCAGGACCAGTCCTCCGAGTACGTGTGCGCCGTGGAACCCGGTCATGGTGAAGAAGGCGCTCGCGAAAGTGTTGTAGCCGTTCAAGGTCAAACCACGGCCGTAGGCCGCGATGAACTCATAGATCTGACCGCCCTCGAATCCGAGGCCGAGGATGATCGTGGCGATCCACAGCATGAAGAACCGGCGGCGGTTGCCCTGCGTGAGACTGTCGGCGGCGAAGTGGCACGTGACACCGCTGGAAAGCAGCACGACTGTGTTGATCGCGGGAATCGGCCACCAGTTCACATAGAACTCGGGCGTGCTCGCAGGCGGCGGCGGCGGCCACTGGATGTGCGAGCCGTACAGGTAGAAGTAACTGGCGAACAGGCTTCCGAAGAACATGACCTCGGACGCGAGGAAGATGTACATCCCCATCATCCCGGGCTTGATCGCCGGGTATTGGGGTCCGGTCTGCGGGTGCAGGGTCGCGACAGCCATCAGTGATGCACCTCGCCGCCGTCAGCAGATTCGGCCGGGTACATCTGCACGTCTTCGACCAGGACCCAGCCGACCACACCGATCAGGAACATCAACCCGCCGACCACGGCCAGGGTGATGCGAACCTCCGTCGCGAACGGGATCGCGGCCAGGCTGAGGAATAACGCGCCCGCGCAGATGACGAAAGGCCACCGGCTGGGCGGCGGCATGTGGATCCCGAGCTCACGAGCCTTGGCGTCGAAATCGACGACGTTCTCCACGTGCTGCGGTATCTCCATGTCGAAGCGCGAGGCCGCCGCGCGCGCCGGATCGGCGTCGCGCCACGCCTTGAACGCCGCCGACGCGACGTAGCTCGAGGGCCAGAGCTTGTAGCCGTCGTTGCGGCAGAGGTCCAGAAACCTGGGCGTCTTCAGCCCGCAGCGCGGGCAGTCGACGGTCAGGGAAGGGTTTGAGATGTCGACGTATCGGGGCTCCCTGGATGCGGCCAAGTTCGTTTCGGATTCTAGTGGACGGCGGCTTTCGGGCGAACAGTCGGGCCTCTTGGCGTCGATATACTGGGCGCCGTGAAGGTGGGCTCACTCGCGCGGCTGTGGCCATTGGCCATTCTGCCCGCGGTCCTTCTGCTCGGCTCCTGCGAGGCGCCTGGCGGCGTGTCCCCCATCTTCCCCACCCCGGTGTCGCCCAACGGCCAGGACATCTACGACACCTACATCGGGATTTCGATCCCGGCCATCATCATCTTCATCGGCGTCGAGCTGGCCCTGCTGTGGGTGGTCATCAGATACCGCCGCTCCAAGCAGCCCGCCGGCTACATCCCGCCTCAGATCCACGGCAACTTCAGGCTCGAGGTGGTGTGGACCGCGATTCCACTCGTGGTGGTGCTGGCGATCGCCCTCTACAGCTTCAACGAGCTGCAAAAGGACTTCCAGCCCATCAGCAACTACGACTTCGAGGTCGTCGTCTCCGGCCACCAGTTCGGCTGGAACTACACGTATCCCCAGGCGGGCGGCTTCACCATCCACCAGGAGGGGACCCTTGCCGGCGACGTGACGCCTTTCGTCGTCCCGGTGAACTCGCTGATCCGCCTGCGCCTGCAGGGCACCGACGTGATCCACTCGTGGTGGGTCCCCGCCATCTCGGGGAAGACCGATGCGGTGCCGGGGTATGACAACTTCACCTGGCTGAAGATCGATCGCGTCGGCACGTGGCGCGGCGAATGCGCCGAGCTCTGCGGCGTGGGCCACAGCACGATGCAGATCATCGTCCAGTCGATGACCCAATCCGATTTCAACGCCTGGGTCCAGCAGCAGGTGGCGGCCCAGCACGCGGCGCGAAGCGTCTCAGCGACCGCGAGTTAGGATGGGTAAGTAATGGCCGCAGTTCAAACGCTGCCCCGCCCAAAGGCTTACGACGACACCTTCTGGAAGCCGATCACCCTGTGGCTGACGACCACCGACCACAAGCTGATCGGGATCATGTACATGGTCACCGGCCTGCTGAGCTTCGTGATCGGCGGCATCTTCGCCCTGATCGTCCGGCTGCAGCTGTCGCAGCCCAACCTGTCCGTCGTCGATCACGAGACCTACAACCAGCTCATCTCCGCGCACGGCGTGACGATGATCTTCTTCTTCGTCACCATCTTCCTGACCGGGATCGCCAACTACATGGTTCCGATCATGATCGGCGCGCGCGACATGGCGTTCCCGCGCGTCAACCTGCTCGGGTTCTGGCTGGTGCCGGTCTCGATCCTCCTTTACTACGGAGCCTTCTTCACGGGAGGTGCGCTCGACGCCGGCTGGACCGGATACGCGCCGCTCACTGAGAAGGCCTACCAGGGCCACAGCCTCGGGGTCGATTTCTGGGCGCTGAGCATCATCGTCTGGGCCATCTCCGGGATCATGGCCTCGACCAACTTCCTGACCACGATCGTCGCCCTGCGCGCGCCGGGCATGAAGCTGACCCGCCTGCCGCTTTTCGTATGGGCGCAGATCTCGACCTCGATCCTGCTTCTGGTCGTGGGCGCGCCGCTGGCGGCCGCCATGATCCTCGTCGAGTTCGATCGCCAGCTCGGAACGCAGTTCTTCACGACGCAGGGACGGCCGGTGCTGTACCAGCACCTGTTCTGGTTCTTCGGCCACCCCGAGGTCTACATCATGATCCTGCCCGGATTCGGCATGATCTCGGAGGTCATCCCAGTCTTCGCGCGCAAGCAGATCTTCGGCTACACGACCATGGTCGCGGCACTGTTCGGGATCGTCTTCCTGTCCATGACTGTGTGGGCCCACCACATGTTCACGGTCGGCATGAATACCTGGGTCGAGGGTTTTTTCATGCTCATGACAATGCTGATCGCCGTCCCGACCGGCATCAAATTCTTCAACTGGATAGCAACCACATGGTGGGGATCGGTTGAGTTCACCGTGCCCATGAAGTTCGCGTGGGGATTCCTGGCCACGTTCCTGATCGGCGGCATCACGGGCGTCTATCTCGCCTCGGTGCCGGTCGACACACAGCTCCACCAGTCTTATTACGTGGTCGCCCATCTCCACTACGTGCTGTTCGGAGGCAGCGTGTTCACGATCTTCGCGGGGATCTACTACTGGTTCCCGAAGATCACCGGGCGCCTTCTGAATCGCACCCTTGGCGAGTGGAACTTCTGGACGCTCTTCATCGGCTTCAACGGGACATTCCTGATCATGCACACGCTCGGGTTGGAAGGGATGCCCCGCCGCATCGCGACCTACGCCAACCCCGCCTGGGCCACGACCAACATGATCATCACTGTGTCGTCCTTCCTGATTGCGTTCTCAGTCCTGCTTTTCTTCATCAACGTGATCCGGAGCTGGAACGGAGGGGAGATCGCAGGCGACGATCCCTGGCACGGCAACACCCTCGAGTGGGCGACGACCTCGCCTCCGCCTCCATACAACTTCGCCAAGGTTCCGCCGGTGCACAGCTTCATGCCGCTGCGGGACCTGCGCGAGTCAGGCCAGCTCCCGACCGAACCCGAACCGGCGCCGGTACCGGCGTAAGAGCCTTGATCTTTCTCGCCGGTGAATGGGTCCCGGCCTGGCTCGCGATGAGCATCACGTTCGCGGTCGCGCTGCTTGGTGTGGCCGGGCTGGGATGGTGGGTGCTTCGCGGAGACGCGATCAACCGGGCGTCCGAGGACATCGAAACAGCCGAGCCCACCGAGCACCACTAGAGAGTTATGAGGGACAACCTGGCGGTTTTCCCTCATCGCCGGGTCGGCTTCGCCGACGCGGCTGCTCTCTTTCCCTTAAGGATTGGATTTATTCAAGGGAACTCCACGCGACGTAACGATCGTCATGTGGCACGCATTGAGACAGCCGGAGTGAATCCGGCCTACCGGCCACCCGCAACTCCGCGCTAGCTAACCCAAAGCCCTGAACCTCATCGACCTCTTGATCGTGGCCGCCGTCGTGGTGGGCTCGGTGAACGGCTACCGTCGAGGCTTCTGGCTGTCATTGGCGCAGTACGTCGGCCTGGTCGTCGGCGTGGTCTTGGGCGCGGCCGCGGCCGGACCGCTGCTTGATTACATCGGCATCCACAACCCGGTCGCGCGCCCCTTCGGCGCCGTGCTCGTCCTCGTCATCGGCGGTAGCCTCGGGTCGAGCATCGGCTTCGCGGCCGGCGAGCCGATCCGCCGCAATATTCTGCGCAGGGGCCTCCACACGATGCCCGATTCGATTGGAGGCGCCGCGCTTTCGACAATCGCGGTCCTGGCCATGTGCTGGTTTCTGGGCCTGAGCTTTTCGCGCGGTCCCAGCCAGGAAATCGCACAGGAGATCCAGCGCTCGACGGTCCTGCGCACGCTCGATTCGCTGGCTCCCCGCCCGCCGGCATTCCTGGCCCGCGTCGAGGGCATCCTGTCAGGGGTCACGTTCCCGCCGGTGTTCGCCGGCCTCGAGCCATCGCTGCCCGCCCCGCTCCCCATCCCCGCCTCGGTGGACACGCCAGGCGTACAGCACGCCAAACAGTTCGTGGTCAAGGTGACCGGCACCGGCTGCGGCGGGCTGGTGACCGGGAGCGGCTTTCCGATCGGGAACGGGTACATGGTCACCAACGCGCACGTCGTGTCGGGGACGTCCAATCACCGGGTGGAGACCCCTGGCGGGGTCGGGATGAAAGCCGAGGTCGTCTATTTCGACCCCGATCGCGACGTGGCCCTCCTTTACGTGCCCGACTACGCCGGCGCCGCTCTCGATCTGGGTCCCGCCGAACGTGGGACGAAGGGAGCGGTGATCGGGTACCCGGGCGGGGGCCCGGAGTCAGTGCAACCGGCTGTCGTCGACGGCGCCATCGAGGCGGCAGGTCGAGACATCTACAACCAGAAGCCGGTCACCCGCGACCCGCGAGATCTTTGTGATCTCGGCGAGGGTCAGGCCGGGGAACTCGGGTGGCCCGTTGGTGGACCTACAGGGCCACGTGGTGGGGATTGTTTTCGCCACCTCGGCCAGCCAGCCCGACCAGGCCTATGCGCTCACCGACGACGAGATCGCGCCCGCCGTCCAGAAGGTGCACAACCCGCCATCGCCGATCGACACCAGCCATCTCCAATGCGCCGCGTGAATCCCCTCCCCCTTCAGGGGGAGGGCTAGGGAGAGGGGATTGAGCCCGCTTCACCCTCTGGCTTCCCTTCTTCGATGAGCAGCACGGGGATGCCGTCGACGATCGGATAGAGGACCTTGCAATGAGGGCACCGGAGGTGGTCCGAGTCCTTCAGCTCCAGCTTGGTATGGCACCTGGGGCAGGCCAGAATCTCGAGCAGCTCTTGAGAGATCACGCCTGCATCGTATTACGCGGCGCCGCGGGGGACAATTGAGCAGATGGACGCCCATAAGGTTCTGACGACGACGCGCTCGGTGCGCAAGCGAATGGACTTCGACCGGCCGGTTCCCCGCGAGCTCATCCTCGAATGCATCGAGGTCGCCGTGCAGGCGCCTACCGGCTCCAACCGGCAGGGATGGCATTTCATGGTCGTCACCGACCCCGACAAGAAGAAGTCCATCGGTGAGCTCTATCGGAAGTCATGGGAGGCATACTCCGGCGGTCGCGGCCCCCAGTACGCGGAGGACGATGTCCGGCATAAGCAGCTGCCGAAGATCGTCTCTTCGTCGCAGTACCTGGCCGACCGCTTCCACGAGGTGCCGGCGATGGTCATCCCGTGCATCCACGGACGCGTCGATCGTGACGGGGTCACGAACCTGGCGATCGCCGGTCTCTACGGCTCGATCCTTCCCGCCGCGTGGAGCTTCATGCTGGCGGCCCGCCACCGCGGACTCGTCACCGCGTGGACCACGCTCCACCTCAAGTACGAAAAGGAAACTGCCGAGCTGCTCGCCATCCCATACGACCGCATTACTCAAGCCGCCCTGATCACGCTTGGTTATCACACGGGCGGTGAGTTCAAGCCTGCGGAGAGGATCCCGCTCGAGCCGATCGTCCACTGGGACACGTGGTGAGTACCAATCCGGTTGCACTCTTCGATCTGGTCGATTGGAGGCGCAGGGTCGGCGACATCTATCGCATCGGCGGACCGGATGCCCTCGCCCAATTCCGTGAAGGCCGCGACCGCCTGTTCAGGTCGCACCCGCAATCGCCAATCGAACCGGAGGAGCGGCCCTTGTTCACCGGGCTTCACTACTTCCCACACGATCCAGCCTTCCGCGTCCAGGCGCAAATTCAGGCCGCCGACGGTTCCGAGCTCCTAATCGATACCGGCGGCGAGGACGGCGCGGTGCGGTACCGACGCGCGGGAGAGCTCGTGTTTCGGCTGGCGGGAGAGCCGTGCAAGCTGACGGTTCTCAGCCTGGTCCAGTACGCGGGCGGATTGTTCCTGCCCTTCAAGGACACCACGGCCGTCCATCAGACATACGGCGCCGGCCGCTACCTCTTCGACACCGCCAAGGACACCGACGGCCTTGTGCTGGAGATCACGCCTGGATCGTCCGAGGTCGTGATCGACTTCAACTACGCGTACAACGCGTCGTGCGCCTACAGCCCTCGGTGGGCGTGCCCTCTGGCGCCGCCCGAGAACTTTCTTCGCGTCCCGGTCACGGCCGGCGAGCTCAACTACAAGCCTTAGAGCAGAACTGAGCGCCCCCTCACGGCCGCGCCCACGGGGCGGGGCCGAGCTCCCCACATGGTGGGGAGCCTAGGCCGGCACGGCGCTGCCGCGCACGACTTTGATCAGTTCGCCCGCGAGTGCGACCGACTCCTTCGTCTGCAGGACATTGTTGTTGAAGGTGAAGCCACCAAAGCCGGCCTCCATGTACTCGCCGATCACCTCGGCAGCCTGGCTGACGGTCGCGGTCTTCGCGATTGCCCGCCGCTCCGGGGTGAGGCCCTCCAGGAGGGCCTTCGCGTCCTTTTCGTTCTCCGCGAGCACCAGCGTGAGACCGACGGTCAGCAGGACCTCAGAAGGATCCCGGTTCACCGCGGCACAGTGCTCCTCGAAAACCTTCTTCTTTCGCTTCAGGTCCTCGAGGTTGCCACCAAACCAGTGGCCGATGTCGCCATGCTCTGCAAGCAGTCGCAATGTCCGCCGCTCGCCACCTCCGCCGATCAGGATCTTCGGACCCCCAGGCTGAATGGGCCGCGGCACGTTCAGAGCACGATCGATCTTGTAGTACGTGCCCTCGAATGATGGCCGGTCCTGGGTGAACATCAACTTCGCGATCGTCAGCGCTTCCCCAAGGCGGTCCATGCGCCGGGCGATGGGCGGAAATTCAATCCCGTAGCCCCTGTGCTCGACTTCGTTCCAGGCGGCGCCGATGCCGAAGATGGCGCGGCCTTTGGAAATGACGTCGAGCGTCGTCACCTGCTTGACTAGCAGCGCGGGGTTGCGGTAGGTGACTCCGGTGACCAGGGTGCCGAGCTTCACTCGTGATGTTTGCGTGGCGAGCGCGGAGAGCGTCGTGTAGGCCTCCATCATCGGTTCGGTCTCCGGACCGATCCCCCCGATCTGATAGAAGTGGTCCATCACGGTCACGAGGTCGAAGCCGGCCTTCTCGGCCGCCTTCGCGTTCTCGGCGACGCGGTCGAACAAGCGGTCGCTGGGAACGCCGGGAAACGTGAAGGTGGGCATGTGAAATCCGAAGAATGCAGCCATGCCTAGAAGAATCCGCGCCCGCCGTTTACCATTCCGTGAAGATGAACGCAAAGACGTTCGGGATGGTGGGAATCGCCTTGGCCGTCCTCGCGTACGGGACCGTCCTCGTCTTCATGGCTTTCGACCGCGATTCGCATTCCGCAAGCGACACGATCCGCCCGTTCATCATCACGATGGGCCCGGTGTGGGCGCTGGCGATCTGGTCAGGAGTTTCGCTTCTGCGGCGCCATAGATAGAATTTGTGGCCACGGCCGTGGCCATAGACGAATCGCGTAACGGCAAGGTCAACTCGCTCCAGCTCGTCCAGGTCGAAGGATTCCTGGAGGTGGCGCGCCGCGGCAGCGTGAGCCGCGCGGCGGAGGCGCTGTTCATCACCCAGCCGACCCTCACCGCCCGCCTTCACGGCCTCGAACGCGAGCTGGGCACTCCCCTTTTCCTGCGCACGTCGCACGGCATGCGGCTGACGGATGCCGGCAAGGCATGGGTGCCATATGCCGAACGGGCGCTCCGAGCTCTCTCCGAAGGGCGCGACGCGCTGGAGCAGGTCATGTCCGCTTCGGCCGGGCACCTGATGATCGCCGCGGCCCCGGCTGTCAGCACGTATGTCCTGCCCCAGCTGCTGGAGACGTTTGTCGCCACCCATCCGCGCGTCGAGGTGTCGGTGCGCACAGGCCACTCGGAGGACGTCGTGGAGCTGGTGCTCCGTGACGACGTGCAGCTCGGCCTTGGCCGCGCCATCCGTCACCCCGACCTTGAGCTGACTCCATTCCATACCGAAGAGCTCGTGCTCGTCTGCGCTCCCGACCATCCGTTCACGAAGAGACGCCACGTGACGATGGCGGAGGTCGCCGGCCAGAAGCTGATCATGTTCGACCGCACGTCCAGCTATTACGAGATCACCCAGGCCGCCTTCCTCTCGTCCGGGGCGATGCTGCGCGGCCTGATGGAGCTGGACTCGATCGAGGCCGCCAAGAAGATGGTGGAGCGAGGCCTGGGCGTGGCCCTGCTGCCGCGCACCGCCGTCGCGCGTGAGGTCGAGGGCCGGACTCTGCGTCTGGTCCCGATGAAGGACGCGCCGCCGATGCACAACTCGATCGTCGCCTACCGGCGCCGGGATGCCGGCAAGCCCGAAGGCATCGTGGCTGCGTTCCTGGACCTGCTGAACGC
>WNFD01005509.1_pt1 | contig 20337 bp, 22 predicted proteins | sample 5400491 | NCBI WGS metagenome assembly WNFD01 (sample SAMN13153343, study PRJNA577476) | soil metagenome | isolation source: 120 cm saprolite under Douglas fir tree site 2 hole 2 replicate 2 | place: USA:California | collected 2015-04-18
AGGCCGCCTGCAAGCCGCGATCCGAGGACGACGTCCGCGCGGCCCTCGCGGATCGGGTCGATCAGGCGCCCCAGCTCGCGAGGCCGGTCGCTGTAATCCCCGTCGAGGAACACGACCGTGTCGGGGTCGTTCGCGGCCGCGAGGCCGGTGAGGCAGGCGCGACCGTATCCGCGGCGCGGCTCGAAGATGACGCGCGCGCCGTGTGCCGCGGCGATCTCGCGCGTCCCGTCGGTCGAGCCCGCGTCGACGACCAGCACTTCGGTGACGAGGGGCGCAGGAATTTCGTCGAGGACGCGCGCGATCGAGCTCGCCTCGTCGTACGTGGGGATGACGACGCTGACGCGCATCCCAATGGACCTATCCGAGGCGCCAACCTGGATAGCGGCGCGCGAGCAGGGCGTCCACGCCCCACGTGCGTCCGGGCCGCGCCCACGCGAGGCTGAATGCGACGACCACGGGCATGGCCAGCTCCCAGATCCAGGACGTGCCGAGCTCCGACACCCACAGGCTGAAGAGGAACGCTCCGGCGGCGGCGGCGACGACGCGCGTCGCGGCGCCCGCCACCAGGAACACGCCGAATCCGAGCTCGGTCATGGCCTGCAGCGGCGCGACGATGCGCGCGTTGGCTGCCATCACTGACATGACCCCCTTCCAGACGGCGGGTGCGTGTCCGTTCTTCAGGTAATGGTCGATGACTCCCTTGTACCCCGACGGGGTGTACGCGCCTTTGCCCAGGTTCTCGAAAAAAACCCAGACGAACATCGCGCCGAGCGCCACACGCAACACCGCCAGCGCGCGCTGCTCGCGGGACGCCCCGATCATCTCCATAGCGTGGTCGTCCAAAGGATCCCTCCTTTTCCCTTGCTTCGGCGAGCCGTCGCCTCGTTATAGCCCACGGCACTTGCACTCGGGCTCATCGCATCGCTTCTACGCTCTTCTGATGGGAGTCACCATCGGACTCGCGCCGCTGCGCGAGCTGAGCGAGCAAGGACTTTGCTCGAAGTATCGATGGTGGCATCGTAGGGGCATGCGGCTTCTGGTGGTCGAGGACAATCGGGCGCTCGCCGAGAGCGTCGCGAAGCTCTTCCGCGGGAAGGGCTATGCCGTCGACGCCGTCGAGACGGGCGACGATGCGCGAACGGCGCTGCAAACGCAGCCCTATGATCTGGTGATCCTCGATCTCGGTTTGCCCGACGTCGACGGTCTCGAGGTGCTACGCCGGATGCGGCGGACGAAGTCGCGGGTACCGGTGCTGGTGCTGACGGCGCGCGCCTCGCTGCAAAATCGCGTCGAAGGGTTGAACCTCGGCGCCGACGACTATCTGGTGAAGCCTTTCGCCCTCGAGGAATTGGAAGCGCGCGCCGGCGCGCTCATCCGCCGCGGCGTCGGCGGCGCGAGCGCGACGATCTCGCACGGCCGCCTTTCGCTCGACACGGCCGGCCGGTTCGCCACGCTGGACGGGGTTCCGCTCGAGTTGCCCCGCCGCGAGCTGTGCCTGCTGGAGCTCCTGCTGCTGCGCGCCGGACAGGTGGTGGAGAAGCAGATCCTTCTCGAAAAGCTCTTCTCCTATGACGAGGAGGCGGGCGTGAACGCCATCGAGATCTACGTTCACCGCCTGCGCAAGAAGCTGGAGCCGTCGGGCATTCGTGTGCGCACCATCCGCGGCCTCGGGTATCTGTTGGAGAACCCGTGAGCAGGCAGTACTCGCTGCGCTACCAGCTCCTCCGCTGGCTGCTCATCCCGCTCGGGGCGCTCTGCATCGTGGGTGTGTTCCTGGCGCGGTTCACCGTGCAGGGCGCCATCAACGCTGCCTATGACAAGTCGCTCCATGCCGCGGCGCTGGAGATCTCCGAGCACTTGAGAATGGTGGGCGCGCGTCCGGAGGTGGACCTGCCGCCCGTCGCGCTGGAGATGCTCGACACCACCGATCAGGATCGCATCTTCTATTCCGTTGCCTAGCGCACCTCCGACGGCCAGGACGTCTTCATGACCGGCTACGACGATCTGCCCAGGCCCGCCGCCGCGCCCCCCGGCAAGGCGCTCTTCTACGACGCCGACTACCGGGGCGAGCGGATTCGCGTGACCGTGCTCTCCACCGCCATGCCCGCCAGCCCGCCGGTGGTGGTGATCACGCAGGTGGCCGAAACGGTGGGCGGCCGCAAAGGATTGATCCAGACCATCCTCGTGCAGGCGCTGGGGCAGCAGCTCCTTCTCATCCTCCTCGGCGCGGCCATCGTGTGGATGGGTGTCACCCATGGCCTTGCGCCTTTACAGAAGTTGAGCGGCGAAGTGGCGCGCCGCACGGCGACCGATCTGGGGCCGCTCACGCTCCACCCCGCGCCCGAGGAGGTTTCGCCGCTCATCGGGGCCATCGATCAGCTCATGGCGCGCGTGCGCGACGCCATCGCCGTGCAGCGCCGGTTCATCGCGGACGCGTCACACCAGCTGCGAACGCCGTTGGCGGTGCTGCGCACGCAGGCCGAGTCGGCGCTGCGCGAAGAGGAGCCCGCGGCCGTCCGCCAGGCGCTCGCGCAATTGCGCGACCATTCGCAGGCGACTAGCCACCTGGCCAGCCAGCTCCTTTCGCTCGCGCGCGCTGAACCTCTGGCGGAGTTGTCCGACGAAGCGGAGGTAGTCGATCTGGCGATCGTCGCGCGCGAGGTCTGCGCCGCGCTGGTGCCCGACGCGCTGGCGCGGCGCGCCGATCTCGGTTTCGAGGAAGAGGGGCCCGCGCTCATCCGGGCGCGGCCGCTGCTCATCCGCGAGCTGATCGGCAACCTGGTGGACAACGCGCTTCGATATGCGCCGGCGGGGACGGTCACCGTGCGCGTGGCGCGCCCATCGCCTTCGCGCGTTCTCCTCGTTGTCGAAGACGACGGCCCGGGCATTCCGGCGGACGAGCGCAGCCGCGTGTTCGAGCGCTTCTATCGCATTCGAGGGACGCGCGGCGACGGCGCGGGTCTCGGGCTCGCCATCGTGCACGAGATCGCCAGCGGACACGGCGGCACCGTCGACCTGACCGACGGCCCGGGCGGCAAGGGCCTGCGAGTCGAAGTCCGCTTCCCGGCCGCCGAGGCCGCACCGCCCAATCGAGTCGCCGGGGGCGCCTGACGCCTCGATACGCTGCCGTCAATGGCTGTCGCGGCATTACGCCATCGTCTCGCGCGGCGAGATCGTCTTGCGGGGTCGCATCGCGGAGCTGGACCCGGCGCAGGTCCGGCACCACCTGGCGCTGTGATTCGATGTACAAGGCGATCGATGCCTGTGGGCCGTCTTGCCTTCCAGCGCGCCGGCGCGGCGACCGCGGTCCGGGACGCCTATGCGGAGAGCCCGCTGCGGTTCCTCACGCCGCGCAACCACGGCGCCGCGGCCTGGGCGTATCTCAGCATGCTCGGGGGAGGACTGGTCGACGGCGATCGCCTGCAGCTGGAGATCGCCGTGGGCCCCTCGGCCCGCGCCTTCGTCTCTTCGCAGGGCCCGACCCGCGTCTTCCGCGGCCAGTGCTCCAGCGAGACGGCCGCGCACGTCGCGGAGGACGGTGTGCTGGTGCTGGTCCCTGAGCCGGCCGCCTGCTTCGCCGGCGCCCGCTACCAGCAGCGCACCTCGATCGAGCTGAGGGCGGGCGCCTCGCTCCTGCTCTGGGACGTCCTCTCCGCCGGACGCGAGCGCTGGGGATTGGCGCGCTTCCACAGCGCGCTGGCCGTGCGGCGCGAGGGACGGCCGCTGGTCGATGAGGCGTGGCTGCTCGACCCCGCCCACGGCGACTTGAATGAGCGCCTGGGCCGGTTCGCGGCCCTTGGCACGCTGCTGTTGGCGGGGCCGCTCTTCGCGGGCATCCGCGAAGGCGTGCGCGACCGGGTGGACGCGCGGCCGGCCGGGCGGCTCCTCGAGGCGGCCAGCCCGCTGGGGGGCGATGGACTCCTGGTCCGGCTGGCGGCCGAGTCGGTGCAGGAGTTGCTGCAAGCGCTGCGAACGCACCTGGCCGCGGTCCCCGCTCTTCTCGGAGACGATCCCTGGAGGCTCGATGCATCTCACGCCGCGTGAGGTCGACAAGCTCTTGCTGCACGGCGCCGGCTTTCTCGCGCAGAAGCGTCTCGCGCGCGGAGTGCGCCTCAACTACCCCGAAGCAGTGGCGCTCATCGCCGCGCAGCTGCTCGAATTCATCCGCGACGGGCGCGGTGTGGCCGAGCTGATGGACCTGGGCCGGCGCATACTGGGGCGCGCGCAGGTGCTGCCGGGAGTGCCGGAGATGATCGCGGAGGTGCAGGTGGAGGGCACGTTCCCCGACGGCACCAAGCTCGTCACCGTGCATCACCCCGTCGCCCTCGAGCAGGGCGACCTGGCGCTGGCGCTCTACGGCAGTTTCCTCCCGCCGCCCGCCGCCTTCCCCGCCGCGGCGCCGGAGCCGTTCCCCGGCGAGCTGCTCACCGCGCCCGGAGAGATCGAGCTGAACGCCGGCCGCGAGACGGTCTCGGTGCGGGTGGTGAACCGCGGCGATCGCCCCATCCAGGTGGGCAGCCACTATCCTTTCGCCGAGACGAACCGCGCCCTGCTCTTCGACCGCGGCCGCGCCTACGGAAAGCGGCTCGACATTCCCGCCGGGACCGCGGTGCGCTTCGAGCCGGGCGAGAGCAAGACCGTGCAACTGGTCGCCTTCGCCGGCGCCGGGGTGGTGCGGGGAGGAAATGGGCTCAGCGAGGGAGAGATCACCGCGGCGGGCCGCGAGCGACTTCTCGCCGCGGCCGCCGCGCGGGGATTCGCGCACGCGGAGGAAAAACCGTGAGCCGGAGAATCGATCGCCGCCACTATGCCGATCTCTACGGTCCTACCGCCGGAGACCGCGTGCGGCTCGGTGACACCTCGCTCATCGCGCAGGTGGAGCGCGATCTCACCGTCTACGGCGACGAATGCAAGTTTGGCGGCGGCAAGGTGCTGCGCGATGGACAAGGCCAGAAGGCGGGCGCCACCGACGCCGCCGCGCTCGACTGCGTGATCACCAACGCGCTGATCCTCGACTGGACCGGCATCACCAAGGCGGATGTCGGCATCAAGCACGGCCGCATCAGCGGCATCGGCAAGGCAGGAAATCCCGACACCATGGCCGGCGTCACTCCGGGGATGACGGTCGGCGTCACCACCGAGGCGATCGCCGGTGAGGGCCTCATCCTCACTGCCGGCGGCATCGATTCGCACATCCACTTCATCAGCCCGCAGCAAGCCGACGAGGCGCTGGCCAGCGGCATCACCTCCTGGGTGGGCGGCGGCACTGGCCCGGCGACGGGGACCAACGCGACCACCTGCACTCCGGGTGTTTGGAACCTGGCGCGGATGCTGGAGGCGGTCGACGACATCCCCCTGAACATCGGCTTCACCGGCAAGGGAAATACTTCGCGGCCGGAAGGATTGCTCGATCAGATCCGCGCCGGCGCCATCGGCCTCAAGCTGCACGAGGACTGGGGGACCACTCCCGCGACCATCGACTGCTGCCTCGCCGCCGCCGAAGCCGAAGACGTGCAGGTGACCATCCACACCGACACCCTGAATGAATCGGGCTTCGTCGACGACTCCATCGCCGCGTTCAAGGGCCGCACCATCCATACCTACCACTCCGAGGGCGCGGGGGGCGGCCACGCTCCCGACATCCTGCGCGTCTGCGGCGTGCCGCACGTGCTGCCGTCTTCGACCAATCCCACCCGGCCCTTCACCGTCAACACGCTCGACGAGCACCTCGACATGCTGATGGTCTGCCACCACCTCGACCGCGAGATCCCCGAGGACGTCGCCTTTGCCGAGAGCCGCATCCGCGGCGAGACCATCGCCGCCGAGGACATCCTCCACGACCTCGGCGCCATCAGCATGATGTCCAGCGACAGCCAGGCGATGGGGCGCGTGGGAGAGGTGATCACCCGCACCTGGCAGACGGCCCACAAGATGCGCGAGCAGCGCGGGCGTCTCCCCGGCGAGACCGGCGACAACGACAACCTGCGCATCCGCCGCTACCTCGCGAAATACACCATCAACCCCGCCATCGCTCACGGCTTCGCGGAGGAGGTCGGCTCCGTCGAGACGGGCAAGCTCGCCGACCTGGTCCTGTGGAAGCCGGGTTTCTTCGGCATCAAGCCGGAGATGGTCATCAAGGGCGGCTTCATCGCCTGGTCGCAGATGGGCGACGCGGGCGCGTCGATCCCGACGCCGCAGCCGCTCTTGATGCGGCCGATGTTCGGCGCGCGGTCGCCCGGCGCGATCAGCCTCGCGTTCGTGTCGGGCCGGGCGCTGGCGGAGGGTACCGTCAAGGGGCTGCGCAAGCGGCAGTATGCGGTGCGGCGCTGCCGCGGGCTGGGCAAGCGTGAGATGAAGCTGAACGATGCGCTGCCGAAGCTCGAGATCGATCCCGAATCGTACCAGGTGCGCGCCGACGGCGTGCCGCTGCGCTGCGATCCGGCGGCGCGATTGCCGCTGACGCAGCGCTATTCGCTCTTCTGAGGAATGGGCATGTGGAGATTGCTCCAGCTGGCGGACTCGGCGTTTCCCACCGGCGGATTCGCTCATTCGGGCGGGCTGGAGGCGGCCGCGCAGGCGCGCGAGGTGAACTGCGCGGAGGAGCTGCGGCGCTTCGCGCTGGGCGCGATCTGGCAGGCCGGCTTCGGCGCGCTGCCGCTTCTGCGCGCCGGTCATCGGGATCCCTCCGCGCTGCCGGCGCTGGATGCGCGCGCCGACGCGTTCATCGTCAACCACGTCGCCAACCGCGCCAGCCGCACGCAAGGCCGCGCGCTGCTCGCCACCTGCCGGCGCGCCTTTCCCGACGAGGTGCCCGAGCTGCCGGCGCAGCATCTCGCGCCGCTCTGGGGGGCCATCTTCAGGCATCTCGGCGTCCCCTTGGTAGATGCGCAGCGGATCTTTCTCTGGAGCGTCGCGCGCGGGATGCTCTCCGCGGCGGTGCGGCTCGGCCTCGCCGGAACTCACCAGGCGCAGGCGATGCTCTCGCAGCTCGCGGGCGCGCTCGACGAGGCGCTCACCGTCTGCGGTCCGCTGGAGCTCGAGGCACTCGCGCAGACGGCGCCCCTCTCCGACCTGCTCCAGGCCACGCACGACCGGCTCTACTCCCGGCTCTTCCAATCCTGAAGGAGGCACCGTGGGACACGAAGGCGATCACGAGCACGCCGACCACCCCGGCCATTTCCGGGAGCGCGATGCGCCGCGGCGGCGCGACTTCCGCGAGCGCGCCTTCACCGTGGGCGTCGGCGGCCCGGTGGGGAGCGGCAAGACTGCGCTCCTGCTCGCGCTCTGCCGCGCGCTGCGCGACAGGTTGAGCCTGGGGGTCGTGACCAACGACATCTTCACCCGCGAGGATGCCGAGTTCCTCACCCGCAACGAGGCGCTGCCGCCCGAGCGCATCCGCGCGGTCGAGACCGGCGGCTGCCCGCACGCGGCCATCCGCGAAGACATCAGCCACAACCTGCTCGCACTCGAGCAGCTCATGGAGCTGCGGCCTGCTCCCGAGTTGCTCTTCGTCGAGAGCGGGGGCGACAACCTGGCCGCGCAGTACAGCCGCGAGTTGGCCGACTACACCATCTACGTCATCGACGTGGCCGGCGGGGACAAGGTGCCGCGCAAGGGTGGGCCGGGCATCACGCAGTCGGACCTCCTGGTCGTGAACAAGACCGACCTCGCGCCCCACGTCGGCGCGGACCTCGCGGTCATGGAGCGCGACGCAAGGCGCATGCGGCAGGATGGGCCGACGGTCTTCGCGCAGGTCGCGCGCGCGGTGGGCACCGAGGCGATAGCTGCGCACGTCCTCGACGCTCTCGGACGTGTGCGGCGCTGATGCTGTCGGCCCGCCTGATGCAACCGATCGGATAAGGTCAGCCTGGGAATTCTGTATTCCGAGCGCAGCCACATCCTCCGGATCAACTGCGGGAGCGTATCGATCGAGCTGTGACCGCCCGTCCTCCGTTGACGCGTGCAAGGAGATCCGCCCTGGCTCATCGGGGCGTGTAACCGGCGGCGAGCACCGCGGCGAGGAAGGCGACCTGCATGAGCGCTCGCGGCAGTACGCCGAGAACGGGCCGGCCGCCGATGGTGACGGCGGCGTTGGCCGCGTGCACGTTGGCCGGGAACATGGCGAGCAAGAGCAACGCCAGTCCGCCGGCGGCCCATGGCGCCAGCCGCGGGATCATCAGCCCGACCGCACCCGCGATCTCGGCGATGCCGGTGAGCGTCACCAGCAGCTCCGGGTTTGGGAATTGCGACGGCACAGAGGAATCATATCCGCCCTTCATACGGGTGCGACGATCACCTGGCTTGAACGGACTGGCTGCGACGGCGCAACTCGGAGGGCGTGACCCCCAGCATGCCCTTGAAGGTGCGAGTCATGTGCGCCGCGTCCGCGAATCCCGCCGCGTAGGCGGCCTCGCTCAGCATCGCGCCACCGGCGATGGCCGATGCGGCGCGTTCAGCTTGAGCCAGCGGAGGTAGGGACGAAGCGGAATCCTCACCTCTTTCGTGGTGCGCATGCAGCTTGCTTTCAGCGCCCGGTCCCCAGGTGACCAGCACCGGCGGCCAGGGGCGGAGAGCGCCGCTGGCCTGGTCGGTCCCAGGAGACGCGCGAGGCAGGAGCACACCGCGATGATGCCAGAGCCGGCGGGCTCGGCCATACTCGTCACGATGACCGAACGAGACAAAGCTTCCCTCGAGTGGTTCCGGTGGGCCTCGCGCATCCGCGCGATCGCCCAGACCGGCCTCGCCTATGCGAAGGATCCCTACGATCTCGACCGGTACACGGAGCTGAACAGCATCGCCATGGAGTGCCTCGCGCGAGTTGCCGCTCAGACCGTGCCCGACGTCTCCGACCAGTTCGCGGGCGAGACCGGCTACCCCACGCCCAAGGTCGACGTTCGTGCGGTCGTCTTCCACGAGAGCCGCGTGCTGCTGGTTCGCGAGCGCCTCGACGGCAAGTGGTCGCTTCCGGGGGGTTGGGCGGACGTCGGGCACAGCGCCGGCGAGGTGGCAGCCAAAGAAGTGCTCGAAGAGTCCGGCTACGTCGTTCGCCCGCGGAAGGTCCTTGCCGTGTTCGACAAGGCCAAGCACGGCCATCCCCTCTCGCTTCACCACGCGTACAAGCTTTTCATTCTCTGCGATCTCGAAGGCGGCGCGCCGGCAACGAGCGTCGAAACCGATGGGGTCGGATTCTTCGGCAAGGGCGAGATCCCGCCGCTCTCCCCAGGCCGGGTCACACCCATTCAGCTGGCTCGCATGTTCGAGCACCTCGAGCGGCCCGATCTCCCGACAGACTTCGATTGATCCGGGGAGGGCACGTGTCGTGCTCGCCTTGACAAAGTTCCGGCGACCGTTATGAGGGCGGCATGGCCGACGAGATCATCACCGGCGCCTCTCGCACCTCGCTCGCGCGCGACGTCGTCTGTGTGCGCGGCCTCGCGGTGCGCTTGTCCGGATGGCGCATGGAGCTGAAGTCCGAGCGCGGCGCGGCGGCGATCGTGCTGGTCGAGTCCCCCGGCGGCGCGTTCTATCGGGGCGAGGGAGTTTGCCTGGGCTGGCCGCAGGACGCGCTCGAGCGGCTCTACCGATCGCTCCTGCCCGACGAGCCGCCCGAGGCGGAGCCGCTGCAACTGGGCTGAAACGCGCGCCCGCGTCACCGCCGGAATCGCAGCGAGTACCGCCGCGGTGGCTCGACCACGAGCTCGCAGGGCACGCCGAACGTCTGGCTCAGATTCGCGCTGGTGAGCGCCTCCTCCACCGGCCCCGCGGCCACCGTCTCGCCACCCGCCAGCAGCAGGGCGTGCGTGAGAAAGGGGGCGATCTCCTCGGGATGGTGCGTCACCAGCACCATGGTCGGCGCCTCGGGGTGCTCGGCGAGGCGGCCCAGATCCTCGAGCAGGCGCTCGCGTGCGAGTGGATCGAGCCCCTCGCAGGGCTCGTCGAGCACCAGCAGCGGCGGCCGGTGCACGAACGCCCGCGCGATCAGCACGCGCTGGCGCTCGCCCTGCGAGAGCACGCCGAAGGGCCGCCGCGCCAGATGGCCCGCCGAGAGCGCCTCCAGCGCCGCGAGAGCGCGCTGCCGCTCGCCGGCGTCGAAGGCGCGGTTGAGGCCGATGGAAGCTTCCATGCCGGAGAGGACGATGGACTGGGCCTCTTCCCATCCCGGCAAGCGCTCCTCGAGCGCGGCGCCGACCACGCCGACGCTCTTGCGCAGCTCGCGCAGATCGACGCGGCCAAACTTTTCGCCGAGCACCTCCACCTCGCCTTCGCTGGGCCACTCGACCGCGGCGAGGATCTGCAAGAGCGACGTCTTGCCCGACCCGTTCGGCCCCAGCACCGCCCAGTGCTCGCCGGCGCGGATGGTCCAGCGCACGTGGCGCAGGATCTCCACGCCATCGCGGCGGAACGATGCGACATGGATGCGCGCGACCGGGGCGCCGACAGACACGCCGGCAGCTTGCCACAGTTGACGGCGACTCCGCGCGGCCTACAAGATGCTCTCCTCGGGAGGGACGATGGTCCTGCGCTCGCGGCGCGACGTGCTCCTGCGAACCGGCCTCGGCACATTCGCGCTCGCGGTGGGGCGGGTTGCCGCGCAGGACGGCGGAACGGCCGCCGCAACCGACGCGCGCGCCAAAGTGGTGGAAGACCTGGTGGCCGCGAACCGTATCCTCGCGGACCAGGGCGTACTGGACGCCTACGGACACGTGAGCGCCCGCGCGCCGCAAGACGCGGGCCGTTTCCTCATGTCGCGCTCGCTGGCGCCGGAGATGGTCACCGCCGCCGATGTGCTCGAGCACGACCTGGACGGCAACGTAATCGCCCCGCCGGGCGCCAATCCGTTTCTCGAGCGCTTCATCCACGCCGGCATCTACCGCGCCCGGCCGGACGTGAACGCCGTGGTGCACTGCCATTCGCCTTCGCTGATTCCGTTCGGCGCCACCGGCGCGCCGCTGCGGCCGCTCTACCACATGAGCGCGTTCTTGCGCGGCGGCGTGCCGGTCTTCGACATCCGCAAGGCCGCCGGCGACACCGACATGCTCATCCGCACACCTGAGCTGGGCAGCGCGCTCGCCAAGGCGCTCGGCCCGCACGCCGCAGCGCTGATGCGCGGCCACGGCGCAGTAGTGGTGGCGGCGGATCTTCCCCACGCCGTCTTTCGCAGCGTCTACACCGAGCTCAACGCGCGCCTGCAGGCGCAGGCCATCTCGCTCGGCGGCACGGTCACGTATCTCGACGACGAAGAGGCGCGCAAGGCCGAGGCGACGATGGGATCGACGGTGCAGCGTCCCTGGGAGCTGTGGCGCCGCAAGGCGATGGGGAAATGAGCTGACCGCCCACTCTCTGCGACAAGCGATGTGAGCGGCGCAACATTGCGGGATTGTTTCACCGCCTTCCTCTGCTCGCCGCCGCGTTTCGGTCATGTTTCGACCGGGCCGGCTGATTCACCACAAGCCCAGCATCGGGGTCGCTCCTGCGGCGGCATCAAGCCGCCACAGGAGACAAAGATGGACCTTCGACGCAGTGGTCTTCTCTTTCTCCTCCTCGGGACTGCGGCGGCTTCCGCGCAAGAGAAGGCCGCTGCTCCCCCGGCCCAGACGCAGCCGGCGAGTTCAACCGGGACCGCCAGGAAACGTTCGAGCGACGACGCCGGGAAGGAGAAGGCCGACGCGGTAAAGGAGAGGGAAGCCGAGCGCAGGGCGGAGCGCCGCGAACGCCGGCGCGAACGGCGACACGCCAAGTAACCGAAGCCGTCTACCGGGTCCAGATGAGCTCGAGGAACGTCGTGCGGCGCCTCGACACCAGCGCGCGAAGGCATCGCAGGTAACCGCGGAAGCCGTATTCTCTGACGATAATCCCGGCGTGCCAGAGAACGTGCTTGCTGGTGATCAGTCCCTGGATCATGGCCAACCCCTTCTGGGGGTGGCTACAGCATGCGCCGTGCCATCCTCGTGTTCGACGGTGCGGCACGCCGTAGCACGCGAGAACCGGCGGAATTCAGTCATGCGCTGTATACCGATCCGACACGAGCGCTGGTTTCAGAGCGCTTTTCGGCTCGGTGACTCGGCACGATCCGTGAAAGCACGCCAGGTCATGTGACCCGCATGTGCATCTGCCGGGAGTGCCGGCGGCAGCACAGGAGTGCCCTCATGTCGAAGTTCATATTGATTGCCTCGCTGCTGCTCGGCGCTTGTGCTCACGGAACCGCCGCTCCTCCTCCGATCAAAGTGCTGATACTGACCAGATGCGCGGCGGCCTGCGCTCCGGGCGAAGCCGTCCAGGCGTCGCTCACGGTCAACCGGACGGACGACCTTTTGGAATGCCTGTGCAGGGGGACCGAGGTCCCGCCCGCACCGGGGACTTGAGCGGCGCACCAGCGTAGAAGTAGTTTGCCTACTTGCGATAGCTCACGCGGAAGATCGCGCCGTTCTGCTCGTCGGAGACGAGCAACGCGCCGTCTGGCATCTGCAGCAGATAGGCAGGTCGGCCCCAGAATTTGTTCTCCTGGGGATCCATGAAGCCGGTCATGAACGGCTTCACCTTGGCATTCTTGCCATCGGCTTGAACCTCGACGTTCGCGATGTCGAAGCCGAAGAGCTTGGTGCGGTTCCACGAACCCTTGCGCGCGATGAAGATGGTGCTCTTGTACGCGGCCGGGAACACCGGTGTAGAAGATCATGCCCAGCGCGGCGGCGTGCGGGCCCAGCAGCGCGACCGGCATGGTGACGCCCTTGCACGGATCTTCCTTCTTGAACTGCGGGTCGGGAATGCCGTTGGCGTGGCAGTACGGGAACCCGAAATTCAGGCCCACCCTCGTCACGCGGTTGAGCTCGTCCTCCGGACCCTCCTCGCCCATCCAGTCGCGCCCGTTGTCGGTAAACCAGAGCTCGCCCGTCTTCGGGTGCCAGTCGAAACCGATGCTGTTGCGGATGCCGCGCGCGATCACCTCCATGCCCGACCCGTCGGGATTGTAGCGCCTGATCTGCGCGTACTGCTCGGGCGGCTCGCAGATGTTGCACGGCGCGCCGAACGGGACGTAGAGCTTCTTGTCCGGGCCGAAGGCGAGGTACTTCCACTGGTGGTGCGCCTCCGGCGGCAGTTTGAAACTCTGCGTGACGTCCACCGGCGCAACGTCCGGCTTGTCTTCGATGCCGTCGTAGCGCAGCACCTTGTCGATGGCCGCCACGTACAGCGAGCCGTCGGCGAACGCGACGCCGGCCGGCTGGAGCAACTTCTCCGCGACGATCCGCACGGTGCGCTTCCCACCCTGGTCGGTCACCTCGTAGACCCGGCCGATCTGGCGCGTGCCGAGGTAGATCTTGCCCTTGGCGCCGCGCGCCATCTCGCGCCCGCCGGGAAGGCCGTGCGCCCACAGCTCGACCTTGAAGCCTGTGGGCAGCTTGATCTTGTCTACCGGGATGTCAGCGGGCGCGGTCTCCGTCAGTTTCGGCGGGAAGGGCGCCAGCTTCGATTCCCCCATCTCGGGGGGCCTGCCCTGCTGCCACATGGGCGGCGGCGCCGCTTTCTCCTGCGCCTGCGAAGAAGCGAACGCCGCGAGAGCTGCGACTGCGATGAGCTTCTTCATGGCTTCTCCTCCTCCTTCGGGAAGGTGTCGTCGCACACGTTGCAAAACTTCGGGCTCGGCGTCTAGGCTCGCGCCCTTCATGCGCATCGTCGCCGTCCACGAAAAGACCGTCTCCATCGCCTCGCCCATGTCGAATGCGTTGATCGACTTCTCCCGGATGACCTGCTCGGTGGTGGCCGTCGTCACCGACGCCGTCCGCGCGGGCAAGCGGGTGATCGGGTACGGGTTCAACTCCAACGGCCGCTACGGCCAGGGGGCGCTGCTGCGCGAGCGCTTCTTCCCCCGGCTGATGGAGGCGGAGCCGCGCACGCTTCTCGATGAGACCGGCGAGAACCTCGACCCTTTCCGCATCTGGGCCATCGCGATGAAAAATGAGAAACCGGGCGGCCACGGCGAGCGCTCCGTCGCGATGGGGACCCTCGACATGGCGGTGTGGGACGCGGTGGCGAAGATCGCCGGCAAGCCCCTCTACCGCCTGCTCGCCGATCGCTTCCGCGGCGGCAAGGCCGACGACAGCGTGTGGGTCTACGCCGCGGGCGGGTACTACTACCCGGACAAGGGGCTCTCGGCACTCCAGGACGAGATGCGCGGCTACCTCGCCCGCGGCTACCGCGTGGTGAAGATGAAGATCGGCGCGGTGCCGCTCGACCAGGACCTACGCCGCATCGAGGCGGTCCTCGAGGTGGTGGGCGGCGGCGAGCACCTCGCGGTGGACGCCAACGGGCGCTTCGATCTCCCCACCGCGCTGAACTACGCCGAGGTGCTGCGACCCTACGGGCTCTTCTGGTACGAGGAGGCGGGCGATCCGCTCGACTATGCTTTGCAGGCCGAGCTGGGGCGCAAGTACGACGGCCCGTTGGCTACCGGCGAGAACCTCTTCTCCCACCAGGACGCGCGCAACCTTCTCCTCTACGGCGGCCTGCGGCCCGACCGCGACACCTTGCAGTTCGACTGCGCGCTCTCCTACGGGCTCGTCGAGTACCTGCGCACGCTGCGCGTGCTCGAGGAGCAGGGTTGGTCGCCGCGAAGGGTCGTGCCCCACGGCGGCCACCAGATGTCCTTGAACCTCGCCGCCGGGCTGCACCTGGGCGGCAACGAATCGTACCCGGAGGTTTTCCAACCCTTCGGGGGCTTCGCCGACGACATCGCGGTGAAGGACGGCCGGGTCGGACTGCCCGACGTCCCGGGTATCGGCTTCGAAACCAAGAAGAGCCTCTGGTCACTGCTGCGCACGCTGGCCGATTGACGATGAGGATCCCCATCATGAAGACGTCCGCGCGATCTTGTTTGCTCCTCCTCTGCCTCGCCCTCGCCACGCGGGCCCGCGCGGAGCCGAGCGTGATCCGAGCCGCGCAGCAATACGGCCTGAGCTATCTGGCCCTGATGCTGATGGAGGACGGGCAACTCGTCGAGAAGCACGCGAAGGCGCTCGGCCTCGACCTTCGGGTTACCTGGGACAAGCTGGGCGGCCCCCAGGCGATGAACGACGCGCTGCTCTCCGGCAGCCTGGACTTCGGCACTGGCGGTGTGCCTTCGCTGATCACGCTCTGGTCCAAGACCAAGGACACCAGCGCCGCGGTCAAAGGCGTGGGCTCGCTCAACGACATGCCCAACGAGCTCATCGTCAGCCGACCCGAGGTCAAGTCGATCAAGGACCTGGGCCCGCAGGACAAGATCGCGGTGCCCTCTGTGAAGATCTCCACGCAGGCGCTGCTCCTCGAGATGGCCGCGGCCAAGGAATGGGGCGAGCACCAGTACGAGAAGCTGGACGCGCTGACGGTTTCGCTCTCGCATCCCGACTCGTTGATCGCGCTCTTGTCGAAGAGTGGCGCCATCACCGGCCACTTCGCCTCGCCGCCCTTCTCCTTCCAGGAGAAGGCAAAGCCGCCATTGCACTCCATCCTCTCCAGCTATGACATCCTCGGCGGGCCGGCGACCTTCAACGTGGTCTGGTCGACGACCCGGTTCCACGACCAGAACCCGAAGGCCTACGCAGCTTTCGTCGCGGCGTTCGAGGAAGCGACCGCCGCCATCAACAAGGACAAGCGCGCCGCGGCGGAGACGTACAAGCGGATGACCCGGACCACCGAGACGCTCGACGATTTGCTGAAGATGATGAACGACCCGGCCATCGTCTTCACCCTGACCCCGCACCGCGTCCTGAAAACGGCGGAGTTCATGCACAAGACCGGCCGCATCAAGAACAAACCTGCAAAGTGGCAGGAGCTTTTCTTCGACAACTTGAAGGACCGCCAAGGCGGCAGCTAGGGCATGCTGGCCGCCGCTTCGCAGGTCGCGCCGTTGCTCGAGGTCCGGGGCGTCACGCTGCAGTACAAGACGCAGAGCCAACTGGTCACCGCCACGTACCGCGTCGACTTCCAGATTTTTCCCTCCGACCGATTCGTGCTGCTCGGGCCTTCGGGCTGCGGGAAGTCGACAATTCTCAAAGCGGTGGGCGGATACCTCGCGCCGACCGAGGGTGAGATCCGCCTGCGCGGCGAACCGGTGCGCAGGCCCGGTCCCGACCGCGCGATGGTGTTCCAGGAATTCGATCAGCTCCTGCCCTGGAAGACGGTGAAGGAGAACGTGATGTTCGCCCTCACCGCCAGCAGCACGCTCAAAGGCCGGGCTGCCGTCGAGCGCGCCATGCACTACATCGAGAAGGTGAACCTCACCCGCTTCGCCAACGCCTACCCGCACACGCTCTCGGGCGGGATGAAGCAGCGGGTGGCCATCGCGCGCGGCATGGCGATGGAGCCGGAAATCCTGCTCATGGACGAGCCGTTCGCCTCGCTCGACGCGCTGACCTGGCGGAGGATGCAGGAGGAGCTGCTGCAGCTCTGGGACGACACGCGGTTCACATTGCTGTTCGTCACCCACTCCATCCCGGAGGCGGTGCTGCTCGGCAACCGGATCCTCCTCCTCTCGCCGTCCCCGGGACAGGTGAAGGCGGAGCTGAACAGCACCGGCCGCGACGAGAAGGGGCCGGACGGCGCCAGCCTCTCGCAGCGCATCCACCGGATGCTGTTCGCGGACAGCGCGACGCAGGAGGCCACCGATGCCTGAGCAGCGCGAACAGGTGCGGCGACCCGAGGTCGTGTTCGCGGTGCAGAAGACCGGCTTCGGCGTGGTCCAGAAGCCGCTCACCAGAGGCGAAGCCCTCTCCGGCAACGCCGCGCTCCGCAAGGGGGTGCTGCTCGCCCTGCTGGCATTGGCCTGGGAGTTCGGCGCCCGGCAGGTCGACAACGAGCTCGTCTTTCCCACCTTCTCGGCGACGGTGGGCGCCTTCTGGACGGCGGTGCGCAGCGGCGTTTTGCCCCAGCGCACCGCCTACTCGCTGCGCGTGCTCCTGCAGGGTTATGCGGCGGGGCTCGCTCTCGCGGCCGTGCTTACCGCGCTCGCCACCGTCACGCGCGTCGGCGCCGATCTCCTCGAGCTTCTCACCTCGATGCTGAACCCCCTGCCCTCGATCGCGCTCTTGCCGCTCGCCATGCTCTGGTTCGGGCTGGGGAACGCGAGCCTCATCTTCGTGCTGGTGCACGCGGTGCTCTGGTCGGTGGCGCTCAACACCTACGCAGGGTTCCGCGGCGTCTCGCAGACGCTACGCATGGTCGGCCGCAACTATGGACTCTCTGGAGCGCGCTATGTGACCAAGATCCTCGTTCCAGCCGCGCTGCCCGGAATCCTCACCGGGCTCAAGATCGGCTGGGCCTTCGCCTGGCGCACGCTCATCGCCGCGGAGCTCGTCTTCGGCGTGAGCAGCGGCTCGGGCGGCCTCGGCTGGTTCATCTTCGAGAACAAGAACCAGCTCGAGACGGCCAGCGTCTTCGCCGGCCTCCTCACCGTCATCCTCATCGGCCTCGGCGTGGAGAACCTGGTCTTTCGCACCGTCGAGCGCGCAACCATCCAGAAATGGGGAATGGAGCCCTGACGCTCTTCACGCACCGCGTAGTGACAAAGCGCCTCGCCATGACGTAACCGCCTCGGCCCACGAATCCCACCACGAGCTTCGAGGGCCGAGATGAAATTCCGCAAAGCCGAAGTCCTGGTCGTCTGTGCACTTGCCGCGCTCCTCGCCGCGGCGGCCTTGGTAGGTCCTCGCGCCGCCAAGGCGCTCACATTCCAAACCGTCACCGTCGAGGTCGCCACCAACCTGGCCGCCGCCGTCTCTCCCGCCGACGGCCACATCGTCATGGACGTGCACGGCGCGCTCTTCTCGCTACCGGCCGCGGGCGGCGCCGCCACGCGCCTGACCGACGACTTCCTCGAGCCGGCGCGCCCCGACTTCTCCCCCGACGGCAAGCGGGTCGCATTCGAAGCCTTCCGGGGAGGCACCTTCCACATCTGGGTGATGAACGCCGACGGCACCGGCGCGCGCCAGCTCACCACCGGCCACGGCGACGACCGCGAGCCGCGCTTCTCGCCCGACGGGACCCGGATCGCCTTCGCTTCGGACCGGGCCTTCAACGGCACCTACGACATCTGGCTGACGGATCTGTCCGGCAACCTCACGCAGTGGACCAACACCTTCGGGCCCGGCGCCGCGAACATCGACGAGTTCGAGCCGACCTGGTCGCGCGACGGCGCGGAGATCGCATACGTCATCGGCACCGGCATCTGGCAGAAGAGCCAGAGCGGCGTGGCACGCCAGATCGTCGCCAACACCGGGCAAGTGGTGCACTCTCCGGCGTACTCGCCCAACGGCTCGCAGCTGGCGTGGGTGCAGGCGGCGAACAACAAGAGCCGGCTGGTGGTGATGAACGTCGCGATGGGCGCCCGCGTCGAGTACACCACGCCGCGCAACGACGTCTTCCCTTTCTATCCGCAGTGGCTCTCGGAGAACTCGGTCCTCTACTCCGGCGACGGCAAGATCCTCACCACGGCGCTCTCCACGCGCGCGACGGCGGAAACCCCTTTCCGAGCGAGCTTCCAGCTCAACCGGCCGAGCTACCATCGAAAGCGATACAACTTCGACAGCCGCCGCTCGCGGACCGCGAAGGGCATCGTCGGTCCGGCGCTGTCGCCCGATGCGCAGCGCATCGCCTTCGAAGCGCTCAACCAGATCTGGGTGATGCCGGTGGACGACGAGCCGGTCGCGCTCACGCACGACAGCTATTACAAGACCGACGTGGCCTGGTCGCATGACGGGACCAAGCTAGCCTGGTCGAGCGACAAGGCCGGCACCATGGACATCTACGTCCATGACTTCGCCACCGGCACCGAGACGCGCGTGACGAAGAACGACGCCGAGGCGGAAGTCTCGGCGGCCTGGTCGCCCGACGACAAGTCGATCGCGTTCCAGGATCACCTCGGCATCACCTGGACGGTGGAGCTGGCCACCGGCGCGGTACGGCCAGTCGGGCCGGTCGATGCGGCCGGCAACCCGACGCTGGTGCTGTTCGCGCCCAGCAAGCCGTCCTGGCACGCGAGCGGGAAAACCATCGCCATCGCCGCGCTGAAGCCGTACACGCGCCGGTTCCGCGAGGGGACCAGCCAGATCCTCACCGTGGACGTGGCGAGCGGCACCTTCAAGTACTCCGAGCCGGCGCCGTTCTCGTCGCTCTCGACGCGCGGCGAGGACGGACCTGTCTATTCGCCGGACGGAAAATGGGTGGCGTTCGGCATGAACGGCGCGCTTTTCGTCCGGCCCGTGGATGCGAGCGGAGTGCCCATCGGCACCGCGCAGCAGATCACCTCGGAGGCGAGCGATGCCCCGACGTGGAGCGGCGACTCGCGGCAGCTCCTCTACCTGTCCAACGGGCAGCTGCGCCTCGTGAACCGCGATGGATCCGGCGCTCGCACCATCGAGGTGGATTTGGATTGGAAGCCCGAGAAGGCGCAAGGCATGACGGTGATCCACGCCGGGCGGTTCTGGGACGGCCGGGGCGAGACCGTCCAGACCGACGTGGACATCGTGGTGGAGGGGAACCGGATCCGCAGCGTCGGGCCGCACCGCGATTCGGCGCACCCGGACGAGGAGGACTCCGACGGCGAAGTGCGCTTCATCGACGCCTCGGGCGATCAGACCGTGCTCCCCGGATTGTGGGAGTCGCACACCCACGAATGGATCGAGGGAAAGTTCTACGGCGACAAGCTGGGACGGCTCTGGCTCGCGTACGGCGTGACCACGCTCAACTCGGTGGGCGATCCGCTCTATCGCGCGGTGGAGACCCGCGAGTCGTTCACCTCAGGAGCGCGGGTGGGGCCGCGCTTCTTCGCCACCGGCGAGGCGGTGGACGGCGAGCGCGTCTACTACAACTTCATGCGGCCGGTGACGGACCACGCGCAGCTGCAAATCGAGCTGTCGCGCGCCAAGGCGCTGGAGTACGACATGGTGAAGACGTACGTGCGGCTGCAGCACGACTGGCAGGCGGAAGTGGCCGCGGCCGTCCACGACCAGCTCGGGGTGTGGACGGCGTCGCACTACATGCTGCCGGGGATGGCCCACGACATGGACGGGCAGACGCACGTCAGCGCCACGACGCGGCTGGGCTTCGCGTACACGCGCTCGGCCGGGGGCATCAGCTATGACGACGTGACCACGCTGTTCGCCAAGGCGGGAATGTTGGACATCTCCACCACCTTCAACTCGTCGCTCTACGCCGAGGACCCGACCATGGTGGAGGACCAGCGGCTCCTCATCCTCAATCCCGCCTGGGACCAGGCCAACCTCCGGGCGAAGCGCAACGCGGCCGTCTCGACGAACCAGGCGGTCAGCCTCGACAGCCTCGCGAAGGAAGAGGCGACCGTGTCCG
>WNFD01005951.1_pt1 | contig 20332 bp, 14 predicted proteins | sample 5400491 | NCBI WGS metagenome assembly WNFD01 (sample SAMN13153343, study PRJNA577476) | soil metagenome | isolation source: 120 cm saprolite under Douglas fir tree site 2 hole 2 replicate 2 | place: USA:California | collected 2015-04-18
GGGCACAAGAGCTTGACCCGCTGTCACCGGAAATAGTTTCCGGACTGGGGTTGGTTTACTTGTCCACGCGACGATACGATGAGTCTATTGCTCAATTCCAGAAGGCTCTCGACCTGTATCCAAATGCTGCAGTAATTCGTGCCTCGCTGGCTTGGGCGTATGCAATGAAGCGCATGTATCCGCAAGCCCTTGCCGAATTCGACAAAATTGCCGATCAGGACAAAGCTGTTGCGGCAGAGAACCAGTTCGTTGCTAGCGGACTTGGTTGGGTTTACGCCGTCTCGGGCAGGCGGGCTGATGCGCTAAAGATCGCCCGAGAATTCAGGGACTTGTCCTCGCACGCTTATGTCGATTTCTATTTGTTTGCGGGAATTTATGCGGGTCTCGCCGACAAAGACGAAGCTTTCCGGTTGCTCGAAAAGGGTTACGAAGAGCATTCGGCTAGCATGCTCTATCTCGCAGTAGACTCGTTCTGGTACGGGATTCGCTCCGACCCGCGCTACGCCGACCTGCTGCGCCGGATGGGGCTTCCGAAGCCCGACTGACTCACGGCTGGTCAGAAGGTATACCGGGCTGACCATCAAGGGCGCGGATTTCTCGTGCATTAGATTCACTCACTTGCGGCTGCTGCGGAAAAGCCCTTTTTGGCCAGCCTTGATTGCCTTAGGTTTAGCGGTTTCTTGTCGATTCCTTCGGGACACCGGGATGCGAGATTCTTCTCGCCGAAGTCCCCTATTTTTGACCGATGCACGCCAGAATAGAAGGTGCGGCCTTGCAGGACGATGGGCGCATCTGCTATCCATGTCCGGTGTATGGATGAACTCACGAGAGATGCCGTCCGCGAGATTGAGCAAATTCATTCGAGCTGGATCGAGTTCGAAGTCGCTGGACAAGGGAACGGCTTGATGGCGCTCTGCGCCGACGACATCGAGTTGTGGCCACCAGACGAGCGGCCTCTGCTTGGACGCACGGCGGTTTTGGCGCAGATGGCGCACGGGACAACGAGAATTCACCTCATTGAGATTAGCGACTGTCGTATTCGAGGTTCAAACGAGATTGCTTACTTGACCGCAAGCTACAAAACTACGTTTTCCTCGGAAGAAGACCCCATCCCTAGACAAGCTCTCGGAAGCCATCTGTGGATATTGCGAAAGCGGGCTGGCACGTGGGTTGTTACTCTCGTGAGTTGGTCCCTGTGGGGCCGTGCGCTGCTATCTCCGGGGACTTGTGAGCCGCCTCCGTCTCCTAGCGCCGGGGCCTCATCCTGACAACCCAGCCGATGTCGCCCGCGTTCGGGCGCTCACGGCTTACAAAGATTTCCTCACGCTCTGGAAAGACGCCGACCCCGACATCCCCATCCTGAAGGAAGCCAAGGCGGAGTACGAGAAGCTGCAGTAGCCTGCCGGAGTTGCTCAGACTTCGGTGACTGAAATGAGGTCTTGTTAGTTTCCGGGGTCCGTCGTATCAAGGCAGCTGATGGGGGCAGCCTGGAGGGTCGGGGTATCCGCAGATGGGGCAGCGGGGCGGTTGTGGGAACCTCTAAAAATGTTGGTTTCGGGATAGCGCGGGGGCGGGGCGGCTATCCACGGTTGCGTCTCCTCCACCCATAATCCCAGCCTTCATCGTCGTGACCACCACCTAGCCCGGATGTCTCACAGAGGGGGAGGGGAGCGGCGAAAAGCAGCTTGATCCGCCGACGGAGGGAGCACAACATCCGGAAATCATCGTACCGACCTTCCCCGGCGGGCTTGCTCGCCGTCCGCGCCCCGAAAGTTCCGATTTTTTGTTAGGGCGAGACACACCACGGCGCGACTTGGTGTGCCCGTTCGTCTCGCTGCTTCCTCCCTTCAGCAGCGCAGAGCTGCGACTTGCAACTGCCGGTGCACCTGGCGGAACAGCTCCAGGTAAGGATAGCCGGTCGACAGCGACACCCAGATTTTGCGTACGGTGATGCGAATCTGGGCCCCGATCTTGAGCAACTTTAGTCGCACCGTGTGGCATTGCGCGTGGGCCAGTTCGGTGCCCGCCAACCCCAACCGCCGCAGGCCCTGCATCAGCAGATAGGCCACGGTGGAGAAGTAGAGCCGGATTTGATTGCTGCGCAGCCAGGACGTGCTGGTGCGATCCGCAAACAACATCATCTGTTCCTTGATCCGATTTTCCATATCGCCACGGGCGCAGTAAAACTCCTCATACAAGCTCTGCGCCCCCCAGCGGGGTAGGGCGGGTAGGATGGTTTCTTGCGGGCTCAACGAGGTGACCACGAACCGTGGATTGGCCCCTTTCTCCAAGTGTTCCGCCTTGGCAATCACCCGGCGTGTCCGCGACCAACTGTTTTTGGTTTGATAAACAAACTCGGTGAACACCCGCGCCGCGGTTCCACTTTGCTGATATTGGCTCGCCGCTTGTGCGCTGGCCGCCGCGATCTCCCGCAGCAGGCGGGCATTTTGCGCTATGCCCACCACATAGTCCACCCCATGTTCTTCGCACCAACTCAGTAACTCGTCGCGACAAAAGCCCGAATCGCCGCGCACAATAATCCGCACCTGCGGCCACGCTTGCCGGATCTGCGCCACAATACGTTCCAGCTCCGCCACGCTGCCTTTGGCTCCATCGATATTCGACGGCCGCAAACGTGCGCACAGCACATACTCGCCACAGACGATGTACAGCGGCAGATAGCAGTAATGCCCGTAGTAGCCGTGGAAGAACCGCTCTTCTTGCTCCCCGTGCAGAGGAATGTCGGTGCTATCCAAATCCAACACGATCTCTTTCGGGGCTTCGCCATGCACTTGCAGAAAAATGTCCACTAGCACCCGATCGACCGCGCCCTCGTCCAGGATGATCTTCTTATACCGCTCCGTTTCCCCCAACTTCGCCGCCCCCAGTTCCATTCGGTTGAGGGTGCTCTTGCCCGCCAGGGCGGTGCCCTGATCGCGGGCGCGGCGCCGCTCTTCCCCCGTCACATCCTCCTTCTCCACCAACACCGCCAACAGCGGATCGCGCCGCAACTCCTCGTGATCGTTCAAATCCTCGTAGCCCAAAGCCAGTCCGTAAATCCGCTGCGCCACCAACTCCGCCACCCCGTGTTCCACCAGTTCGGGATCCCGATAGTCGGTAAAGCAGCTCGCGAATTGGCCGATGATGTTCGTCCGCTTCTCCACTTCGCGCAACAGCAAACCCCCAGCGTCGCTGGTGATGGATCCGCCGTCAAATTGCCCGCGTACTTCTCGCTGATTTAGGGGATGAAATGGAAACGGTTCTTGGTTACACTCTGTTGTCATAAGGCTGTCTTTCCCTCGTTGGCGTAACTTCTACTCGCAATAGCTTTTATGCCACGAAATGACAGCCTTTTCTATTTTTTTAATGAGAAATGCGGGCTACCACGAAATGACAGCCTTTTCTATTTTTTTAATGAGAAATGCGGGCTAGGGTCATGTCAATACTGCTCGGGTCTACAATGTCACCATACTCCACTAACCATTCTGTCTCGGCGACACAGCGATACTGTGTTAACTCCACGTCGTACCCCGCTTGCGTGAGCATCTCGAACTGCTCTTGCAGGGTCAGCAGATCCATCCAATTCTCGGGCCCGTCAAAGAGTTCTTCGTTGAGGTCTATCATTTCGTCTCGGGTAAATTCCTTGCCGATGTACACGTCGAGGTGGGGGTCTCGGTGTTGGAATGACAGTTCGTGGCGAGTGCCAGTCAGCTTGTCTATCACCCATGCGTGGTGCGTCAGGTGGTGCCCATTTATGTAGAACCCCTCGACGTAAACCAGGCGGTCAGGATGTGCCCAGACAGCACGTGTCGCGTTATAGAAACAACGGTTCGGCAAGGCGCGGCCCCGCAGCGCCGGATTCCTGGGGGGACTCTACCCGGCCTTCTGTTCTGCTCGAAAATGATTCTTTCCTGCGAAAGTCCGCCACATAACTCGCTGATAATGCAGATACTTGAGGCAGCGGTTTTCGGTCAAAAAGGACGCTTTGGCGACGCTCTGGTACACATTTCGAGCGCACAATTGCTCGTACCTCATTGATAACAAACCTTGTTATAGAGTACGGAGGTTAACGAAACCTTTAGACATTCGGTAAGTCGTTGGAAGAAATATTACTTGCGGCACACATAGTGCGCGCGCCAAAAGGCGACGCCCCGCAGCGCCGGATCCCTGGGGGGATCTACCCGGTCTTCCGTTCTGCTCGAAAATAATTCTCTCCTGCGAAAGCGCTGATAATGCAGGTACTTGCGGCTGCGGTTTTCGCTCAAAGAGGGCGGATAAACGGTGCAGATTGACGCCATGTGGCGGACCGTGGAGTGGTTTGACCGCCATTCAAAAGCGAAGAAGTAAATCTCGAGTCCTAGAAAAAAAGAAGGGGCAGGAGGAACCTGCTCCCGTCTTGTTTTCGCCGCGCTACCGAGCGGCGCTGCCTAGAACTCGTAACGCAAAGCGAACTGCATAACGCGCGGGCTAGTGAGCAGGCCGCTGTAAGTGCCGAATGCCGGCCCTTGGTCGATCGAACTCGTAATGGTCGCTACATCGAAGCGCTTCAGGTTCGGAACGTTGAAGACCTCCCAACGGAAGAGCACACCATGAGCTTCGTGTATCTGCCAGCGCTTGCTGAGGCCCATGTCCAGGCCGGCATAGCCCGGACCACGCACAGTGTTGCGTTGTCCGCTTTCTCCCGGGAACAAATGCCGGAAGGGACCGAGACCATCGCTGGTGGCCGGCAAATCAGTGGCGAAGAGGTTTACCGAACCATCCGAACGTATGGTGGTGTGAGCATGGACGGGGCCGACCTGAACTACTGCCCCGCCCAACTGCCAGTTAGTAGGCCAGGTGGCGCCATTAAAGATGGTCACGGGAAATCCGCTAGTCCAGCGGGCCAAGCCGGATAGTTGCCACCCGCCAATAATTGCCTGCACCAAGCCGTGAGCGCCTCCGGCAAGCGCCTTACCTTTGCCGACGGGCAGCTCGACAACCCAGTTCGCATTGAACTGGTGCCTGGTGTCAAAGTCAGAAACGGCACGCAACGCATTCGGGTCCCATGAGTTGATGATCTGCCCACCTAGGCCGCTATACGCGTCAATACGTTCGGCGTCGGAGGAAATGTCAATGGATTTAGAGAAGGTGTAGTTAAAATCGAACTGGACACCCTGGGACATCCTCTTGCGCAGGTTGGCCTGCAGGGCGTGGTAGTTTGCGTTACCAATCGAACGCCACGCATATAGTGAGTGGAACTGCCTATTGAAGAATGCGTTGGCGCCCAGCACTGACGGGTAGTAGGTCCCCGAGGTACCCAGGATGCCGGGATTTCCCGAGAAGTCGGAACCCCAATAGTCCAAATTAGCCAGGGGCGTAGTCTCATCGCCGTACCCATTTACGGGTCCTCCGCCGCAGCCAAAAAGATCGTACATCGCCTGTACCGGATCGGTAGTCGAGCCACCGCTGCAAGCCAGTGTATAAGAGTCGCCGGACTGCAACGGCGCGACCATGTTTTGCCAGTAGGTCGCGGTGGGACCGACCAGAGCGGCGTTGACCGAGGAAGTCGGTGTGCCTGCAAACCCTAGCTCACTCAATCGCCGGGCCGCTTTGAAGTAACTGATCTTGGACTTCGGATCCGTTATGTTGAGCGGCATGGCCAAGTCTTCCTGCGACAGCAGCCGGTGAGAGAGGCGTCCCACGTAGGACACTTCAAGGCTGAAGTTCTTGGGCAACTCGCGGCCGATCGACAAGTCCAGGGTGTAGGAGTAGGGCGTTTTGATGGTATCATCCAGTCCCCATTGAATCGCAAGGCTGGTGCCCGCGTCGGGATATGTGAACGGGAATCCGCCCGTTGGCGTGGCCGGGAAATAAGGTGTAACGCCATCCTGCTCGAATTGTGGAAGCGTGTTCAGACCAGTGAGGCGTGGCGCCGTGGTTGCTGACGGCACGGGCGCCGTAATCCCGGTGGAGAGGCCGAAAGAACCACGCCGGTCGAACGTGCTCAGCAAGCCCGAGCCGATTCGGTCAAAGACAATACCGGCCCCGGCGCGGATTACGGTTTTATCGCCCTCTCCGAACAGACTTTTCAGCCAGCCTCCGTTGGCTCGTGGGGAATAGGCGAAGGAAAGACGCGGCGCGAAGTTCTTGTAATCCCATCCGTAGTAGCCTTTCTTCCCTCCGTTGGCTGGCCCGGACAGGTCGAAGGTAAGGAGCGGATCGGTGTTGGAGGCGCCGCCGGTCAACATCTTGTCTGCACGCTGCTTAAACCAGTCGCCCAGGCTTATGGTCGGCGTTACTTCGGTTCCGTTGGTCTCCCACGGGGGAGAGAACAAGGAATAGCGCAGGCCAAAATTGATGGTGAGGTTGGGTTTGACCCGGTAGGAGTCCTGTGCATAGAACTCATATTCATCAGCGCCGAATCGCCGCTTCAACGGGGCTCCTTGGGGCAGAGCGTTGCCGGTCTTGTCGAAGTTGAAGGTGGCGTCGAGCTCGCTGATCATCCCCAACATCGCGATTATCGGGTAGTTGTAGCCAAGTCTAAAGTTCGAATCGACAGCAGGAAATCCATTGTTCCCGGGATCGAGCGGACTGCTGGTGCCCTGGATTCCGGCTGTGTCCAGTCCGGAAGAATTGGTCACGCCTTGGGAAAAGGAGCTCAAGAAGTTTGCGCGTGGATTGCGAATAAAGCGGATGTTGGTGCCGAACTGAAAGGTGTGCTTACCTTTTGTCCAAGCCACGTCGTCCACGAAGTTATGCACCGGCGTCTGGAAAACGCGGCTGCGGGTGACCGCCAGGCTGGAGTTGTTGGAAGTGCTGTCGTCGTTCAAACCCCGGAAGAAGTTGAACGGCTCCGTGTCATTGTTGCCGATGGAGCCAAGACTCTGACGAGTGAAACCCCAGTGGAAGTTGTTGATCAGCGTCGGGCTGAGAAGCGCGGCGTAGCCCACGGTCAGGCCCTTACTGAAGTCCGTCTTGGTATGCAGCGGAGGCGTACCTGGAAGGTAAGGCACGTCGGACTGGGTGTCATTTCGAAGAGCGCCGCGCCAGAAGAGACTGTGACTTCCGCTGCGGGTGATCTTGAAATCAGCCCGTGCGATGTACCAGTTTTTGTTGGTAGGGACAGGTCCCCGAAAGCGGTACCCGACAAAATTGAGTTTGTCGCCCTGGGTGAGGTCGTTCGGCTCAGGGAAAGAGTTGAAGTAGGTCAGCATGACCGGGTTATCCCCGATGTGCAAGGGATCCATCTGCTGGATCTGGGCCGCAGTCAAGGTAGCGACGGGGCCGAGGCTGGGATCATTGACCACGCTCACGCCGCTGCCATTGCCCGGAGCGCAGGACGGATCCGTTCCGTCGCACACGTATCGCATCAAGCCCTGACGCAAGCTGTCGCTGGGGACGATGCGCAACACGCTGTTCTCCTCGCGCTGCCGGGAGCCTTCATAGTTGACGAAGAAGAAGAGACGGTCCTTCAGGATGGGGCCGCCCAGAGAGCCGCCGAAGATGTTGCGAATGAGTTTGGGAGGTACGTTGGGCTCACCGCTCTGCAATTCAGCCACCTTAACGAAGTAATCATTGGCGCTCGTGTACGTGTTGCGGTGATATTCATAGAGAGAGCCGTGGAAATTGTTGGTGCCGCTCTTGGTCAGCAACGATACCTGGGCCCCGGACGAGCGTCCCTGGTCGGCGTTATAGTTCGTCGTGGTGACCCGGAACTCCTGCACCGAGTCCAACGTAACCGGCAAGACGGAAGTAAAGGCGTTGCCGTTGACCTGGTCGTTGACGTCTACACCGTCAAGAGTGATGTTGCTCTGGTCGCTGCGAGCACCGTTCACGGCTCCACTCCGCGTGTCTATATCCCGGTTGACGTCAGCGCGGTTTCCTGTGTAGGTGACGCCGGCTTGCAGACTTAGTAATTCCGGCACGCTCCGGCCTTCCAGCGGGAGCTCCTTTACCTGGCGCTCGTTGAAGGCGATACCGAGCGACGCGTCAGTAGTGTTAACCTGCGCCGCCTCGGCTGTCACTTCAATGGTTTCCGCCACAGCCCCCACTTCGAGCCTCACATTGGCCGTGGCCGGGGTGCTGACGAGCAGCTGGAGGTCTTTCTGCTCGTATCTCTTGAAGCCAGTCACCTGCACGGTGAGCCTATACGTGCCAGGAGCAATTTGAAGGAACTCATATCCTCCTTCAGGGTCGGTTGTCGTCGTTCGATCAAGGGAGCGCTCCGGATTGCTGAGCGTGACGTTTGCCCTGGAGATGGCGGCGCCGCTCGCATCCGTGACCGTTCCACGCAAGGAAGTCGTGGAGGATTGTGCCCAGACCAGATGGCTAAGGATGAGCAGAAGTAGAACAGCTACCAGGCGCGAGGCGGAACGCATAGAAGCTCCTTTGGGACACAGAACCGGCCAATGCGATGTGTCCGAGTGTTTTCAACAAATCTGCGTGAAAAATCCAATTTTCAGGGAATTTCTCCCAATTCACATAGCAGAACAACAGGTTCCACCACAATCGTTACCTAGAGCATGGCTCCGGCGAGAATGGACTGCACTGATCTGCATCCCCGTTGGGGATCGCCCATCCGCCCATCCGCAGTGTGTGACCTATCAGGAAATCTCGTCTTGGCGCAGTGGGTTAGCATTCGAGGCGATCGCAGTCGTGGAACGGAGCGGGAAACGGAAATCATCCGATGGTGCGGGGGCGGAACTGCAGTTCCTGGGGAATCTACGGCCCGGTACCTTCAGGCCGGAAATAATTCTTCTCGCGAAGGCGCGGCTCGTTGCGCGGGGTCCTTGGGGGGCTCGACCCGGCCTTCCGTTCTGCTCGAAATAATTCTTTCCTGCTGATAATGCAGGTACTTGCGGCCGCGGTCTTCGATCAAAAAGGGCGAATAAACGGTGAGGGTGCAGACGGTTCATCGAACCGGGGTGCCTGTGTAACTCATTGAGGTTAAATGAGATGCTAGACTACTGCATGGGCCACTGCATGCCGCACAGTGGTCTCAGATTGAGAGAAAGGTCGAAATAAGTTTCGACTCGTCCGTTTTGGACACTGCCCAACAACAGAAAGCCGATGACGCAGCCCACTTCGAGAGCCTGCTGCCCCCGCAACCTGCTCCGAAAAAGGGACAATCGACCCCGCTCGCGGCCCGGCAGCCCGCACCAGCACTGAAGCAAGAGAGGAATGACCTTGCTTGGCGTCCTACATCGACGCGCAGAGATTCTTGTATCTTTAATCCTGTTCGGATTGTTTTATAGATACATCCTCATAAGTGTGTGTGGACGGCTCTGACGGCCATACACACATACTTGGGTGTATAGTAGCTATGTGGTGATGGTGATTGCAAACCACCAGATTAAAAGGAGTTGCCGGACACCCTATCACCACCAATCACCATTGGATCACCCGAAATGGTGATGTTTTGGTGATTGGTGATGGTGATATGGTGATTACCGCACTGCCTCCGTTTCGAGCCTCTTCCGGTGCCGTGAGATGGTGTTCGCCGACACTCCCAAGGCCGTCTTGATCTCCAACGTCGACTTCCCGGCCTTGAGCATTCGGGTCAGCTCGCCCGACTGTCTAGCCTTCTTATGCTTGGCGGCGTCTTCCAAGTAGCCAAACTCACCTCGCTCCGTCAAGTCTGGCCGTGCTCTGAGAAAGAACGGGGCGGCGTGTCCGTCCGCTCGGTGGCTGTTCTTCGTGTTGGTCACCCGGATGACGCCCTTTTCCTTGTCCTCTACCTTCAAGGCATAGGCCGTTGCGACCTGAGCACCGTGCTCCACGGAGTCCGAAATGCTGTTCTGTAACGTGGCGTCTTTTGTGAACCGTCCCGGCTTGGCAGAATGGAACAGGATGACTACTGCCTTCGCCCCACTGGCCAGCAGACCATAGCACTGAGCAGAGAAGTTGGCGGCATCTTGCGCCGTTTGCCCTGTCAGATAACGGCGGGCAGTGTCGATAACGACGACCCTCCCCGACGCCGCGGCCAGCGTGATCGGATTCGACAGTTCCAGTCGGGGACGGTCAAGGGTCTGACTCAGGAATCTGTCCTGGAAATTTCCGGCCCGCATGATCTTTTGACGAGCAAAGAACATGCTGCGGGACATTTCGGGGATGAGGTAGAGAATGTCCGCCTTCTCCCCCACGGCCAGCTTACCGAACAAGGGGCCGCCGGTGAGCAGGGCGCGACAGAGGTTCAGCGCAACGAAGGTTTTGTAGGACTCCGGCAGTCCCGACAGAGCCATTGTTGTGCCTTTCATCAGCCAATTTTCAATGAGCCACACCGGCGGTCCGGCCTCGATTTCACCCGCGCTCTCAAAGTGAGTCCGCCAATTGTCCTTGGCCTTCTCCGCATGTAGCTTTGTAGCCTCTGAGAGAATGGCGGTCAGAGTCCTTCGGTCGGTGATGAACTCCGCGGATTCCTTCTCTCCTTTGGCAAGATCCCGCTTGTGCCCGTCCAAATCGTCGAGCATACCGGCGAGAACTTCCGCGGGTGATCTTCCTTCGGTTAGCTCTTCTAGGGCGCTGTCCAGCCAAATCTGGCGCGTGATGGCCGTGAGGGATTGTTTGCTTTTCATTGCGCACCTCCGTCCGGCTGGATGGTCGGATTGTTAAGGTTTGAATCCCTGCATCCGGTTTCGAGATCGGCAACCCACTTCTCAAGACTCTCTCGCCGGAAGCAAATTCTCTTACCCAGGCGCAAGTGCGGTATCGGAATGCGCTGCCGCACACGCGCGCGTTCTCTTGTGTGCTCGTAAAGTTGTGATGGTTTAATGCCGAGAAGATCGGCGGCTTCGGACAGGTTGAGAACTAGCTTGGTCTGGTCGGACACGGAGGTCTCCCTGATGTCCTAGGAAGATTCTCCATTAGACGTGCATTATACCGGCACGTCGATGAAGCTTAGGGTCGCGGCACTCCGCTACTGCGGACCGCGCCTTCATCCCCTTTGGCGGGAATGGCCTAATTCCGGGCTGGTGCCCGTGACTACGGAACTACGAATCATCCGACTCCGCCTTAGCGCCTCGTTTCAGTGCCCTGGCGGTTCGGTACTCTCGCAGTAGGTGCAATCCCGAGGCCATTGTGGATGGCCTGAATGGCTGGTTACCGTGATTGAAAACACAGGGACGACCGAGGTTACTCTCGGGCGTTAGCGGAAAACTTTTTCCGTTTTGAGGTGATTTGTCGTACTGGCCAAGGATGGGTGCCTTGATGTGTAGCTGGTCTCATGCGATACAAAGCCGAACTTGAGCAGATCCTAAAAACCAGATGCTGCACCTAGGCCTGTTCGTGAATGTCCACATCTCTGACAAAGGCGAATTCGCAGTCATTGCCGTGGAGGGCAACCAAACACTGCCGGCTCTCTCCACTTGGAAAAAATTATCTTCGCACCGGCGAGGCATTCCTCGTCACAGGAGAATCTTTCCTCGAACCCGAAGACAAAGAGGCTGTGTGAAGTTGCTGCATAATCGACTGCATAATCATCCCCGAACGCACCCGAACTGCCCCGATTGTTGGACTTTCCGGTACAGCTAACTCCTTGAAAACCCTTGCTGGGCGCTGGATTCGTAGCATTTGAAGACCGGGAGGATCACCGGACCCCATGCGCTTCCACGCTGCCAGTCAGGCTGCGCCCCCATGTTAGCTGGAGTGCTCATCCGTGCATAGGCCTGAAGGGAACACTGCAGAATCGTCCTAATGTTCCACTGGGAACATTTTGTAGTTTCGTACATATACGTACGTTTTCATACATACATAACTAAATGACAGCACCGGCAAGGGTTAGGATTGAAGACTGGCGACTGATGTCACCCTGGGAGCCCGGCTCACGCTGTTGTTCATGGAGCCTTGCCGGCCGTCATTTGGTGTCCGGATTCTCTCTACGACTAACCAGTTATCTGTTACTACTTCTCTTCTGGTTGTCGGTTCTCAGTTAGGCTTGCCGGTGCTCCGCGGTAGCCTCGACCCCACCGGAGTGTAATGTGTTTCCCGCCGAAACCGTGGGAGAAGCGAGGGTGAGACAAATGGAGCGAGGCTGGGCGACATCGCGACGAAAAATTCTCTGTGAAGTGGGAAATAAGAGCGGCCACGGATTAGCGCGGATTTCACCGATCACGTGCTGCCACCGCGCCCCACTTCTCGCGAAATACACGAAAAGTGGGGCACTCATCCGTGGTCAGGATCTTCCTTACTTCGGCTGCGGAACGATCCGCAGATACGGCTTAGGCGACTTCCAGCCGCCAGGGTACTTCTGTTGCGCCTCTTCGTTCGATACTGCCGGCAAGATGATGACATCGTCTCCCTGCTTCCAGTTCACCGGCGTAGCCACCTTGTGCTTGGCCGTGAGCTGCATCGAGTCGAGGACGCGCAGCACTTCGTCGAAGTTGCGGCCGGTGCTCATCGGATAACTGAGCTGGAGCTTGATCTTCTTGTCCGGGCCGACAACAAAGACCGTACGCACGGTGGCGTTGTCCGCCGCGGTGCGCCCTTCGGAGGTGTTCCCGCTCTCGGCTGGCAACATGCCGTAGAGCTTGGCAATCTTGAGCTGCGGGTCGCCGATCATCGGGTAGTTTACTTTGTGGCCCTGGGTCTCCTCGATATCTGCCGCCCACTTGCCGTGACTGCTCACGGGGTCCACACTCAACCCGATAATCTTCGTGTTCCGTTTGGCGAATTCGGGTTGGAGCCCGGCCATATAGCCGAGTTCGGTGGTGCACACGGGAGTGAAGTCTTTGGGATGTGAAAACAAGACCGCCCAGCCGTCGCCGATCCATTCATGGAAGTTGATCGTACCCTGCGTGGTCTCGGCGGTGAAATCGGGGGCGGTGTCATTAATGCGGGGAATTGTGGAGCTGGCTGGAGTAACGGTTGCAGTGCTCATGGTTGCTCTCCTCGAAAAATTTAGATCATCCGGCAAAGCTCCGGAGTTGCGGTCTGGTCCCGCCGCGGCTTTCAAATGCGGGTGAGAATCACATCAAAAACGAAACCCACCCGATTTGGGCCGGGTGGGCGCCTGGAAACCTGTCCACGCTATCCGCACCCCGGCGTCTGTCTACAACAACAGAGAGCGACAGACGTGGAGCACAGGCGCATACGTAAATTAGGATACGCGGCGGCTGAAATGGAGTCAAACCGCTGGTAGCACTGGTAGCACGCTGGGCCCCTGCAGCCGGGACGACCGGCTGGCGACTGGCGCTACAAACTCGGGCTACAATAAGTTGGCATGACCAAAGATCTCCGCCGCTTTGCTTTCGTGCAATTCGACGTTTTTTCTTCGCGGCCATTCGAGGGCAATCCCCTGGCTGTGTTCCCGGACGGGCGGGGGCTCAGCGACGAGCAAATGCAGGCTATGGCTCGCGAGATGAATTTGTCTGAGACCACCTTCGTCCTGCCTCGCGAGCAAGCGGTCGAACGTGAGCGTGGGGTGCGGGTGCGAATTTTCACCGTGCAGGAAGAGTTGCCCTTTGCCGGTCATCCCACACTGGGAACGGCTTTCTGGTTGCGCGGTTCCACGGGAGCGGGCGAGATCGCGCTTGAGCTTAACGTGGGCAGGGTTCCGGTGCGCTTCGAGGAAACATCCGGACAGCCGGTCTTCGGCGAGATGACGCAAGTGGAGCCCAAATTCGGTCCGGCGCACGATCGCGAAACTGTGGTGCGCGCCACCAGTTTGCGCGACGGCGATATCGACCCCTCCTTGCCGATCCAGACGGTTTCGACTGGGATTGCGTTCACCGTGGTTCCACTGCGAGGACTGGACGTGATGCGCCGGTTGCAAGTGGACCTCAAGGGCTCGAGCCAATATCTGGAGCGTTCGGGAGGGGGCAAGTTTTTTTATTTTGTAACCCGCGAGACCGTCGATCCCGCGGCGCGGCTACACGCCCGCATGTTGTTCAACAACGGAGAGGACCCTGCCACGGGTTCCGCCGCCGGCTGCACGGCCGCCTGGATGGTCGCAAACCGCGTGGCCGAGGCGGACGAGCGCGTACTCGTCGAGCAGGGAGTCGAGATGCTGCGGCCCAGCCGGATTTTTGTCCGCGCGGGGCGCGTGGATGACAGAGTGGTTAACGTGCGCGTGGGAGGAAATGCTGTGGAAGTTCTCCACGGAGAAATTTTTTTCTGAGAGGTGATGCCAGATTGCCGTGAAAAAGTGCGGCCATGCACAAGCGCGAATTTTTTTCAATGGGGCGAATTTACCATTAGCATCGGCGACACTTTACATCCGGCTCCCCTGCCTTTAGGATTTTGTCTCGCTCTGAGTTCTCCCAAACATTGGTCAAAAGATTTTGGATCTGCTGGCGCCATTTACCGGGCAGCCACTTCGGAAGCAGGGATGAAGCCGAAACGAACGATTCTTTGTGTGGACGATAACGAACAGTCGCTTTCCATCCGAAAAGTGATGCTCGAAACCCGCGGCTACCGGGTGATCGCGTGCACCAGCGGGCAGGAAGCTCTGGAGCGATTTAAAAAGGGTGGCGTGGATCTGGTGCTGACCGACCTCATCATGCCCGGCCTGGACGGAGGCAAGCTGATCGAGGCCGTCAAAACTCTCTCACCTCAGACCCCCGCCATTCTGCTCTCGGGGAAAGTGCGAATCTATGATCGCGATACCCGGGCTGACGTCTTCCTCCCCAAGGGCATGTACGCGCCGGCCGAACTGTTGGAGCGCATCCGTCTGTTACTGGTGCGCAAGCGCGGCCCCAAGCGCGCCCAGTCACGCAGCCAATCCGCAGACCACATGGGCGCTGCCTGAGGATGAGGCGCCTCCTCCTGAGGGAGCAGTTCGTCCACGTCTGAAGCCCGTCCGTACTGCGCAGGCTTCGTGTAATATCGATTGTTTGGATGCCTGCCTTTATTGAAGCCGTGGAGCTGCGCAAAACCTACCGCGTGGGCAAGATTGAGGTTCCCGCCCTCCGCGGAATTTCTTTCAGGGTGCAACAGGGAGAATTTGTAAGCGTGGTAGGACCTTCAGGCAGCGGTAAGTCCACGCTCTTCTACCTTCTGGGCGGACTGACGCAAGCTGACGGAGGACACGTCGTAATTGACGGCGACGACTTCGCCCAACTCTCCGATGCCGAGCGTACCCGGCTGCGCAAACGCAAGATTGGATTTGTTTTCCAGAAATTCAATCTGTTACCGACCCTGGATGCGCGTTCCAACATCGATATCGCGCTGGATATTGCCGGCACAAATGCGGCTCGCGACTCAGCTTACTTTAGTAAAATTGTGGGGCTGCTGGGGCTGGAGAAACGCCTGCGGCACCGGCCTTCCGAACTTTCCGGGGGCGAGCAGCAGCGGGTGGCGCTGGCGCGGGCGCTGATCAACAAGCCGGCCATTGTTCTGGCCGACGAACCTACCGGCAACCTGGATTCAAGGAACTCCGAGATTGTGCTGTCCATGCTGCGGCATTCCAACCAGGAACTCGGCCAGACCGTGCTCATGATCACGCATAACCCGGAGGCCGCCACCTATGGCGACCGCATCATTCACATGCGCGACGGCGAAATCGTTGCCCCGGAAAAAGATCCGCAATGGACCGGCCACTCAGCTTGAGAGGACGCAAAGCTTCAACCCTGGATGGATGATCTGTGGACGGGATAACCAGCATGCAGGATACCTGGTACCCCGCGTGACGAATATGGATGACCTGCGAAAACCGATTCTGCCTGGCAAAGGCGCTTCGGATTACGAACGCTACCTGCGTACCGACGAACTGCTGTCGCTGCAGAAGAGCGCCGAAGAATTTCTGCACCCGGATGAGATGACTTTCCAGGTGGTGCATCAGGCTTCCGAGTTGTTGCTGAAGGGTGTTGCCTGGGAGCTGGATCGCGCCCGGGCGCTTATCGCGGACGGCGATTTCTTCAACTCCTCCCAGCTTCTGCGCCGCGGCAATCACATGCTGGAATATCCGATCTCTATGCTGCACGAGCTGGAGACGATCACGCCTTATGACTACCATCTGATTCGTGCCGGCCTCGGACACGGCAGCGGTCTGGATTCGCCCGGGTTCCTTGCCCTGCTCCACATTGGCCCCCGGCTGGGTGAAGCTTTCCAGGCTCAGTTGAGCAAGGCTGATATCAGTGTGGACGATCTGTATCGCCGTCACCAGGAATTCTTTGGCTTGCACGACGTGGCCGAGCGGCTGCTCGATTTTGATGAACGCGTCCACCTGTTCCGCTTTCATCACCTGAAGCTGGCCCAGCGGATTATCGGCGGCGGGGTGGTGGGTACGATGGGGACTCCGGTGGAAGTGCTGCATCAGCGCATGGAACATCTGTTTTATAAGGAACTCTGGGAGGTGCGGAACCGGATCACGGCGGCGGCCAACGAAACCATGCAGAAGGAGGGCACTGGTCCGAAGTATTAGGTTCGATGTGGGCGCGGGGTCATTGCTGCAACGTTGTCCCGTTGTTTATAATGAGATACGTCAAGCGGGAGTAGCTCAGTGGTAGAGCGCGACCTTGCCAAGGTCGATGTCGCGGGTTCGACCCCCGTCTCCCGCTCCAAATTTCCACGGAGGAGCCCCGCAGCCGCGAGGCTTTTTCCATGCGGCAATAAGGCGCGGTACCCAAGTGGTAAGGGAGAGGTCTGCAAAACCTTTATACGTCGGTTCGATTCCGACCCGCGCCTCCAACTTAAAACCCGCATAAAACCTGTATTTATCTTGAATCTGTCCTAGTTTCTGGTATAGTTAATCCCCAGATCGAGTCTGGGGAGGGAACAATGGACAGTGTCGGAATCAAGCTCTACCGCAAGCCAGAAGTCGTCATCTACACGAGGCACAAGCCAACCTGCCCGCAGGCAGAGAACGAGTCCAGCGCCCGCTGTGAGTGCGCCAAATGGCTGCGTTACAGCCTTGAAGGCAAGCAGCACAAGGTGCCTGCTGGCACGCGCTCTTGGACGGTCGCGGAGGAGAAGCGGGAGGAGTTGCAGAAGCGGCTGACAAGCGGGCGTACGGTCGACGGACAGGTGACCAAGGCTGCCCAGCAGGAGCAACAGCGGCAGCGGTCTATTGAACAAGCGATTAAGGTCTTCGTCGCTAAGAAGGAAGGCGACGGATTTTTGAAGGCGACGATTCGCAAGCTCGAACGTCAGCTTCAGGTCTTTGAGAGTTTCCTCGCCGCCCGCTCAAAGTTCTTCCCGCACGAGATTACGGAGGACGACATCATCGTGTACAGGAACTCACGGAGCGAATGGAAGTCAGGACTGATGAAGCAGAAGGCTCATCAGAATCTCAGGAGCTTCTTGAAGTTTGTCAAGGCTGACCCAGACGCCATTGCTGCCCTCAAGCCGATCAAACTGACCCGCGTTGATATCGAGCGGACGGAACCAAAGCCGTTCTCTGAAGACGAACTCACTCGTCTGCTGGCGCAAGTCCCGAAGACCTTCCCTGATGCGACCAAAGCTGCCCGGGTGACGGCGCTCATCCATTTGCAGGTTTCGACGGGGCTGGCGATACGGGATGCAGTCACACTTGAGCGGAAGAATATTGAGGGCGGCAGGCTGAGTATTCGGCGGCAGAAGACCAACAAGACTGTCGATCAAAGGCTCGATATTGGCCTGTATCAAGAACTCACACGAGTGCTCAACGGCAACCCACGGTACATCTTTTGGTCTGGCGAAGGCATAGCAACGAGCGCGACGACGAACTGGCAGCACGATCTGAGGGAGTTGATGACTGACGCCAAGGTCTGGATCAAAGGCAATCTGTCACACCGTTTCCGTGACACTGCGGTCGATTTCTGGCTAGGCTCAGGCTATTCGATGACCGAAGTCGCAGCGGCTCTTGGAGACACGGTTGCCATCGCAGAGAAGCACTACGCACGGCTGGCGTCCAAGCGGATGTCAGATCGGATGGCTCGTCTGCCAGTAAGAACGTGGCAGATGTGAACGAACCCAAACTGTGTGAATGCGGATGCGGAAGACCGACGCCACTTGCTACTCACACTAGCAAGAAGCACGGTCGTGTCAAAGGCCAGCCGACAAGCTTCATTCATGGCCATCACCGTCTTCCACCGAGCAGGTGTGAACATGAGCCGAAATATGGTCTTGGTCTTTGCCGTGCGTGTTACAAACGTGAATGGGATAAAGCAAATCCAGATAAGGCAGCAACACACTGGCGTAAGCATAAGGCAGCCCACGCAGGTGCGTACAACGCTTACGGTCGTGAATGGTCGAAAGCAAACCTTGACAAACGTAGAGTCAGTAACCACAGGCGCAAAGCCCGCAAGAAAAATGCTGGCGGGTCTTGGACAGCAGCACAGTGGGAGACATTAAAACGTCAGTATGGGTATCGCTGTGTCAATCCTGCCTGCTGGAAGACTGAAAAGGAACTGAAGGTTCTCGGTCGCGTTCTTGCCCCGACCACATCATTTCGCTCGATAAAGGCGGGCTGAATGACATCACGAACCTTCAGCCTTTGTGCCATGGCCCCGGTGGTTGCAACAACAAGAAGCACAACAAGACAATTGACTACATGATTTCGTGAAAAGCAAATAAAAAGCTCCCCCCACAGAGGGAGGGCGAGTCGGGGCAATGTCGTATTTTGTAGACTGGAAGAGGCAGAGCGACGATACAAAGGAAGAGGGCAACTATATTCCGCCACACACCAATCTTATCTTTTTTCTCACAGACCCGGACAACTGGCTGCCGCCTGCGGCGACTGAAGAAGACCGACTCATCCGGCTTGCTGAGTTTCGCAAGCGGTATCAGGAGCGCATGAAGTTCGATCTCTTCGGAGAGACAGTTCACTGAAAGTCTGGAAGAGGCTCAAGCTAGGCAGGAGTTGAGTTAGAGCCGCCGTACACCGATTCCCGAAAACGGCTCGTTTGAGCGACGGTTTTTCGCGCTTCAAAGACTGGGCACATATGAGCATCAAAGCGACCGCCGTAGTCAAGAAAGAAACCAAGGTTGACCCAAAGAAGCCGAACGAAAAGGCTTATTATGCGTCCCTCTCCATTCTCAACGAAGACGGCAAAGAATACGGTCTTCCACGTCATTTGGGTGAGTTCCGTGAGGTTGCAGTTTTGCTCAGACGGGAAGCAGGAGTTACACACGAACAATTACACGAGCGTTTTGCTGCGTACGAGAGGGGCGAAGAAATCAGTTTTCCTCTGACTATAGAAAGCGACGAACCAATCACAAATCTCGGGTTCGACCCCAAGGCAGCCTGACAGGTGACCCGTGCTTCAGCGAAAATCTTTCCCGAGCACGATTGCGGTGGCGAATTGATTGAACCGCCTGAGGATGAGCCGACGTATGTTCACTTCGCCCAATGTGCTCAGGTAGACCCCTGGGTGGGGCGAACAAACGGCGCAAGCTTGTGCTAACGCCTGTTTACAACAATCACCGCAACAATGGTTGGAATCCTGCTCCGTTCCTCGTTATTCCATGAACGTTCGCCACTGTTGCGGGCTATGAGAGGAGAGACTTCAGATGAGCAAACTGTTCGCCACCCTACTGGGTCGTCTGCTTCTACGGACCCACATTGTCCAGTATCCAGATGCTCCCGGAGACTTCCGCGATGGTCAGCACTAGTTTCTCTTGGGTAAGCGAAAGCTCGACCGGGCCTATTTCCGGCGGAGCCATTAGGCTGGGGCTCTCGAACGACGTTACCTGGAAGGGATCTCCGACGGGCTTTCCTTTGACCGCATCGAAGCGGATGCCCCACACATTGAAGAAGCCTTCTCGACCGGAGACAAAATATATCGTCTTCCCATCCGGTGACCACCGAGGCTTATCGTCCCAATGCTTGCCGTCCGTGATGCGAATCCACGGCCCGCCGGTCGCAGCCATTACATACAGTGTGGATTCCTGTGCACTGGATTGGTGTCTCCAAGCTTCAAAGATGATCCATCGACCATCGGGAGAGAAGTGGCACTGATAAAGGGCGTACGCCGGGCTGGAAGTGACTTTTTGCGCCGCCGCTTCTGCATTAGGCCTGGAGGCCACAGGCAATAACCAGATGTCCGCGTGACCGGTGGCGCTATGTTCCTGCGATATCAAAAGCCACTTGCCGTCACCGGACCAATCGTACGCATCTCGGTTCGTTCGGCTGGATGTAGTGACTGGTTCTTCGCTGCGGCTCTGGCTTGACCACATCATGAGCTGACCCTCGCCCGACGATTCTTCGCGGGTGTAGGCAAGATACGCGCCGTCGGGCGACCACTGCGGAAAGTATCGACTATAAAAATCATCGGCCACGATCGGAACCTCCCGCCCATCCGATAGCGACGTTTCCCGCAGCTCCATGTTGCCCCCACGGTCGCCAGAGAAGGCTAGTTTCTTGCCATCCCGGGACAAACTCGGCTGCCAAGCATCCATCCCAGGCGACGTCACAGCATGGCCCGATCCAGAAACCCGG
>WNFD01002039.1_pt1 | contig 20331 bp, 17 predicted proteins | sample 5400491 | NCBI WGS metagenome assembly WNFD01 (sample SAMN13153343, study PRJNA577476) | soil metagenome | isolation source: 120 cm saprolite under Douglas fir tree site 2 hole 2 replicate 2 | place: USA:California | collected 2015-04-18
GGGCGACGCACGGCAACACGGCATCGAAGCCCTCGGTGGTGACACGGACCGACGTGAGGGTCCGGTCACCGTCCAGACCGGTGATCTTGGTGTTGGTTCGTACGTCGATGCGAGCATCGGCCTCGATCCGGTCGATGAGGTAGCGCGACATGCTAGCGTCCAGGTCGTGGCCGCGGATGACGACGGTGACGGGGCTGTCGGCCGCTGCGAGGAACAGTGCGGCCTGGCCGGCCGAGTTGCCCCCGCCTGCGACCACGACCGGTGATCCGGCACAGAGGCGGGCTTCCATCTCGGTGGCCGCGTAGTACACCCCGTTGCCTTCGAAGTCTGCTAGACGGGTAGCATCGAGTCGCCGGTAGCGGGCCCCGCTGGCGACGATGACGGCGCGCCCGGCGACATCGGTCCCGTCCGAAAGGCGGACCACGAGATGCCCGGCCTCCTCACGCAGCGACGAGGCCGCGCACGGGCTCGTGAGGTGGGCGCCGAACTTCTCCGCCTGCACGACGGCTCGCTGGGTGAGGTCGCCGCCGGAGATCCCGGTCGGAAACCCGAGGTAGTTCTCGATGCGCGAGCTGGTCCCTGCCTGGCCCCCGACGGCGGTCATCTCGACGACCAGGGTTCGCAGTCCCTCGGAGGCGCCATAGACAGCCGCCGCTAGACCGGCTGGCCCCGCACCGACCACGACGAGGTCGAAACAGCGCTCGGGAAGGCTGTCGATGGTCAAGCCGAGATACTCCGCCAGCCCTCCAGGGGTCGGGCGGCGCAAGACCGAGCCGGAGGCGATCACGACCGGCAGCTCGCCCGGGGTGACGGCGAACTCGCGCAGGAGGCGTTCGACGGCAGCGTCGCGGTCGGGGTCCAGCCACTCATGGGGTATGCGGTTGCGGGCCAAGAACTCCCGGACCCGGAGCGACTCGGGCGAGAACCGGGAACCTACGACGCGGATGGCTGCTGATGCGCTGCTCAGCAGCCTGGACCGGCGGGCGAGAAAGGCGGCGAGGATCGTGTCGCCGAGGCTCGGCTTTGTCGCGATCACGTGTTGCAGCGCCGCCCTCGGCACCACGATGACCTCACCAGTCTCAACGACGCGGGCCGACAGATACACCCGCTGACCGGTCAGCAGGTTCAGCTCGCCCAGAAATCGCCCAAGACCGTGGCGAGCGACGATCCGCTCCTCGCTGTCGGAACGGACCACGATCTCGGCTGCTCCTGAGAGGATCACATAGAAGTCGTAGGTGGTGTCCCCCTCCCGATAGAGATACTCGCCCACGGCCACCGACCGTCGGGTCCCGAGCGTCTCGAGAACGGCAAGCTCGGAGTCATCGAGTGTGGGAAACGCGACGGCGTCGTCAGCCATAGGGAGGGCTGGCCAGCCCTCCGCTCGTTCCCCGTGCTGTGTGTTGCGTGTGTTTTCCATGGGTTGCTCCATCTGCTTGTCTCACTGCTCTATTGACTTCTCACCTCGAAGGCCTCACAATGTTCGGCTCGCTGCCTGGAGTGCAGCCAGCAAGGCATCCTGTTCCCAGGAACCGCGATACAAGACTCCATTGATGAAGAACGTGGGGGTGCCTTGCACTCCACTGCGTTCGCCACCTTCCACATCCTCCTCGATGCGGGCAAGAGCGCGTTGGTCGGCCAGAGCGCGTGCGTACTGCTGCAGATCGAGACCAACCGCTTCTGCAAATTGCTCGAGATTGGCATCCTCCAAGGTATGCTGATGGTGGAAGATGTAATCATGCATCTGCCAGAACTTGCCCTGAGCTGCGGCGGCCTCGGCTGCCAGAGCCGCGTGCAGCGCGTGGGGATGGATCTCGGTGAGCGGGAAGTTGCGATAGACAAAGCGTAACTGCTCCCCGAGCTGCTGCTGGACCGCTCGTACGATGGTCGTCGATTGGCGGGTGTAGGGGCATTCGTAGTCGCCATACTGCACGAGAGTGACTGCGGCGGTGGCAGGTCCTTGATGGTGGTCCCGGTCACTGACGGGAACCGCAAGATGTTTTCCTTGTGTCATCATCCTCTTTCCTTTTCAACTTTTCTTCTCAATCCGTAGAAGCCGGGATGAGTATGAGGAGTTAAGCAAACTCGAGCATCACCTGATCGATGTAACACCAGACCCAGTCCTCTCCAGGCTGGAAGGACTGAATGATCGGATGGTTGGTCGCGTGGAAATGCTTGGTAGCGTGCTTGTTCTTTGAAGAGTCGCAGCAGCCCACATGTCCACACGTGAGACAGAGGCGCAGGTGTACCCAGGTATCTCCAATTTTCAAACAGTCCTCACAGCCATTGGCGCTTGGTGTGACGTCTTGTATCTGATCAAGATGCGTACAGCTCTTTGCCATGTGCTCTTCCTTCCTGATGCGTGCGTCCGACTCGGGCCAGCTCTCCTACTTCCTCAGAGAGATGCCGGCGACAACTTTTTATGGTCCGAACCCTTGCATATAGGTACGTATGACTCATCCAACATACGTCTATGCATAGTATCACTTCCGTGGGGACGCTGCTGCATGACCAGACAGGTCTTGACGTCCCTCTCAGCTAAGGATACTTTAGCATGGTATACTCTCACGTGGTAAGTAGATACCTAAAAGTGCCTAAGAGGAATGAAGGAGGTGAATGAGATGGAGACGAAGCAATACTCACACCCGACGGTGTTCGACTCGCAGTATGGTTCGCGGCAAGTGCTTGATCTTCTCGCTGAAAAGTGGACGGCACTGGTTCTGTATGCATTGGCGTTTGGGGTGAAACGGCACGGCGAAATAAAGCGTGAGATCGAGGGGATCTCCCAGAAAATGCTGACGCGAACACTACGAAATTTAGAACGTGATGGGCTTGTGAAGCGCACAGTCTACCATGTGGTCCCACCTCGAGTTGAGTATGCCCTGACTCCATTAGGCGAGACATTGAGTGAGTTGCTGAAGGAGATCTGCACATGGGCTGAAACTCATTTTGCTGAAATTGAGGATGCCCGGGTAGCTTATGACCACAAGGCCAAAGCTGTTGGTTCATGAGAGGTTGCCATAACGAAAGGTGTGGCGTCTCAAAGAGGCGAAACCACAGAGTAATCACAAAGAAACCACCAGCTTAATTGCAAAATTTACACCCATGCGGCGAGATCACCTCACAACATGCTTTACGTTGTAAATCCAAAGATTCAGTGAAGCAAAATCTGTATAATTATGTGGGCGAGAGTACCTCCACCTTCGCTTCCGAGAAAAGGCCTCCTTTGGCTTTGTGAGCGCCTCAAGGGAAACATGAGAAGAGAGTTCAGGAACGAGAAGTACCCATTTAATTGTACAGATTTTGCTTCACTGAATCTTCGGATTTACACCTACCGTGCTCATACCCCAAGAATGGGAAAAAGCAGAGATCTCTACATTCCATCCTCGCTGAGCATCAAGCGCACAAACCAAGCAGAAAAGGATGCCACGCCGTTGATCACAAGCCGGGTGAGGAACCACATCAAGATGCTCAGGACCGCGATGGCAATGCAGATAATTATCTGCCCCGGCCTGATCGTACCGTCAACCGTCATGGACAAAGTCCCAATGTTCATCAAGGTATGCGCCGGATATCCAAACTGCCGGAGAAGGAACGTATCCACCAGGTAGGCTACTGGGGCAAGCGACATGGCCAACGAAACAAGTGTGAAGACTACAGTAATCGTGAAAGAGGTGATACCCAGTGGCATTTTGAGGAGCAGATAGCTCAGGCTCTTCCAGGTGACCGGATGTTTCAAGCGTGCCACAAAATCCTGCCACCAGCCCGCACCTGTCAGCCGCCTGCGGCCCATTGGCGGCAGCGGGATACCCAGCATTTCCTGGGCGAGAAAGCGCTCCAAGGCCGCCAGACCCCAGATGCTCATGATCGTGCAAAAGAACAGAGGCAAACCTACCCAGATCACCAGCGTACTCACGCTCACCGAGAGGAGTGTCACAAGGACCGAGAAATAGAAGATGCCCAGCGGCAGCGCCAGCAGGTTGTAGAGGACGCTTAATGTTAAGCTCCTTTTACCACTGACGGCGCGAAAACGCATCTCATTGGCCTTCTGACCATAAAGAGGTTGCGCCGTAGATCCTTCAGAGCCAGCGTGCACGTTCGGCTCACTCTGCTCAAATTCCTGTTCTGATCCACCATCTCGAGCGTTCTGCTCTTCTTCCCGGTGAATATGCATTTGTTCACTCACGGCTTTCCTCCTGTCAAATTCTGCCTGGTTCCTACTTCTATTTTTAGGTGCGTGTATGATCGCTATCAGATTTCTTTCCATGGTAATCCCTTCACTAATAGGCCCTTGAGTACTAACGGACCCAAAATCAACGAGAAGAAATTAAGATGGCTTGTGGAGGCGATTGAGATACATGCCCTCGAAGAGAGGGAGAGATACATTCGCGGGAAGAGTGCGCTCTCTATTTCGGCTCAAGCGTATGTAGAGCCAGAAGGATGCTGGAGAAAAGCCTTCTCGTTGATTTTGGGTCCGTTAGTACTCAAGGGCCTTCTACGCCTCTGAAAAGCGGTGAAGGCAACAAACTCTGCAAGAAAGAGCATCCCTGCGCTGCAGAGCCAGGCGAACAGATCTCCCACGTGAGCATACATCGTCCAGGTACCTTTCACTGGGACGGAGGCGATCATGGTTTGCTGCGTCGTGAAGTAATCGGTCGCAGCCAGGACATTCCCCTCATAATCGACCGTCATCGCCAACCCGTTGCTGGTTGGCCGCACCAACGAGTAGCCATTCTCAATGGCGCGGAAGATGGCATGCTGGGTATGCCAGGGATCAATTTCTTGCCAGTCATTGCTGGGCACGAGCATGATATCCACACCCTGGCTTCCCGCCTGGCGCATCAGATCGGTAAAATCCGCGTCAAAACAGATCACATTCGCCAGGAGCCCATAGGGGGTCTCCGCAAACGGCACGACGGCATTTCCTGGCTTCGAAAGATCACCGGGAGCGGGATACGCCTTGTTATAGGTCCAGTCCACATGACCCTGGGGATCAACGAGGACGGCTTGATTATAGTAGGTCGCCGGGGGCTGAAAAACGGCCATTCCCATGTCCAGGTAGACACGCGCCTCTCGGGCCAGGGTCTGGCCGCGCTCAAGCAGGCTGGTTTTGTCTGTGGCCAGAATATAGGCTCCGATTTCCGGCCAGACAATGATTTTTGCTCCGGCACGTGCCTCGCGCAGGCTTAGATTCAGCAGTTCGTTGTCGAGGGGGACAAACGCCGAGCGCAACTGCACCAGATCGGCAAGGGTGAACGGCTGGTTCGTCGAAAGGGTACTGATCTCCTGCCGCACCTTTTGGAGCGTCGAACTGGCAGCGTTGATCCCTGCGACGCGAACCGTCTGCGCGGATGGGGGGAAAAAGGCGAGTCGCAGGCTCCCACCCAGCAGGACCAGCGCCAGTAGCCCGCTGTAGAGAAGCGTGACGGCGCGTATCCTGGGCCAGGCAAAGTGCTGCTCCCAGATCCAGTTCCCGACCGAGGCAAACCAGGCGATGAGGAAACTCACTCCGTAGACCCCTGTTACGGAAATGATCTGCAAGAGCGGTACATTGCCGTATTGCGTGTAGGCCAGCGAAAAGACGCTTCCAACGGCGGGCGTAAAGGAAATGAGGTATTCACCGGCCACACGACTCAGCGGGAAGAGCAAGGTCGCCAGCAAGCCGCTCACCAGGATGAGCCGAGGCGCGACCAGCCGGTCAAGCAGGTAAGGAAGCGTCAGAACGGTGCTAAAGAGCAGGCCGACCACGATGAGGAGAGGGGTCAGGAGCTGTAACGAGTAGAAAGAGAAGAGCATAGCGAGGGCTGTGGCAAGCCAGACCCCGGCCAGGCCGATGCGCGTCCGACTGGTGCGCATAAAGCGCAGGAGAAAGAAGGGAGCCAGCCAGGCCGCCAGGGCAATATCCCAGCGTCCATTAAATGAGAAGAGTGAGCAAATGGTGCCCAGGACCAGCCAGAGGTATTTCAGGCGAGAAGCCGGTTCCATCTGACGTCGAAGGGAATACTTGTTCATAAAAATCCTTCAATCTTTCTTTTTTCTTCCAGAACGGCAAACCTAGCTTGAGGCGAGCGTGCAACCATCTCATGTTTCTCCTTGCCTTGAGCGTCACGCAAGGCAGATTTGCCATTCTGGGGTTTTTTCTTTGCTGCTCACTTGCTCACTCGCATTGCCTGCCATCGTGCTTTTTAGCGTGGCCTTGAGCCGAGTGAGCATGTTCTACGCCTTTTTTTCTGCTTCATCTGCCTCGACCAGAAGATCGGAGGAGACGGAGCGCTACTTTTTGTGCTCAGGCACCTCCTCGCTGGAGAGCGAGAGCAAGGTCAGGCCAAGGGTACGAATCCTCAAGAGAATCCCATAGAGAGCGGCCTGGTCTCTGAGAAAACCAGAGAGCAGGGATGTGCCATCTTCCTCTTGCATAATCTCTACTCCCTCAAACCATGCCTGCCAGGATGGGCTGAGATGCCCTTTGACACGGATGTGATACTTCATGCTCTTGATGGCTCCTTTTGGAGAACTGCTGCTGAGAACAGCATACAGATTTCTCGCACTCCTAGGCAGTAGCCGAAAGGATACCATGATGAGTATTTCGATGGTGAGGAGAGGAGACAAAAAGATACCCTGGGGGAAGTGTAAATTACGGCTGCCAAGCAGCACCAGCGATGCCGTCTTCCAAACAGAGCCCAAAGGGGAACTAGAGCAGCGCGAACTCCCGCGCGCGTGCAATGGCTTGTGTTCTATTCGCGGCTCCGAGCTTCGAGAGGATATTGGAGACGTGTTTCCTCGCGGTTGAAAGCTCGATCACCAGCTGGTTGGCGATGTGCTGGTTGGATGCACCCTCTGCCAGCAGATGCAGGACGCGTTGCTCCTGGGGTGTCAGCGGCTCAAGCAGCAACGAGGTGCTGCGAGCCTCGAGGGTACCGTGTTGGGCAAGGGTCGAGGAGAAGGCACGCAAGAGGGCACGCACATACGAAGCCAGCGCTTGCTCTCGCACGTCTGGCAACAGGGTTTTCAACAAGCTTTCCATGGCCTGGCCTTCGTCCAGAAAAAGGCGTTGATAGCCCTCTCGCCTGGCCTTGGTTAGCACTTCCAGCAGCGCCTGGTGGGCCTGCACGCGTTTGCCGCTCGCTTCGTACGCCAGCGCGAGAACGACCAGGATCTGCAGTTCACTGCGCAGGCGACCGTTGGCGCATGCCCTCTGCTTCCAGGGTTCGAGCAGGCCGGGCACGACTTCTGGCTGCCCTTCTGCCAGGCGCAGGTGAGCCAGGAGCAAGGCCTCCTCCTCCTGTCTGACGCCAGGGAAAAAGTCGACTTCTTGTCCAGAGGCGGCGGCCCACTGCTGCACTGTCGCCAGGTCCCCCATCTTGAGCGCGAGGTACGCCTGGCACATCTGGATCTCCCGGAGTATTTCCGGTCGGTGCGTCTGTGTCGCGAACTCGCACAGGCTCTCCCATGCCTGGTCCGCTTTCCCGCACGTGTGCAGCAGGCGCACCTGCAGCAGCAACCCAGGAATCAGCACGTGGAGCCAGAGAAACTGGCCCTGTCTCAGCGCCTGGTGCATATAGTCCTCTGCCTCTGCAAGGGTATTCCATTCGTACGCAAGCGCCGCCAGGTCGTAAAGAGCCAGGCACTCATAGGAGATCTCGCTGTCTCCCGTCCACTCGTCCGAACTGGCGAGCGTCCGGCGAAAGGAGTGGGCAGCTAGATGCAGTTCTCCGCTGGCAAAGCACACATCGCCCAGCAAAGCCACAGCGATCTGCATGTTGGGGATCCATCCAACGCTTTCACTGAGGGCCAGCCCTTGCCGCAGGAGTTGCCGGGCGAAAGAACTCTGGCCGGAAAGGGCTGCCTCTGCTCCTTGTATGATAAGACAGCCACCACGCCAGTGCCGATCGTCCTCGGGGAGCAGAGAGAGGGCCTGCCGGGCCAGCGCAAACGCGTGAGCAAAAGCTCCCTGGTGGGCGTTGAGCATGGCGTGTAGGGTCAGCACCGCGCCGAGTCCAGCCTGGTTGAAAGCTGCGCGATAGCCTTGCTCCGCCCATTGCAGGCGGGTCTTTGCCTGCTCCAGGGTCTGCGATCCGCGCTGTGAGGTCAACTCTCCCGGTGAGGTCAAGTCTGCCGCGAGCGCGTCCATGAAACTGAGCAGCGGGCGGGCGCGCAGCTCCTCTTGGGGGAGGCGCGCTAGCCAGCGGTGTAAGGTATGATACTCGTTGCGCCAGATTCCTGAGTCGATGCAGCGCTCGAGCAGGTCGGCTGCGTAGGCAACGTCTTCGGCTCCGAATGCATGGGGAATGGCCTCATGCCAGAGTCCCTGCGCTGCATACCAGGCGGCAGCACGTCGATACAAGGTAGGGACTTGTTCCGGTTGGCTCGCCTGCAGACGAGCAAGCAGCGCCTCACGGAAGAGCGGGTGAAAGCGATACCACTGCCGCTCTTCATCGAGCGGCACCAGAAACAGGTTGGCCCGCTCCAGGAACTCCAGCCTTTCCTGAGAGGCGGTCTCCTCAGTCAGTGCCTGGCACAAGGAGGCGTTCATCCGGGGAAGCACTGCCACGTGGAGGAGGAAACGCTGGATGGCAGCAGGCTGGCGCGCCAGGATCTCCTCCTGCACATAGTCTAGGAGGAAGCGATGACTCCCGCTCAACAGCTTGAGAGAGGCAGAAGGGTTGGCATGCCCACGCAGAGAGAGGGCCGCCAGTTGCAGGCCCGCGATCCAGCCTTCGGTGCGCTCAGTGAGCAGCACGACGTCCTCCTCTTCAAGGTGCAACCCCATCGTCTGGCTGAGGAAGAGGGCTCCGTCTTGCTCACTGAAACGCAGATCGCTGTCCCGGATCTCCATCAGCTGTCCTCGTGCCCGCCATCGTGATAAGGCGAGTGGGGGATCAACGCGCGTGGCAAGCACCAGGTGCAGTGTGCCTGGGAGATGATCAAGCAGGAACACGAGTGACTCGTGAATAGCCGGTTCTTCGATCACGTGATAGTCATCCAGGATCAGCACGGCGTCCGCTGAAACCGCGGCCAGGTCGTTGATCAGGAAAGTGAGGGTCGTGATCAACTGAGGCGGCTGGAGTGATTGCAGCAGGGAGAACGCTGCTTCACCGAGCGTGGGAAAGCACGTGCGCAGGGCCGTAATGACAGCGACCAAGAAGCGTGTCGGATCGTTGTCCTGTTCATCCAAGGAGAGCCAGGCGACGTGGCCAGGAGTCTGGCTAGCCCAGGCAGACAGGAGCGTGGTTTTGCCAAAGCCTGCGGAGGCACACGCCAGAGTCAGCAGGGCTTTCGTCCCCTCATCAAGCGAGCTGAGCAGGCGAGAGCGGGCAACGTAATGAATAGGCAGACCCGGAATGTGAAATTTGGTGGCGAGCAAAGCGGGCGGAGTTCGGTCTGTTTGCGGCTCCGAACGAGGCGGCAGCGGAGCCGACATCTCTGAGGACAGTGATGGCTCATGGGGAGACCCCTCGACTCTGCATGCGAGCTGCCGGGCAGCATTCCGCAAGCATGCGAGCGTGAGCCTGGAGGAGGCTCCCAGATAGAAGCGGAAAAGCTGACCCTGCTGACGACGGTACGCGTACCAATACCAGCCACCACGTCGATTGCTTGAACGAGCCTTGTGCGCGGTAAACGTTCCCTCGTCATTCCTGAAAGAGAAGGAATGCACCTGTTCCAACCAGGCATACCAGGCAGGAGAACCAACCGGGATCGTGATCGCCTGGGCTTCTCCCTGAAAGACGAGGATCGTGTCAGAGACCACGCCACTCCTCTTCGATGGCTGTTCCATAGACGGTTCTTCTCCTCGTATGAGGCATGTGTACGAATGAAAGGCCACACCATCTGTCCCTCGCTGTTCTAGAACAGCGAGGGACAGAGGAAACATACCCCTGGCAGTTCTAGAACGGAGTATACCACTGCTCGCAGAAATCCTCAAGAGATCTCCGCGGGAGATACTGTTCAGAGTTGACCCAAAGAAGATGGGGAGGTCAGCAGGGCAAGGCACTGGCGGAAAGGATTAAGACGTTGCGCTATCCGGGGTCCCAACATTTTTACCCCCCAAAATCCCCGCTAAGGATTCGCCAAGGTGATTTTCTCTGATTTTCTCCCCGTTAAGCCTGGAAAAGATGGGCTTTCTTTCCCATCCCAGGCGGTTTCATTGACGTACCAGCGGACAGTATGATACAAACGAGGCAAAACTGGAGAGACGCCTACCTTGCCTGGATATGATAAGATTCCGACCTACCTCAACCCGGAACAGCGAAACGCCCTGACCCACGTTCCACCAGACCTCTCAGATCGCGAGATTGCCCGTTACGGGGTCACTCTATTTTTTCGGGTAAAACCTACGCGAAGAGCCAGGGTGTCAAGCGACTCCTGGTGAGGTATGATCCCCCCACCCCCGCCAGGGGCTGCGCCCTTGGACCCGGCTTCCCAAAAACCTACCTGTGCAAATGCACAGAGGGTGGGGGCAGATCCCAGGCATCATTGGGTGTGATGAGGACGGTGCGCGCCGCCGCCACACAGCCGAGAGTGATCAAAGCGTAGGCCAGGACATCTACCAGCCGGATGCCAATGACAAAGGAGATGGGATGCAGGACAATGCCGATCACCACTGCCGCGGCGGCCCAGAGCGGCACTGCCCGCGCCCATGCGAGTCCGATGCCGAGCAGCAGGGTTCCAAGCTCATGTCCAATCACAAAGACAGAGAAGAGCAGACTCACGGCAAAGTTCCCGCTTAGTTGCTCCCAGAGCGCTGCGAACTGCGCCGAGTTGGGGTCCCGACATTTTTCCCTCCCAAAATCCCCGCTAAGGCGCCAGCGCGCTCTCGGACAGGGCTGAATGAAGCAGGCAGCCCTGTTGCTTGGCAGCAGAGGAAGCGCTATTCTAGGCCATTTTCGCTCAAAAAGTGACCAAGGAGGGCTTCTTTACAGAGTGGTGAGACATTTCAGCAGTCAGCTAACCAAGCTTAGCGGGGATTCTGGGAGGGAAAAATGTCGGGACCCCATAACCCCGCCTAAAAAAGTTGAGCAGACAATCTGACCCATTTCTCTTGAACATCACGAACGCTCGCCACTTTTTTAGGCGAACGGTTGCGTCAAAGTGGCGAAGTTATGGTCCTGTAGACTCCTTCAACCAGAAAGATCATCGTCTCGATCCGTAGTGCGCAGTCCATCTGGGAAAAACGAAAGCCTGGGGCGGGCCTTTGGGCACAGGTGCCACATCTAAGAGGATGGCGGTCTCGGCATCAGCTAATCCTCAACTGAGGAGCCCTTTCTTTCCAGCTTTTCTGACTTAGATCATTGCCCAGTTCTGTCTCTGACGCATATAGCCCCTTTTTGGCAAGGAATTCAGTCAATCCACACTCAGCTCGCCCGGCTGAGCCCCCGTATCTGGTGTCACGAGTCGGAGCTCCATGGAGGTCCAGGCGGCAGGTCACGAGCGGCTGGCCTGGCCGCCGCTCTGCCGCCCGCGCTACTCGAGGGTGAGGATGATGCGCTCGTGGACGTTGCCGCTTTCCAGTTGGCGGTGGGCCTCAGCGGCCTGCTGCATGGGCATGGATGTGTGCGCGCGCAGGCGGAGCCGGCCATCGGCCAGCAGGGCGATCGTCTCATCCAGGGCACCGGGAGCACGGTCGGTGGTGGGCTGGGAGAGCGTGACGCCGAAGTCAGAGGCGGCCGGGTCCGACAAGGTGATGACCCGCTTGGGTCCGCCAGCCAGGGCGATCGCGTCGGCCAGGACACCCTTGCCGGCCGCGTCGAACACGGCGTCCACCGCGCCCAGCGCGCGGACCCGGCCGGCCACGCCCGCGCCGTACCGTACCGGCGTCGCTCCCAGCTCGCGGGCGAGCGTTTCGTCGTGCTCGCCGACCGCGCTAATCACCTTGATCCCCCGGGCGACCGCGAGCTGCGTCGCGATGATGCCGACGGATCCGCCGCCGCCGAACAGCAGCAGCGTCTCACCGCTCTTGACGTTCAGCTGCCGGAGAACACCGACGGCCGCCTCGGCCGAGCTGGGCAGCGCGGCGGCATCGATCCACGAAACGGTGTCTGGCTTGCGGGTCCAGATCGAGGCCACCGCGTACTCGGCGTAACCGCCCAGGCTGAACAGCAGGGCCGTGACGCCGTCGCCGAGGGACGTGCCGGGTACACCGGGCCCGACCGCGTCGACGGTGCCTGCTGCCTCGAAGCCGAGCACGGCGTTAGGGGGCAGCGGGATGTCCTTGAGATAGCCGGCCCGCAGAGCGAGATCGGTCGGGCTGATGCCGGCGGCCTTGACCTTGATCCTGATCTGTCCCTCACCCGGTTCCCGCAGCGGGACCCCGGCCCACTTCAGCACCTCAGGCGGTCCGTATCCAGTCATCACAACCGCGTTGGGCATAGCAGTTCCTTCCTAGTAGCGGCCTCGGTATGGCCGCGAACGGCAACTTGGGGTTCCCGTAGTACTTGGACAATAACCAACGTTAAGAGTGTAAAGCCACTTGTAGAGCGGAGAGAGATATCTCCGCTGAAATCTTCCGGTACCGCTGATACGACGCTTTTTCACGCGGAGTCAACAGGATGCACCTACTGCTAATTATATGGTGCAGATGCCAAACGTTGCTTTTTGTCCACCTGCTACGGGAAGGCCTGCTGGAAGTAGAAGCCCGTTTACGGCGCATCGGCCAACCACTGCCGTCACACCCGTCACTTCCCACACAACAGATGATGACCCGTCTGCCTCGATCAGTCGAAGCGATGATCGGCTTCATCACGGAGCATTATAGGGAGCCACTGCAACTGGGACAAATCGCCCAGGCGGTGGGCCTGCACCCAGGCTATGCGACGGACCTCTTTCGTACCACGTTGGGGATCACCATCATGGACTACCTCGCACAGCAGCGCGTGGCACACACGCAACGTTTGCTCGCGACTACCGATCAAACGGTACTCTCGGTAGCTATGGAAGCCGGCTTCACGTCAGTCAGCCGTTTCTATGCCACGTTTCAGAAAATCACTGGCCTGTCTCCCCGTGCCTTTTGTTCGTCTCTCCTGCCTTAGTGCAGGCTACTGCAAGGGCATTGCATAGCTGATGCCAGCTACGAGACCTGGAACGCGCCTACCCGTGCGTTCCCGTCTTCCAAGAGAAGCCTTCACTCCTTTGCAGCCCATGACACCTGACGGAGCACCGGGCCAGGAAGGCAGCGGCGACCTTTTCCAGTTCTCGGCTTCCAACCCAAAGGCATGAAGGCGAGGCAAACGGGTCGTAATGCTATGAAGCAAGAACTGGCCTTGCTTGAGAGACTGACGCATATCTTCGCCAGTTTTGGCTCATGACGCATAAAGGCCCGTTTTGGCAGGAAAATGAGTCAAACGACAATAATTATACAGATTCCAACAGTTTAATCTTGGGATTTACACTCACATACTGACAAGAGGCTCCCTATGCTCGTAGCATATCTGAAAGATAGAGATATGCTATGAGCATTGTTTTTGTCTTTACATCTATGCTCTTAGCCTATATGCTTGAAACGACGCAGACCTCTCCCAGCCGTAGGAGCGTCTTTTCAGCACCGGTCCTATCGTCAACAGAGGAGAACAGTATGGAAAGTTGGTTTCTGAGTGGCAGCCATGCTCAAAACTATGAGGCATGCATTGATCCAACGACTCCCTACCAGGGGAAGAGCAGTGGCTACATTAAGTCTATCGGAGAAGAATGCAAAGGCTTTGGAACGCTCACGCAAATGTTCAAAGCTGATGCTTACCGCAACAAACGCATGCGCTTTGCTGCCGTGGTCAAGTCGGAGCGCGTTGCCATTTGGACAGGACTGTGGATGCGCATTGATGGGCCGGAGGATGGAAAAGCCCTTGGGTTCGACAATACGCTCAATCGGCCAATACAGGGGACAACCGACTGGCAAAAGTGCGAGGTGGTCCTGGATGTCCCCCAGGAAAGCGTCTATGTGGCCTTTGGGATCTTGCTAGCTGGATCAGGACAGGCCTGGCTGAGTGATGTTTCCTTCGAGGAAGTCGGTACCGCGGTACCTGTCACCGCTCCTGGCGGTGAATCTCCTACTGATGTGCGTGTCGCCTCTTTTCAAGGGTGTCCCGATCACCCAGGAAATCTCGACTTTTGTTCCTCGCCGCATTAACTTGCCAGTTTGCCATTTCCGCTAGCCACGGCCCCTTATCCTGAAGAAAGAGAGCAAAATTGATCAATTGTAAGTGTTTATGCTGTAGATGATTGGCGGTTACCAGTTAGCAAGCGAAAGGAAACTCAAAATGGCAGGAATTGACGGTTTCACGCAATGTGTCAGTAATGCGTTCCAGAAGTATGTCGAAACAGGAGACTTTTTCACACTGGCATCCGAATGGTCAGACTGTAATATGAACTACTTCAAAGAGCTACAACAGGGGGGAGCTGCAGGTCCTTTTGCGGATTTCTCCGCCTTATTCCAGCTTCTGAATGCTCATTCCCTTGTGCTGTTTGAGGCGCTGCAACGAGAGCAGAAGCTCATCAAGGAAGTCGAGCAGCTCAAAGCACAACGAGCTGGGGCAAGGGACATCCCGTAACGGGAGGACGGATACGACCCCTGAAGAGCAACAGAACAAAAAAGCACGGGAGGGGAGAAAGCCTTCCCGTTGGGGAGCGTGCCTGAGCGGATACCTCGAGGCGAAGCTTCGATTTTGCTCATGAGACTCTGATCATCCCGATTTGATGACGATCAAGCGTGGAAGGAGAGATTCTCACTTCTTTAGCTCTGCCATTGCTTGACTCCTAAGCGGCAAAGAATTGCGGCAAACCGGTTGTGAGGACTGATTGCCAAATAACCGTGCTGCGTTGCCGCATAAAGACGGCAGCAAGAACAGATTTTACAGGCACATACGGCTTGCCTTTTTCCAAACAGGTGAAGAATCCTGTTGGCAGTCCATAAGTGGCAAACGGCACTTTCGGCAAAGAATACTGGCGAAGCCCCGTTTTTAAGCTCCGCTATTCATGCTCAAGAAGTGGCAAGGTTATCTGGCGACGCTGGAATCTAATCGTGGCAAAGCACAACTTTGCACGCGTGCCAGAGCACGGCATGTTCCAGAGAGGAATCCCATGAGGCAGTCACTGAAGAGCTTCAGGCTTTTCCTGGGCTGCGCTGTTCTTCACGATGCAAGATCTGTGGCCGCAAGAGATGACATTGAGTTCTTCCGACCACGAGGTGAGAGAGTCCTGCCTGGTGCTCGACTGCGACGGGGCCACTGAAGCGTTGTGCCGGACGAGGGCGGTACTTGTATTGACATACCGGCTAGAATCACTCTCAGGAACACTCGCGCGTGAGGTCAGAGAAGAGGAGCAACCAATGCCAGCCGATCCTTCCGGGAAGCAAGAACCTGAAGAGGAGAGCTTTCCGTTCTCCCTTGGTCAGGGCGTGCGTATTATTGAAGGGCCTTTCACCGAATATGTGGGGACCATCAGTCGGATTGAGAGACACCAGAAGAAAGTGACCGTGCTGCTCACCTATTTCGGTAGAGTCACCCCAATGGTCTTTGACTTCCGCCAGGTGGAGCAATTCGATCACTAGGAATCCGAGAGACAAAGCGCTGCTACCGCTTGCTCAACGAGACGGGCACATCCTCGCAGGCCTTGCTGCGGAGCGCATGGCAACAAGGTTTTCGGTTAACGGGAATAGCTCACCACCATCCGTTCAATGCGCACACTCTCCACGGGGTACCAGCGGCCCCACCCACGGATCATCACCAGCAGTTGCCCTTTTCTCCTTCTGACCGCGACCACCGGTCCCATGGGACAACTCACCTGCGCCGTGCCGAGGAAGGCTTGATCCACAAGAGCCGCCTTGATCTGGCGGATATTCGTCGATTGCATCTACCCACGAGTTGCGCAACGAGCTGCTAAAAATAGCGAGCCAGCATAAAATGTGCCTCTTTGAGAAGGAAGAATACAATACTTTCTCTCAAGGAGGTACATATGACCAGTATCACCGATGGATCAGTAATCATCCAGACCTCTTCGGAGTCCGTCCCCTCGACACCTTCCTGGTTTGGCGAAGTCGTGCTGATGGCTGCGTATCTTCGCAAGCACGGAGTCCTGACGAAGATCAGCGAGCGGGTGCGCTTTGCGCGGCGGCGTTTTGGACACTACGAGGTGATCGATTTTCTCGCGGTCCTTTTCGGGTATGCCATCAGTGGGGAACGCACCCTGGAGGCTTTCTACGAGAGACTGCAACCTCTCGCAGGTCCCTTCATGGCCTTGTTTGAGCGTGACCAACTCCCCGCCCGCTCGACCCTCTCGCGCTTTTTAGCAGCGCTGACCGAAGCGCCCGTTGCAGCCTTGCGCACGCTCTTTCTCGATGATCTGCTCAGTCGCCCACTCTCGCCCGAGAAGCAGATGGGTGGGCTGACGGATCGAGTTGGAAACGCGCGGGTAGTCTTTGATATTGATGGCACGCGTGAGGCTGCACGCCAACGCGCTTTGCCCCAGACCGAAGAAATGCCCACTGCCTTTCGCCGATTGGATGACGTCTGTGCTCCAGGCTACCGGGGGCGCAAGCGCGGGCAAGTGGTACGGACCCGCACGGTCGTCAGTCAAGCTCACAGCTTCCAGTGGCTCGGCTCGTTTGGCAACCGGGGCAACGGGCTCTACCGAGTGGAATTGCGCCAGGCCCTACTGGCCCATCCCCAAAATAAGTGAGCCTGCTTGCTGTAAAGGGACCGGCAATGTGATAGAATTTCATCACTATGATTGATACGACGTGGTAAGGAGGGGTAGGTTGATGGGCTCTCAAGAGATGCTTTCCTCTGTGTTTCACTTTCCCGCTGGAATCACCATTGATTCCATTGATCCAGGCGCCAACGAACTGGTCATTGGTATCGCATGCAAGACTCCCAGCATGCCGTGTCCCGAGTGCCATCAGCTCTCGGATCGCATTCATGGACACTACCGACGCACGGTCGCCGATCTGCCGTGTGCCGGTTGCAGCGTGATCTTGGCGCTCACGGTGCGCAAATTCGTCTGTACCACGCCTGGCTGCCCGCGCCGGATTTTCACGGAGCGGCTCCCAGGGCTGGTGCAGTCCTATGCTCGCATGACCGGTAGGCTCATCGCACTTGTGCAAGTGCTGGGGTTGGCAGCAGGTGGCCAGGTGGGCACGCGGCTGGCTGACCGATCGGGTATCGCCACCACTCCAACCACCCTTTTGCGCCATCTGATGCAGTTGCCCACACCTGTGGCAAGAGCGGTTCGCGTGCTTGGGATTGATGATTTCGCTTGGAAGAAGCGTTTTCGCTACGGGACGCTGCTGGTCGACCTTGAGCGCAGAAAGATCATCGAGATCCTTCCTGATCGTGAGAGTGCCACCGTCGAGAAGTGGCTGAAGGACCATCCCGATGTCAAAGTGGTCAGTCGTGACCGCGGGAAGGCCTTTCGAAAAGCAGCGACCCTCGCCGCTCCTCAAGCACAACAGGTAGTCGATCGTTTTCATCTGGTTCGCAACCTGGCCGAAACGCTTCAAGTCGTCTTGGGACACTGCCGTGCAGAAATTCGCCAGGAGGAGAGCCCTTTGCCCTTGCCTGAGAAGATCGTTCGCCCCCTGCCTACCCCCGTCACCTGGCAACAACGGACTCCTCCTCAGATTGAAAAAGCCCATCAGGCACGCCAAGCCAGTCGTGATGATCGCTATCGCCAAATGACGACCCTTCGCGCGCAGGGCCTGACGCAGGCAGAAGTGGCACAGCGCATGCACATGTCTGAGAGAGCAGTACGCAACTGGCTCAAACAAGGGAAAGCCCCCACCTGGAAGCGCCATGCCCGGCGTCGCAGCGTGTTCGACCCCTACGCGGCTTATGTGCTCGCGCGGTGGCAAGACGGGATTCATGAAGTGAAACAACTGTATGAAGAAATTCGTGCACAAGGCTTTCGTGGAACTGTACGCATCGTAGCACGCTTTCTCCAGGCGCTTCGCGACGATCCAGAGAAGATCGTCCTTCCTCCACCAACAGGAGCCGATCACTTCTCGTCCACTACCGCGACCTGGTTGTTCATCCGTGATCCCAAGCAGTTGACTGCCGAGAAACAAGCCGAACTGGAACTGATTTGCCAGCGCAGCGAGACGGCGCGCAAGACCTATGCGTTGACACAACAGTTCATGACGATGCTCCGCTTGCGTCGTGGTCAGGAATTTGAGGCGTGGTTGCAGGCCGTCGAAGCGAGCCACATTGCTGAGCTGTCTCGTTTTGCACACAGCTTATGCAAGGACAAGGATGCCGTCGTTGCTGGCTTGACGCTCTTCGTAAGCAATGGTCCCGTCGAGGCCCTGGTCCACAAGCGAGAAACCTGGTCAAACGCTCCATGTTTGGTCGCGCTAAACTTCCGCTGTTACGGCAACGCTTGCTCCATGCAGCTTGATCTGGATAGACATCTTCATCAGCTCTTTTTCCTCTTCTGTTTATGATTCGTGTTTCTCCTCGTGCGTCACCTCTTGCCACTTCAAGCGAGTACAGGTTCTCCCATCTTTTTTGTCGCTCATAGCAAACCCCGCCAGATGATGCTTGACGCCGTTGGGGAATGACAGTGGCACCGTTCGCTTGCCAAAACGTGCGTGTGTAGCATAGGATGTACAGACAACACTCCACTCTATTGAGTAGGGCTTTGAGGAGAGATACAGGATGAAGATGCAGACAACAGAGCCCAAGGAGGAGATGCGTGTCTCGACTATTGAGTCGTTTTTCGATCTCGTCTTTGTGTTTACCATCACCCAACTGACGTACCTCGTCGCGGGCGCACATGGTCCGCTCGACTTCCTGCTGGTGCTCCTGGTCTTAATGCTCATCTGGTGGATGTACGATGCCTACGCGTGGCTGACCAATGAAGCGGGCGCTGGGCGACCGATGCGGCTGGTGCTCATTGCCGCCATGGCCGGGTTTCTCGTGATGGCGCTCGCTCTTCCCAGAAGCTTTGGCACCGATGGGCTTACATTCGGGCTCGCGTATCTTTTTGTCATCGTGCTTCACTTGGTGGCCTTCCTCATCAAGGGAGGAAGGAGCGCGAGGCAGGCGATGCTCGGTGTCGCTCCCTTCAATCTGGGCGCAGCCGCTCTCGTGATCGCGGCTGGGCTCATGCATGCGGGGTGGAATTGGCTTTTCTTCCTCGCCGCCGTGACCCTGTTCGCCATCGCGACGATCTTGCGTCGTGAACAGGGTTTCTCGATCAACTCCGCGCATTTCGTCGAGCGACATGGGCTCGTCATTCTCATCATCCTTGGAGAAGCTATCGTCGACATCGGCACTGGTGCTGCTTCCCGCGCGCTTGACGCTCGGACGCTCGCTGCCATCGTCCTGTCGCTTGTCCTCATCGCCGCACTCTGGTGGAGCTATTTTGATCGCGACGATGAACGCGCGAGGCACGCCCTGGTTGCGGCTTCGCCGCAGGCACGCTCACGCATGGCGTTGCTGGGATATTGGTACGCGCATCTGGCCATGATCGCTGGCATCGTCTTGATCGCAACAGGTGTCAAACAAGTGGTTGCGAGTTCCGTGGGGCCGATCCAGGAGGCGGCGTGGTTGCTGGCTGGTGGGATGGCGGTTTACCTCTGTGGCGACGCGTGGTTCCGCTGGGTGATGGGAATACGGCCAGTGATCGTCCGCGCTGTGGGTGCCGCCATCGTACTACCGTTGGGAGTGGTCGGATCGCTCTGGGGCGGGGTTGCCGAGATCGGCGCGGTTGCCGCTTTGGCAATAGTCCTGCTCGTCATCGAGCAAAGACTGGAGCGGGGGAAGAACTGATCTCACATCGAATTGGTTCTTCCCTTATCACGAAATTTTCGGAAAGAAGCACCAAGCGAACGGTGCCATTGTCATTCCCCAGCGGCGTCAAGCATCATCTGGCGGGGTTTGTACGAACTACCATTTCGTAGAGGGACATAACTTGCTATGTATCTCTACGCTGTCTTGTAAATCCGAAGATTCAGTGAAGCAAAATCTGTCTAATTCTGTTAACGAGCAGCGCTCTCGTGGCATCCTGCTCCTGTCATTCGTGATGAAGCCAATGGCGCGTGTCCCAATGCTCTTTCGCGCGGAGAGCGTTTTCCAATCACTATCTTACGGCGCTTTTGCCCACAGGACAAGGGGTCTCCGCCTCTTGCTGTCTACGCTCAATATTTCTTATAGCCGTAAAACTATGAAATCTTAGCCCTCGGGCGAATGGGGGAGGCGGACAGTATGTGTCTTTGTAATATATAAGGAATAGGATTGCTGTCATCCACACTGTGTTTACGCTCATATTCATCTCGCCGGTCGGCAAAAAACACGGAGCTTCCGAGCGAAACGACGCCATGCTCCTGGGGAGCAGACAAAGGGGAGATTTCAT
>WNFD01008562.1_pt1 | contig 20330 bp, 15 predicted proteins | sample 5400491 | NCBI WGS metagenome assembly WNFD01 (sample SAMN13153343, study PRJNA577476) | soil metagenome | isolation source: 120 cm saprolite under Douglas fir tree site 2 hole 2 replicate 2 | place: USA:California | collected 2015-04-18
ATCTCTTTGTGTAGATCGCAGAAGGTTCGAAACAGCCCCGGATCAACCAACGGAGTACATCCGAATCGAACGGAACTAACCTCACCGCGCTCAATCGCAATCAATGCGTTGATGACCTCATCCCGCGTCTCCAGCAGCAGCTTTGCCAGCGCGATGAAGGCAAGGCCGGTTTCTGTGGGCCGAATACGCCCGCCCCTCATTTTGCGAAAGAGACGAACCGAAGCGTTCTCCTGAAACTGTCGGGCCTGAACGCTGAGATTGGGTTGCGCGGTACGCAACTCTTCCGCAGCAGCTCGGAATCCCTGTCTCTCTAGGATCACCAGCAAATACCGGAAATGGCGAAGCTCGGCCCATTCATACATAGCGCACCGCTCGACAAGTAGTAGTGCTCTCGACTCGACTCCAAACGAGCGGGTTGACCGCATCTCCGCCTGTGGAAATTCTGTCAATCTTAATCCCAGTTATCAACAGAAAAGTCCATTTTGGCCATATTTACGCCTCGCGGCGAAATGCTTGCTTTCGATGAAGTGCCCCGAGGTGATACGTGGAACGTATCACCCGATAAATGGAAAGTATTAGACAGGACTCTTCTGTCGAGAGAGGCTCGGCACATTTCCCGGTATCTTCGGATGCCGTCATTCCACGTTTGGAGATGCTGTATGGCTTTCGCGGCAAGCGTTCAGCAAATGCCTTCTAGGGATGTGCTTCTCACCGTTGAGGACGTTGCTCAACGACTGAACGTCACGAAGGATTGGGTCTGGGATCACTCCTCGCGCAAGGCTCCCTATCTACCTGTCATTCGCATGAGCGACGGGGTGCTTCGCTATCGCTCCAGCGAAGTGGAAGAGTTCATTAACGAGCGGGAACGCCTCTCTGCCATGCGCCGCAAACGCCGCTAAATAAGCCCAAATAGCGAGTAAAATAGGGGTAGCCCTGCTCGCATTTCCCCCACAGAAATCGAGGCATCCGTGCGGTTCAAAGTAGGCAACGACAACATCGACTCCCCTCTGCGCGGCAGCTTGGCCATCCGCAAGCATCTGGAAAGTCTTGCCGACACCCGCGGCATAACCCAGATAGACCTTCAGTTTGCCGCGTTGGGTGTCGTCGGCCGCAGGCATGTTAGAGCTAGTGAGGGAAGACCCGGACATCGATACCGTCCGCCGCGCGAATGAGGCGGAGCACCGGATCGCCGAAAAAGCGATCCCGCCACGTGTTGTGGGCGCTGTGCCCGATGAAAATTTGGGTAATGCGCTTGTGACGCGCAAACTCGACAATCGCGGATATCGGATCGTCGCTTTCCAGCACTTCGGTGGCGGCGCCGGCCTTTTTCGCCGCATCGAAATACCTTCGAATCGTGGCTCTCTCCCTTTTCGACCGGCCGGGCTCGCACACGTACACAGCGTGGAGTTCACCTTGAAAACGCTCTGCGTTGCGTTCCCCACTTTCAATCATTGCCAGAGCATTGGAATGCGGCGTCATACAGACGAGAAAGCGTTCGTGCGTCCCGAAGACAGGATCGATGCCGTGCGCATGAACATAGGACTCCAGTCGCGCATCCACTACTTCGGCGGTCAGCAGCAAGGCGAGTTCGCGAAGCTCTGAGAGTTGGCGCTCCTGGAAATTGCTGATTCCCGTCGGAGTGAGCTGTTCTCCCTGCCGCCAGAGGCAGAGGTCTGTTGGTACATCCACGATCACGATGTCGTCGGCGGCGAGCAAGAAAGACTTCGGGATGGTTTCCGTGGTGTTTTTGCCGGTAATCGCTTGAACCTTTTCTTTGTATTCCTCGACATAAAGCAGATTAACGCTCGACAAAACCGAGATCCCGTTGCGCAAAAGCTCCTGCACATCCTGCCAACGATAAGCGTGCCGACTTCCGGGAGGATTCTGGGCGGCAAGAGGGTCAATGACGCAGACCTGCGGCGCGCGGCGAAGAATAGCATCGAGATCGACCGCTTGGCCCTCGGGAGTCTGGAGCGGAGGGATCAGCTCCAGTTTCCGCAAAAGTGCCTGAATGTCCTCGGACTGTTTTCCCTGAACGGCACCCACGACAACGTCTTCCCCACGCTCGTGCCGCCGCCGCGCTTCATCCAGCATGCGATAGGACTTGCCCACGCCGGGCGCGTAGCCTAGAAAAATCTTGAGCTTCGCACCCCACCGCTTGCTCTCCTCTGCCTGCACTTGCTTGAGGAGCCGCTCGGGACTCGGTCTCGGGAGTTCGGATATGCGCATTTTCTGAGTTCCAGTGAAAGTGGAAACCATGGAACAGTCCGCCTCGAACGAGTAGATCCTTCGCTGGAAGTGGCAGAGGTTTATTGTCAATGGGGTGGCTTTGCACGCGGACTCGCACTTGTAAGAAGCCTACAATCAGAATGTTTGTCCAATGATGATCGAGTACGGGGGGAAAATTGCCGGATTTCCTAGATTCGCCGCAGCATCGAACTTCAATGTGGGGGCGGCGCAGGATCTTTTCCTTGGCCGCTTTAGCTTTAGGCGTCTTCCTCTGTGCACGGATCGGATTGTCGTATTGGGTTGACCTTCTCTGGTTCCAGTCGCTTGGATACGGCGAGGTGTTCTGGAAATCGATAGGACTGCAGATTGCAGTCTTCGTGGTTTTTGCAGGGACCACGTTCCTGATACTGTACGGTGCGTTTTCGGCCATTCGGCGGTCACATGAAGCCGATTTGCCGAGGGCTCACGCAATCGTCATCGCAGGAGAACCGATAAGCCTGTCAGTCCAGCCAGTCCTGCGCGTCATCTCCTTTTGCGTCTCCATTGTCATTGCGTGCGTGACCGGCTTGGGGTTGATGGCAGACTGGCCGACGCTGGCGCTGTTCTGGTATGCACCGCATGCAACGGGCAGCGTTGCTGATCCGATCTTTGGTAAGCCGCTGAATTTCTTTCTGTTCACCTTGCCTGCGTGGCAGCTCGTCAATAACTGGCTTCTCACGCTGGCAATTGCGATCTGTGCCGTCGCTGTACTGTTCCTCATTATTACGAGTGGTGCCCGTTCCCTTGCCAGGCGGCAGATTACCTATGCCCCGTCACCGTGGCGTGGATTATCGATTACGGTCGCATTCCTTCTGCTCGTCCTCGCTATGAACGTGTATGTGGACCGGTTCCAGCTCTTGCTTGAACATCACACGATCTTTGACGGCATCACTTACACCGACGCACACGTCACAATTCATGGACTTCTCATCGTCTGCGCTGCCCTTGTACTCGGTGCGGTGATCTCAGCCTACAACGCGGTTCGGCATTCACGTGGACGATGGATTGTGGCTGCAATCCTTCCTGCCGTAGTCTGCTATGGCGTACTAGGAATAGTCGGCTGGTACGTTGGCAGCTTCATCGTCAAGCCCAACGAACTCGTTCGTGAAGAACCTTTCATTGCTCACAACATTGAGATGACCCGGCAAGCTTACGGGCTCAATCGCTTCGTACAGCGCGAGTTTCCCGCGGAGACAACGGTCGATTCAGCTGACCCGGCGAACAACCAACCTACTCTCCAGAACATCCGGTTATGGGACTGGCATGCCTTGCAGGATACGCTACGTCAGGTTCAGGAGATCCGCACCTACTACGACTTTCCTGACATCGACATCGATCGCTACAAGATCGATGGCGCGACGCGCCAGGTGATGCTTGCGGCGCGAGAACTAAACGTCGAAAAGCTCCCGGCAAGTAGTCGTAACTGGATCAACGAGAAGCTGATCTACACCCATGGTTACGGAGTAACGATGAACCCGGTCAATGGATTCACGGCGGAAGGATTGCCGACACTGTTGCTGAGCAACATGCCCGTCCAGAGCACGGTGCCCGGTCTCAACGTAACGCGCCCCGAGATCTATTTTGGCGAATTGACCGACACCGACGTGTACGTCAAGACAAGGCAGCAGGAGTTCGATTATCCGCAAGGCCAGAACAACAATCTCACGTCCTATCAAGGCACCGGCGGCATCGTGCTGGGCGGGTTCTTGCGGCGCGTCATCCTGGCGATTGACCGCGGCGATCTTGGGAAGTTGCCGTTCAGTGATGACGTCAATTCGCAGAGTCGGCTCCTGATGCGGCGCAACATCCGCGAACGCGTGGCGGCAGTAGCTCCGTTCCTTACCTTCGATCACGACCCCTATATGGTGGTGAGCGACGATGGCCGGCTTTCCTGGGTCATGGATGCGTTTACCGTCTCGAACAACTATCCGTATTCGACCCACTACAATCTCGGCGATAGTTTGGTCAACTACATGCGAAATAGCATCAAGGTGGTTGTCGATGCTTACAACGGGTCTACGACGCTCTACGTCTTCGACTCTGAAGACCCTATCCTTTCTACTTATCGCCGCATCTTTCCGAGCCTTTTCAAAGACGCTTCATCGATGCCGGCGGACCTGCGCAGGCATGTACGCTACCCAGAAGCACTGTTCAAAATGCAGTCGGAGGTCTATGGTCTCTACCACATGACGAATCCGGGGGTCTTCTTCAATCGTGAGGATCTGTGGACAGTCGCGACGGAGACCGGGACCGATAGTAACGGTCAGCAGACGGTTCAGATGATGCAGCCTAACTTCGTCCTGATGAAACTGCCGGGGGACACCGGCGAAGAGTTTGTGGAGATCCTGCCCTTCACACCTGCCAACCGGAATAATCTGATCGGGTGGATTGCCGGCCGTTGCGACGGCGCAGAGTATGGGACAGCGGTGGTCTACGACTTCCCAAAGACAAGACTCATCGATGGTCCGCAACAGATAGAAGCTCGCATCGATCAGAACGCGCAGCTGTCAGGACAATTGACGCTGTGGAATCAACAAGGCTCCCACGTGCTGCGCGGAAGCCTGCTGGTCATTCCGTCTGGACGAGCACTCTTGTATGCGGAGCCAATCTATCTTCAGGCTCAGCAAAGCCCTATGCCGGAGCTGCGCCTGGTCGTGCTCGCACTGCAGGACAAGCTTGCATACGGCACCACATTTCAGGCAGCGCTGAGGTCGCTTTTCGGCGGAGAAGTTTCGTCGCTGAACGCGAACGAACTACCACCAGCCACGCCCGCATCCCAAGGGATGGGCCAACCCGCGACAGATATCAATGTGCTCATCTCTGAGGCTGCCAAAGACTTTGCCGATTACCAGCGCCTAACAGCCGCGGGTAAGCTTGGCGAAGCCGGGCTGAAGCTCGATGCGCTCAAGGGCATACTGGAAAGACTAAATGAGCATGGGAAGTAAACTCATTTAGTTTTATCGACTCTCATAAGTGCGGCCTCATGGCTCTAAGGTCGTGGACGGTATATCGAGCGCCGATTCTAGTGCACTACAACCGACCCCGTGTGCACACGGCTCTCTTCTAAGTCGAGTTCTCGCTGCAAGGTCCTCAGCACTTCATCATCAATTTGTCCCTCATCCCGCAGCCGTATCAGCCCCTCTCGTTGCACCTGAAGCACCGCCAAAATCGCATCACTCCGCCGCGCCTGATCAACCAGCCCCTGCACCCGCTCCTCCCGTTCCATTGGCATCGCATCCAATCTTCGTTGGTAGCTCGCAATCAACTCCCCAAACATCGCCGACTGCTCCCGGTTCTTCGATCGCTTCCTGTCCAGATGCACCAGCGCCTCTCGCAGCAACACCCGCCTTGCCTCCTGCTCCTCACCGTTCATACCACCCGATCCCGAAAGCCCTAGCCTTCGAATCAGCCATGGCAGCGTCAGCCCCTGTACCACCAAGGTCGCTACGATCAAGCAAAACGCGAGGTAGATAATCATGCTCCTCTGCGCAAACATCCTTCCATCCGGCAGTGCATACGGCAACGACACGGCCACCGCTAGCGACAGAACTCCGCGCATCCCTCCCCACCCAATCACAAACACCCTTCGTGGTTCTGGCTCCTCAGTCCACTTTCGGCAGTGTTCGAGGGATCGTCCAGGACAACACCAGCGCAGTCATCTCCGATACCCAGGTCGTGCTGCATAGCACGGACGAGAACACAGAGCGCACGGTGACTGCCGATACGTCGGGCAACTTCATTTTTGAAAATGTGAAGGCGGGTAAGTACAGCCTTCGTGCGCACCATGATGGATTCGCGGATACGGCGCTCACCGGGATCTCGGTCGAAGCGCGTCAGGACCTGCGGCTCACGGTTTCGCTGAACGTTGCGGCACAATCGACCACGGTCGAAGTGACCTCAGGCGGCGACCAGATCAATACGGAGAACGCGGCACTTGGCGATTCGAAGGATAACCTGCAGATGACGCAGCTTCCTTTGAACAATCGCGCGACAACGACAAGTCCGCTGGGCGCGTTAGCGCTGTCACCCAATGTGCAAACCGACAGCGCGGGGAACATCGCGCTTGGTGGGGCAAGCTCCTCGATGGTGAATTTTTCGGTCGACGGTATTTCGACTGCAAATGTCAGGCAGAATGGCGCGTTGCAGGATGCTTATCCTTCTCAGGAGGGAATCGCAGCAGTCAAGGTGACATCGTTCAACAACAGCGCAGAGTTCTCTCAGATTGGCGACGTTACCTTTACGACAAAGAACGGAACGAACAATTATCACGGCAGCGTGTTTGAGTATCTACAAAACCGGGCCCTGGATGCCACTCCATATGGCTTCAGCACGAAGGCCCCAAAGAAATTCAACACGTTCGGCTTTTCCCTCGGCGGACCGGTCACTATCCCACATTTATACAGCGGACACGGCAAGACTTTTTTCTTCGTGGACTATGAGGGCAACCGTAGGACGACTGCGGCAGCACAGCAGTTTGAGGTGCCAACGCAGGGTGAACGGAACGGTGATCTCAGCGGATTCAATCCGTCACTGGCTCCCATTCCGGCAGCAAGTATCAGTGCGACGGCGAAAGCACTGTTGACCCACATTCCGTTGCCAAATGTAAATGAACAGTCTGGCTTTAACTATGAAAACTTCCAATCCACCCCGGCTCGCACGGACGGCGCTGATCTTCGTATCGATCAAACGATTACCTCGAAGCAGTCGGCCTACGCGCGCTTTAGCCGGAAAAATATCACGTCGAACTTTGCGAACGCGTTTTTGCCGAACGACGTCGACTCAACTCACAATCGCAGCTTCCTGCTCTCACACACCTATACGATTACTCCGAAGTTGCTGAACGAGTTTCGTTATGGCTTCACGAACGTTACAACGGGCGTCAATTTTCCAATTCAGGGATCGGACGCGTTGAGTCAGCTCGATCTGACGGGAGTGAATATTAGCCAGCACCCGACGACGCACGCATTTCCCACGTTCAACTTCAGCGCCGGTACCGGGCTGACCGCGATCGGGAGGGATAAGGCCGGTATCACACAATCGAAGACGACACAGTTCAGCGATAACGTGACCTACACCCTCGGTAAACATACCCTGAAGGGCGGAATCGATATCCGCAGAGTGCGGTACTTCGATCTGGAGAGCTTTGCTCCGACCTTCGCCTCGGACGATTTTGGCAGTTTCATCTTTCAGCCAACCTTTACCGGCAATGCCTTTGGTGATTTTCTGGAAGGTGCTCCAACCACGCTGAACTTCGCGGTATCCAGTCCGGACGTGGGTGGAACGGCAACACAATATAGCCTGTTCGCTCAGGACGAGTATCAGGTGAACAGCCGTCTGACACTGAGCTATGGCTTGCGCTGGCAGGTGCTTCCAGGCTTTCAGGAGGATGGCGGCAATCTGGCGAACTTCGATCAGAGGAACAATTCGATTGTGGTTCCGGATGCCCTGGCAGGATATCTGACCAGCCAGAACATTACTCCGTCGAACATTGCCTTCCAGCAGTCGTTCAATGCTTGCAATCTGAACAACAACTCTCTTCCGTGCACGAAGTATGTGACGGCGAGCCAGGATGGGTTGCCGCAGAGCCTCCGCAACACCTACAAAGGGAACTTTCAGCCGCGCGTGGCGGTGGCTTACCGGCCGTTCAACGATACGAAGACGGTTGTACGTGCGGGATTCGGCATCTACACGATGACGAACCTTGGTCCGCTGTCGTTCAACAACAGTGGTAACCCAACGTCGAGTCTACATACCTATTCGAACTCCAACACGGCAGGACCGAATACTCCGCAGATCAAGTTCCCCAACACAGCACCTGCCACAGTCGGTGCGCAGATTGGTGGCGGCAGTCTCGATCAGGGTGTAGACCCGAACTATCGCGATCCACAGTCGAACCAATGGAATGTGACGGTGGAGCGGGAGATCTCCAGCAACACGTCCATTCGTGCAAGCTATGTGGGAATGCATACTTACCGGTTGAGTATTACGGAAGATCTGAATCAGATTCCTGCGAGTACGACCGCCTTTACGACATCGGCTGCAATTCCGTGGGCCGATCCGCGGTCTCCTTATTCCAACTGGGCGCAGCTTTACAGCACGTTCAATGCTGGCGAGGCAAACTATCGTGCGTTCGAGTTGGAAGCAACGCATCGGATGCAGCATGGACTCTATTTCGATGCAAACTACACTTTCGCCAACAATCAGGCTGACAACCAGGGTGATGCACCGAGTTCGTTCGCAGGTGAAGTCAACTACGGTGGTCCGATCGCTAACCGCTTCAACATCAAACAAGACCTTGGCAACGTTGAAGGCACGCGTCGTCACCGTATGCTTCTGACAGGGGTGTATCAGCTTCCATTTGGCAGGGGTCGCAGTTTTATGGGCGGCGGGGGAGTGAAAGATGCATTTCTGGGCGGCTGGGATCTGACAACTGTGACGTTGCTTGAATCGGGGCCTTGGCTGACCCCGAGCATCAGCGCCGGCGGATGTCAGGTACAAGCAAACGCCGACGGTTCCTGTCCGGCAACTGCAACTGGCCAGCAGCAGACGAACGACCAGTCCAACACCAACGTGGCAAACCGCGGCGCAGTTTTGCGTCCTGATGCTGTATCGACCAACTTCTATGCGGGCCAGTCGAGGTCGCAGTTCTTCAATCTGGCAGCCTTCTCACCGACACCGGTTGGAGCCGGTCGCTTCGGCAATGCCGGAGTCGGCATCTTGCAAGGCCCCGGAACGGCGGCCGTCAGCCTCGGAGTTGCAAAGTCATTCCGCGTCACGGAGAAGGTGCATGCTCGTTTTGAATCTACCTTCACCAATGTGCTGAATCACATCAACTTCGCTCCGCCGGCCACAGTGGTGGACAGCCCCTCTACCTTCGGAGCATTGATCGGAGCTCAGACTGCAGAAAACGCAGGCAACCGCACGGGTCAGGCCGCTCTACGGTTGGACTTCTAGAGCGCCATTGGAGTCAAAACCAATGGTGTCGGGTTGGGCCGAAATCACGAGATTCGATTCCGGTCCAGCCTAGCTTCGCAAAAAAAACAATGACTTTTCGGATAATCCTGAGTCCAACGCGACCAATCCATGGGCAGGCCATCGGTTTTGCCCTCCGGGAAGGATTTATGACATCGTTATGCCTTTTTTATACGGCGGCTGTTTGAATGATAAGTCCGGGAACAAGAGTGATACGTGGGCCCCTGTGGCAGATAGAACGTGAAGGCAGGAAGAAGGAAATTTGATCATGTGGGATGCGGGATGCATTGTAGCGAGCGTCGGATTCTTTCTGATTGCCATTGCTTATACGACCGGCTGTGAGCGGCTAGGGACGAAGGAAGGCAAATGATGGAGACTCTTCTGCCGGGCCTCGTCACCGCTGCCCTTCTGGTTTATCTCGTTTACGCGCTTTTGCGCCCTGAAAAGTTCTAGCTAAGTAACTAAAGGACGCACTTCAATGACCGCCAACGGTTGGTTTCAAATCTGTTTCTTCTTCACGCTTATTCTAGTCTGCGCCAAGCCGCTGGGCCTCTATATGGCCCGCGTCTTCGAGCGTGAGCGCACCTTCGCCGATCGTATCTTTCGCCCCGTCGAACGGTTGATCTATCGCCTCACCGGTATCGATGAGACGCATGAGATGCGGTGGACTGAATATGCCGTCGTCATGCTGCTATTCAGCCTGGTGACGATGTTAGTAACCTACGCGATCGAGCGGCTGCAGCATCTGCTTCCTCTCAATCCGCAGCACTTGGCCGCAGTTGCGCCCGATCTTGCGCTAAATACCGCGGCATCGTTTACCACCAACACGAACTGGCAGTCCTACGTACCGGAGACGACGATGAGCTATCTGACGCAGATGCTCACGCTGGCCTACCATAACTTCTTCTCGGCGGCCGTCGGCATCGCGCTCGCCATCGCCTTCATTCGCGGCATCTCTCGCCGTGAGTCGAAGACGCTCGGCAACTTCTGGGTCGACACTACCCGCGCCTCGCTATGGGTGCTGCTCCCCACGTGCTTCATCTACGCTCTACTTCTCGTCTCCCAGGGAGTCATCCAAAACTTCCGTCCTTACGACAACGCCAAACTCGTCCAACCACAATCTGTAACCACCACAGGCATAGATGGCAAGACGAGCACTCAGACCGTCACGACCCAGAGCATCGCGCAGGGCCCGGTCGCCTCGCAGGAGGCCATCAAGATGCTCGGCACCAACGGCGGCGGCTTCTTCAACACCAACAGCGCGCAACCCTCGGCCGAATGACGCGCTCCCCCGCGCACGGCTGGGCCGTCTACGCCGCGATGGCCGCACTTTGCTTCGCCGGAGTCTTCACTGCCTACTGGGCCGAGTCGCAGCCCAACCCGCTCCTGCACTCGCAGGCCATGCACATCGATCAGCATGCATCGCCGCTGCAGTCCGGCGGCAACATGGAAGGCAAGGAGGTCCGCTTCGGTATCGCCAACTCCGCGCTCTTTGCCACGGTGACGACCGACGCAAGCTGCGGCGCGGTGAACAGCATGCACGACTCTTTCATGCCCCTCGGCGGCCTCGTCCCCATGGTCAACATCATGCTCGGCGAAGTCATCTTCGGAGGCGTCGGTGCCGGCATGTACGGCATGCTTGTCTTCGTCATCCTCGCAGTCTTCATCGCCGGCCTCATGGTCGGTCGCACCCCCGAGTATCTCGGCAAAAAGATCGAGTCCTACGACGTCAAGATGGCCATGCTCTACGTGCTCATCTTCCCGCTCTCCATCCTCGGTCTCACCGCGGTCTCGCTCATGACGCCGAACCTCGGACTCGCTGGCATCACCAATCCCGGCCCGCACGGCCTCTCACAGATTCTCTACGCCTACACCTCGGCCACCGGAAACAACGGGTCCGCCTTCGCCGGCATCAGCGCGAACACGCACTGGTACAACTTGTCACTTGCCACTGCGATGCTCGTTGGACGCTTCTTGATGATCATCCCGATGCTCGCTGTCGCCGGCAATCTCGCACGCAAGAAGCTCATCCCGCCGTCGCCCGGAACCTTTCCCGTGCACACGCCGCTGTTCACCGTACTGCTCGTTGGAGTCATTCTCATCGTCGGCGCGCTCACCTTCTTCCCCGCGCTTTCGCTCGGCCCAATTCTGGAGCACCTACTCCTGCACGCAGGCAAGACCTTCTAAGTAGAAAGAATCGGAACTTACTCATGTCCACGTCACGAAAACGCTCACTCTGGGATGCAAAGATCGTTCGCCGCGCCCTCATCGATGCGCTCGCCAAGCTCAATCCGCGCAAGATGATGAAGAACCCTGTCATGTTCGTCGTCGAGATTGGCAGCGTCATCACGACAATCTATCTCTTCCGCGATCTCTCCGCGCACAAGCATGCACTCGGCTTCGACCTGCAGATCACCCTGTGGCTGTGGTTCACAGTCTTGTTTGCGAACTTTGCTGAGGCGATGGCGGAGGGCCGCGGTAAGGCCCAGGCGGATGCGCTGCGGCGCGCCAAGTCCGAGACCACCGCTGTTCGCTACCGTGCTGACGGGCGGACCGAGGAGGTCCCAAGCTCGCAGCTTCGGTCCGGTGACCTGGTACTTGTGATAGCAGGCAGCCTGATCCCAGGCGACGGCGAAGTTGTCGAAGGCGTAGCCTCTGTCGATGAGTCCGCCATTACGGGCGAGTCAGCGCCGGTCATCCGCGAGGCTGGCGGCGATCGCTCCGCCGTCACTGGCGGCACGCGCGTGCTGTCGGACCAGATCAAGGTCAAGATCACATCGAACCCCGGCGAGACCTTCCTCGATCGCATGATCGCGCTGGTCGAAGGGGCCGAGCGCCAAAAGACGCCAAACGAAATCGCGCTCAATATCCTGCTGGCCGGGCTCACGATCATCTTCCTTCTTGCGGTCGTGACGCTGGAGCCCATCGCAATCTACTCGACGGCGCCGCAGACGGTCTTCGTGCTGATCTCGCTCCTGGTCTGCCTGATTCCGACGACCATCGGTGGGCTGCTCTCGGCAATCGGCATCGCCGGTATGGACCGTCTCGTTCAGCACAATGTCCTGGCGATGTCGGGACGCGCAGTCGAAGCTGCGGGCGATGTCAACACGCTGTTGCTCGATAAGACCGGCACCATCACGCTGGGCAACCGGCAGGCGTCGGAGTTCATCCCCGCGCCGGGCGTCAGCAAGGACCAACTTGCCGATGCCGCGCAGCTCTCGTCTCTGCCCGATGAGACGCCCGAAGGCCGCAGCATCGTCGTGCTCGCCAAGGAGATGTATGGTCTTCGAGGTCGCGAACTCGCCGAGTTGCAAGCCGAGTTCGTCCCCTTTAGCGCGGTCACACGGATGTCGGGGGTGAACTTGGATGCTCGTATTATCCGCAAGGGCTCGACCGACGCCATCGCCGCGTTTCTCAAGGAGAATGGCGGTAGTCTTCCACATGAGGTCCGCGCCGCAGTCGAGACAGTGGCGCGCAGCGGAGGCACACCCCTAGTGGTCGCCGAGAATCGTCAGGCGCTCGGCGTCATTCACCTCAAGGATATTGTCAAAGGCGGCATGAAGGAGCGGTTTGCCCAGCTCCGCGCCATGGGCATCAAGACCATCATGATCACCGGCGACAACCCGCTCACCGCCGCCGCTATCGCGCGCGAGGCCGGTGTCGACGACTTCCTCGCCGAAGCGAAACCAAAAGACAAGATGGACCTCATCAAGCGCGAGCAGTCCGAAGGTAAGCTCGTCGCCATGACCGGCGACGGCACCAACGACGCGCCCGCTCTGGCGCAGGCCGACGTGGGGGTCGCCATGAACACCGGTACCCAGGCGGCCAAAGAGGCAGGTAACATGGTCGACCTCGATTCGAATCCAACCAAGCTCATCGAGATCGTCGAGATCGGCAAGCAACTCCTGATGACCCGCGGCGCGCTCACCACCTTCTCAATCGCCAACGACGTGGCCAAGTATTTCGCTATCATCCCAGCCATGTTCGCTGCGACCTTTCCTGTGCTTGCCGCGCTGAACATCATGCACCTGAAGACGCCGCAGTCGGCCATCCTCTCAGCTGTCATCTTCAATGCCCTGATCATCGTCGGGCTCATCCCGCTGGCGCTGCGGGGCGTTGGCTACAAGGCCATGTCGGCCGAGGCGCTGTTGCGTCGCAACCTCATCCTCTACGGTGTCGGCGGCCTTGTCGCGCCGTTCCTCGGCATCAAGCTCATCGACATCATCATCACTGCCATGCATCTGGCCTAAAGGATCGTTCCATGCGCCGCAACCTCATCACCGCCATCCTCTACACGCTCGTCACTACTGTTATCTTTGGTCTCGCGTACCCATTCGTCGTCACCGGTGTCGCTCAGGTGTTCTTCAAGGACAAAGCGAACGGCCAGCTCCTACGGCAGAACGGCCAACTCATCGGCTCGCGCATCATCGGCCAGCCTTTCACCGCAGCGGGCTACTTCCACTCGCGTCCCTCCGCGGCAGGCAATGGTTACGATGCCGCCAACTCCTCAGGCTCCAACTACGCTCCCACAAACAAAAAGCTGATTGACCGCGTGGCTGGCGACGTCACCGCCCTGCAACTCGACCACCCCAACATCGACGTTCCAATCGACCTCGTTACCACCTCAGGCTCAGGGCTCGATCCCGACATTACCCCCGCCGCCGCAGAGTTCCAGGTCACGCGCATCGCCCGCGAGCGCCGGCTCAGTGAAGATGCCGTCCGAAGACTCGTTGCGCAACACACCCAGGGCCGTCAGCTCGGCTTTCTCGGTGAGCCCCGCGTCAACGTCTTGGAACTCAACCTCGACCTCGACCAGACCGCACCACTCCCTGCCGGAAAATAACTTCTGAAACGCGACGCATAAATCAAAGTTCGAAGAAGCTGAGTATGGACAAGATGTCTAGGAACCTGAGCCATAAGTCTTTATTGGCGCAATTTCCGCCAATCACCGGCGAAGTTCACGTGGTTCCATATTCCGCCAGGACGTCCAACCGAACGTCAGCATCAGCGGTAATCGCAGGTCGATCAACTACGAAGCTCAAAATATCTCGGCAGCAGAAAGATCCAAATACTGTCTCTACGGATCGAAGAAGAAACAGGTGCAGGTCAGTAAAGAGACTGGAGGGCCTGCAGTCAAGCAGCTAACCCTCTTTGAACAGCTGGTCGATCGTAGTTAGGCTCTTCCGCACAATTATGGATTCTTTATGGATTCGTGACGAACTCTTTATCGTGCCCCGGCTAGTTTGAATAGTGGTTTGGTTCGCGTGCTCAAGGCGCGCGGAGGCCGCCAGGATGGAGCAGTAAAGTGGAAAAAACGACGAAATCCAGTAACATACTTTGTCTGATGGGGTTGACCCTTGGAGTGGGGCTGACTTTCAGCGCAGGAGATTTGCGGGCGCAGACCCAGACACCCAATCTGCAAACAGCAGTGGAGGGGACGCAGACACCTCAAGACCAGAAGATCCAGCAGCTGCAGGACAAGCTGGAGGAGATCCAGAAGGAACTGATTGAGTTGAAGAAGGCCAACTCAGCCCAGCCGGGGACCCACTACATCACGACGGCAAAGGCCTCTGCTCCGCCATCCGCACTTACCGAGGATGAGCCGGAGATAACCGACCCTTCCAATCCAAAGTCCGTGCCATTCGCCTTCGCCGACTTCACCTGGCTCAATGGCAACGCCCGCACCAAAGATACTCCGTACGCGACCAGATTCTTTACGCCGGAGATCCGTTCCGACGTCAACTACACTTACGACTTCCGTCATCCACAGGACGACACCATCAGCGGTTCGAGCGAGATCTTCCGCTCGAATGAAGTACAGGTAACCCAGTTGGGTGTCGGCGGCGACTTCCACTACGACAACGTACGCGCGCGTTTGATGACGCAGTTCGGCCTCTACTCCGAGACCACGCCGCGCAACGATGCAAGCCCCGCACGCGGACAGTGGAATCTTGCCGACGCCTACCGCTATGTCTCGGAGGCCTACGGCGGCTATCACTTTGATATCCAGCATGGCGTCAACGTCGACGCCGGCATCTTCATGTCCTACGTTGGCCTGTTCTCCTACTACCAGTTCGATAACTGGGCGTATCAGCCGTCGTATGTATCGTCCAACACGCCCTGGTTCTTCAACGGCGTGCGCGTGCAGTGGTTTCCAACGGCGAAGCTCAAGATCGAGCCGTGGTTCATCAACGGCTGGCAGTCCTACGGCCGGTTCAATAATCGGCCTGGTCTCGGCGGACAGATTCTTTACCGGCCCAACGGCAGGTGGTCGATTCTCGGCAACCAGTATGGCTACGGCGAGGACGCTCTTGGCGTGCCCAGCCGCACCCGCTACCACACCGACGACAGCGTTGAGTACAAGTACTACCAGAGCACGAAGTCATTTATCAGCATGGCGGCCGCCACGCTCACTGGAGACATGGGTTGCGAGAGTGGCGGCGGTGTAAGCTGCTTCGGCAACGGCAAGAACGGCCCCAAGCAGAGCTTCCTCGGCTTCATGGCGTACAACCGTCTGTGGTTCGATCGCGATCGTTACGCCGTGACCATTGGTGGCGGACGCATCAACAACCCCGGCCGATACCTCGTGCTGTTGCCGCCCATCAATGGAGCGACGGCAGCCTCCGGAACACCCTACTTCACCGAGAATCCAAGAGACCCGTATAAGGCATGGGACGTTTCGGTTACGGGAGATTACATGCCGAGCCAGTACTTCACCTACCGCCTGGAGTACAACCATCGTGCGGCGAACGTTCCATACTTCAGCGGCCCCGGCGGCGTCACTCCCCCAGGAGGAAACACCGGAACTCCAGGCTCTCTTGTCCCCGGCTGGAGCCCGGATCTTCGCAACAGCGAGAACCGGATAACCGGCGCCCTGCTTGTGAAGTTCTAATCGCTAACGCTGGCGGCGGGGGACACCGCCGCCAGCGAATTTGCATAGTGCGATCTCCTTAGCCCTCAGTGCCGAGTAGTCTGGCTTATTGAGGACCGGTGCTTTCAACTGTTGCGAAATCGCCAACTCGCTCACTAACTGACCAAGGAGGAGTTTTCTCTGAGGAAGCTTCGTTCCTAGCTAATATCTCGGGTACACGTTCGGGTACAGACACCAGTTTGGTCGAATTACGCTTATCCGCGCTAAATTACGCTGACACAAGGATTTAGAACGTCGCTTAGTTACGCTCAATTTCCCTTATTTATCATAGATTTACGGTGTTCTCGGGAAACTAAAAATCCGTCGAAGGGAACTTCATGGGGGTTCAACTCCCCCTCCCCGCACCATAATTTGTTCCCCGTAAATACTTTACTTACAGAGGGTTACGGCGATGATGAGATCATTGCGACCTTAGCACTGATGAGCTGGTGGGCTCTTTTCGGTACAAATACAGTACAGTGCGCATCTTATTTATTTTGAATACCTTGCGGAGATTCGCACCAATACGCAGTACAATGTGCTATACCTCGCTAACCTTAAATATCCTCGATTACGGAATGCGCAGCGGATAAACGGTCCGTCCTAAGCGGCATAGAAATCGTGGTCATTACGTCGTCGCATTCGGATTTGCGGCGCTCTTGAGATTAGGCTCTTTGGCTGGATGAGCGCTTTTGGCCTGTTGGCGACAGTGGAGAAGCCACTGAACACTGTCAATCAGACAAATGTTTGATCAGATCTCCGATGCACCTTCTGTGCTCATCTAGGGAATCGGAAACGGGGGAGAAAAGACGATTCTTTGCGCGCGCAACAAGGGCTATGAAACGGGGGTCTCTGTACAGTGACTCTAAGTCCTCGTCGCGTTCGATGGTACCCTCCTCCGCCCGCATCAGAACGGCTTCTATGTCTTCGGTCAGGCCTGGAGCCTTCCTGGTGTCGAACCGGTGCAGTTCCTCCCGCACCGGATCGCGGACAAGAATTGCCTCCGTACTATGCCTCTGTGGCGATGCTAAGTTTATGATTATAAATACTTAATCTATAGTCAACGAGGAAGACTTGAGAGACACAGCGCGCTCAAGCCTATCTGACGCTGGCGCAAGGAGAGGCACAGAGCCCAGCAAATCGCGAAGAATGCGATCACGATGACGCGAAAACGCAGTGAACACGGACAGCAGGGGAAAGAAGAAAGAGTCGCAGAGCCTTGTTGACCCGTAACCCATTTGTTTGTGGATACTGCGGGGCGGAACCTGAATTCGCGACCTTCGGATTATGAGAAGCATCAAAGCTTCACAATTGCGCTTGTGTGGAGAAGCATCTCAACGCCACGCGTGGACCGGGGTTCCAGTCAAAATCGCCACAATTTGTTTTTATTGACAATGATGTTGTATTGCCAGTAGAAATACCTACCGTACAGCGGTGCCCGGATTTTACGTTTTGACTGGTAACAATTTTTCAGTTGATGAATCGGGTAGAGGCTATGTCCTCTGCGGGCTTGAACAGTTCATTTGGTGAACTAGTATTTCACGGATATATTTCGAAGACGATTAACAATCGTACATTTCAAGTCACATTTCCATTGAAATGTATACGTATTCAGCAACCATGTTTTGAACTACTTTTGGTCCAACACTACCGTGACATGCAGTAGGCAAATATGTGAACGAGGAGTTGCGAACATGAAATCTCTTTTGAGGCTAGTCGCAGTTGTAACCACACTCAGTTGCTTCGTTCTTCAGGGTAGAGCCCAAACATCGAGTGGCACTATCAGCGGCCACGTCATTGACCAAAGCGGAGGGGTCGTGGCCAACGCGGAGGTGAGGCTGGTTAACGAACAGACTGCTGTCCAAGTGACGACACAAGTGCTTCCTAACGGAGACTTTGTCTTCGCGGACGTACAACCTGGAACGTTCAGCGTGAGCATCCATGAGCCCGGCTATAAAGAACTGCGAAAGGTTAATCTGCAGCTGAGTGCTTCGCAGAGCCTTTCTGCCTGAACCCTCGTTTTGCAGATTGGAGAGGTTTCCCAATCCGTCACCGTCTCGGCGGACATCACGCCAATCCAGATCAGTAGCTCTGAGCGTTCCGATGTGCTGGATGACCATCAGATGGCGAATCTTTTGGCGGTTGGGCGCGATGCGATGGCCCTCGTACGCGTGATGCCGGGCGTAGTGGGCGGCGAGGGTGGCTCAAGCCTGGGGACTTCCGGAACGCCAATAATCAACGGCGTGAACAATGAATACAACAACGCCACGATCGATGGTGTTACCGGAAATACGCGGGGTCTTTCGACACTGGATACACCTCTCAACCTTGACGCCATTAAGGAAGTGAGCGTCATGGCCGCGAATTATCAGGCGGAATACGGGAAGACTGCTGGCTCAAATATCAACGTCGTCACGAAGAGCGGCACGCAACAGTTTCACGGCTCGGCCTACTACTATGTCCGCAATGAGGCGTTTAACGCCAACTCCTATTTCAACAAATTCAATGGCCAAGCCCGACCTCGTTACCGGTACAACACGGTAGGTGGCACCATTGGTGGCCCCATATACTGGCCACGCCATTTCAACACTGCTAAGAACAAGTTGTTCTTCTTTGTCTCTATCGAAGACTCTCCTATCAAGTCGCCGGACGGTCTCAAGATGTACACCGTGCCAACGGCGCTGGAGGTAGCGGGCAACTTTACGCAAACCTATGTGCAAGGAAGCGTTAATCAGGTCCTGAAGAACATCAAAAGGCCTGGACAGCCGATTAGTGGTTGTCCTGTGACTGGAACCCCCGGGGCGGGCTGCTTCCCAGGCAACATAATTCCACCGGGTCAAATCAACCCACAAGCACAAGCGCTGTTGAAGGTCCTTTATGACAACACCCTCGGATTGAATCCCAGTTACGCTTTTACTAACCGTGCCGTAAGCGTCGGCAATTACAACTACATTACGAACTACACGGCCGACAAGCCGGTAAATCAAGAGATCTTCCGCATCGATTATTTCCCCACGGAGAAGCTGCACATGTTTGGGCGCGGGGATCTGGAGACAGTCAACAATAACAGCTACAGTTCCCCCGCCAACAGTCTCCCTTGGCTGATGAGGGTCAACTACAAAACCACCAATCCCAATTTTGTCTTCAATGTGACCTATACTTTCAGTCCAACGGTAGTCAATGAACTCAATTTCGGAACTGCGGGATGGAGTGAGACGCAGCTCTATAGTTCGTCCGACCTGGCCAAGGCCCGGTTAAGTCCCAACGGCTACAATATTCAGGCATTGTACCCAGGCGTCAATCCTCTCAACCTGCTTCCAGCTGTGACTTTTGGTAGCCCCAGCACCATCACAAACGCTGCGACCTTCGGTTGGGACAGTCGCTTCCCCATGGCAGATCAAGTCAGATCGTATAGCGTCACAGACAATGTGACAAAAATCCTGGGTGCTCATACGTTGAAGTTTGGTATCGATGGACAGACAGACTCCTATTCGCAGCCAAGCCACAACAGGGTTAGCAACTTCTCCTATGCTACCGACACAAAAAACATCAGTGACAGCGCTTACGGCTATTCCAATCTCCTGCTCGGGAACTTCGATACGGTGAACGGAGTAACAACCTTGACCACTTACAAGCCACGCACGAATGCGCTTGAGTGGTATGCACAGGATCAATGGAAAACGACCAGTAAGCTAACCCTCGACTATGGTGTTCGTTTCTCGTGGGCTATTGCGCAGCGGTTGTCGAGCGGCAATAACTTTGTTCCAAGTCTGTATAGCCCCGCAAATGCGCCGGTCCTTTATGTGCAGTCGAGTAAGACAACAGGACCACCAAATAACCTGCCACAAAGCTCAGGACCCGACAACAGGAGCCTTAGTGTCCGGGGCCTGGGCGGGCCTGTTTGTGCCGAATACGGGAAACCTGCAAAACGGTATCTTGGATGTCAACTCCAAGGGTTTTCCGCAAGGAACGGTCTATGGTAACGGGGTAATTTTTGCTCCAGGCGTCGGCTTTGCCTACGATCCATTTGGCCAAGGGAAGACTGTCATTCGTGGTGGCTACGGTATCTTTTACAACGTTCGTGCACGCTCGGGGCAGGAGGGCGACCTGACGAACAATGCTCCGACAACGAATTCTCCACAGCAGTTCTATGGCAATCTCAACACCTTCCAGAGCGCGA
>WNFD01003198.1_pt1 | contig 20312 bp, 23 predicted proteins | sample 5400491 | NCBI WGS metagenome assembly WNFD01 (sample SAMN13153343, study PRJNA577476) | soil metagenome | isolation source: 120 cm saprolite under Douglas fir tree site 2 hole 2 replicate 2 | place: USA:California | collected 2015-04-18
ACGTCGATCGACGCGGTGCGCGGCGCGATGAAGCTGGCGCGGACCGAGAAGCGTGCGCTGTGCATCGCCGGCGGCCGCCACGCCATGGGCACGCAGCAGTTCGCCGCCGACGGCGTGCTGCTCGATATCCGCAAGATGAACAAGGTGCTGGCGTTCGACACCGAGCGCGGGCTGATCGAGATGGAATCCGGCATGCAGTGGCCGCAGCTGCTCGAGCACCTGGCGGCGGCGCGCTTCTCCGGCGAGAAGCAATGGGCGTTCAACCAGAAGCAGACCGGCGCCGACCGGCTGACGATGGGCGGCTGCCTGTCGGCGAACATCCATGGCCGCGGCCTGGCGCTGCCGCCGTTCATCTCGGACGTCGAGGAGTTCAAGCTGATCGACGCGCGCGGCGACCTGCAGACCTGCAGCCGCACCCAGAACGCCGAGCTGTTCCGGCTGGCGATCGGCGGCTACGGGCTGTTCGGCTTCGTCTACTCTGTCACGCTGCGCCTGGTCCCGCGCCGCAAGCTCGAGCGGGTGGTCGAGCTGCGCACGGTCGACGAGATTCCCGGCGCCTTTGCCGAGCGCATCCGCGATGGCTTCCTGCACGGCGACTTCCAGTACGCGATCGACGATCTTTCGCCAGACGATTACCTGCGCCGCGGCGTGTTCTCGTGCTACCGGCCGGTTCCCGACGAGGCGCCGATGCCGCCGGCGCGCAAGGAGCTGAGCGAGCGCGACTGGGTCGAGCTGCTGTACCTGGCGCACGCCGACAAGCCGGCGGCCTTCCAGCGCTACGCCGGCCACTACCTCTCCACGAACGGGCAGCTCTACTGGTCCGACGAGCACCAGATGAGCGTCTACCCCGAGAACTATCACCGCGCGCTCGACAAGCGGCTGCAAGCGGAGTTCCGCGGCACCGAGGGCATCACCGAGGTCTGCTGCGAGCGCGGCGCGCTGCCGCGGTTCATGGCAGAGGTGGCGCAGCACGCGCGCCGCGAGAAGATGGAGATCATCTACGGCACGGTGCGGCTCATCGAGCAGGACAAGGAGAGCTTCCTCGCCTGGGCGCGGAAGCCCTACGCCTGCGTCATCTTCAACCTGCACATCGAGCACACCTCGCGCGGCCTGATCCGCGCCGGCGACCAGTTCCGCCGCCTGATCGACCTGGGCATCAAGTACGGCGGCAGCTGGTACCCGACGTATCACCGGCACGCCCTGCGTCGCCAGGTCGACGCGTGCTACCCGCAGTTCGCCGACTTCCTCAAGCTCAAGCGCAAGTACGACCCCGAAGAGCTGTTCCAGAGCGACTGGTACCGGCACTACAAGAACATGTTCAATTACAGCTGAGCCGCGGTGCGCGGCGACCCCTATCGCGGCGTCACGAAGAGAGCGACGATCTCGAGCAGCCGGTCGGCGAGCACGGGCTTGTGGAGGTAGGCGACGGCCCCGAGCTGCTTGGCGTAGTCGGCCACGTCCTCCCTGGAAGTCAGAAACACGACCGGAATATCGCGCGTGGCGCTGTCGGCCTTGAGCGCGGCCACCAGCTGGTAACCGTCCATGTACGGCATGCTGACGTCGGCGATGATCAGGTCGGGCGGCGTCTTGAGCACATGACGCCCGGCGACGACAGCGTCTTCCGCGGTCAGCACTTTGTAGCCCGCGTTCGACAGGTGCATCTTCAGGAGCTGGAGCATGCTCTTGTCATCGTCGACAATGAGGATCGTGGCCTTGGTCTTGGTTTGAAGGCGCGCCATGTCCGTAGAAGACCACGGACGGCGCAAGGGTGCAAGGCATGACATGAAGCGGATCTTTTACGGCTGGTACATGGTCGCCGCCGGCTGCGGCCTGCAGTTCCTGCAGTCGTCGCTGCTGATGCAGTCCTTCGGCGCGTACGTCGCGGTGCTGCGCGACGATCGCGGCTGGAGCAAGACCGCGCTCTCGGGCGCGGCCGCCCTGCATCAGATGGAAGCCGCGATCCTCGGCCCGGTGCTCGGCTGGATCATCGACCGCTTCGGCCCGCAAGGCCTGATCCGCATCGGCGTGGTGGTGTTCGGCATCGGCTTCATGCTGTTCAGCCAGGTCGAGACCCTGCTCGAGTTCTACGGCGCCTTCATCGTGATGGCGATCGGCTCGAGCTTCTGCGGCTTCTTCCCCGTCAACGTCGCGCTGATTCACTGGTTCGAGCGCTGGCGCGCCCGCGCGTTGTCCAGCCTTTCGCTCGGCCTCGCGCTCGGCGGCATTTTCGTCCCGGTGATCGCCTGGTCGCTCGCCACCTACGGCTGGCGCGCGACCGCCTTCGGGTCTGGCGTCGCCTACATCGTCATCGGCCTGCCGCTCGCCTGGATCATCCGCCGCCGGCCCGAAGACCACGGCGAGACCATCGATGGGTTGCCTTCAAAAATCGAAGCTGCAACCGTTTCCGAGGAGAAAAGCGAGCAGACCCGTGATTTCACTGCTCGCGAGGCGGTGCGCACGCCGGCGTTCTGGCTGATCTCGCTCGGCCACGGCTTCGCGCTGCTGGTGGTCCACGCGGTGAACGTGCACGCCATCACGCACATGAAAGAGGGCCTCGGCTACTCGGTCGCCCAGGCCGCGTTCGTGATCACGCTGATGACCCTCGGGCAGATGGGCGGCGTCGGCGTCGGCTGGCTGGTCGGCGACCGCTTCGAGAAGCGCCTGGTCGCCGCCACCTGCATGCTGATGCACATGGCGGGCCTGCTGCTCCTCACCTACGCGGTCGCCCTGCCGATGCTGATCGGCTTCGCCGCGCTGCACGGCGTCGCCTGGGGCCTGCGCGGCCCGTTCATGCAGGCGATCCGCGCCGACTATTTCGGCCGCGCCGCGATCGGCATGATCCTCGGGCTGTCCTACCTGATCATCGTCGTCGGCCAGGTCGGCGGCCCGATGATCGCCGGCATCATGGCCGACGCGACGGGCGACTATCGCGCGGGCTTCACGATCCTCGCGCTGCTCGCGGGCATCGGTTCCTTTTTCTTCCTTCTCGCGAGGCGTCCGTCACGGCCGCTGCGGGCTCCAGCCGGGTAATATTGGCCTACCTCATCCCAAGGAGCAGGCCATGAGCGCTCCAGCCAAAGAAGCAGCAGCAGTAGTAGCGGCTTCCGCCGAGTCCCATAGAGAGCTGGCCCTGCGCATCTACGTCCAGCTGTCCGCCAACATCTACTCCACCGGCACCCAGAACAAGCCCGATCCCAAGGCGCTCGCCGCGTTCAGCTTCAAGCTCGCCGAGGCCTTCGAGGCGGCCGAGAAGGAGACCGACCGCGGCAGGGCGGCCGCCGCGAAGGAGGCGAAGGAGAAGGTCGACCTGAGCAAGATCGACATGTCCGGCATGTTTGCGAACCTGACGAAGAAATGATGACGGCTGTATCGATCACCTGCGGTGAGCTAGGACTCCGCCCCTCACCTTAAGTCACCGATTCGGGGCTCTTTACCAGCTGCGCCGACGGCGCGGCGATACGCTCCCCGTACCCCTCGCCCCACACGCAGAGCGACTCCATCACCGGTTCGAGGCTGCGGCCGACTTCGGTAAGCGCGTACTCGACGCGCAGCGGCAGGCTGTCATAGACCTTGCGCGTGACGATGCCGTCGCGCTCGAGCTGGCGCAGCTGCGCCGTGAGCACGCGCTTGCTGATGCCTGCGGTGGCGCGCTGCAGCTCGTTGAAGCGCGCGATGCCCTCGAACAGGTTGTAGATGATGAGAATTTTCCAACGGCCGCCGATGACGCCCAACGCGGCGTTCACCGGGCACTCGAATGGTTGCGTGCGCTTCATGGTGATCTGAAAGTAACCTGGTGACGTTCCGGTCCCTACTATACAACAGCGCGAGGGCGCCCTAGAGTGGCCTCACTCCAACGGGAGACCGAAATGATTGCATTGAACGTCAACGGCAGGCGCGTGGAAGTCGATGCCGAGGCCGACACGCCGCTGCTCTGGGTGCTGCGCGACTACCTCGACATGACCGGCACCAAGTTCGGCTGCGGCATGGCGCTGTGCGGCGCGTGCACGGTCCACATCGACGGCCAGCCGACGCGCAGCTGCGTGACGCCCGCCTGATCACGACGATCGAAGCGATCGGCGCAACGCAAGCCGGCAAGGCGGTGCAGGACGCCTGGGTTGCGGAGAACGTACCGCAGTGCGGCTACTGCCAGTCGGGCCAGGTGATGAGCGCCGCCGCGCTCCTCGCCTCGAAGCGCAACCCGAGCGACGCCGACATCGATCGCGCGATGTCCGGAAACATTTGCCGCTGCGCCACCTACCCGCGCATCCGCGCCGCCATCAAAAGGGCCGCAAGATCATGATTGAAAACGTCAGCCGCAGGGATTTTCTCAAGGCATCAGGTGCCCTGGTTCTCGCCGTTTCCTTTCCCGGAAAAGTCTTTTCTCAGACCCAGAATGCTTTCTCGCCCAATGCATTTGTCAGGATCGGCCCGGACAACACCGTCACCGTGATCGTGAAGCACCTCGAGATGGGGCAAGGCACCTACACCGGGCTGCCGACGCTCGTCGCCGAGGAGCTCGACGCCGACTGGTCGCAGATCCGCGTCGAGGGCGCGCCCGCCGACGCGAGCCGCTACAACAATCTCTTCTGGGGACCGGCGCAAGGCACCGGCGGCAGCACCGCGCTCGCCAATTCCTACGAGCAGCTGAGGAAGGCGGGCGCCACCGCGCGCGCCATGCTGGTTTCGGCCGCCGCCGCGAAGTGGAGCGTGCCCGCCTCGGAAATCATTGTTTCGAAAGGTGTGGTTCAACATCAGAGAGGCAAACTGACGTTCGGCGAGCTGGCGGCCGATGCGGCAAACCAGCCGGTGCCGGCCGAAGTTGCGCTCAAGGATCCGAAGGACTTCGTCTATATCGGCAAGCCCGCGGCGCGCACCGACGCGCGCGCCAAGTCGAACGGCAGCGCGATGTTCACGCAGGACGTGAAGCTGCCGGGCCTGCTCACCGCCGTGGTGCTGCATCCCGGGCGCTTCGGCGCCAAGCTCAAGAGCTTCGACGCCGCCAAGGCAAAAGCCGTCAAGGGCGTGGTCGATGTCGTCGCCTTCTCCACGCCGGCGACGAACGGCGTGGCAGTGCTCGCCAAGGACTACTGGAGCGCGAAGAAGGGCCGCGACGCGCTTACCGCGGAGTGGGACGAAACCGGCGCCTTTCGCCTGGGCTCGGCCCAGATCATGGCCGAGTACAAGAAGCTCGCCGTCACGCAGGGCACCGTGGCGCGCAAGGACGGCGACGTCGCGCGCGCGCTCAAGGATGCGCCGAAGACGCTCGAGGCCGCCTACGAGTTCCCATACCTCGCGCACGCCAGCATGGAGCCGATGAACTGCGTGGTGAAACTCGACACCAATAGTGAAAAAGCGGGCTGCGAGATCTGGAACGGCGAGCAGTTCCAGACCATCGACCAGGCGGTCGTCGCGAAGCTCGTCGAGCTCAAGCCCGAGCAGGTGAAGCTCAACATGCTCTACGCCGGCGGCAGCTTCGGCCGGCGCGCCAACCCGCAGTCCGACTTCGTGCTGGAAGCGGCGGCCATTGCAAAAGCGATCGGCGGGCGTGCGCCGGTGAAGCTCGTCTGGGGTCGCGAGGACGACATGCGCGCCGGCTACTACCGGCCGATGTACTACCACTCTCTCGAAGCGGGTCTCGACGCGCAGGGCAGGCCGCTCGCATGGCGGCACACCATCGTCGGCCAGTCGATCCTCGCCGGCACCGCGTTCGAATCGATGCTGGTGAAGGACGGCGTCGACGCCACCTCGGTGGAAGGCGCCGCCACCCTGCCCTACGCGATCCCGAACCTCGCCGTCGACCTGCACTCGCCGAAGATCGGCGTGCCGGTGCAGTGGTGGCGCTCGGTCGGCTCCACCCACACCGCCTTCGCCACCGAGTGCTTCCTCGACGAGATCGCGCGCGCCACGAAGAAGGACCCGCTCCAGCTGCGCCGCGCGCTCCTCGTCAAGCACCCGCGCCACAAGGCGGTGCTCGAGCTCGCCGCGCAGAAGGCGGGCTGGGGCAAGCCGCTAGCCGGAGGCAGAGATGCGGGCCGCTCGCGCGGCATCGCGGTGCACGAGTCGTTCAATACCTTCGTCGCCCAGGTGGCAGAGATTTCGAGGAAAAAAGACGGATCCCTCAAGCTCGAGCGCGTCGTTTGCGCGGTCGACTGCGGCGTCGCCGTCAACCCGAACATCATCGCCATGCAGATGGAGTCCGGCATCGGCTACGGCCTGTCGGCCGCGCTGACGGGCGCAATCACGCTGAAGGACGGCAGCGTCGAGCAGTCCAACTTCCACGACTACCCGGTGCTGCGCATCAACCAGATGCCGCGCGTTGAAGTCCACATCGTTTCTTCAAAGGAGAAACCGACCGGGGTCGGCGAGCCCGCCACGCCGGTGATCGCACCGGCGCTCGCGAACGCGATCCTCGCGCTCAACGGCAAGCCGGTACGAGCGCTGCCGCTATCGGCTCAGGGAATTACCTTTTCTTGAAGAAGTTCCGGCGCGGGGGCGCGGGCGGCGCCGGACGCTCGTCCTTGTGCCGGAAGCTGATGCGGCCGCGGGTCAGGTCGTACGGCGAGATCTCGAGCGAGACCTTGTCGCCGGCGAGGATGCGGATGCGGTGCTTGCGCACCTTGCCCGAGGCATAGGCGAGCACCTTCGCACCGTTCGCCATCTCGACGCGGAACTGGGTGTTGGGGAGCACTTCCTGCACTACGCCATCCATGGTGAGCATGTCTTCTTTGGCCATGCAGCCAGTATGAGGCCTGCGCCGGCCTGCGACCGGCGCGAAAGACCTTTATTCCCAAGGTCGAACGATTCGTTGGCTTCTGGGTCCAAATATGTGATACATCAATGAGTAAGCTACACGGAGCCCAGGCTCACCGGCAAATCCTTGCTGATCCCTCGCTTCGCTGTCCTTCAGAAGGGGATCGGTCATGCAGGCAGGCAAGGAAGCATTCAGGGCGCGACGCTCTGCGGCCTGGACCCGGGAGCGCGTCGACAACCTCAGCAAGCAGGAAATCCAGCAGCTGCGCACCAACGCCGGAAACCTGGGCGAGCAGGACGTCGTCACGCTGTGCGATGAAGCGCTGCTCGCCCTGCCCAAGGGCGGCGGCAAGCGCAATCTGGCACTAGCGAAGAATGGGAAAGCGCGCCGGCTGATCTCGCGCGGCAAGGCCTTCGAAGCGCGCGGCGTGCACCTGGATGACGCGCGCGGCAGCTGGGGCGGCGTGCGCAGCTCCGACGGCGTGGTGGTCATGAGCCTGTGGGCGGACGCGGTCAAGTCGCGCGACGGCGCGTGCAACTATCTGCTGTGGGCGCCGAACGTGGACGGCGCACGTCCCTGGTCGGACACGCCTTCGGGCCAGGAGCGGCTGAAGCACTGCCAGCTCGCCCTCGAGGGCGCCGGCGCCGAAGGGCTGCTCGTCTTCGGCGAACGGCTGGACGATCACCTGCCGGAAGAAAAGGCGCGCAGCGTGCACGGCGTCGACCCGGAGACGGTGCTGCGCTTCAAGGTCGAGAAGCAGGGCGACGAATACTGGGCGGTCTGGGGAAAGAAGATCTAGGGGAAACCGATGGCTCCGCCAATGCTCGAGAGAAAGCAATACAAGATCGGCAAGTACGACATCGTGGCGCAGCCGGCGAACGGCTCCATGCACATGCTTCGCTACACCGTGATGCTGGAGGGCAGACGGCTCGGCGCGCTGCTCAGCGTGCCGACCGAATCGGACTGCCGCTTCCTCGAAGCCCCGCCGGCGGTGCCGCCGCTGAAGATTTTTTCGGTGACCTACCGCCCGGGCCGGCCGAAGAAGGGCGTGCCGCGGCCGGGCGGCGCGGAACCCGAGCACGGCCCCACCATCCCCTGGTCGATCAAGGGGCAGCGCTACTAACCGCTCGGCGGCAGCAAAAAAGCGCGCGGCGTAAAACCGCGCGCTCGGCTCAGATCGTCTTGATGTTCGAGGCGGCCGGGCCCTTGGGCCCCTCGACCACGTCGAAGGACACCGCCTGGCTTTCTTTCAGCGATTTGTAGCCGGCCATCTGGATATTGCTGTGATGGGCGAACAGGTCCTTGCCGCCGTCGTCAGGCGTGATGAACCCGAAACCCTTGGAGTCGTTGAACCACTTCACTTTTCCTGTAGGCATGTCGCATTCCTTGACTTGAAGCTACGAGACAAATCCGAGCCCCGCTTCGGGCACGATGATCAAGGAACGGAGTTGACTTCGCTGCTTGAATATCCTGCGCGGCCAATGTAACACATCGCTGCGCTCAGTGCCGGTTTTCCCTGCGCCCGCCGTCGGAGGAATCGGGCGTCGAGGGTGGCGGCGGCTGCGTGGCGGAGGCCTCGAGAATCAGGCCGACCGCCTGCATGAACACCGCGCTCGGCACCTCCTCCTCGCCGGACAGCCAGCGCTCGAGCCTGTCCGCGGTCGCATTGAGCGCATCGCCGAGCGCGTCGATCCCGCCGCACCACTCCACCGCGCGGCGCAAGGTCATCATCGGCACGTCCGAGTTGCGCACCCAGCATCATGGCATGTTTGTTCTCTTAAGATGAGGCATGGCGGCCCCGCGCCAGGAGATTCGCTTCTGCACCAGCTCCGACGGCGCGCGCATCGCCTATGCCACCGCCGGCAAGGGCCCGCCGCTCGTCACAAATGGGCGACCTACCAAGCGCAACTACTCGCGGGCCACCGGTAAGCTTGACCAACTGCTCCTAAGGGCGTCGGCGATTCGCCGCGTGTCTGCAAGCTGGCTTTTCAGCGCATAGTCGAAGAGTGCAACGCCCTGCTCGAACACCGCGCTCATGTAGCTCGAGGCGTCGGCGGGCGGCAATTTCAGCCAGGCGTCGGCTTCGCTGGCCTCGGCGACGATTTCCATGCGGTGCTTTCGCGCAAGATGCATCATCGCGCCGTTTTCCGTCAGGCAATGCATGAACAAGGCGTGCACGCCCCAGTTGCGGGCATGCGTGTGCGCGCGCCCGAGGAGCGCACCGCCGATGCCGCGATTGCGATGCCCCTGCAGCACGGACACGCCGAGCTCGGCATGGCCGTTGCTCCGCGCGAGATGCGCTGCGCCGATGACGCGCAATTTGTCGTCCAGGACGCCGAACAGGGCGTCGCGCCGGAAATTGATGCCCTTTACGTAGGCGCGGACCGCAAAATCGTTGAGACCGACGCCGAAGCGAAGCCGCCGGTCTTCGCCCTCGAGCGCCAGGAAATGGTGCTCCAGCGCCGGCTGCTCAAAGCGTGAAAGTTCCTTGATGAGGATAGTCATGGGTCCCAGTATGCGGGCTGCGTGACCATCCGTATGTGCGAAAGCGCACGCCATTACCCAAGCGATCCGTCTCCGCCAAGCATTAGATTCCCTCATGCGTCAGATAAGAATAAATACATCGCTGCGAAGCAGCAGTGGTCCACGGACGTTGTCCAAGTCTGCATGAGGTACTCAAGAATTTTTCTCAAGCTTCGCGGATCGATCCTCGCCACAATGCGACGTGGTTTTCGCGCTATCAGGCGAAGCATTCCCGCGACCGAAGCCGCAACGTCTGCGCCGAGTCTCGCCGGCCGATTCGTGCTAGCGAGCTACACTAATTACTCCGGCACGCGCGCCTATAAGACTTACATTCCTGCACGCGACGAGGGGCAGCTGCGGCCGCTCGTAGTCATGCTCCATGGGTGCAAGCAGAATCCGGACGATTTCGCTGCCGGAACGCGCATGAACGAGCTCGCCGACGAGATTGGATTCATCGTCGCGTATCCCGCACAGACCTTCGCAGCCAACGTATCGAGGTGCTGGAACTGGTTCCAGGCGGCCAATCAGCAGCGCGACGGCGGCGAGCCATCACTCATTGCCGGAATCACCCGGGATGTCATCGCGCGCTATAACGTGAATCCCAGCCGCGTCTATGTTGCCGGACTTTCGGCCGGCGGCGCGATGGCGGCAATCATGGGTCACAATTATCCCGACCTGTATGCGGCAATCGGCATCCATTCCGGCCTCGCCCACGGGGCCGCGCGCGACATTCCATCCGCCCTTGCCGCCATGCGCGGCCGGAGATCCCCGTCAAACCCGAGGCGCAGCGAGTCGACGTTCCAGGCGGTTCCCACCATCGTGTTTCATGGTGATGTCGATACCACTGTTCATCCGAGAAACGGCGAGCAGGTGATCGCGCAAGCCACCCCGACGGGCGACGACCCTGTCACTCCGGCGTTTGCGCTCCAGAGCGTAGAGAGCGGCGAGGAGAGCGGGCGCAAATACACCCGAACCACTCAGGCAGACTCTTCCGGCAAGCCCGCCCTGGAGCATTGGCTCGTGCATGGTGCCGGCCACGCATGGTCGGGCGGAAGCGTGAACGGCTCCTATACCGACCCGCGAGGACCCGACGCCACTCGCGCGATGCTCAGATTCTTTCTTCCGTCCAGTCAGTACCGGCTGCTTCACTGCGCTTAAGCTCGAGTGCGCGCCGTAGGCGGGCTGGAAAAGATGGTCACTCGTCAATAAAAACATATTACGGCGATTTGCTTCGCAAATTACAATAGCTCATCGACCGGAGGCTCCATTGAGTCACGCCCAGATGCTGAAGACCAGGCGAAGAAGGCAAAAGGCTAAGAAGCAGCTTGCGGGTGTAGCCAAGCGAGCGAAGAAGCTGGGGAAGCAAAGCGCGAAGAGGGTCAGTGCGGACGCGCTGAAAAAATAGTAGCTCGCAGACCTGGCGTTTCGCGGTATCGCCCAGCACTCGCCCCCATTCGACAGCGCGCGAAATAGAATAAGCGCCGTGAGCCTTAAGATGGCTTCGAGCAGCGGCGAGCAGATCCCGGGCCAGGTCGTCCTCGTGCTGCAGGGCGGCGGCGCGCTCGGCGCCTACCAGGTCGGCGTCTACCAGGCGCTGCACGAGGCGGGCGTCGAGCCCGACTGGGTCATCGGCACCTCGATCGGCGCCGTCAACGGCGCGATCATCGCCGGCAACGCGCCCGAAGAGCGCCTGCCGCACCTGCTCGAGTTCTGGGACAAGGTGCGGCTCGGGGGATGGGTCGAGCCGATGGTCGGTCCCTGGGCGAACCACTGGTACGCCAACCTGTCGACGTACATCGGCGGCATTCCCGGCTTCTTCATGCCGCGCGCCATTCCCTGGGGCGGCATGTACGCGCCGCTCGGCGTGTATTCCTCGTCGTGGTACCGGACCGAGCCGCTGCACGCGACGCTTACGCCGCTCATCGACTTCGATTTGCTGAAGACGAAGCGCACGCGCCTTACCGTCGGCGCGGTCAACGTGAAGAGCGGCGAGCTGCGCTACTTCGACAACACGCGCGACGCGGAGCCGCTCGCCCTCGAGCACGTGATGGCCTCCGGCGCGCTGCCGCCCGCCTTCCCCGCGATCGCCGTCGACGACGAGCCTTACTGGGACGGCGGCATCTACTCGAACACACCGATCGAAGCGGTGCTCGACGACCACCCCCGTCGCGACTCCGTCATCTTCAGCGTCAACGTCTGGCAGCCGAAAGGCCCCGAGCCGCAGTCGATCTGGGACGTGCTGGGACGGCAGAAGAACATCCAGTACGCCAGCCGCGCCGACAGCCACATCGCGCGCCACAAGCAGATCCACCGCCTGCGCCACGTCATCCGCAAGCTCTCGCATCACCTGCCCGAGGAGAAGCGCGACCACCCCGATGTCCGGGGCCACGTCGGCCACGGCTGCGGCACCACCATGCACATCGTGCGCTTCCTAGCCCCCGAGCTCGAGGGCGACGACTACACCAAGGACATCGACTTCACGCCCACCGGCATCACCGCGCGCTGCGAGGCCGGCTACGCCGACACGCAGAAGATGCTCGCGCGCAAGCCCTGGGAGAAGCCGGTCGACCCGATGGAAGGCGTGATCATTCATCAGGACGCGCCGATGAGCGAACGACTCGCAAGGAGCTGAACTAGAATCCCGCTCATGAGCCGGCGCCGGTTCCTCCTGTCGCTCGCGCCCGCACTCGTCGCGCCGGCATGGGTGGCCCGCGCGTGGGCCACGACGATCCCGCGCGCGTCGGCGGTTCCGGGCGGCGTCGCGAGGGTCGGCCTCGGCGCCGCCGAGCAGCCGCCGCGAGTACGCCTCGGCAGCGATCGCGTGCTGGTGATGCGCGAAGGCGACGAGTGGGTCGCGTTCGTCGGCATCGCGCTGAGCGCGAAGCCGGGCTCGAAGCTGCGGGTGGAAGCGGAGCAGGCCGGCGGCGGGGTCGAGCGCTTCGAGATTGCCGTCGCGCCCAAGGCCTACGCCTCGCAGCATCTCAAGGTGCCGCCGGACCAGGTGGATCTTTCGACGGAGCATCTCACCCGGTACGAACGCGAGCGGGTGCATCTGAGCGAGGTGCTCAGGACGTTCACCGACTCCCCGCCGGCGACGCTCGCCATGCTTCAGCCCGCACCCGGAGAGCGCTCGAGCTCGTTCGGCTTGCGCCGCTACTTCAACGGCCGGGCGCGCAGCCCCCACAACGGAATGGACTTCGCAGCGCCCGCGGGGACGCCGGTCATCGCCGCGAATGCGGGACGCGTCATCGACACCGGCGATTACTTCTTCCCGGGCCGCACCGTCGTCCTCGACCACGGGCAGGGGTTGCTCACGCTCTACGCTCACCTGGAAGCCATCGACGCAGCCGTGGCGCAGGCCGTGTCCGCCGGCAGCGTCATCGGCAAGGTGGGCGCAACGGGCCGCATCACCGGACCGCATCTGCACTTCTCGGTCTATCTCAACGCGGTCGCCGTCGATCCGGCGCTCTTTCTGCAGGATTAGAGGGGAAGCAACGGGGAGGATCAACCATGTCGTTCCGCCAGATACAGCTAGCCGCACTGCTCGCCGCGCTTCTCACCACCGGCCCTGCGCTCGCGCAGGGCCGCTGGAGCCCGATGAAGCCGATTCCCCAGGGTGAAGAGGAAGTCGTCGGGGTGGCGGTCGACGGCAGGATGTACGTGATGAGCGGCCTCGGTGCCTTCCCCGGCTGGGAGCCCAAGCAGATTTTCTTCCGCTACGATCCGGCCGCGAACGACTGGAGCAGGCTGCCGTCGCTGCCCGAGGGCGTCCACCACCCGGGCGTCGCCGCCGTCGGCGACAAGATCTACATGATGGGCGGTTTCACCATCTCGCGCCCGGCGGGCGGCGGACTGCCCGCCTGGGTCCCCACGAGCTCGGTCTGGGTCTTCGACATCGCCGCGAACACCTGGTCGAAGGGCGTGCCGGTGCCGACCCCGCGCGGCGCGCTCACCGCGACCGCGGTCGGGGCGAAGATCTATGCCATCGGCGGCGCCAGGAATCCCAGCTATTCGACGCCCGAGCTGCGGCCGACGGTCCCGGTCGAGAACCTGGCGACCAATGAGATGTTCGACACCGCGACCGGCAGGTGGTCGCCGTTGCGGCCGATGCTCACCGCGCGCAATCACCACGGCGCCGCGCTGATCGACGGCAAGATCTACGTCGTCGGCGGGCGCGTCGGCTCGACCTTCATCATCGGGCTGTCCACCAACGTCAGCACCAACGAGGCTTACGACGTGGCGAAGGACACCTGGTCCTCGGTGCTCGGCGTGCCGACCGCGCGCAGCGGGGTCGGCGTCGCGGTGCTGGAGGGCCGCATGCACGTGCTCGGCGGCGAGGCGTACCTGAACGACCTGGTGGGGACCTTCCGCACGCATGAGGCCTACGACCCGAAGAGCAACAGCTGGCAGCGGCTGCCGCCGATGCCCACGCCGCGGCACGGGCTCGCGGTCGCCGAGATCGGCGGCAAGATCTACGCCGTCAGCGGCGCCAACGTCGCCGGCGGCGGCGGGCCGCACGAAGGCGTTCACGTGAACGAGGCCTACGACCCGAAGTAAACGCGAGACACGGGACTCAGGGAGAAGACAATGCAGATCAACCGTAGATCGTTCCTCAAGTCCGGCGCCGCTCTCGCCACGGGCGCGGTTACCGGTTGCGCAACGGCCGCGCACACCGACCCGGCCGTGCTGCGCGGCAACGCCGATGCGCTGCTGCGCAACGCCGTCGCCTCGGGCGATGTGGCGGGCGTGGTCGCCGCCGCCACCACGCGCGAGGACACGTTTTACGAAGCCGCCTTCGGCGAGCGGGTGCTCGGCCAGGGGCCGGCGATGAGCCTGGACACCGTGTGCTGGATCGCTTCGATGACCAAGCCGCTGGTCGGCGCGGGGGTGATGCAGCTCGTCGAGCAGGGCAGGCTCGACCTCGACGCGCCCGCCGGCAAAGTGATCCCCTACCTCGGCGAAGTGCAGGTGCTCGACCGCTGGGACGACAAGGGCGAGCCGCACCTGCGCTCGGCCAAGGCGCCGGTGACGCTCAGGAACCTGCTCACGCACACCTCGGGTTTCGTCTACGACATCTGGGACCCGGACATCGCGCGCTACACCAGGATGAAGAACCTGCCGCGCGCGGGCTCGGGGCGCAACATCGCGCTGCAGATTCCGCTGGCCTTCGATCCGGGCGCGCGCTGGGAATACGGCATCGGCATCGACTGGGCTGGGAAGATGCTCGAGGCGGTGAGCGGCATGCGCCTTGGAGCGTATCTGCGCCAGAACCTGTTCGCGCCGCTGGGCATGGACAGCACGGGCTTCAGGATCAGCCCCGAAATGCGGGCGCGCCTGGCCAAGGTTCACCAGCGCGGCGCCGACGGCAAGCTCACCGTCACCGGATTCGAAGTGCCGCAGGAACCCGAATTCGAGCCGGGCGGCGGCGGAATCTATTCCACCGCGGGCGATTACCTGCGCTTTGCGCGCATGATCCTCAACGGCGGCGCGGGCAACGGCAACCGCGTGCTGCGCGCCGAGACGGTTGCGCGAATGTCGAAGAACAACATCGGCAACCTGCGCGTGGGCATGCTGAAGACCCAGAACGCCGTGCTCTCGCGCGATGCGGAGTTCTTCATCGGCACGCCGAAGACCTGGGGCCTCACTTTCATGATCAACGAGGAGCAGGCCCCACCGGGCGCTCGGCGGGCAGCCTCGCGTGGGCGGGCCTCGCCAACACTTACATGTGGATCGACCCGCAGCGCGGCGTGGCCGGCGTGTACCTCACGCAGATCCTGCCTTTCGTGGACGAGAAGTCTTTCCCGCTCTACCTTGCCTTCGAGAAGGCGGTGTACCAGTCGCTCGGCTGAGGCCTACTCCGCCTTGATTCCGGCGGCGCGAATCACCTCCGCCCATCGCCTGGCATCATCGAGCAGCACCCGGGCGAACTCCTCGGGGCTGATTCCCGCAGGCTCGGCGCCCAGTGCGTCGAACCGTTCCTTCACGTCCGCGGCCGACAGGGCCCGAACGACCTCGCTGTGCAACCAGTCGATCACATTGCGCGGAGTTCCCTTGGGCGCGGTGAGGCCTACCCAGTTCGAGGCGACGAAGCCGGGCACACCCGCCTCGTCCGCCGTGGGCACGCCGGGCAGGACTTTCGAGCGCTCGCGGGAAGTCACCGCCAGCGGAACAATTCTGCCGCCCTTCAGGTTGCTCATCGCCGTGGGGAGGGCGGTGATGAGAACGTCGACCGATCCGGTCATCAAGCCCGTCATCGCGTCGCCCATGCCCCGGAACGGAACGTGCGTAAGGTCGATCCCAGCCGACCGCTTGAACAGCTCGGTCACCACATGATTCGCGCCGCCGACGCCGGCCGAGCCGTAGTTGATCTTCGCCGGGCTCGCCTTCGCCTGCGCGAGAAGCTCGGCTAGCGCGCTGATCTTGGCGTTCGTGCTTACGACAACGACGAACGGCATCTGCGCGCTGATGGTGATCGGAACGAGGTCGCTGGCATAGTCCCACGGCAGGCTGGCGTACATGGCGGGCAACACCGGGTACGCCCCGTCAACCGCGACCAGCGTGTAGCCATCGCCCGCCGACTTGGCGCCGGCTTCGTAGGCGATGCGCCCGCCCGCGCCGGTCTTGTTTTCGACGATGAACACGCCGCCGGAGCCGGCGCCCATCCTCTGCGCTACCACCCGCGTGACGATGTCCGTGACGCCGCCGGCAGCGAAAGGAACGAGGATCTTGACCGGCTTGGCGGGATATTGCGCGGCGGCGGTCGTCGCGAGCACCGCGGGCAGCAAGAGCACGGCAACGCGCAGGCTTTTCATCTGCTACTTGAGGCTCGCGATCTTCTTCGCGACCTGTGCAAGGATCAGGCCGGTGACCGCCCCAGACGCATCAATGGCCACATCTTCCATCTCGTAAGGATGACCGTGGCCGAATATTTCGATGGCCTCGTGCAGGAAGGCGAATCCGATTACGCCCAGCGCGACCATCGAGACGGGCGCTCGCGGCAGTGCCCACCTCCATGCAAAGGCGAGAACCGCAAATGAAATCAAGTGCGCCCTTCGATGAAGGTCGCCCCCGAATGCTTGTCCCGCGGACGGCGTGACACTGGCCGCGAGCAGGGCGATCGTCAACGCGATTGCGCAGAAGAGGGAAACGCGACGCAGAAAATCCGTCATTCGCTGTGTCGCGCGTCGTGGCAGGTCGTTCAATCGCGCTGCGCGGCTTCCCAGTCCTTTGCGGCCTTCACCAGCGCTTCGAAGGCGCTGCCGCTCTCGAGCAGCGCGCGCTTGAGCGCCGGCTCGAGCGGCTGCTCTATGCCCGTTTCGTCGAGCGGCATCCTGTCCTCGCGCACCGCCTTCATCAGCCTGCCGATTTCACCCGAGGCGTGCGCCGGGGTATGCATGATCACCAGCCGGCGCATGGGCAGGGGGTTGTTGGGCATGTGGCAGTTTTCGCATTGCGCGTCGCGCATCCGCAGCGCCAGGGTCCGGTAGGCGAAGTCGAGCTTCGGCAAATAGGGGTTGTCCTGCCGGAACAGGCCGTCGAAGAGCGTGACGCGCGGCTGAATGCGGCCCTCCCTGTCCATCCACATCCAGCTGCCATCGAATTTTGGGCTCAAGGGTTGCGTGGCGACGACCGCGCTGCCCTCGCCGCGCTCGGTGAACTGCCCGATGACGACCTTGGCCGTCTTGGGATCGACCCACAGCAGAATGCAGTTCGTCGCCTGGTAGACGCCCCATTTCGCCTCGTCGTGCCAGAAGGGATAGGGGAACTGCCCCGGCGGCAGGCGGTTGCGGAATGCCGACTTCAGCCGGATCAGGTACAGCCGCTCGCGCTCCACGTATTCGACGCTGTGCTCGCCGCTGAACATGAAGAGCGAGACATACAGGCCGGCGAACACGTCGGGCGCGAACTGCGTGAGATTCGTGTCCTTGAGCGCCGCTCCTGCATCCTGATGCCGGCGGCCCCAAAGCAGCCGCGGCGCCAAGCTGCGCCGCAGCGCCGAATCGGCGAAGAGGCTGCGCCGGCATCGGTCGAAGGCTGCCTGGTCGGCGGGCGAGGCCGGCGGACAGACGCGCTGCAGCTCGAGCGCGACCTCGGCAGCCATGCTCTCGATGACCTCCGCTCCGAGATCGGGAGGGTCGTCCTCGGCGGCCCGGGCGCCGGCAGCGAACAACGCGGCCGCAAGCAGGAACGCGCCGCGAGACGCGAAGGGCCTTGCGATGGCGCCGGGCATCCGCCTAGCGCGCCGGCTTCAGATAATTCGCGACGAGGTGCTCGGCGAGCTTGCGCCCCATCGCCTCGCCCACGTTCACGGAATTCCTGAAATGGATGCCGCCCCAGATGCGCACCTCCTTGTGCTCTTCCGCCATCTGCGCGGGACTGTCGAAGCGGCGCTGCAGGCGCGCGTCGCCTGCGTCGGTTATGGTAAAGCTCTCGGGCCCGGTTCCGAAGACGGATTCGAGAACACCTCTCGCGGCACCGGCGTTGATCGCTGCCTGAGCCGGATATTCCGGATGCATCGGCGTGGCATTGAGCGGCAGCCAGCCCGCATCGCGCTCGGTGGCGTCGTTGCCGTCCTGGTCGCCGTTGCGGATCGCCGTAAGCGGCCGCCAGAACTGGTAATGGAACTTCGCGTCCCAATCGAGGATGTAGCAGTTGGCGATGCCCATGGAGAGCAGCGCGAACAGGCGCGCGTTCTCGGCCAGCCCGAGCCCCCTGCGGGCCGAAATCTGCGCGGCCGTCTGGTACCACGCGGCAAAAAGATTGCCTTGCGCCCAGAAGCGCACCGCATCGGACTGCGCGTCGGTGCGCTTCGCGCTCTTCAGCCCGCCGAATTCCTTGGTCTCGTTGTAGTCGCGCGCATAGAGGGCGCTCGAGAGCTTCGGCGGCGGAACGGGACGGAACTGGTTCGCCGCCTTCATTCCCCACGGCCTCGCCGTCGCGTATTGCGAGAAAAGCGGCGGCGTAGTCGGGACCCACACACCGGGCCGTGTCAAGGGGCGGTACGTGTCCGGCACATTAGTGTCGTCGTTCTGGCGATCGGTAAAGACGGCGGCCGCGACTTTCTCGCCGAGAGCAATGCCGGCCGCCCGCGCGGGGCTGCCCGGCACTCTCTCCAGCATCGCCGCAAATGCGGTATCGATGCGCGCTTTCTGGCCGGGATACTGCCGCATCAGGATCTCGCGCGCGGCCGCTGCCGCGGCGGCCTCTGCCGAGGCGTTCGGATCCGCCGCGATATCGGGCGTAAAGCGCGCATATCGGTCCTCGACGGCGTTGACCGAGTCGGACATCGACACATGCACCATCGCCAGGCTGCGAGTCCACGGGTTGCCGGCGACGTTTACAGCCCTCATCACGTCGATGGCGGTTTGAGTCCAGTCGGTAATGACGTCGGCGCGGACGAGCGTAGTGCCCGCGAGCAGCGTCAGACCGGCGATTGCAGTCCTAAGCGCATTCATGGTTGCCTCCCCTTACGTAACCGGAGCCGGTCACGTACGACCACTCTACTCTCCGCGCGTCAGTTTGCAATCCGGGCCTAGAATGCCGAACCCGCCATCCTGGCGGATCAAAAATGGGAGGAGATCATGAGAAAGCTCGTTACGGCATCACTCAGTGCGGCTGCGCTTGTGTTTTCGGGCTTGATGGCAGGCGCCGCGCTCTCGCAGGACAAGGTCAGCATCAAGGTGCTCTCGGAAAACGACAAGGTGAGGGTCTTCGAGGCCACGTACGCTCCCGGCGCGGAAAACCCGAGCCCGCCGTCCTCCACGACGCGCGTCGTGCGCGCGCTCACCGCCGGCACGCTCGAGCGCCGCTATGCAGACGGCAAGAAAGAGACCGTGAATTGGAAGCCGGGCATGGTGCAGGTGCTGCCGCCCAGCGGCGCGTACACGACCAAGAACGTGGGCAAGACCAAGCTCCAGCTCTACGTCGTGGCGGTGAAGTAGCGCTCACCCCGGCCTGTTGAAAGCGTTGCCTCTTCTCAGCCTGCTGTGCGCGCTGTGGCTGGCGTTTTCTGCGCTGGCGCAGGGCTATCCCGTCAAGCCGGTCCGCGTGGTGGTGCCGTTCGCGCCGGGCGGCGGCACGGACGTCCAGGCGCGAGTGCTCTTCAGGGAGCTGAACGAGCAGTTGCGGCAGCCCTTCATCGTCGACAACCGCCCGGGCGCAAGCGGGCTCATCGGCGCCGAAGCCGTCGTCAACGCGCCGGCGGACGGCTACACCATTCTCTTCACGACGGCGACCCTCGCGAGCAACGCCACCCTCTACAAGGGGACGATGAAGTTCGATCCGGTGAAGGATATCGCTCCCGTCATGTGGGTGAGCTCGACGCCGCTCGTGCTGATCGTGCATCCCGGCGTGGCGGCGAAATCGCCCGAGGAGCTCATCGATCTTCTCAAGAAGAGCCCCGGACGCCTCAACGCCGCCATCAACGTGCCGGGAAGCACGAGCCACCTGGCGGCCGAGATGTTCAGGCAGCTCGCCGGGCTGAGCTTCACCATGGTCCCCTACAAGGGCGGCGGACTGTCGATGGCCGCAGTGATGAGCGGCGAGGTCGATTTCCAGTTCGCGGAAGGCCTGCTCGCCGCGCCGCAGATCCGGGGCGGGAGGGTGCGCGCGCTCGCGGTGACCACGCCAACGCCGCTCGCGGGTTTCCCCGGCTTGCCCGCGATGAGTGGCATCCTGCCCGGCCTGGTGGCCGATAACTGGTTCGCCATTTATGCGCCTGCAGGCACGCCGCGGGACGTCGTGACCGCGATCAATCGTGCGCTCAAGAAGGCGCTGGAGGCGAGCGCGGTTCGCGCGCTGTTCGAGCAGGAGTCGCTGGCGGCTGTCGGCAGCACGCCCGAAGAGCTCGGCGCGCATCTCAGGCGCGAGATCGACCGGTACGCGGAAGTGATTCGAAAGGGCAATATCACCCCGCAGTAGCGAGCGGGGGTCAGATCGCTTGCAGGCCCCTGCGCGCCGGGTGCCCGTTGCCGAGCCGCGTCACCAGCTCCTCCCACATCGCGTCGGTGTTCTTGCGGAACACCAGCGCCGCGTCCGG
>WNFD01002048.1_pt1 | contig 20311 bp, 17 predicted proteins | sample 5400491 | NCBI WGS metagenome assembly WNFD01 (sample SAMN13153343, study PRJNA577476) | soil metagenome | isolation source: 120 cm saprolite under Douglas fir tree site 2 hole 2 replicate 2 | place: USA:California | collected 2015-04-18
CTTGGCGGCGGCCAGCAGTGGCTGCGCTCGCGTTTCTCGTGGTTGTTTCACCCTGGTTTATTCGGAATGAACGCGTCTTTGGCCGGTTCATTCCGTTCCGCAGCAACTTCTGGCTGGCGTTCTACCAGGGCAACACCTGGGACACGTTTGACGTATACCCCGACTGGGCCAATCCCCCGCACAGCCAGGCTGAAATGGACGATTATGCACGCCTCGGCGAAGTTGCTTACGTGGCTGAGAAAAAGCAGTTGGCGATTGCCGAAGTGCGTGAGCATCCAGCGCGTTTCGCCTGGACGACTCTTCGCCGCATCGTCTTCACCTGGACTGGTTACTGGAATCTGAGCGCTGCGTATCGCCGCATCGAGCCGTTTGCCGTTCCGAACATCGTCATCGCGACGCTTCTGAGCGCGTTCGCGGCTTTTGGGCTCGCTCGTGCTTTCTCCGACGCGCGCAGATTCGCAGTTCTCTTTGCGTGGCTGCTCTTGGTTTTTCCCGCCGTGTACTACATCACACATCCGAGCATGTTGTATCGCCACCCTTTGGATCCGTTACTTGCCCTCCTCGGCGTTTCTGCTTTCACCGGGCTTGGCTCCACACACAAAGCCGAAGCTCGGCCTCGCGAAGCCGGAATGGAAATCAATGCCCGAGATGAACAGAGGAAGATGGGGCGTGCGACGTCAGACTATGACATCGTCGTCTAGGAGGGGTTTGCGAAGCACTGATGCAGCTGCGTTCGCCAGTCTGAGAGGGTTACGCCGAAGACCTGTTTCAGGCGCGCGTTCGAGAGGACCGAGTAGGCGGGGCGACGTGTCGGCGAGCGGAATTCTTCCGTTGAGATGGGAACGACGTGGCGTGCGATTAGAGGACGACCCTTGGTTGCTGAGGCCAGCCACGGCAGATTTTGCGGTGCGCGGCGTGCTTCTTCGAGGATCGCTTTGGTGAAGTCATACCACGTCGTTTCGCCGGCCGCAGTCATGTGGTACGTGCCGCTGACCTTGGAAAATGCAGCGTCGTCGTTTCGGCCGTAGATGTTCGTCAGGATTTTCGCCGTGGCGGCGGCGATGTCCGCGGCACAAGTTGGTGCGCCGATTTGGTCGCGAACGATTTTCAGTTCTTCACGTTCGGTGGCAAGCCGCAGGATCGTTAGGAGGAAATTTCGCCCGCGGGTAGCGTAAATCCATGCGGTACGAAATATCAGGTGGGCGGCGCCGGAATCGCGAATCGCTTCTTCGCCGGCGAGTTTAGTTTTCCCGTAGACGTTGATTGGATTCGTGGCGTCTGTTTCTTCATATGGCGCTTTCGTCGAGCCGTCGAAGACGTAGTCGGTCGAGAAATGAACGAGCATGGCGCCGACCTTTTTCGCTTCCAGGGCAAGCAAGCGCGGGGCTTCGGCATTCACGGCGAGCGCAGTGGCTTGATCGGTTTCCGCTGCGTCAACGGCGGTATAGGCAGCTGCGTTTACGACCAGTTGCGGGTTTGCATTCCGCAGGATTCGGCGAATTTGTTCCGGCTCGCGCAGATCCAGCTCGTTTCGCTCCGGCGCGATCACTTCTCCCAGTTTTGGCAGCAATCGGTTGAGGTCCGAACCTAGTTGGCCGGTCTTACCTGTGAGCAAAATCGTGGGCTTCATTTGGAGGAGTATCGCGGCAGAAATTGCGCCGGAATGTCGGCGAGCTTGGGATTATTGGTGTCTCTTTGCGAAAGCGCCGGACTCGACGCACCCCAGTCGATGCCAAGAGCAGGGTCGTTCCAAAGAATGCCGTACTCGTCGGATGGAGCATAGTAATCGCTGCATTTATAAAGGAACTGAACGATGTCCGTCATAGCCAAAAAGCCGTGGGCAAAACCAGCGGGGATATAGATTTGGTTTTGTTCCTTAGCGGAGAGGAGGACGCTCGCCCATTTGCCAAAATGCGGCGAGCCGATGCGGATGTCCACCGCAATATCCAGAGCTTCGCCTTCGATAACGCGACAGAGCTTGGCTTGGGCATGCTGCAGTTGGTAGTGAAGGCCCCGGAGGGTTCCGCGGGAGGAGATGGAGTGGTTGTCTTGAAGGAAGGTATCTTTGATGCCGAGGTCTACGAAGTTGGCGCGGTGGTACGTTTCGAGCAAAGCGCCGCGCGAGTCGCGATGGACTACGGGACGCAGCTCATACACGCCCGGCAGGGAGGTTTCGATTCGTTGCATCGACAAAGAATATACGCATGTCGGTTCTAAGCGGGCAACTTTGAACCGGAATCCGCGATGGCCTTGAGCGAAGCTTCGCGATCGTCGTAGTATTTCTCGTAATACGAGAGGTACTCGCCAGCGCGAACGTCGGAAACCCATTTGCTATTGTTTTTGTACCATTCAATGGTCCGGCGAACGCCGTCCTCCAAGGAAATTTCGGGTTTCCAGCCCAGCTCGCTCTCTATCTTTCTGGAATTTAGGGCATAGCGACGATCATGGCCGGGACGGTCCGCAACATAGCTAAGCTGGCTCTCCGGTTTGCCCGTCAAACGAAGCAGGCGTTGGGCCATCGCGAGATTCTCTTCCACGTGCGATCCGCCAATGTTGTAGACCTCGCCGATTCTTCCGCGTTCCAGAACTGCCAGAATTCCGCGACAATTGTCTTCCACGTGCAGCCAGTCGCGCTGCTGCTTGCCGTCGCCGTAGATGGGAAGAGGTTTGTCGTAGAGCGCATTCGTGATCATCAGCGGCAGAAATTTCTCCGGGAACTGGTAGGGACCGTAATTGTTCGAGGAGCGCGTGATCAGAGCGGGAAATTTGTAGGTGCGCACGTAGGAGCGAACCAAAAGATCCGAGGCCGCCTTCGAAGCGGAATAGGGACTACTCGGCTGTAGCGGAGAGTCTTCGCGGGCGTGCGCTCCCGGAGCGATGTCGCCATAGACTTCATCGGTGGAAATGTGAACGAAGCGCGATACGGCGAGTTTGCGAGCGACCTCGAGGAGGGTGAACGTCCCAGTGACGTTGGTTTGAATTACGGGAGCGGGCTCGTAGATGCTGCGGTCGACGTGCGATTCGGCAGCGAAGTGGATAACGGCATCGCAACCGCGCATGGCGGCTTCCGCCGCGATGGGGTCGCAAATGTCACCTTTGACGAATTGATAGCCGGGATGATGTGCAATCGAGTGGAGGTTCGCTAGGTTGCCAGCGTAGGTGAGCTTGTCGTAGTTGACGACTGCATGGCTATTTTTTGCTTGCAGAACATGGCGGATGAAATTTGAGCCGATGAAACCCGCTCCGCCGGTAACGAATAGCTTCATCCTTTGCCTTCCCGGCTCACGACACGTTCGGTGGGTTCTGCACTTGAGAGCTTGTTGGCACCGGTTTCCGCCACGAGATTGTTGGCGCGCAAGAGGGATTCGAAGGTGCCGGCGTCGGTCCACCAACCGTCAAGAATTTCGTAAGTCAGGTTGCCTTCTTCGAGGTAGAAATTATTGACGTCGGTAATCTCGAGTTCGCCGCGGCCGGAAGGCTTGAGGCGGCGAATTTTTTGAAATACAGTCGCATCATATAGATAGATGCCAATGACTGCGTAATCCGATTTGGGCTTGCGCGGTTTTTCTTCGATGCTTACAACGCGATCGGCGCGAATCTCAGCCACACCAAAACGCTCCGCGTCTTGCACCTCCTTCAGCAGAACCTTTGCCCCTTGTTTCTGCCTTTTGAACTTTTCAACTGCGGAGCGAACGTTATTCTCAATAATGTTGTCGCCAAGGACCACACAAACGGGCTCGCCGTCCGCAAAATCTTCGGCCAGACCCAGAGCCTCTGCAATGCCGCCTTCACCTTCCTGGTAGGTATAGTTGATGTGCTTCAGGCCAAATTCACGGCCATTGCCCAGCAAGCGCAGAAATTCTCCGGCATTTTTTCCGCCCGCAACTAGAAGGATCTCCCGAATGCCAGCGTTAACCAGCGTCTGGATCGGGTAGTACACCATCGGCTTGTCGTAAATGGGAAGCAGATGTTTGTTGGTAACACGCGTCAGCGGATTGAGCCGACTGCCAGTCCCGCCCGCAAGAACCACACCTTTCATTCGGCTCTCCTCAAATGAATCTTCTCACAACCTACGCGAAACGAGTCCTCCGATTGCGAGGTTAATACCTGAGAGCAACACCTCCGAAGAGCTGCGCCAGGAATTTAGTCAACCATTAGCAACACCTATCGCGGAAGTACGGTGAGCGAATGAGAACCTATACATTTGGACGCTCGCTATGATTCGAACAGGGCGGCACGCGAAACTTTGAGAGTTGAAAAAAACAAAACTGGACCTGCAACTGACTCAGGTAATGTTTGAGAGGTAATGCAATAAGGGCTCGCGAAGATGGGGGTCTTCGAGAGAAAGCTCGATGTTAGCTTGAAGGTAGCCAATGCGGTCGCCTGCATCGTAGTGCCGGCCGTCGAAGCAAGCACCGAAAAGGCTCGTCTGTTGACAAAGTGTATTTAGGGCATCTGTAAGCTGCACTTCGCCGCGAGGGTCAGCGCGAGTCTGCGCGATCACAGTCCAAATGGAAGGTTCCAAGAGATAGCGGCCAAAGACACCAAAACGCGAGGGCGCTTGCTCGGGTGACGGTTTCTCAACCAGACCCGTTATACGTAACGGTCTCCTGGGCGAACTCCCAGTCGGTCCTTGGAGTTGGACAATACCGAAACGCTTCACATCTTGTAGTTCGACTTCTCGAATGGCGATGACGCTTCCGCCCACCTCCGCGTGTATACGTATTAACTGGCTCGTGACTGGATCCTGGCTGAGCATAATCACATCGGGAAGGAGAACAACAAAGGGCTCGTCACCCACCAGGGGCTGAGCGCAGGAAAGAGCATGAGCGAGACCGAGAGGACTCTCCTGCTGAACATATTTTATATTTATCGGTTTCGAGTCAGGGCAGAGAAATTCAGGAGAGTTGTTCGAGTCCCGCTCGTACAGACGGGATTTGAGTTCGTGATCTGGTGCAAAATGCTCCTGAATCAAGGACTTGTTGCTCCGAATAACGAGAATCACGGTATCAATTCCGCTCGCTGCAGCTTCTTCGACAGCATATTGAATCAGCGGCTTGCCGGCCACAGGGAGCATTTCCTTGGGAACGGCCCTGGTCGCAGGAAGCATCCTGGTCCCGAAGCCTGCCGCCGGGATTACTGCCTTCGCGATTTTTGTGTAATTGGACACAGCAAGCCATCCTTCGGAAAGCTAGAGGAAAAAACCGGAGGAGAGAGAATTGCGCCGACAGAACCGACCGGGACCTCTACACCTTGGCAGGAACCTGAACGGATTCCCACTTCATCTCAGCAACTTTCAGTTTCGGGTGGGAAACCAAGAGATGCCAGATCATCGCCTGAAAGGACTCTGTGTGCGGGGTTATGGTGGAAGGATTCACGACGGGAATGAGTACGCAGGCGTCAGCGACCTGAGCGGTGTAGCCTCCGTCACGGCCGACAACACCGCAAATCGTCGCGCGCACCTCCTGGGCATATTCGAGAGCCTGCACGAGATTAGTGCTAATGTTTTTCTTCGCGTCGCCGCCGCCCACGGAAAAAACGAAAACGAGATCAGTCTCGCTGAGCCGGCTCCCGCGAAGCCAATTGGCATAGCATGAGTCCCAGCCCTCATCATTCACTCGCGCAGTGAGCTCCGATACGTTATCCGACGGTGCATATGCTTCGATGTGGGCGATCTTGCGGAAATCGCAGACCGCGTGAGAAGCGTGCCCTGCACCGCCGCCAACGCCGAGAAGGAAGAGCCTGCCGGAACGCTCACGCAGTTCGAGGAGCAGATCTGCGGTCCGCTCGATAGTCGATTGATCCACAAGCCTCAAGATCTGTGTGGCTTCTTGAATGTATTGAGTGACGTAGTTCATGCAATCCACCTTCTTTGATTGGGACACGGTTCAACAGCGAACGGAACGGAGAAGAATCATGCCTGTGCCACAAGGCAATTCGGTGAGGAAGCGACTTGGCCGGCTCCTGCCATTTCCGAGCGAATCAGCTGTGCAGCTTCCCACAGATCCTTTGCGACAAGAGCCGGGCGAATGTGCGGAGCTTCGGTGAACTGGCAAATCTCACACTTCCAACGGCCTACGAAAATGGTTCTGCAGGCAGCGCGAAGTCCCGCCAGCAAATCGGGAATTCCGTCTCCGATCATGTAACACTCCGCGAGTGGCACATGCAGTTCAGCAGCCGCGAGCTCAAGCAAGCCGATTTCCGGTTTACGGCAACGACAATGCTGCCGGAGCTTGCGCACTTTCGCCTCCGGGTGGTGCAGGCAGTAATAAGTGCCATCGATGTGCCCGCCCGCCGCGCGAATCTGCGAAAACATTGCGCGCTCAAATGCCTTCAACATATCCGGCTTCAGGTGTCCCTTAGCAATTCCGGGCTGATTGGAAACAATTGCAACCCTTAATCCAAGATCATTCAGCAGCTTGATCGCTTCCGGAACCCGAGGAAGCAGCTTGAATTGCGAGCGGGTGAAAGGTGCGTCGATGATGCCGGCCTCTTGGTGATAGACCAGCGCGTTGATTACGCCGTCGCGATCGAGAAAGACTGCTTTTTTCTTCATCGCGTCAATCTCAGCTTCTGGCCGACCAGGTACGCGACCTCATGTCCAGAGTATCCGGGTTTCGGTTCGGGTCTGGTGGTTGAACGTGCGAAGCGATATCGATCACCCCCCCGTTCTCTTTGCCTTCCTCACAGGCCTTCGTTATGCCCTGATTGCCCTCAGCGTGGGAATAAGGTTGGCATACTGTATTTGCCACCTTCGACTTCATTGATGAATTCCGAGACAGTATAGAGTGCCGTTATGGGCGAAAATACGGTCATCGTTAACTATCCGGACCATCACGGAGTTGGCAGTGAAGGATTGTATGTGGTGGATTCTAACCGTGGCTGTGCTCGCCGTGGAATCCACCACGCTGCACTGAGGGTCGTAATTAGTGTCCGCAAAAGCCGTCGCCCAGGTCAGGGTGACGACAGCTGAAGAGCCTGGACCTATTGCACGCGTACTTACAGACTGATGTTTCAGCCCGGAGCCATCACTGGATATTCCTCGGCCGACAGTCATGCCTCCCGGGAAATTCCATACTCCTGCATCCGTCATGCTTGCCCCGTCAGCGCCGGAAGACGTTTGGATGAAAATGCTCTTCGGACCTCCACCGCCTCGAAGGATGGTCTGGTTAGAACCGTCCAAACCGAGCAGTATCGCCTGAGAGTTGATCGCGGCATTTTGCGCTTCTATGTACTGACCGTTCGGCATTCGGATTGGATTGCTGCCCTGTGAAGTAACCGTGTTCGCCACCAGATCCCCTTTAATGACGTAGAACGAATCAGAAGTGTTCTCTTTATTGCCGCCAATCACAGCACGGATTGTGCCGTTGTCGGCAATCTGTGCGCTTCCGTTGCTCACCACCAAGTTATTGGCTACGACAGTGTCCGTTACCCTGGAGCCGTATAGGATGATCCCGGTGTTTCCATTTCCGATAATTGTGTTCGAAGAAATCAAGGTAGTTGCAATCGCGGTCGCATTCTGGCCATCGACCTCGATTCCGTGGCGCTGGTTGTTATAAACGGCATTTCCGACGATCGTGTTCCCTGTCCAGGTCCCCAAATCACTGCCGTCGACTTGGATGCCATCGCCATTCTGATTTGTCCCGGAATTGTCATGGCTGACATTCCCTGACACCACGTTGTAGTTGGCGTACGTGCCCAAATCAGCGCGGATAGTTATGCCGCTTCCACCGTTATAGCTAGTCTCGTTGCCAACCACAGAGTTATAGTTGGCGGAAGACCCGTCCAAAATCCCAGAAATCAGGATCCCGTTTCTATCGATGGGTCCGCCAGGGATGCCGTTACCTTTGGAAATATTGCCACGAATCGTGTTACCGCTTCCGTTGCAATCAACTCCGTTAGCGCCATTACCCACGAGAATATTATCGCTAATGATCGAGTCACTTGTACCCGAGGCCAGAAAAATTCCGTCACCTGTATTGTTCCGGACCAGATTGTTGCGAATGGTCCAGCGCGATGAGCCCCCGCCTGTATTGATACCATTTTCCGCCGCTTGCTCAATGACATTGTCCTCAAGAACGATGTCCGTTGTTCCGCCCGAATTGATAATCGAGTTCCCGATCGACGCAACGTTGGGACCACGCAAAGTGCAATGCGCAATCCGTGCATACGAATCCGGAATAATGCCACTAATTCCCGCTGGCCACGTCAGAACGGTTACGTCTCGACCCGCGCACTCAAGATTGATCTTCTTGCCTGTCCCCGCCCAATTCAGCGGAGCAGTAAGAGCGCACGTGCCGGGAGGAACAGAGATTTTACAACCGCCGACACAATTGTCGATCGCAGTCTGGATAGCACAATTCGATACCTCGATTTGGGGTGAGATACCAGTGCCTGTCGTTGCGGTCTCGGTTGAGGTGCGGTGCGCTCTGAAGTAGGAATCGGAGACATTTGAACGGTAAGCGTGGAGCAGGGCCTCGTCGATGCCCCAAGTAGTCAGACCGTCAGCATAAGCCTTGTCATAAGAATTCGAACCCATGCGGGTCCTGTCTGTGCCTTTTGCGGGAGAATCTTGTGCCCGTCCTGCACCCAGTCCGCCGGCAAGAAGTCCGAGAAAAAGCAGTATCGGGATTCCTATGTATCGGCCTCTGGTCATGCAAGTTCCTCAAATATGATCGAAGATAAACGTAGTTTCGGGCTGAAGAACACCATTCCTCACCGAAAGCGTCGGAACTATCCCTTGCTTCTTGCGATGGAGGCATTACCCGGCCGGTGATATCCTAGCCAGCAGTTTTTTGAGCAAATACAGGCTTGTCTTCGTGATTGTTGTGCCGGTGGTTGTGGGCGAGTCTGGCGTCGCGAGAAACAACATCGAACACCACTTTGCTTCCTTCAAAATCGAAGCGGAATTTCAACTCCCGGAGGCCGGCTTCGCGCATCGCTTCCCGCACACGCGTCTTGTTCTCTTCGCAGTAAAGCATGAGAAATCCTCCCCCTCCTGCGCCAGAGATTTTTCCGCCGATCGCCCCATTTTGCTTGGCAAGTTCATACCAAGCGTCGATCTGGGGATTAGAGATTCCTTCAGAGAGCCGCTTCTTGGACTGCCAGTGCCTGTCCAAAAGCTCCCCGAAGCGCCGCAGATTGCCATTTGATATGGCATCATTAATCTCAAGCCCGATATCCTTGATTTCGCACAGACTGTTGACCACGGTACTGTTCCTCGTGCGGGTCGCCTCATCCTGCTTCCTCAAAATGGTCGTTGCATCACGCATTTCGTTGGTAAAGAACATCAGAATATTGTGCTCCAGGCTCTCGACGAGATCCACGTCTAATTCCAACCGTGTCACGCACACGCGGCCATCCGGTTTGATGTCGAGCGCGGTCAGACCGCCGAAGGCCGCCATGTACTGGTCTTGCTTGCCGATTGGTTTCTTCAAAACTTCGAGCTCTATGTGACAAGCCTCTTCAGCTAGTTTTTGAGGAGTGGCCTGATCTTGGAGCAGGGTATGCAGAGCGTTCAACAGGCCCACGAGATAGGAACTTGACGATCCCAAACCCGTCCCCGACGGAATGTCCGCGATCGAAACGATCTCAATCCCGTTCGTGATCTCGAAATACCGCAATGCTTCGCGAGCCAAAGTGTGCTGCACATCATCGACGCGGTCCACAATCTCAGACGCGGTATAGCGAACCCGAATCTTGTCGTCGACAAGGGGTGTATTAACGTTCAGGAACATATATTTATCGATGGCAACGGCTAAAATGAATCCCCCGTGCTCGCGATAGAACGAAGGGAGATCAGTGCCACCCCCACCCAGAGTAACTCGATACGGGGTTCTGGTGAGAATCATGTCAGCTCCATATAGAGATCTGAAATTTCGATCCAGCGTTTTAGGGTAGTTTGTCACCTTGGTGCTATTGAGCGCCAGTAATACTGACCTTTGCATTCAGCACCTTGCTCCGCAAATATTCGATGGTTCGGCTCAATCCTTCCGTGATTGCGACTCGCGGTTTCCAACCTAAGGCTTTCGCTGCGGTAAGATCCGCGAGAGTGATTTGTGCTTCGCCAGGGAGCTCGGATTTGTAGATGGGCTCTAAACCGGTCTTTAGAAGACTCTCAATCAATTGGTAGACTTCGTTGACCGAAAAGTTTGTTCCTGATCCGACATTAAAAATCTGGCCGTTCGAGCGGTTGTCTTCGAGAACAACAAGGTGGAAGTCGTTGACATCATCAACGTAGACAAAGTCTCTTCGTTTCTCTCCCGTTCCATAGATGACAGGGCGCTCTCCCTGAAGCATCCGTATAATAAACGAACTCATGACCGGTGGAATGACCCTCCGCCAATCCTGTGCGGGCCCGTAGACATTGAAGTACCTGAGGATAGTAACGTTTATGGCAAAAAGCTGCCGGTAGCTTTCGCAAAATGCAGCTCCGCCGTGCTTACTGGCAGCATAGACGCCAATTGGTCGAATCATTTCTTCGCGAGTGGGAAACTCGTCGATGCCTTCATACTCGGCGGAAGTATCGGCGTAAATAAACTTCTGCACGTTCGCCCGTCGTGCCGCCTCCAGTACGTTCAATGTTCCCACCACGTTTATGCCAGCTGCTTCCAATGGGTTGTTCACGCACTCGGGCAGGCAGGTCTTCGCCGCGAGATGAAAGATTGCGTCTACCCCGTTAAATAATGGATAGATCTGGGGGGAGCGTACATCAGCCTCATGAAATTCCACGCGCTGGTCGACATTTACCAGAGTCCCTGCGGACAAGTTATCGATGCCTTTCACTGCATAGCCGCCATCCAGAAGACGCTTTGCGAGGTTGCTGCCCACGAATCCCGCTACACCCGTCACCGCAACGCACTTTTGCATCTTCAGGTCAACCTTTTCTCGAAGTTTTCTTGAATATCTCTTCGTATAATCAATCGTCGCTCACGCTATTGCGATTCGAGAAGACTGCATTTCGTCGTGCTTGAGGCACATGCGGACGGATGAGCCCGCTGGCTCTGGCTCGCTCTGTGAATGCTCGTGTGGCCCAGTGTAGATCATCGGGAAACCACCAACGCCTGCACCCGAGTGCGATTCGCAGATTCAATCAAGTTCCTGATTGCTGCCAAGGGTCGGCACCGTAGTCATGGCTTCGGTAGTGGTGCTCGCGTCCCGCCGGTGCTCATAAACCTCTTGGACAATGCGCAGCACCTCTAGACCATCAAGGCCAGTGGCCGGCGGAGTAACAGAAAGCTTTGAGTCGCAAATGGGACGAACCATGGAAACAAACGCTTGCCACTCACGAGCCCAGACATCTTGCTCAGACGCGGATTCAGGAGAATCCACCGGGAGTTCCTCGATGGTTGGAACGCCGCCTTCCGGGCGGCGTTCGGTGAGGATTAGCTTTTCTTTGCCGTAGTAGCCACCCAATCCCTCGACCGTTATGGCGCCGTCGCGGCCATAGATCTCGAAGGAAAACAGGTTCTTCCATTGTGTCCAACTCGCATGTAGAAAAGCTACTTGGCCAATGGGAGTTCCCAAAAGCAAGAAGGCGTTGTCCTCCGCTTGCCGAGTCTGACTTAGCAAAGTGGGTTTCAACGGAGGATCTGAATCTGCGGACCCCGTCCAGAAGCAGGCGCCAATCATTCCTTTGACTTCACAGATCTCCCCCAGAAACCAGCGACTGAGATCAATCAAGTGGACACCTTGATCCAGGAGCTCTCCGCCGCCACCCAGTTCCGGATCCATTCGCCATTCCTGATCATAGCCAGGACGGCCACCATGACCATACAACCCACGCAGATAGTACGGCTGACCAATCGCACCTGCATCGACTAATTTCTTGGCCCGACTAATATGAGAATGATGGCGCAACGTACATCCCACGACAAGTTGGGGAGGATTCTGACAAGCACTGCGCGCCAACTGCAGAGCGTCCAATATGTGCCGACCCTCTGTCACATTGCGCGCCATGGGTTTTTCGACAAAAACATGCTTGCCGGACTGCAATGCGGCCACCGAGATCGGTGCCAACAGATTGTGCATCGTCGAGACCACCACAACGTCCACGTCGGCACGGATAATTAACCTTCTCCAATCAGTATCACTATTACAATTCAACTCGGCCGCCAGAGCTTGCGCGCGCTCCTTCACGACATCAACAACCTGGACCAGTTGGCACCCGCTGTGGCGGTGCGCAGACGTGGCGCGGATGCGCCCCATGCGTCCTGCGCCAATAACTCCTATCCTTAGCTTCTGCAAGATTCCCTCATCATTGTTGCGGATTGCTGTTCGGTCAGTATGCGCCACGGCCCCTTAGAACCACCGGAACCGTACGAACAAGGATTTTGAGGTCAGTTAAAAAGGAAGCCTGGCGAATGTACTCCAGATCCAGGCGAACCCATTCCGAGAAATCAGTGATCTCACTGCGTCCATTCACCTGCCAGAAGCAAGTCAGACCGGGCTTCACGCATAATTTTCGTCGCTGCCCATACTCAAAACGCTCTACTTCTTCGCGCATCGGTGCCCGCGGACCGACAAGACTCAATTCACCGATTAGAACGCTGTACAACTGGGGCAACTCATCAAAACTGTACCGGCGCAGCCAACGTCCGAGAGGGGTGACTCGGGGGTCGTCAGGTATCTTGAAGACTGGACCCTTCATCTTGTTTCGGTCCATCAGCTGCTGCTTCAAGGAATGGGCATTGGGCACCATCGTACGGAATTTGTACCCGATGATACGTCTGCCATTCATTCCCACGTGGTCCAAGCGATGAAGCACAGGCCCGCGCGGAGACGTTAGCTTGATAATTAGTGAAATCGCCGCCAGTAAGGGCACCAGCAGCAACAATGCGATACAAGAAACGACGATATCCAGCAACCGCTTAAACAGTGAATAGATCGGCTTAAACGGGACGCTTGAAAGGGTCAGGATGGGAATGTCTCGAAAGGGCCCCAGGGACACCTCACATCCGGATACGTTTAATGCGTCCGGCGGGTGAGACCCAGGAACAAACCCGAGTTGCAGACCGAGTTCCAAAATGGAGGCTGCCAACGCGGCAGCATCCGGAACAGTTTCGAAAGCCACGGAGAAGATCACTATGTCGACGGCATTATGAAAGATAAAATCGCGCAGTATAGCAGTGGTTCCGAGAATTGGTACACCTTCTACTGAGCCATATGCAAGGGAAGGGTCTAGTTCGAGACAACCGACAATGCGGCAATCGGAGTCCGAATTTCTAAGTCGTAAAACCAGATCTTTGGCGACGTCTCCTGATCCCACTACTAGGACATGCGGCACGACAGAAGACGGGCGGCACGTCTCAAGCAGAAACGCGACAGCGCGCCGACCGAGGACCGACGTGGGGAAAAACAGCAGAACTGCAGCCAACACTGTCCAGTAGGCTGATTTTGGTGATGCGTTCGTCCAGAGAAAAGCCGCCAGTGCCCCGAACAATCCAAGCTGGACGCAAATAGCACGACGCAGCGCAGAAATCGTGACTCTCCTAGTTTCCAAATAGCCCACACTCGCAAGTGCGAAGAGCCAAATCGGAAGCAGAAGAAGCAGCAAGAGCCAGAATTCGGATCGATGAGACAGCCTCAGAATCATCGGACGGAGGTTAGGCTGCAAATGCACCAGCGCCCAGCAGGAAACTCCAATGCTAAGAAAACAAGCAACGGAGTCCATCAAAACGGAAATGTGCTTTACGCGCAACAAGGTGCGCCGGCACACGCTGAACATATATCGATCACGGAATACATCTTTAACAGGCCTGTCCACGTGAAACATGTGTCCCAAACCAAGTGCGTTCACGATGTCAAACTCCCGGCCAAACTCGTCCGCATATCAAGCGACACGATCTGTTACCCCGTATTGCGCTAGTTTATGTCCTCCGCAGCGAGAATTCTTGCCTATGGCTGTTCACGTCTCTGCTGAAGTGTGACGTTCGAGAGTGCAGGTGCGCCAGCCAAGGAGCTGCAATGTAATGGCACAGAGAAACTTAGGAATGTTGAAAAGATATCTCTGCCACAGCCGACCTGGATCCTGACAAAACCTGTGAAACCAAGCCAGGCCGGCTCTCTTCATCCACTGTGGAGCAGATTTGGCTCTTCCCGTATGGAAGTCGAATGCGGCACCGACTCCAAACATCATCTTTGTATTCAATTTAGCCAAATACTCAGCCATAAATTTTTCCTGCTTGGGGGTGCTAATACCAACCCAAAAAATGTCGGGTGCAGTCTGGCCAACGATGCGTAGAAGATCGGCCTCTTCTTGTGGATCCAACGGCCGAAAAGGAGGCGTATAAGTTCCAACAATTTTGATTCCAGGAAACCTGCGCTGCAAGATTGCACGCAGCGTTTCAGCCACACCCGGGTTGCCTCCAAACAAGAAATGAGTGTAGGCCTTTTGCACCGAGAGCCGACAAACTTCCAACATTAGTTCGGGTCCACCTACCTGGTCCATTTCAGCAAAGCCCTGAATCCAACCTACCCAAACCGTCGGTCGGCCATCCGGAACATTCAGGAACGAGCTATTCAGAACGGTCTTCAACCCTCCATCCCTCTGTGCTTCCATAACACCGTGTACCCCCGTGAAGCAAACATAATACTTGCCGCCGCGAGCGAGAGCGGACTCCACTAACGACGTAACTCGGGAAATATTCACAGCGTGCACGCCGACTCCAAGCACGTTGATACAAGGAATTGCCACATCAGACATGCGCAGCTCCCGCCTTCGGGGTTCGGCCCGTTTTCACCAGTTGTCCCTCGATCCACTTGTAGGTGGTGTCCAATCCATTGTGTAGCGAGATCGAGGGTTCCCAACCCAAAACGTCGCGGAGCCGACCATTGTCGCTGTTGCGCCCACGAACTCCCTGTGGTTTGGTGACATCGTGGCGCTTGCGGAGTCGCTTGCCGGCAATAGTACAGATTAGATCCACCAGGCCGTCCACGCTAATCAGTTCATCCGTCCCCAAATTGAGAGGATCATGGAAGTCTGAGGCCATGAGCCGGAGCAGACCTTCCACGCAGTCATCCACGTACATGAACGAGCGGGTCCGCGCCCCATCGCCCCAGATCTCGATTTCGTCCCCATCATGGGCCAACGCAACCTTACGAGAAATGGCGGCCGGAGCTTTTTCCTTTCCTCCCTCGTAAGCGCCCAGAGGACCATAGACGTTGTGGAAGCGAACGATTCTGGTCTGAAAGCCGAAATCGTGGCGATAATATTGACACAGTTCCTCGGCATACAGTTTTTCCCAACCGTAACCAGGCTCAGGGTCCGCCGGATAGGCGTCCTCTTCCTTAAGCGGTGTTACGTCGGCCGCTTTTTGCCTGTATTGTGCGTAAACGCATGCCGAGGAGGAAAACAGAAACTTCTTCACGCCAGCTAGTCTGCTAGCTTCGAGCGTGTGCGTATTAATCAGGACGTTGTTGCGGGCGATATCCGCCAAGGAAGCGGTGATATAACCAATCCCACCCATATCCGCCGCCAAGCTGTAAACGAAGTCAACACCGCGAACCGCCTCTTGGCAGTTTTCCCAGCGGCGGAGGTCCAGGACTTTGTACTCATCCGCGGCGGTGTTTTGGTGCTCGGGGTATTTAAGATCTGCACCGCGGACCCAGTAGCCTTCGGCTTTGAGCCGGTTCACCAGATGATGGCCGATGAACCCTCCTGCACCGGTAACAAGGATATGCTTCACAGACGACATTCCTTCCCTTCCTCACCGGAGTTTGTAAAAAGTCTGGCAAACTAACTGACAAATCCAAGTTCTACACTAAGGGTTGGCACCGAAGCGCAGACAAGAGCTGAGATGCGGATTGCTCCGTGGCTTATGCGCCGTTACGAGACGCCTTCCAATTGACAAAAGTCTCTTCAATCACAGCCAAGATTTGCTGGGCAGCTGCCTGCCAGGAAAAGCACTCACCGCGTTGGGATCCCCTCGCAATCAATTCGGTACGGAGGGGCTCCTCGACGGCCGTGCGGTAGATTGCAGTCGCCATCTGATCAACATCCAATGGAGCGACCAATAATCCGGCACCGCCCAAGACCTCTGGAATGCAGCTGATGTTGGAAGCTACAATGGGAACTCCACAACGCATCGCTTCAACTAGAGGCTTGCCGAATGTCTCTGACAGCGATGGGTAAACGAAAACCCGAGCGGCAGAATAAAGCGGCGGCATTTCCCGATTCGGGAAGAAGCCCATAAACCGCACGCGATCTGCGACCCCCACCTGTTGCGCGACCCGCTTTAGCCGTGCTTCGTAGGAAGTATCGTCAACTCTGCCCACCAGGAGCAGCTCGTAGTCCAGGTGCTTGTCGATCACAACCTTGGCGAAGGCCCGAATCAAAGTCTCCGCATTCTTATACGGCCAGAGAGTAGAGGAAAAAAGAATGTATTCGCGTTTTAGACCGTAACGTTGGCGCATGGAATCCATTTGCTCGGGAGTGGTCGGAACGAAAGAGTCATCCACTGCTTCCCAGACAACCTTTACCTTTTTATCGTCCACGCCGAGAAAATGGCAAATGTCGTCACGAGTGGAATTGGAATTGGCCATGATGCAATCCGCCACTTTGGCGGATCGCGCAAACGCCACACCCCTGTAAGCACTGCGCAAGGAGCCGATCATCTCCGGCGTGCGGTAGTGATGCAGCGTATTGATCTTCAGCACTCGACAAAAGTCACCGAACACAGGGCAGACGTTACCGGCTGCAAATAGCACATCTACTTTCATGCGTTTCATTTGCCAGGGAATTAGACTCTGCTGCATGAAGATCCGAAGGGCCCGGTGCTCGTTGGAAACTAAGCAATCCACGAGGCTGACATTGTGGCGGCGCAAGCATTCGTACCTTTGGACGCCACGACGGCCCACCAACAAATGGTAAGAATGGTGCGGCCCAACTCTAGGCAGGTAAGTCGCAAGATTAACCAAGAAATCGACGGCACTACTGGGACGAGTGGCGTGTTCAAAAAGAGTATCGATCGCAATTCTCACTGGGCCACCATTGGACAGCCTGCGTTCATCCGCTAACGCGGGCATACAACCAGCGGCCCACAAGAACCACTTCCGGCATGCGCATCAAACCTGCTAAGAGGAAGAAAGTCGCGATTGCACACCCACCAGCAATCACAAGAATCCAAGCGCTACCCGGCATGGCAGTAGCGTTCACTCCGTCCCAGGCCAGGGCCGACCGTAGTACAAAAGCAACTGCTCCCGAACCAGCAACCGCTAACAAGAGGTGGCCAATGCCGGCGGCGTCGCTGAATGCGGCACTGGGACCGAAGTTTGCGAGAATAACCCCGTACATTATGACCATGGCAATCGAAAACGTTACCGCGGTCGAAAGCACCAGCCCCGCCACTCCGAGTCTTTGATACAGCATTGCTGATGTGGCGATTTTTGCGGCGATGGTAAGCAATGAAATCCCGGTGAGCAGCCGCAATCTGCCGAGCGCAATCATGGACCGCTCCAACACATACCACAGGCCGTGCACGATCACGAGCGGAGCAAAGAAGACGAGCGTAGCCGCGACCCGCCCGCTGTCCTGTAACGTGAAGGCTCCACGCTGGTATGCAATCGAGATGATCGGATAGCGAAAAATCAGCATGAAGAGGCCTGTCGGTACTAGCAGGAAGGTTGCGAAGCGAAGGCCGACAGAAAGGGACTCCCGAAATTTCGAAAAATCCTCGGCAACTGTGTGTCCTGCAAAATACGACAGTGAAACTGTGAACAGCGATGTCGTGAGCACTACCATCGGTACGCGGAAGAGTTTGTCTCCGTAATTCAACACCGCGATGGCACCCGTACCAAGTTGCGAGGCGTAATGGCGGTCCACTAGGACCATCACAAGGTAACTGCATGCCGGTACCAAGTACCCCAAACAGCTCCCCGCTAACTCACGCAGATCCGGACCGACTGTGAAACCGGGACGAAATCGGTAGCCAGCCCTTCGACATTGCCACACCAAAACTAACGTCTGGGCTAAACTGCCGAGCGTCCAACCCCATGCCAAGCTTAGAATCCCAACTCGTGCGGGCACAGCGAGAACAGCGACTAGGCTGAAGAATGAGGGCAGCGCTTGGCTCAGGGTAGCGACGCTAAAGAACTTCAGCCCGTTCAACACCGCCATCAGTTGGACGTTGATTCCCATCAACAGGAGCACAGGAAGCAAAACATACGTCAACCGGCACGCAGATTCCATCTCCTGCGGGGTGAGTCCTGGTGCAACGAGATGAACCCATGTTCGCGCGAAAGCAATTGTCGCTGCACAGCCAACAAGTAGGAACAACAGCAGGTAGCTGAGAACGACATTTGCAACCTGCCAGGCCTCTTCTCGATTGAACAACCAGCGGCGCATGAAGATGGGAACGAAGGCCGCCCATCCCACGTTCCAAGTTATGGTTGGAAGTAAAGTCACAACGGTAAAGGCCACGTAATACTGATCCACCTGTGCTTGACTGCCGAACTGCCGGGCTACGGCCATTTCCCGCAGGTATGCAACCACGACTCCGACCACTTGTAGCGCACTGACGATTATCGAAGACCGCAGCATCTTCTTGTCAGAAGCAGAATGAGTCATTTCAGAGCGCCCCGCTACGCTGCGGAGAGTGTCCCTCACCAAGTCTTGCGGGCTTGCTGGCGACCACGTGGTATCCGGCGACCATCAATCGGACAAGATATGCAAGCGCGGGGATATGCAACAACGAATTGGCCACGCGTGCCTGTGCGGTGTAGCGGGATCGGCGCGGGCGTCGGAAGCAGAAATCGGCCCCGAAACACATTTTCATCATCCGGCGGAGTTCCCAATAGGATAGGTTTCGCTTTCCGACGTAGGGTATGCCGAGCCGGAAGCGGACGTATGCATCCATGAGCCGACGAGGTAGCCACCCAAGAGCCCAGAGATTTACGTGAGGCTCAAGGCCCGCGCTGAACCTGTTCGGCGTGGTTAGGTATAACTGCCCACCGGGGCGCAGGATCCTCCGGAGCTCGGATATTAACTCAGGCTGTGAAGTTGCGTGCTCCAGGACCTCGACGCACGCGATGAAATCCACGGCATCCGAAGCGAGCGGCATCGACTCGCCGAAGGCGCAAAGCAAAACCACATTGCGCACTCCCAGTTGCGCGCAGTGTTTTTCTGCCAACACCATTCGGTCGAGGTCGGCATCGAGGGCAATAACTGCTGAGAACCTCTTGGCGAGAATGCCTGTCACACCGGCAGCACCGCAGCCGGCCTCGAGCGCGATACTCTGAGGCCGATCGGCGAGTTCGGCAATGGGGACGGTCTGCCCCATTTGGAAGAGAATTTCCTGCGCGTTTTCATCAGCCTGCAGCAAAGTTTGTTTTTCGCCCCGCTCAATCTCCGGGCGGGTCGGAAACTCTCTGAAGTAGTTATCGACCAGTTCGGCGAAACTTACGGTAGCGGCCAAGTTCAGTGCGCGGCTCACCCGTTCCTTCTCATCGCGCGTAGCCTGAAGGTGAGCGAAACTCAAGTCCTCACGGCCCGAGACAACTCGGAAGTCCACGATCTCGGAGTACTTCGGATAGCTGCGACCGCAGTCGGAACATCGCCAGGACGATTGCTTTAGTTTTCCGGTCGAGTGGCAGATTGGACATCGAATCAGGTCCCAAGCCGACTGCGGGAAGTCAGTGGCAGGCGAAATGGAAGCAAATGCTTCAGGTTTCATCGAATATCCACAAGTACGAGTTCGGTTAGGTAGAACCGGAATAGTTAACTCTCAACAAGGGCCACCGCATTTGTTGCCGCACAGCCTTAGATTGCGATACTCCCTGGAACGTGCTGTCCCTGTACGAGTTACGAATCACTTCAAATTCAGCTGGTGTCGAAACGAATTACGCAGGAGGCACGCTTTGAGCCAAGCCAGGAACCAGATGTTGCAATCTTGACGGATTGCGAGAAGACTCCTGATACACGAGTGAGACCATGAATGCCAGGAACATCCAAAAGAACGCGCCCCAGATATTAGGGTTCGTCTGCACGGCTACGAAGTATCCAGAATACGCAGCCAAAAATGGCACCATCCAGCGGAGATGGAACTGCTGGTCGGCGCGAATCATGAGTATGGCCCGCTTCAGCAGCTTCCAATGGAACCATCCGAAAATGAGAGGTCCAGCAATTCCAGCGGCGTGAAAACTTTCAATGACGAAATTCTCTGAAACATGGGGTGGCGGAATTAGGGTCTTATATGCGTCGGCACCATGACCGAGGATTGGGTTGCGGATCCCGTCCTCGATAAAACGCATCCAGAATACAAACCGTTCATACATCGTTCCTTGCTCCCACACGCTGAGAGTAAGGATTCGCTCG
>WNFD01002856.1_pt1 | contig 20307 bp, 15 predicted proteins | sample 5400491 | NCBI WGS metagenome assembly WNFD01 (sample SAMN13153343, study PRJNA577476) | soil metagenome | isolation source: 120 cm saprolite under Douglas fir tree site 2 hole 2 replicate 2 | place: USA:California | collected 2015-04-18
GGACCGGCACGCGCGTCGATCTCGGGTTCGGCTCGAACTCCCAGCTCCGGGCTCTGGCGGAGGTCTACGGAAGCTCGGATGCGCAGGCGAAGTTCGTCCAGGATTTCGTCGCGGCGTGGACCAAGGTGATGAACCTCGACCGCTTCGACCTCGCGTGATCTCAGAGAATAGGCCTTAGGGTCCTGTGCCGAACAGCCTCGACGTGGGCATCGGGTCATCCCGGACCACGTCGAGGTTGAGCGAACCCTACAGATCTGCGGCACGGAGCTGCCATGGAGGTATTAGAGCAACACCATGATCTGGAAGAGGTGCGCGCGCTGCTGGGACATTCGCGCATCGCCACCACCCAGGTCTACGCGAGCATCAGACCACCCCAACTGAAATGAGCGACGGCGTTCTACGAGGCACAAGCCGTGCGGATGCTGGCGAGTGAACTCGTCCACCGTTTCCAGGTTCGAGGAACATACCGATGTTCCTCGAACTCGGAGGCCAAAACACTAACGAAATTCACCTGGTGGCCCCAACGGGCCACCCAGCCTGGTGGCACGTCTGCTCGCCTTCCCGTTCGTCGGAGAAGCTCGTGCTGCATAGTCGCATCCCTTCAAGCGGAACCAATCTAGCGGGCCGCATTCGGCGTCGTTGGGACACCTCTTCGGAGAGTTGGGGAGGCACTGACTCTGCTAGACTCCCGCCCAGCCTGTAAGGAGGGCTCCTGTATTATGGACCCGGCCCGGTTTCCCCACGCCCCGTATCCCCTCGCTCCCGACTTCCAGACTGCCCGCCGACGGACCCATTGATGGAGCGGCGCACGTTCATGGCGCTGGTCTCGGGCAGTCTCCTCGCCGCGCCACTCGCCGCGGAGGCGCAGCAGGCGGTGACGGCGTACCGCGTGGGCTACCTGTCCTCATCGGCCACCGTCTTCGAGCCGTTCCGCAACGCGTTGCGCGAGCTTGGTTACATCGAGGGCCGGAATCTCATGATCGACGCCCGGCTTGCGGCTGGGAAGATTGAGCGACTCCCGGCGCTCGCCGCGGAGCTCGTGAGCGCCCGCGTCGACGTGATTGCCGCCGTGAGTCCGCCGGCAATTCAGGCGGCAAAGGAGGCGACAACGACGATCCCGATCGTCATGGCATTCATCTCAGTCGACCCCGTGCAGAGCGGATTCGTCCAGAGCCTCGGCCGACCCGGCGGCAACATCACTGGCGTGGCGATGATCGCCGACGACATTGCCGGGAAGCGCCTCGCCCTGCTCAGGGAAATGCTGCCACGCGCCACCCGCATGGCGTTGCTCGCTCAGGTGAATCATTCCTCCAGCGCCACGCAGGCGCGGGCCGCGAGAGCGACGGCGAAGACGCTGGGCATCGAACTGGAGATCGCGGAAGTGCGCGGCTCACGCGATTACGACAAGGCCCTTGGCGCCGTCAGGCAACAGGCGCCGGGGCTCTTCGTTCTTGCCAACCCCACGTTTTTCGACGATCGTCAGCAACTGGCCACCGTGGCGGTGCGACACCGGCTGGCGACTCTTTGTGAGTGGCGGGAAATGGCCGAGGCCGGCTGCCTGATGTCGTACGGGCCGGACATCTCCGATCTTTACCGTCGCGTCGGCACGTACCTCGACCGCATTCTCAAGGGCGCCAAGCCCGGCGACCTGCCGGTCGAGCAGCCGACCAAATTCGAACTGGTCATCAACCTCAAAACCGCGAAGGCCCTGGGGCTCACGATCCCGCCGTCGCTGCTGGGGCGGGCGGATGAGGTAATCCAATAAAGCGATTTGCCTCCCCGACACCGTGGACCCGCGCGGGCCGAAGGGGAAGTGACGACCTGCGCTCGGGAGCCCATCCGGCCCTGTCCTATTCCGGCACTCCTAATCGCCACGAAATCGGTGGTAGCCCGGGGAGGATGCCACCGAAGACCATGTAGCCCCGATCCAAGGGTTACGGGATTAAGATCGTAACCTCGAACCGGAAGGCCAGTGACCTGTTCGCCTGCAGGTGGTTGCGGGCCCGCGCAACCATCGACGACGAGGGGTTAGCGGACCGAGACGCCGCTAACCTCTTTAAGGGTAATATCATGCGGACAGTGACCCCATTCTGACAGGAGGGACCTCATGAGCGAAGTCGACGGCGCGACCTTAGTGGCGAGGAGCCTCAAACGGCAGGGCGTCAAGTTCATGTTCGGGATCGTCGGGTTTCCGGTGGGCCCGATCGCCGCGGCCGCGCAGAAGGAGGGGATCACCTACGTCGGGATGCGCAACGAGCAGTCGGCCTCGTATGCCGCGCAGGCGGTTGGCTATCTGACCGGGCGCCCCGGTGCCTGCCTCGTCGTGTCGGGGCCCGGCGTCGTCCACGCCCTCGCCGGCCTCGCCAATGCGCAGCAGAATGGCTGGCCGATGATCCTGATTGGCGGCGCTTCGGAGTCCTGGCGCAACGGCATGGGCGCGTTCCAGGAAGAGCGCCAGGTGCTGATCGCGACGCCGTTCTGCAAGTTCGCGCATGCCGTCGAGCACGTGCACCGCATCCCGTTCTACGTCGAGATGGCGGTGAGGAACTCGCTCTACGGCCGGCCCGGCGCGTCCTATCTCGACATGCCGGACGACATCATCACGGGAAAGGTCGACGAGTCGAGGGTGGACGAGCCGGCGCGCTGCCCGGACCCGCCACGCACCCAGGCCATGCCGGAGGATGTCGAGCGCGCGCTGGACGCGCTCCGGTCGGCGGAGCGGCCGCTCGTCATCGTCGGCAAGGGCATGGCCTACGCGCGCGCCGAGGACGAGGTTCGCGCCTTCATCGAGCGCACCAAGGTCCCGTTCCTCGCCTCGCCGATGGGCAAGGGCGTGATGCCCGACACCCATCCGCTGTCGGTCGGCGCGGCGCGCAGCCACGCGCTGCAGAATGCCGACGTCGTCTTCCTGATGGGCGCGCGGCTCAACTGGATCATGCATTTCGGCCTGCCGCCGCGCTTCAACAAGGACGTGCGCATCATCCAGCTCGACATCGCGCCGGAGACGATCGGCCAGAACGCGCCGACCGCGGTCGCCCTGGTCGGCGACGGCAAGGCGATGTCGCCCTGGTCGGCGACGGCAAGGCGATCGTCGCACAGCTCAACAAGGCGCTCGAAAAGCGCGAGTGGGTGTATCCCAAGGACATGCCCTGGCATGCCGCGATCGCCGAAAAGGCGGCGGCGAATGCGGCGCAGATCGCTCCCCAGCTCGTCGACGACGCGGCGCCGGCCAACTACTACCGCGCGCTGAAGGACGTGGCCGCCTGGGCGCCGGACGACGCGATCATCATCGGCGAGGGCGCCAGCACGATGGATATCGGCCGCACCCAATTGTTCAACGCGAAGCCGCGGCACCGGCTCGATGCCGGCAGCTACGGCACGATGGGCATCGGCATGGGCTTCGTCATCGCCGCCGCGGTGGTGCATCCCGACAAGCCGATCATCTCGGTCTCGGGCGACTCGGCGATCGGCTTCTCCGGCATGGAGATGGAGACGGTCTGCCGCTACCAGCTGCCGGTCAAGATCGTCGTCTTCAACAATGGCGGTATCGGCCCCGGGCACGCGGAGATGCCGGATGACCCGCTCCAGAACCTGAAGCCGAACGCGCTGATCTATGGCGCCCGCTACGACAAGATGATGGAGGCCTTCGGCGGCAAGGGCTTCTTCATCGAGAACCCGAAGGACCTGAAGGGCGCCTTGCAAGAGGCAATGGAGTTTCGCGGCCCCGCCCTCGTCAACGTCCGGATTTCCCAGGAGTCGGCCCGCAAGCCGCAACAGTTCCGCTGGCACAGCTGATCGGCTGAGGCACGGGGCCGCTCCTCTCGGGAGCGGCCCTTTTCTCCGATGACAGCCGGCACAGGTTCGGCGAAAGGATCGACGCCCATGCTGACGATCGATGCCCAGGTGCACGCCTACGAGCGCAATCACCCCGGCCGGCCCTGGGCAGCGGTGCTCCACGGCCCGGCGGAAGTCACGGGCGACGACATGGTGGCGGCGATGGATGCCGTCGGTGTGGATGGCGCGTTGCTCGTCTCCCCGTTCGCCATGTACCGCTACGACGCGAGCTATGCGATCGAGGTGCGCGCCAGGCACCCCGGCCGGTTCGGGCTGATCAAGCCCGTCGATCCCTCCGACCCCGCCGCGGCCGAGACGGTCGCCGACTGGGCGACCACTCCGGGCGCGGTCGGCATCCGCATCATGATGAACCGAGGGGTGTCCGAGGACCCCGCCGATCCGGGGATCAACCGGGTGCTGGCCGCCGGGGCGCGGCACGGGCTGCCGGTGAACATCCTGTGCTGGGGGCGTCTGGAGCAGGCCCGGGCGCTGGCGGCCCGCAATCCGGATACGGCGATCGTGGTCGACCATCTTGGCCTGCAGCAGCCGTTCGAGCCGCCGCCGCCGGCGCAGCCCTTCGCCGATCTCCCAGATGTTTTGAAGCTCGCCGGCCAGCAGAACGTCGCGATCAAGATCACCGGTGCCTGCACGCTCTCGCGCGACGCTTTCCCCTTCAAGGACATCTGGGACCCGCTCGCGCGCATCTTCGACGCCTTCGGCATCGATCGCTGCATGTGGGGCACCGACTGGACCCGGGCGGTCGCGCTGCTGACCTACCAGCAGGGCGTCGATGCGTTCCGCGACACCGATCGCCTGTCCGACAGCGACAAGGGCACGCTGATGGGGGGGACGCTGCAGCGCGTGTACAGGTGGCGCCCGAAGACGTCGTGAAGAGAGGCGGGTTTATGAACTGGCTAGTGAAGTAAGAACCAACCCACTACGGGTTCGACGCACCACCTTCTCGCTGCTTGCGCAGGAAGTCCTGCAGCTCTTGCATGAGCTTTTCCGAGTCGAGTTCTCCGCCAGGTAGCGGTTGTCGCTCCTCGCCCGCTGCCGCGTCGTACTCCTGCTCCAGCTTCCGAACGTGCTCTCGGGTGGCGCGATCCCGGGCCACCGCCTGATCACATTGGGTGCGGAAGTCCTGGATGGCCTCGGCGAAGTGGGACATGTCCGGGCTCAGGTCGAGCAGGCGGGCCACATAGGTCACCAGGGCCTGGATCGCCGCCGGATTCTCGGACTCTTGTAGATAGTGCGGTGTTTGCCCCATGAAGCCGACATGCTGCATTCCCCGTCGCTCCGCTGCGTCCAGGACGACCGAGGAAATGCCGGTCGGGCCCTCGTAGGTCGGAGGACGATAGATGCCCCAGGTTTCGAGCAGCGACTTCGTGGCAGGGTCGGTGCAGCGAGCCGTGACAGGTACGGGCCGGGTATGAGGAGCGCCCGCCAGGAGCGCCCCGAGCGAGACGATCCGCCTCACCCCACAGCGCTCGGCCACATCAAGAAACGCCTTCGTATAGGTCTGCCACCGCTGGTGAGGCTCGGGGCCGCAAAACAGGAGGAGGCCGTCCCGGCCATCCCCTGGATGCCATGCAGAGAACTCGCTCAGTGGCCATTGGATGTCGCGGCCCCCATCAGCCCTCAACCGCACCTCGGGCCGTTCCTGGGTAAACACGAAAAACTCTTCAGGGTCTATTCGGGCCAACCGCGCGGCCCGGAGGTCGCGGACCAGGTGGCGCAAGGCGCCCGTGGCCGCCCGGCCGGCATCGATCCATCCCCCAAACGCCATGACTATCGTCGTCAAATTGGCCGGCGACTCGCGGTCGAACTCAACGTTGTCCATAGGCATCCTCTATCCCGTGATCACACGCTGTCGAGGCCGCTCGACCAGCGCCGGCAGATGTGATGGGCGATCGCTATGGGCGAGGGCAGTGACACCTGCTTCGGATCGTCGGGGCCGGCGGCGGCACGCGCCACCATCTCCCGGATCTCATCGCGGGAGAACCAGCGCGCCTCGGCGAGCTCCTCGGCGTCGACGGTGATCTCCTCGGTCAGGGCCTCGGCAAGAAACCCCATCATCAGGCTCGACGGAAACGGCCACGGCTGCGCAGCCAGGTAGCGCACGCGCCCGCAGCGAACGCCCGCCTCCTCGCGTACCTCCCGGCGCACAGCCTCCTCCGGGGTTTCACCCGGCTCGACGAAGCCGGCGAGGCATGAGAACCGGGCGCCCGGGCGCCGGCGGTTGCGGCCGAGCAGCGCCCGATCGCCGCGGGTGGCGAGCATGATCACGACGGGATCGGTGCGCGGGAAGTGCGACGCCCGGCACTCCGGGCAGCGCCGTTTCCAGCCGGCCGACGCCATCCTGGTCGGCGATCCGCACTGGGCGCAGAAGCGATGTCGGGCGTGCCAGTCGAGCAGGGAGCGGGCCTCGGCGAGGATGGCCGCCTCGCTGGGGGCGATGGCCGGGGCGAGGGCGCGCACGTCGACCAGCTCGTTGTCGATGTCGGGGGCAACGTCCGCCCCCGCCGCATCGATCGCGAAGTGCGCGCGCCCGTCGCCGAGGCCGAGAAAGATCAGCGGCGCGCCCCCGTCGATCTGGTCGCGCCACTGCGCCACTGGCCGCCAATCGAGCGCCGGCACCGCCGTGCCGCGAGTGAACGGCTTCAGGTCGCGCAGCGCCAGGAGACGCGTCTCGGGGTCGCCGAGCAGCGCGGCGATCCACTCGCCGTCATCTCGGCGCTCGCTGGCCCGATCCAGCGGGTTGCCGCCGAAGCAGTAGACGTCGTCCATGTCGGCGGCTACGTCGGGTCCACCCTCGCCGACCGGCCCGTGGCGGAGGACCGCTCGATCGCGTCGATCAGCTTGTGGCGCTGGACGGCGAGGTTGAAGTCGACGTCGAACGACCCGCTGCCGCGCAGGGCGTCGGCCGCGCGCGCGTAGGCCTGGGCGACGTTGTAGACCTGGCCGGCCGGCGTGCTCTCCGGAACGACCTTGTACTTGGACGGGACGGGCATCGAGACCATGGGCTCCTTGCCCTTGCCCGCGTGCACCTGGCTCGGACCGATGTTGAGCGAGCCATCTGCCCGGATGACCAGGGCGCCCTCGCGCCCGTAGATCTCGATTCGATTGCCGCCGGGATTCGAGGGAACGGCGGCCACGTTGACCGATACTTCGGCGCCGCCCGCCATGCGGCCGACCACGTTGATGCTGTCCGGCGCATCGACCGGGACGGGCTTTCCTTCAAGGGTTCGCCACTCCGGGACCCGGGTCGACACGCGGGCGGAGAGCTCCACGAACTCGCCGAGGACGGCGCACAAGGCGTCGATGGCGTGACCGCCGGCGATGGTCAGCGTGTTGGCGCCGTTGGCGCGTACGCCCTGCCAGATGCGCCCGGGGCCCCGCTGCAGCACGGCCTGGGCCGCGGTGTTCAGGTTGGCCGTGAGCACCTCACCGATGTAGCCCCCCTGGACCAGGTCACGCGCGTACAGAATCGCCGGGTCGCTGCGTGCCTGCAGGCCGACGATCGTCTTCAGCGAGCGCTGACGGGCGAGCCCGGCCATCTCCTCCGCCTCGGCCAGATTCGCACCCAGCGGCCACTCGCAGAGCACGGCCTTGCCGGCCTGCAGGCCCGCCATGACCAGATCGCGGTGCCCGGGCACCCGCACGCAGACGACGACGAGGTCGATCTCCGGATGCGCCACCATCTCGCTGAACCGGTGGAATGCCCGCTCGGCACCGAACGCCGCGGCCGACGCCGTGGCGGTGTCCTCGTGCGCGGTGCATACCGCCTCCAGCTCGTAGTGGGGCAGAGCCTTCAGGGCGGGAACGTGGGCGTTGGCCCCCCAGCCGCTGCCCCCTTGCGTCACGGTGGCTCCCACGATGCCCACGCGAATCTTGTCTGTCATCTGAAGGTCTCCTGGTTGGGGATGATCAGCGACAGTACCTCTTGACACGTCCGCTTGGCCAGCGGAACATTCCGGCCAATGCGGCAGATCGCCGAAGAGAAGCACTTGCCGACCGATATCGACGCTCAGCCCCCGGTGCGGGCCGCGGCCGCTCTGCGGTCGGTCGTCCGCGGCTATCGCGACGAGATCGAGCGCGAGCAGCGCTTGCCGAAAGCGTTGGTCGAGCAGTTCCATGCCGCCGGCTTCTACAGCCTGGTGATACCGCGTGAATTGGGGGGCCTGCAGGCCGACCCGCTGACCTACGTGCGCGTCGTGGAGCTGCTGGCCGAGGCCGCCGGGTCGGTCGGCTGGAATCTGGCCAACAACAGCATCGGCCAGCTCGTCACGCTCGGGCTGCCGGATGAGGGCGTCCAGGAGATCTATGCGCACAGGGCCGACACCGTCATCGCCGGCACTGCCGTGATGGGGGGCGGGCGGGCCGTGCCTGTCGATGGTGGCTACCGGGTCACCGGTCGCTGGCCCTTCGGCACCGGCTGTCAGGAGAGCTCCTGGATGCTGGGCAGCTTCCAGATTCTCGACGGCGACCAGCCGCGCCGCAGCCCGGATGGCGCCTCGGTCTACTGGCGGGGAATCTTCCAGCGGTCGGAAGTGCAGATCGTCGAGGGGAGCTGGGACGTGTCCGGGCTCCGCGCAACTGGCAGCTTCGACTGGACGGTCGAAGACGTCTTCCTGCCGGAGCGGCGAACGATGGTCCACGCCGGCGTCCCGCTCGACAACCAGTGGAAGCGGTGGCCGGGGGTGTCGTACAGCCTGCCGGCCCAGGCCTGGGTCGGGCCCCACCACAGCGCCGTGATCACCGGAATCGCCCGGGCCGGCATCGACGCGCTGATCGAGCTGGCGGGCGAGAAGACGCCGCGAGGCCGGACCGGTCGGCTCTGCGAGAATCCCCAGGTCCAGGACGCGGTCGGTCGGGCCGACGCGATCCTGAACGCCGGTCGCGCGTACCGCACCGCGACGATCACCGAGCTCTGGAATACCGTCGCGGCGGGCGAGGACACCACCCTCGAGCAACGGGCCCGTTGCCGGCTGGCCGCGGCCTACGCCGCCGACAGCGCGCGCGAGGCGATGGATCTGATGTACCGCCACGGTGGCAGCACATCGTACCGGCGCGAGAGCCGCCTGGCCGAGTGCTGGCGCGACCTCCACGTCGTCGGTCAGGCGGTCACGCTCGCGCCGGAGTGGTACCCGATGGGCGGCCGGGTCCTTCTGAAGATGGACCCGGGCCCGCGCCTGCGCTAGCGCGGGCAAGCAGGACAGCGCCTTCGCGCGTTCCGCCACCAACCCGAGATGGACAAGGAGAGAGATATGGCAGGGAATCACGCCGTTGATCACAGCCGCCGCAACTTTCTCCAGCTTGCCGGGTGCGGGCTTGGCGTGGCCGCCCTCGCTGCTGGGCCGGGTCGCGCCAGGGCCCAGACGACGAGCGCGTCCCCGCTCAAGATCGGCAGTATCGGGGCCGGACGCATGGGCGGCGCCCTCGGCGCCCTGTTCGTCAAGGCCGGGCACCCGGTGATGTTCTCGTCGCGCCACCCCGAGAACCTGAAGCCCCTCGCCGCGCGTCTCGGGCCTCTCGCCCAGGTCGGCACCGTCGAGCAGGCCGTCGCCTTCGGCGACGTGGTGGTGATGGTCGTGCCCTATGCCGCGATCGAGGAGATCGGCAAGGCGCACGGCCGCGGCCTCGCGACCAAGCCGCTGGTCATGGACATCTGCAATCCGATCGCCCGGCGCGACGGTGAAGACGTGGTCAAATGGGTCAACGAGCAGGGTGGGGCCGGGCTGGCCAGCGCCAAGCTGATGCCGGGGGCGCGCATCGTGCGTGCGTTCAACGCGATCAGCTATCGGAGGGTGGGCGAGATCGCCCACCGCCCGGGCGGCCTGGTCGGCGTGCCGATCGCCGGCGACGATCCGAAGGCCATCGCCCTCGCCGAGGGGATCATCCGCGGCATGGGATTCGAGCCTGTCCTCGTCGGCGGCCTCGCCATGGGCAAGTACCTGCTGCCCGGTACGCCGCTGGCTGAGGAGCACACTCCCGAGGAAATTCGAAAGATCGCCGGCGGCCTGCGCTGAGTCGCGGCGCGGGCTCTTTCGGAACCGAGAGGGTACCTGAGGGCGACGATCACCGAGCTCTTGAACATTGTCGCGGCCGGCGAGTACACCACTCTCGAGCAACGGGCCCATCAGGGTCACCCGCCCGCGATGCCAGAAGCCGAACTTCCTCAACCGTTCAACCCGTTCGACGCGAGGCGGTGACGGATTGGGACGGCTACTGTTCATCTGTCGTCTACCCGACATAGTGTCAGCAAATCCGACATTGCCTTCCTCGTTAAGGTGAGCGCATACTGCCCGTGCCCTCACTTCGGCCTTCCCCGTTGGCGCTCTTGAGCGTCGAGACCCCGGTGACTGGCTTGGCTTCGTCCAAGCAGCAGACCGCAGGGGTCGTTCATGCCGCAGTCAGCCCTTCGCCAAACCGTCCGCGAACGCCTTGCGAGCGGTTGGCTTTTTCCGGCACCCCACAAGGTGTGGGCGGGAAAAGGAACTGGGCACGTTTGCGTAGTCTGTGGGATCACCATCGCACCCTCCGAAGTCGAGAACGAGGTCGTCGGACCTACGACGGTCTGGTCACACCTGCCGTGCTATTCGATCTGGCGGGAGGAGTCCCAGACCTACGAACGGGTGAATGGGACGGATGGGCATGGTGACGGGGATGGGGCGGATCAGACTGCCTATCTTGCCGATTTCCGTCAGACCGTGCGCAACCGATTTGCGAAAGGAACACTACCCGCGCTGCCGCACGACAAGTCATGGACCGGCCGGGGGGTGAGTGACATCTGCGCCGTATGCAGCAAGCCCATCTTTGCCGCTGAATCGTCGCAAGAAGTCATCGGAGTGCAACGCGCTCACGCACATCTGCTCTGCTACCGGGCGTGGCTCCTTGAGTCAATAGCGGTGCGCCGGTCGGATGAGCGGTCCTCGGCAGAGTCTAACGACACCGCTGCCTCGTAAACCCTGGCCGATACCATGAACGAGCGGACCCCGCATGCTGGGTTCGATCCAGCGCCTGCAGAATCCCCCGCCAAGGATTTAGGCTTCCTCGTCTGGGATATGGTGGAGCGCGGCAGGTTATTTGTCCTTCCCGACCCGAAGTGCTGGGCCGGTCCAGCGACCAGCCATCAATGCGTTGTGTGCGAGCAGCGCATTCATGACCCCAGTGAGTGCGAGGTGGTTGGACCCGATGGCCCCGTGTTCGCTCACCTCGCGTGCCATACGGCTTGGTCGCTCGAGTCACAGGTCCGTCGACAGAGGCCAGCCTCCACCACCACTTCGTAAGTGGTCCATCCAAAGCGGGTCCCCGCAACCAGCAACGGCTAGGGGTTAGCGGACGGACGCATGCGCCGCTGACCCCTTTGCTATACCCAGGAATTCGGTCGACGTCGGCCGCATTCGGACCACGCCTGTCCGTCCAGCCTGGCTCCCGTCGTGATCGGCGATCTACCCGAGCGCTGCGAATCGAGCCTGCTCGCACGCATCATCGAGGTTCCGGCCATCCGACTTGCCCACGAGGGCGCCTTCGCCTAGCCTGTCATCGATCTCTGTGCGGTCGAAACGCCTGTGAGAGGCAAGGAGAGGCCGATGCGTCGGGGAGCAAAGCCTGGGAAGGCCAAGGTCGAACCCAAGCGGCCCGTCGCACGTAAGTCGCTGAAGAACGAACGCTCCAGGGTCCGCCAGCTTCAGAAGCGACTGGGGGAAGCGCTGAAGCGCGAGGCGGAGGCGCGGGAGCAGCAGACGGCGACGGCTGAGATCCTGCGCGTTATCAGCCGATCGCAGACGGATGTCCAGCCGGTGTTCGACGCGATTCTGGCCAGCGCCGTCCGCTTGCTGGGGGCGTATTCGGGCGCGCTGACCCGGATCGCGGGCGATCAGATCGAGCTGGCCGCGCTCACGAGCACCGGCGACGCTGGCGACGCTGCCACCAGGGCAGGGTTCCCACAGTCGCCTCAATCCGAGGAACCGCATGGCCAGGCCATGCGTGATCGAGCGCCGATCAATATCATCGACGCCCAGATCGACCCCCGAGTGCCCGAAGCCGTGCGTGCCAACGCTCGTGCCCGTGGCTTCCGAAGCTGGGTTGTGGTGCCGATGCTCCATCACGACGAAGCGGTCGGGACGATCGGAGTGACCCGCCGCGAACCTGGTGGGTTCGATGACGACGAGATCGCGCTGCTCCACACCTTCGCCGATCAGGCGGTGATCGCGATCGAGAACGCGCGCCTCCTGATCGAGCTGCAGGCTCGAAACCGGGACCTGACGGCGACGAGCGAGATCCTGCGGGCGATCTCGCGCTCGCCGACCGACGTGCAGCCGGTGTTCGACACCATCCTCCGAAGCGCGGTCCAACTGTCCGGCGCCCTCATGGGCGGGATCTACCGGTTCGATGGCGAGCTAATACACCTGGCGGGCCTCTATGGCACCGGGTCCGAAGCGGTGCCGCTCCATGCCCGAGATTTTCCCCGGCCCCCCGACCGGGGCTTCCTGGCCGCGCGAGCGATCCTCGAGCGGCGCGCCATCCAGATGCCCGACGTGCTCAAGGATACTGAGTTTCAGGGGAAAGAGTTCGCGCGCGTGGCGCGGTGGCGCAGCTCTTTGTCGGTGCCGATGCTCCGAGACGGGCAGCCCATTGGCGCCATCTCAGTGGCGCGGGCAGAGCCTGGGCTCGTTCCCGAGGCGATCGTGGCGCTGTTCCGGACCTTTGCCGACCAGGCGGTCATCGCCGTCGAGAACGTGCGCCTCTTCATCGAGTTGCAGGAGAAGAACCTCGCCCTTACAGAGGCTCATGCTCAAGTTACCGAGGCCCTCGAACAGCAGACGGCAACCAGCGAGATCCTGCGCGTTATCTCGAGCTCGCCAACGGACGTGCAGCCGGTGTTCGACACGATCGCCCGAAGCGCCGTGAAGTTGTGCGACGCGTTGGGGGGGAACGTCCAGCGGTTCGACGGCGAGCTCATGCATCTGGTCGCCAGCCACAACTGGGCCCCTGAGGGCCTGGAGTTAGCGCGGAGGCGGCTCCCCATACGACCGACCGGCAGCCGGGGTGCGGGCCGCGCTGTGCTGAGTCGAGCGGTCGTGCACATTCCCGACGTCCTCGAAGACCCGGAGTACAGCCCCGACGCTGCGCTCGCGGGCGGCTGGCGAACCATCCTGTCGGTGCCAATGCTTCGCGAGGGGAATCCCGTCGGGGCGATCACTGTTACCCGAGCCGAGCCCGGGCCGTTCTCCGACAACCAGATCGAGCTGCTGAAGACCTTCGCCGACCAGGCGGTGATCGCGATCGAGAACGTGCGGCTGTTCAAGGAGCTGCAGGCGCGCACGCGCGAGCTGACCGAGACGTTGGAGTATCAGACTGCGACCTCAGACGTGCTCAACGTCATCTCCCGCTCTCCGACCGACGCCCAGCCGGTGTTCGACATGATCGCCGAGAGTGCGGCGCGGCTGTGCGACGCCCAGTACTGCTTCGTCTACCGGTTCGAAGGCCAGCTCCTTCACTTCGTGGCGCACCATGGCCTCACCGCCGAGGTCCTCGAGATCAACCGACGCGCCTATCCCGCCCCGCCCAGTCGAAGGAGCGTTGCGGCTCGCGCGGTGCTCGAGCGAAGTGTCGTGCAGATCCCGGATGTCAACGCCGACCCGGACTATGCGCTGGGCGCGATGGCGGCGGCCGGCGGCTATCACAGTGCCGCAGCCGTCCCGATACTGCGCGAGGGCCTTGCCATCGGGTCGATTGCGGTCACCCGCGCTCAGGCCGGGCTGCTCCCCGAGCGACAGATCGAGCTGCTGAAGACCTTCGCCGACCAGGCCGTGATCGCCGTCGAGAACGTGCGCCTCTTCAAGGAGCTGGAGCAGAAGAACCGCGCGCTGTCGGAAGCCCATGCTCAGGTCACGGAAGCCCTTGAGCAGCAGACGGCGACGAGTGAGATCCTTCGCGTGATTAGCAGCTCGCCGACCGACATCCAGCCGATCTTCGACGCCATCGTTCGAAGCGCCAGCCGGTTGTGCGGCGGTGAGTACGCCATCGTCACCCGCTACGACGGCGAGCTCCTCCATCTCGCCGCGCAACACAATCCACGGCCTGGCACCGCTGACGAAACGGTGAAATTCTTCCCACAGCTGCCACGCCGTGAGACGTCGCTCACGGCACGCGCGCTCGTCGATGCCGAAGTGGTCCATGTCCCGAACGTCGAAACTGAGGAATTGGAACCGTCCGCGCGCGAGACATATCGTCGGATCAGGCTTCAAGCGGTTCTCGCCGTGCCTATGCTCCACGAGGGCCGCCCCATCGGCGTCGTCTCGGTCTCCCGCGAGGCACCCGGCCCCTTCTCGGACCGTCAGATCGCGTTGCTCAAGACCTTCGCCGACCAGGCGGTCATCGCCATCGAGAATGTCCGGCTCTTCAACGAGCTGGAGGGCCGTAACCGCGATCTCACTGAGGCGCTGGAGCAGCAGACGGCGACGGCGGAGATCTTGCGCGTCATCAGCCGCTCGCAGACCGATGTGCAGCCGGTCTTTGACACGATCGTCAGAAGCGCCGTGGGGTTGTGCGGCGGGCTCTTCAGCGCGCTCCTTCAGTTCGACGGCGAGCTGATCCATCACGTCGCCAGTTACAACTTCACCCCTGAAGCCCTCGAGGAGGTGCACCGCGTATTTCCGGCGCGCCCCAGCCGGGCCACGGGGTCGGGCCGGGCGATCCTCGAGCGCTCGGTGGTCCACATACCCGACGTGGGAGTCGATCCTGAGTACCGGCATGCAGCGCTGTACCGCGCGGTCGGCTGGCGAAGCGGCCTCTGGGTACCGATGCTGCGAGAAGGTGCTCCCATCGGCGTCATCCAAGTGAGCCGCGCCGAGCCCGGGCCGTTCTCGGATAGCGAGATCGAGCTGCTCAAGACCTTTGCCGACCAGGCGATCATCGCCGTGGAGAATGTGCGGTTGTTCAAGGAGCTGCAGGCGCGGACGGGCGAGTTGACCCAGTCGGTCGAGAAGCTGACCGCCCTGGGCGAGGTCAGTCGGGCGGTCAGCTCGACGCTCGACGTCGAGACGGTGCTCGACACGATCGTCTCCCGCGCCAGCCAGCTGGCCGGCGCCGCCGGCTGCTCGATCTACGAGTACGACGAAGCCGCTGAGCGGTTCGAGCTGCGCGCGACCCACAACTACGACGCCGAGTTCGTGGAGGCTATCCTGGCGGCGCCCCTCCGGAAGGGCGAAGGGCTCATGGGGCGGGCAGCGGAGATGCGCGAGCCCATCCAGGTCCCCGACATCACCCAGCCCGGGGCCTACCAGAGCAGCGTCCGGGACACTCTCATCCGGTTCGGGTATCGGGCGCTCCTCGCCGTGCCCCTGCTCCGCAAGGACCAGATCATCGGCAGCCTGTCCTTCACCCGGAAGGCGCCGGGCGAGTTTCCTCCGGAAGTCGTGGAGGTCTTGAAGACGTTCGCCACCCAGTCCGCCCTGGCCATCCAGAACGCCCGGCTCTTCCGGGAGATCGCGGACAAGAGCGCCCAGCTCGAGGCGGCCAGCCGCCACAAGTCGGAGTTCCTCGCCAACATGTCGCACGAGCTGCGCACGCCACTGAACGCTATCATCGGCTTCTCCGAGGTGCTGACCGAGCGCATGTTCGGGGAGCTGAACGACAAGCAGGACGAGTACCTGAAGGACATCCACGCCTCCGGCCAGCACTTGCTGTCGCTGATCAACGACATTCTCGATCTCTCGAAGATCGAGGCGGGGCGCATGGAGCTGGAGCAGGCGGACTTCCACCTGCCGAGCGCCATCGAGAACGCCCTGATCCTGGTGCGAGAGCGGGCAAGCCGGCGGGGGATCAGGCTGGGCAGCACGATCGACGGGCGTCTGGGTGTCATCAGTGGCGACGAGCGGAAAGTGAAGCAGGTGCTCTTGAACCTCTTGTCCAACGCCCTGAAGTTCACCCCCGAAGGGGGCCGGATCGACGTTGGCGCCCGTCTGGACGACGGTGTCGCAGAGGTATCCGTCGCGGACACCGGCATCGGCATCGCGCCCGCGGATCAGGACGCGGTGTTCGAGGAGTTCCGGCAGGTGGGCACCGCGGACAAGAAGGCCGAAGGCACCGGGCTCGGGCTGGCCCTCTCACGGAAGTTCATCGAGCTCCACGGTGGCCGCATCTGGGTGGAGAGCAAGGAGGGAGAGGGCTCGACCTTCCGTTTCACGTTGCCGAGCACATAACCCCTGATGATCAGCCGGCGGGTGAGAGGGGCGATACATGGACTTTGGCTACTTCACACTGAGTGACAATCACTACCTGAGCAATACGCGCACGTCGAATCAGCTCGTCGCCGACATCACGGCGGAAGCGCTCTACGCGGAGGAGCTCCGCATGCACTCCGTATGGATCGGCGAGCATCATTTCAGTTCGCTTGGGGTGTTATCCTGTCCCGACGTCGTGCTGGCCTATATCGCGGCCCGCACTAGACACGTACGACTCGCGCCGGCTGTGACCGTGCTCCCGCTCCATCACCCGATTCGTGTCGCTGAGCAGTGGTCGACGCTTGACCTGCTCAGTGGTGGGCGCGTTGATTTCGCCGCCGGGCGCGGATACGACCGCCGCGAATATCTGCCTCTCAACGTGTCGTTCGAGGACAATCAGGCGATTTTCGAGGAAGGCATGGAGGTGGTCCGCCGGCTGTGGGCCGCCGACGGGCCGATCTCGCACCGGGGCAGGCACTATGCGTTCGCGAACGTATCGATCACGCCGAAGCCCGTGCAGCGGCCCCTGCCTGCCTATGTGGCGTCCTTTTCCAAGCCCTCGATCGAGCTCGCCGCCCGGCTCGGGTGCGGGCTGATCGTCGCGCCGTTCGCTGCCGCCATGAGTTATGGCGGGCTCAAGCAGGTCGCCGAGCTTTACCAGGAGACCTGTGCCAAGCATGGCATCACGCCACAGCGACTCATGTGTAGCTACTTCACCCACTTCGCTGACAACAGCGAGGAGGAGATGGTGCAGCGGGCTCGTCAGATCCGCTACTACAAGGAATGCGTCAATCCAGCTTTTCCGGGCGACCCCACGACGGCACCGCCGAGCTACCGGTACTTCATCGAGATGGTGGAGCGGCTGCACAAGGTGAAGCCCGAAGACTTGACCGAGAATTCCGTACTGCTCGGCTCACCCGCGCGCATCATGGACACCTTGAAGAAGGTCGAGGCCGCCGGGTTCCACGAGGTGATCCTCTATTTCAACGTCGGATTGAAACCGCACGCTCAGGTCAAGGACGAGATGGCTCGCTTCATGGCAGAGGTTGCCCCCGGTTTCGACGGTGCGCACAAGCGGCGGGCAGCATAGTGGTTCAGCCGAGTCCCCCCATCTGGCAGACGATCCGCCACTCGGCCTCCGAAACTGGCTGGACGGACAGGCGCGGGAGCCTGGCCAGCGCCATGCCGGTGAGGCGTTTGTCCGCCTTGATCCGCTCGAGGCTGACCGGTGTCGGGAGCTTTTGCACCGCGGCGACGTCGATAGCGCGCCAGGCGGAGTCGGTCGAATCCGGGTGCGCCTCCGCGATCACCCTGACGATGCCGACGATCGTGCGCTCCTTGCCTGTGTGGTAGAAGAACGCCTGCTCGCCCTTCTTCATAGAGCGCAGGTGGTTCTGGGCCGAGAAGTTGCGGATGCCTGTCCACTCCGCGCCGTCACGCCCTTTCGCGACCTGCTCGGCCCACGACCAATCGTCAGGCTCGGACTTCAGGAGCCAGTGTGCCATGGCACGTCATCCTCTTTCTCCCAGGCTGACAGCCAGGGGATATGCTGCCCGGGCTATCGGCCCAAGAGGAAGCGACGCGCCTCCTCGTTTTGCGGCGCCAGCTCGAGAACGCGCCGGAAAGCCCTGAGCGCCTCGGTCCGCTCATTCGAGCTCCAGTAGGCCTTGCCGAGGTCGAGAAGGGCCGAGACATCACCAGGCTCTTGACGCACGTACTCGCTCAGGAGGCCGGCGGCCCCCTGGTACTCGCCGCGTGACAATGCCTGGCGCCCCCCGTCGAGGAGGCCCTGCCCGAGCTGTCCACGGGTGGCGGAGTCGCTTGCGCGGGAGAGCCCGTCGACCAGCACCCGGCCCGCGTCCGTCCAACTCCCCAGACCCACGTAGGCGCGGCCGGCGTTGAGATATCCCTGGGCGTTGGCGGGCTGAAGCTTGATGTACTCGACGAAGTGCGAGACGGCCTCACCAAAGGCGCGCCGCTGCAGGGCGTCGGTCCCAGCGCCGAACAATGACTGGGCGAGCGTCGTCAGCGTCTCGCCTTCCCGCGGGGCCAGCTCGACGGCCTTCCGCGCCGGGGTCAGGGCCTGGCCCCAGTCGGCCTTGCCGATATAGGCCTGGGCGCCGAAGAGATATGCACGCCACTCCGTCGGCTCGCGGCGGATCACCTCGGCCACCTTGGTCAGGGCGGCGTCCCACTTCTGGGCCGTGAGCAGCTCCTTGATCTGCTTGAGGAGTGACTCGATGGTCTCGACCAGCCCCACGGTGGCGCAGCCCACGGACAGCGCGACGACCAGCAGGATCGCGCCGGCGATCGCTTTCCTCCAGCGTGACGTCATCGGCCACCCCCTGCCGCACGTGGAAGGTCATGACCCCGCGGGAAATGCGGTGGCCCACTTCGACCTGGTTGCCACCTCGTAGAGCCGCTGTCACCGCGCGGGAAACGCGACTATGATCGGTCGAGATTTTGCGGCTGCGTCCGCGGCATGTCAACAGAGACCGCGACCAGGAGGAAGGCACGTCGACGGCGCCTACTGCGAGGCGAGGCTATTTCGCGTGCATAGCTGCCAGCGGAGAGGCAGAATACGAGCCTGCCGCCAGGGGAGGGAAACGCATGTTGCAAGGCCTGATCATGGACATGCCGCTGATGATCTCGAGCGCCATCCAGCACGCCGCCGAGTTTCATGGCGGGACCGAGATCGTCGCGCGCGACATCGACGGAACGATCCACCGCTCCACCTATGCCGAGGCGCACCGGCGGACCAAGCGCCTGGCGAACGCACTCGGCCGGCTGGGGGTGAGGCCGGGTGACCGGATCGGCACGCTCGGCTGGAACACGCACCGGCACTTCGAGCTGTTCTACGGCGTGTCCGGCTCGGGCGCCGTGCTGCACCCGGTGAACCCGCGGCTGTTCGCCGACCAGATCGTGTACATCGTCAACCACGCCGAGGATACGTGGCTGTTCATCGACGCGGCGACCCTGTCGCTCGCCGAGCAGCTGGCGCCGCGGCTCAAGTCGGTGAAGGGTTTCGTCCTGATGGACGAGCGCTCAGCCATGCCGGGCAGCACGACGCTCGAGCCGCTCCTCTGCTACGAGGAGCTGCTCGCCGCCGAGTCCGACGACTACGACTGGCCGCAATTCGACGAGCGCAGCGCGTCGTCGATCTGCTACACCTCCGGCACCACCGGGGACCCGAAGGGCGTCGTGTACTCCCATCGATCCAGCGTGCTGGTGGCCATGCTCTTCACGGAATGGATCTATCGCGGCGGCCGGAACGGGGCGATGGAGACGCTGATGTCGCTCGCGCCGCTGTTCCACGCCAACGGCTGGTACTTTCCCTACACCGCGCCCATGACCGGCTCAAAGCTGGTACTCCCTGGCCGCAACTACGAGCCGGCCATGCTGTACGAGCTGCTCGAGGGCGAGCGGGTCACCATCACGTGCGGCGTGCCCACCATGTGGATCACCCTGACCGACTGGATGACGCGCGAGGGCCGGACGCTGCCGCATCTGCGCACGGTCTATTCCGCGGGCACCGCCGCGCCGCGCAGCCTGCTGGACACGTTCGCGACCTGGGGCGTCGAGGTGAACCAGCTCTGGGGTATGACGGAGGCCCTCGGCCTGACCAGCCCGAGCTTGCACCCGGGCTCCCTCGACCTGCCCCCGGAGCAGCAGCTCGAGCGGCGCATGAAGGCCGGCGGTCGTGCCGGGTTCGGCGCGCAGCTCCGCATCGTCGACGACGAGGAGCGGCCGCTGCCGCACGACGGCGTGGCGATCGGCCACCTCCGCGCCAAGTCGCCCTGGATCTCCTCGGGATACTTCAAGGGCGCGGGCGACGCGCTCGACGCGGAGGGCTGGCTCAAGACCGGCGACGTTGCCTCGATCGATCCGGACGGCTACGTGGCGATCGTCGACCGGTCGAAAGACCTCATCAAGTCCGGCGGCGAATGGATCAGCTCGATCGCCCTGGAGAACGCGGCCTGCGGCCATCCGGAGGTGATGCAGGCCGCGGTGATCGCCGCCTTTCATCCGAAGTGGCAGGAGCGGCCGCTGCTGATCGTCACGCGCCGGCCCGGCAGCCAGCTCGACCGCGCGACCCTGCTCGAGTTCCTCCGCCCGAGCGTGGCCGGCTGGTGGCTCCCGGACGACGTCGTGTTCGTGCCCGAGATGCCGATGACCGCCACCGGCAAGATCCACAAGCTCACGCTGCGCGAGCGGTTCCGCGACTACCAGCTGCCGACCGCGG
>WNFD01004032.1_pt1 | contig 20293 bp, 23 predicted proteins | sample 5400491 | NCBI WGS metagenome assembly WNFD01 (sample SAMN13153343, study PRJNA577476) | soil metagenome | isolation source: 120 cm saprolite under Douglas fir tree site 2 hole 2 replicate 2 | place: USA:California | collected 2015-04-18
CTAGGTGTAATCCCCAAATAGGTTCTTGACAGGCTGAGAGCCTCCGGGTTCGGATGTGGGTGTTGTCACAGCTCACACCGACAGGAGGCTCTCATGGTTCATCGTATGGCGAAGCTCACACCATTAGGCCGTCTCGAACTGGTGATGCGGGTGGTTCGGGATGGCTGGCCAGTGGCGCGAGTAGCCGAGGGCAGCGTCGTCTCCAGGCAGACCGTCCATACGTGGGTACGGCGGTATCGCACGGAAGGTCTGCCCGGACTGGAAGACCGCAGCAGCCGGCCGAAATACTCGCCGCGGCGCCTCAGTCCAGATCAAGAGAGCCGCATCCTGGCGGCACGCCGCAGTCGGCGGTGGGGACCAGATCGGCTCGGTCCGGCCTTGCGACTACCGAGCTCGACGGTGTACGCCGTGCTGGCACGCAACCACTGTTCGCGGCTGACTGACTTCGACCGTCCCACGGGTCGGCCGATTCGCTATCAACGCGAGCTTCCTGGCGAACTGGTCCACCTCGACATCAAGAAATTGGGTCGAATTCCATCTGGAGGCGGTCACCGCATGCTGGGTAGGGAGGCGGGGCGGAAGAACTACTACAAGACCCAACACCTCGGCAACGACTTTCTCCATGTGGCCGTCGACGACGCCACGCGGCTTGCCTTCGTCCGCTGCTATCAGGACGACACCGGCGCAGCCACAACTCGTTTCTTGCTTGAGGCGACCACCTTCTTCGCTCGGCAAGGCATAGCGATCCAGGCGGTGATGACTGACAACGCGAAGGCCTACACGGTGTCCAAGCTGTTCCGAGCCCAGGTTTCCGCGTTGGGCCTCAAGCACCTAGTAACCAGGCCGTTTCGGCCATGCACGAATGGCAAGGCTGAGCGCTTCATCCGGACCCTGCTCAACGAGTGGGCTTACAGCCAGCTCTATCGCTCCAATGCGCTCCGACTCCAGCAGCTGCCTCGCTGGGTCTACTTCTACAATTCCCGTCGGCACCACACCGCGCTCGGCGGCTCACCCATGGCCGCTGTCAAGAAGGTCCTTGGGGATTACAGCTAGGTCAGCCGCGGCTCCGGTCGCCACCTGCCGTCGGTCTCGATGTAGCCCGCGGGCTGGTCGGCCTCGTGGCTCAGCACCAGCAGCCAGCGATGCTTCTGCGCCTCGTCGAGCAGGCGCGCCTTCTCTTCCAGCAGCCGCAGCGCGTCGAGGTCGGCAGACATGGTCCACGGCACGCGCAGGTGCGGCATCATGCCAACGACGTCGCCGGTCACGACGCACGCGAACTCGCCCGAGCGAAGCATCACCACTTGACTTCCGGGCGTGTGCCCACCGACGTGGCGGACTTCCACGCCGGGCAACACCTCGACGCTCCCGTCGATGAGCTCCACCAGCTTGTGCCCGTCCATCAGCGGCGTGAAGTCGTCGGGTATGTAAGCGCTCTCGCTTCGCACATCGGGATGCAGCGCGAAGTCCCACTCGCTGTTCTGGATGAAGTGCCGCGCTTTCGGAAACGTGAGCTCGAAGGATCCGCCCTCACCACGCCTCGTGAGCCCGCCGGCGTGATCCCAGTGCAAATGCGTCGTGACGACCGCGTCCACCTCATCCGGCCGGATGCCAAGCCGGTGCAGCGAGTGCAGCAACCCTTCCGGCTCGCGGAGCACAACCTGCTGGGCGCGCTTCTCGCTCAGCTTGGTCCCGATGCCTGTCTCACACACGATCACGCGTCCGTTGATGCGGGCGATCACGCAGACACAAGCGCAATCGATCATGTTGTTGGCGTCGGGAGGTTTGTGCTTCTCCCACATGACCTTGGGCACCACGCCGAACATCAGGCCGCCGTCGGCCTTCCAGTGCGAGGCGATCAGCAGGTGCAGCTCGAGGTCGCCCAGGAACATGCCGGCTTATATGCTGCGCCCATGGCAGTCGCGGCGCTGAGCACCTCGCGCTTGACCAAGGACTACGGCGCCGGCCACGGGTTGTTCGACCTCGACCTTGTAATCCATCCGCAGCAGGTTTTCGGCTACCTCGGGCCGAACGGCGCGGGCAAGACCACGACCATCCGCTGCGTCATGGGCATGATCCGGCCCACCTCCGGTTCCGCCCACGTTTTCGGCATCGACTGCATGCGTGACTCCGTCGAGGTCAAGAAGCGGGTCGGTTACCTGCCCGGCGACATCCCCCAGTTCGGCGGCATGAGGGGCCAGGAGATCGTCGCCTACTTCGGCGGCATGCGGGGCGGCGTGGACGCAAAGCGCGTGAGCGGCCTGTGCGACAGGTTCGACCTCGACCTGGGCCGGCGTTTTCGCGAGTACTCGAGCGGCAACAAGCAGAAGCTCGGCATCGTCCTCGCGTTCATGCACGCGCCGGACCTGTTCATCCTCGACGAGCCCACCGGCGGGCTTGACCCTCTAAACCAGCAGGAGTTCTACAGACTCCTGCGCGAGGAGCGCGACCGCGGCGCCACGGTCCTCCTCTCGTCACACGTCCTCTCCGAGGTCGAGCACATCTGCGACCAGGTCGGGATCATCCGCGCCGGTCGGCTGGTCAAGGTGGCCGACCTGGCCGAGCTGCATCGCATCCGCTTCCACCGTGTTGAGCTGGAGTTCGCCCCAGGCAGCGACATCCCTGAGACGGCAATTCGGCACGCAGCGGGAGTCACCGATTTCCACTTCGAGGACCGCATCGTCACTTGCACCGTGCATGGCAGCTTCGCGCCACTCCTCCATGCGCTGCGCGGCGCTGAGGTGACGAACCTGGTCAGCCGCGAGCCAAGCCTCGAGGAGATGTTCCTCGAGTACTACCAGGAGCGCAGTGGGCTTCCTCTACTCCCTTAGGCTCACGCGCTGGGGCATCGCGGGGTTCTCGTCCCTCGCATTCACGCTCACGCTCCTGCAGTCGGTCGGCTTCTACCAGGTCGTGGGTCACACGCCGGCGGAGCGCGCCGCATTCGGCAGGTCGATGGCGCAGCTCGCCGCGCAGTTCACAGTCTTGATCGCCGCGCCCATTCGACCCGACACGGTCGGCGGTTACGTGCAGTGGCGCGCGTACAGCTTCTTTGCGATCGTCTTCGCTATCTGGGCTCTCGTGTCGGCCTACGGCGCGGCGCGCGGTGATGAGGAGCGCGGACTGGTCGAGCAGGTACTCGCAACCGGCACCGCACGCACCGATGCTCTGGTCGTGCGGATCCTCGGATTCGCGGCGGGCTGCATCGTGGCGGTGATGGCCGCGGCGCTAGGCGTGGCCGCCGGCGTGGCCGGTGCGCATGAATCGATTGGCATCGACTCGCTTGCCGGTGCGAGCGTAAATCTCCTTGGCCTTGCGCTCAGCTGCTACGCGCTCACGCTGCTCGTCTGCCAGTTCGCCCCGAGCCGGTACGCGACCGCGGCGTCCGCGATCGTGATGCTCGGACTGTTTCTCCTCAACAGCCTCAGCCGGCAGCTCGATCAGCTCTCCGGCTGGCGCTGGCTTTCTCCGTTTCGCTACTACGACCTGAGCCAGCCACTCGCGCCCGGCGGCGCCTTTGACGCGCGCGGCGTCGAGGTTCTGTTCGGCGGCGCCGTCGTGATGACCGTCGCCGCGGCGGTGGCATTTTCATACCGAGACGTCGGATCGCCGCTCGTCAGAGTTTCAGTCGCCGCCCATCCTGACGTGCGCGAACCGGACGGGAATCCCGTGTGGCGCGTGCCTGTCCTGCGCGGCATTTACGACCGCCGCACGGGACTCGCCGTCTGGACCATCGGCATCGCGCTGCTTGGGGTGTTGATGGTCATCCTCACGAAGAGCATCGTCGAGCCGCTCCTCGGGCTCGCCCAGCTGCGGCCCTACTTCAACCTCTTCATCACGGGCGGAATCTATCCCTCGTTTCTCGGCTTCATCTGGTTCGGCTTCGCCCAGCTGCTGATCGCCGGCTACGCGATCGCGCAGGTCGCGCGATGGTCGGCCGAGGACACGGACGGCCGGCTCGAAGGTGTGCTCAGCAACCCCATCTCACGTCGCGGCGTTCTCATCGAGCGAGCGACTGTTCTGACGATCGGCGCGCTCGTGATCGCGGCGGTGAGCGGCGTGGCGGTCGGGATCGAATCGCACGCGCAGTCGATCGACCTCGACCTGGGCCGGCTCACCGCCGCCTCGCTGCTGCTCGTGCCGATGGCCATGTTCTTCGCCGCGATCGGCGCGATGCTTGCGTCTCTGCTGCCTCGCGCCACTGTCGGGCTCCTCGGCGGATTTGCGTTCGTCAGCTACTTCATCGTGCAGGTGGCCCCGATCTTCCACTGGCCCAGCTGGACGCTGGACCTGTCGGCGTTCCACCTCTACGGCCAGCCGCTCAGCTCGGGCGTGGACACGACGGGGCTTGTGATCATGCTGCTCGTGGTGGCGGTGGGCTTCGCCGCGTCCGCGTTGATGATGGAGAGGCGCGATGTTGGCGCTTAGAGGCGCGGCCCGAAAGCCCTCGACGGATCTTCGGCGCCCATGCGGCCGATCTGCGGGTTCGGCTCCTGCGCTGCTCGCTCACGCAGTTCTCCAATGCGCTCGCTCCGCTGCTCGTCGCCTCACCCGCATCTCGGCCACCTGGATCGCCGAATCTCTCGCCGAGGTTTTCGGCCGCGCCTCTGTCCCGCTGCCTACGAAAAGTAGCCGGGCGACCCGCTCGAGGAGGTAAACTCGCTTCATGCCGCGATCGATGTGGAAAGGCGTCGTTTCGTTCGGAATGGTCTCCATCCCGATCCGTCTCTACAACGCGACCGAAGCGAGCTCCAAGGTCTCGTTCCGGCAGCTCTGTCCGGAGCACAAGTCACCCATCAGCTACAAGCGGTGGTGCCCCGAGGGCGAGCACGAGGTCAGCTACGGCGAGATCCTCAAAGGATTCGAGGTCGGACGCGACCGGTACGTGATCATCGACGAAAAGGACCTCGACAACCTGCCCCTCGCGACCGCGCACTCGGTCGACATCCAGGAGTTCGTGCCAGCCGAGGACATCGAGCCCGGCCTCTACTTCAAGAACGCCTACTTCATCGAGCCCGAAGAGCTCGGCAAGAAGCCTTACCACCTCCTGCGCAAGGCGCTCGAGGCGACGGGCCGCATGGCCATCGCCAAGATCGCGCTGCGGGATCGCGAGCATCTCTGCGCGCTGCACGCCAACGGCAACGGGCTGCTCATGAACACGCTGAACTGGCCCGACGAGATCCGCACGACCGAGGGCCTCAAAGGCCTCGAGGGCGAGGTGAAGATCAACCCGAAGGAGCTGGAGATGGCCAAGGCGCTCATCGAGAGCCTGGCCGACAGCTTCGACCCGCAGCGCTACAAGGACGAGTACCGCGAGGCGGTCATGCGTGTCGTCCAGGCCAAGATCGACGGCGAGGTCATCGAGGCGCCGCCAGCGCCGCAGACCGCCAAGGTCATGGACCTGATGGAAGCCCTGCGGGCGTCGGTCGAGGCCGCCAAGAAGAGCCGGTCAACGCGCGGCAAGGAAGCCCAGCCGGCGGAATCGAAGAGGACGCGTCGTAAGGCCTCCTGACGGGGTTCGGTGGCCGCAGGCCGCTCTCCGGTTAAGCCAACATAGGTCGCAGTCAGGCCGGATTCATTCCGGCCGTCCCCTATGCCCGCGAATCACGACACCCAAGCGTCGCGAGGCGGACCCCAGGAGGGGGCCCGCGGGGGAGGACCGCAGTCCTTACCCGCGCCTTCTCGAAGAGGGCCCGTCGTAAGGCCTCCTGACGGAGGGTCTCGGCCGGTCGGGTCTAATCTCGTTGGCGGAGATGGCTGACGCTCCGTCCGGGCAGCTGCAGATCGAAATCGAGGGCTTCCCCAACGAGGTGCGGCCCATGCAGGCCGCGTCGGCGGAAGCGCCGTTCAGCTCCGTCGACTACGTCTTCGAGGTCAAGTGGGACGGACTGCGCTGCCTCCTCTTCCGCGACCCGCATGGCCACGTCCACATTCACGACCGGGGCTTCAACGACCTGACCGCGGTCGTGCCCGAGGTCACGGCCGCGGCGTCACGAGTGCCGCCAGGAAGCGTGATCGACGGCGAGGTGGTCGCCACCGATCGCGATGGGCGGCCCGACTATCACCGCCTGCGGCAGCGCCTCGCCGGTGGCGCTGCCTTGCGCGAGCAGATCCCAGTCGCCTACCTCGCGTTCGACGCGCTCTACCTGGACAAGAAGCCGCTCGTCAAGCAGCCGGTGATCCGTCGTCGCGCGCGCCTGCAGAAGGCGGTCGAGGCCGGCGGCCACATCTTCGTGCCGGATCACATCGACGAGGACGGGGTGGAGCTTTTCGAGGCATGTCTCGAACGCGGCCTCGAGGGTGTGGTGGCCAAGCACAAGCAGAGCCCATATGTGCCAGGACAGCGGAGCCCCTTCTGGCTCAAGGTCAAGGCCGTCAAGTCCGACGACTTCGTGGTCGTCGGGTGGATGGGCGAGCGGCCTTACGACGCGCTGGTGGTCGGCTTTTACGAAGACGGGAGGCTGCTGCCGTGCGGAACCGTGGGCGGCGGCTGGGACGACGAGGCAGCCCAGTTCGTCAGGACCCGGCTTGCCGAGCTGGCGAGCGAAACGTCGCCGCTCGACCCGCCGCCAATCATGGTGAGGCCGGTCCACTGGTGCCGGCCCGAGCTCGTCGTGAGCGTCCGCTACTCCGAGTGGTCGCCCGACGGCACGCTGCGCTTTCCGATCTTCAACTCGCTGCGACCCGAGGTGCATCCCGCCGAAGCGGTGCGTCACCGTCCGCGAGTCGTGATCACCGGGCACGTGAAGCCCGGCTCGCTCGCGTACGACCTGACTCGTTTTCCTTTCTGATGCAGGAGCAGCAGCAGCAGCCCCGCATCGACGCGGTCACCGGGGCATTCAGCTACACGGGACGGTTCATCGCGCGCCGGCTCCTCGAGGACGGGCGGCGCGTGCGCACCCTCACGAACCACTCACATCGGCCGGGCGCCGAGGACGTTGAAGCCGCGGTAGAGGTCGAGCCGCTGCGCTTCGACGATCGATCGCGGCTCGTTGCCTCGCTGCGGGGCGTCGACGTTCTCTACAACACCTACTGGGTGCGGTTCCCGCACGGCGGCCTCGATTTTGACCTTGCCGTCGCCAACACACGCATCCTCATCTCCGCGGCCGAGGCGGCCGGCGTGCGGAAGTTCGTGCAGGTCAGCGTCAGCAATCCATCGATCGACTCTCCGCTGCCGTACTACGCCGGCAAGGCGCGCGCCGAGGAGCTCGTGCGCCTGTCGACTCTCAGGTGGGCGATCGTCCGCCCGACGCTGGTGTTCGGACCTGGCGACATCCTCATCAACAACATCGCGTGGATGCTCAGGCACATGCCGGTGTTCGGGATACCGGGGCTCGGCCACTACCGCCTTCAGCCGGTCGACATCGAGGACGTGGCCGACATCGCGGTCAACGCGGCGCGGCACGAGGAGAACATCACGGTCGACGCCGCCGGACCGGAGATCCTCACCTACACGGAGCTCGTCGACCAGATCGCGATCGCCGTCAGGCGCAGGCCTCCCTACGTGTACCTGCCTCCATCGCTGCTCGTCCTTTCCGGCAAGGCGATGGGCGTGTTCCTGCGCGACGTGATCCTCACGTCCGAAGAGGTGAAGGGCTTGATGATGGAGCTGCTCGTGTCTGACGAAGCGCCGCAGGGCACGCGACGTTTCGACGACTGGCTGCTCCGTCAGGCCGACACGATCGGCCGGAGCTACGCCTCGGAGCTGGACCGCCACTTCCGGATGCCCGGCGCTGCCGTCACTCAAACGGGTCCTCGACCAGCTCAGCCGTGAAACCGCTCGCCGGGTCGCCGGTGAGGCCGACAACGGCGAAGCGGATGCGCCCGCGCCAGTCGGCCAGCGCGCGGTACTCGGCCGCCGCAGCCTTCAAGGCTTTGCGCTTGCGCGCGCCCACAGCCTCGAGCGGCGTGCCGAACGCGTCACTGGTCCGCGTCTTCACCTCGACCACCACCAGGTCGTCACCTCGCCGGCAGAGGAGATCGATCTCACCGCGCCGCGCGGTGAAACCCGCGCCGACGACCTCGTAGCCTCGCCGCGTCAGCAGCTCAGCGGCGGCCTTCTCGCCGGCGTTGCCTAATTGGCGGCGCTGATGAAGGCGCGGAACGGGGCCCATGTCGTGCGGTGGATCGGGCTTGGACCGAGCCTGAGGATGGCCGACCTGTGGGCCCGCGTGGCGTAGCCCTTGTGGCCGGCAAAGCCGTAGCCGGGGTACATGCGGTCGTACTCGATCATTGCCCGGTCACGCGCGACCTTGGCCACGATGCTCGCCGCCATGATCGAAGCGCACGTTCGGTCGCCTTTCACGACCGCCAGCTGGGGCAGCGGCGCATAGGGCACGTCAAACGCGTCGACCAGCAGGTACTCGGCGGGAACGCCAAGGCCGGCCACCGCGCCCGCCGTGGCAAGATGGCGCGCGCGAGTCAGGCCGAGGCTGCAGACCTGCGCGTGGTCGACGGCGCAGACGGAGACCGCAACCGCCTTGCGACGGATGATCGCGTCGAGTCGTTCGCGCTCGGCGAACTTGATCAGCTTGGAGTCGTCGAGGCCCGAGATCTTCACGCCGATCGGCAGCACGACCGCTCCGCCGACGACCGGGCCCGCGAGCGGGCCCATGCCGACCTCGTCGACCCCGGCCACGACCTGGTAGCCCATGGAGCTCGCCATGCGCTCGTAGCGCCACAGCATCGGTCTGCCCATCGGACCCGAGATTACATGCGAACCGGTCGCGGCCTCAAGGCGCCCTTAACAACGAGCGCAAGGGGGACAGGTCCCCCTTGCGGGAAACCCCCTCGCCCCATGACGCTTTGCTGCAAACCAGTAACCCGGAGTCTTGGCTCGGCAGAGCCGAGCCAACCCCGCCACGGCAGCTACTTCCCCTGCTCTTCCTCGGTTCCGTCGGTCGCTTCAGGCTCTTCGGCTTCCCCCTCTTCGGCCGCAACCGTCACGGCACCGCGGCGCTCGCGGATGCGGGCGCCCTTGCCGACCTTGCCTCGCAGGTAGTAGAGGCGGCCCTGCCGCACGTCGCCGTGGCGGAGCACGTCGATGCGATCGATTCGGGGCGAATGGACGAGAAACGTGCGCTCGACGCCGACGCCGTGCGTGACACGCCGAACCGTGAAGTTCTGGCGCAGCCCGCCCCCCGTGACGCGGATGACGGTGCCCTCGAACACCTGGATGCGCTCGCGCGTGCCCTCGACGACCTTGGCGTGCACCTTCACGGTGTCGCCTGCGCGGAGCGCGGGCACCTTTGCCTTCTGTTGCTCTTTCTCGAGCTGCTGGATGACGTTCAACTCAATGTCTCCTCGTGGATTTATATCAGTGCCGCTGAGCGCTCTGCGCGTGACGCTGCGCTGCCTGCTGCCTGCGCCACTGGTGGATTCGCGCGTGGTCGCCTGACAGCAGGACCTCTGGAACTCGCATGCCGCGAAACTCGGCGGGCCGCGTGAACTGCGGGCAGCCCGCCAGCTCGCCACCGAACGTGTCGTTCTCCAGCGAACCCGGATCGCCGACCACGCCGGGCACCAGCCGGGCCACGGCGTCGATCAGCACCATGGCGGGGATCTCCGCTCCGCTGAGAACGTAATCGCCGATCGAGATCTCGCGTGCGGCCAGGCCCGTGCGCACCCTGTCGTCGACGCCCTCGTACCGCCCGCAAACGATGATCAGTCCTGGTTCTCGCGCCAGCTCCGCGGCCATGCGCTGGTCGAGGCGCTCGCCCCACGGCTCCATCAGGACCACGGGGCCCGGGTTGTTGAGCATTACGCTCTCCACCGCCTCGAAGATCGGCTCCGGCTTGAGCACCATGCCAGGGCCGCCGCCGAAGGGCACATCGTCGACCTGCCGGTGCCGGTCGTGCGTGAAGTCGCGCAGGTCGTGCGTGTGGAGGTCGAGCACTCCGTTGGCAACCGCCCTGCCGACGACCCCCTGATCGAAGGCGGGCCCGAACATGCCCGGAAAGATGGTTATGACGTCGAATCTCATCGCGCCTCTTCCACGGTGAGCAGCCAGTCGGCCACCACGATCCGGCCCGCGTCCAGGTCCACCGACACCACCGCGTCCTTCGTCGCAGGGATCAGGTGCTCGACCGCGCCGTCGCGGCTGACCCACACATCGTTGGCCGGCCTCTCCAGCACCTCCTCGATCCGACCCAGGCCGCGGCCCGAGGCCGTCACGACCTCGAGTCCGATCAGCTGGTGGTGATAGAAGCGGCCCTCGCCGGCGGGTCTTCCGGCATTCTCGCCGACCTCAAGGTACCTGCCGCGGTACACCTCGGCGCCGGCGCGGTCGTCGATCCCGACCAGCTTCATCACAAGGCCGCCGGGCACGGGCCGGCTCCACTCCACGCGGTGTTCGGCGCCATCGATAAGCAGCAGCGACCCTCGGTCGAACCGATCGCTGAAATCTGTCAAGGGAACGACCTTGACAGCTCCATCAAGTCCAAAGGCAGCACCGATCTGACCCACTCGGATCACCTCGGCGGGTTCGCCAGGTCCACGAACACGCGCTTGTGGTCTCGCATCGACGCCACGCGTATCAGCGTGCGGATCGCTTCGATGTTGCGGCCCGCCTTGCCGATGAACCGGCCCACGTCGGTGTCCGCCAGCTTCACCTTGATAGCCACAGTTCCGCCGCCGCGCTCGAATGACTCCACCTGGACTTCCTCGGGCTTCTCGGCCAGGGACTTCACCACGTACTCCACGAGCGCCCGGTAGTCGATGCTGGGACCGGACGTGCCCTCCCGTCTGTATCCGCCGCGGTTGTAGCCACCGCGGCCGCCATCACGCCGAGGCGGTCGACTTGCGTGTCTCTGCAAATCGCTCAAGGATCCCCTCCCGCTTCAAAAGGCTGCGCGCCGCCTCGCTGGGCTGGGCGCCCTGCTGGAGCCAGCGCACGACCTTGTCGACGTCGATCTTGACCTTCACCGGATCCGTCATCGGGTCGTAGTAACCGAGGTGCTCGATGAAGCGCCCGTCGCGCGGCGACCGGGCGTCCGCGACCACCAAGCGATAGAACGGATGCTGCTTTGCGCCCATCCGTCTGAGCCTGATCTTTACCAATTGCCTCCTCCTTGACCGAATAGCCGGGGCAGCCCGGCGAGTCCACGCTGTCTCGGCTGCCGGCCCATCTGCCTGGCCAGCTTCTGCATTGCATCCCTTGCCTTGAGGACGCGGTTCACGTCTGACGGTTGCGTACCGCTGCCGCGTGCGATGCGGCGCTTGCGGACTCCATCGATCAGCTCTGGGCGTGCTCGCTCGCGCGGTGTCATGGAAAGGATGATCGCCTCCATGCGGCGCATCTCCTTCTCTGTATCCTGGCCGCCCACCTGTGACTTGAGCGCGGCGCCGCCAGGGAGCATGTCGAGCACGCCCTCGAGCGATCCCATGCTCCGAAGCTGCCGGATCTGAGTAAGGAAGTCGTCGAAGCTGAGCTGTCCCGCGCGCAGCTTGCGCTCGATCTCGGCCGCCTGCTCTTTGTCGACCACGCGCTCCGCCTTCTCGATCAGCGACAGCACGTCGCCCATTCCGAGGATGCGCGAAGCCACCCGATCCGCCTGGAAGATCTCCAGATCGGCCGGCTTCTCGCCGATGCCGGCAAAACGGACAGACTGTCCAGTGGCGACCCGAAGCGAAAGCGCCGCGCCGCCGCGTGAGTCGCCGTCGAGCTTGGTGAGGATGACGCCGTCGAGGCCGACCCTCTTTCCGAACGCCTCCCCCAGCCTCACGGCGTCCTGGCCGGTCATGCCATCGGCCACGAGCAGCGTCTCTGTCACTGCGATGGACCTCTTCAGACGAACCACCTCGTCCATCAGCTCCTCGTCCGCGTGCATCCGCCCGGCCGTGTCGAGGATGACGACGTCCGCGCCCGTTCGCACGGCCTCCTGGAGCGCGCCGGCGGCGATGCTCTCGACTGCCCCGGTCCCCGAATGAAACGCCACCTTCTCGCGCTCGGCGAGGATGCGCAGCTGCTCGACCGCGGCCGGCCGCCTCCGGTCCGTGCCCACGACCATCGGCGTGTGGTGGTCTCGGCGAGCGAACAGCGCGAGCTTCACCGCGGTCGTGGTCTTGCCCGAGCCCTGCAGCCCGACCAGCATCACGACCGTGGGCGGAGCGCTTGCGTACTTGAGGCCCGTCGCGTTGCCGCCCAGAAGCTCGACCAGCTCGTCGTGCACCGCCTTGACCACCGTCTGCGGAGCCGTCAGGCCCGGCGAGAACTCGGCACCGATGAGCCGCCCGCGGACTCGCTCGACGAACTCCTTGACAACCTTGAAGTTGACGTCCGCCTCCAGCAGCGCAAGGCGCACCTCGCGCAGGGCTGCGTCGATGTCTTCGGGACGCAGCACCCCGCGCCCCGTGATCTTGCGCAGCGCCTCAGTCAGGCGCGCCGAGAGCGTCTCGAACATCAGACCAACAGCCGCGTCATCCGACGCCGCAGGCCCGCCAGCTCCTTCTCCAGCCCCTCGATCGCCCGCCTGCGCCGCTGAGTCTCCGTCAGCAGGCCGAGCCGGCGCTCGTATTCCTGCAGGGCGCGAGTCGATCGCGTGACGATGTCGTGCACCGCAGCGCGCGACGTTCCCTCGTGCTGGGCGATCTCCGCCAGCGACCAGTCGCTACGCAGGTACAGGTCGAGGATCGCCCGCTGATGGTCGGTGAGCAGGGCTCCGTATCGCTCGTAAAGTGCGAGCGACCGACCGCGCGTCTGAAGCCTGTCAAGTGCCACTCCTTGACAGCTTACCAGAGCATAGAATCGTCTCGTGCTCACCGCCTTCATCCTGATCAAGTCGTCGCGCGAGGGCTTGACGAGCCTCGGCCCTCACCTGGCGGACATCGAGGGCATCGCCGAGGTCTACACGCTCACGGGCGAGTGGGACTTCATCGCCATCGCGCGCGTGCGCGAGCACGACGAGCTCGCCCGGGTTGTGACCCAGCGGCTGACCCAGCTCGACGGCATCCAGAGGACTCAGACGATGGTCGCGTTCCAGCAGTTCTCTGCGCACGACCTCGAGGCGATGTTCGGCCTGGGCCTGGAGGACAAGCAGACCTGAGACGGCCCAGTGCGAGCGCCGGCACTCATGCCCGGAAATCACAATTTCGGAGTGCGAGTGCCGGCACTCGGCTGGTTACAGCTGGCCGCGAAGGCGCCTGATCGGCATGTCCACCAGCGCGCGCCACTGCTGGCGGATCGCGATGCCGGTGGGCACGGCGTGACGCATGCCGAGCCGCGGTCGTGTGCGCCGCTCCGTGATCGCGGTTCGGAAGTCGCCCTCGTACGCCGTGACGACGCGGGCGATGTCGTGGCTACCGAAATGGCTGTCGCTGCCACCGATCTGAGCGCCGAGCCGCTCGGCGTTGGCCACGACGAAGGCATCCAGCGCCTTTCGACGCCGGCGTCCGATCGGCACCGTGAACATCACCTCGATGCCGTCGACGGGTTGGACCTCCAGCAGCCTGCGCAGCATCCCTGGCTGGATCGATCCGAAGAAGATCGGGATGAACGGGTGCGGAACGATCGCGAGGCCGCCCTGGTCGTGAATCGCGGCCACGGTGTCGGCCAGCGACATGCCCATACGCACCGGCCTTTCCAGGAACCAGCCAAGGACGTGTGTCTGCGCGGGCCATGCGGTCGTGACCTCTTGGCCCGCCACGACCTGGAGGCCCATTGCCTGGCCGCGCTCCTGCACCTCCTTGACCGCCCGCATGGTGTCGTGATCGGTGACCGCGATCAGGTGCAATCCCGCCGCGACCGCGGCGGACACGAGCTCGGCCGGTGTCACCATGCCGTCGGACGCCGTCGTGTGGCAGTGCGGATCGGCGATCGGCATCAGCCTTCAACCAGTGAGCGGATGTAGGCGGCAGGGTCGAACGGCGCCACGTCGTCGAGGGTCTCCCCCACGCCGGCGAGCTTCACCGGCACCCCCAGCTCGCCCTCGATGCCGATTACCGCGCCGCCTTTCGCGGTCCCGTCGAGCTTCGCGAGCACGAGCCCGGTCATCGGCACCGCTTCGTTGAACGCGCGAGCCTGCGTCATGCTCGCCAGTCCCAGGGTCGCGTCGAGCACCAGCAGCGATTCGACGGCGCGCCCCTCCTGTGCCTTGGCGGTCACGCGGCCGATCTTCGCAAGCTCCTCCAGCAGGTTGCGCTGTGACTGCAGGCGACCCGCGGTGTCCGCCACGACCACGTCGTAGCCGATACGACCTGCTTGCTGGATGCCGTCGAACACCACCGACGCAGGATCGGCCCCCGGCGCGCCGGCAAAGCTCGGCACGCCCGCCCGCTGCGCCCACTGCACCATCTGCTCGATGCCCGCGGCGCGATACGTGTCGGCCGCCACGATCAAAGGCTTCCGTCCCTGCGTGGCCAGCGAATGGGCCACCTTCGCGGCGGTGGTGGTCTTGCCTGCGCCGTTGACTCCGTACAGCAGGATGCATGCAGGCGCGGGATCCAGCGCCAGCCCCCGTGGACGCGACGACATCACGCTCAGCGCTGCTGCGACCAGGGCCGCGCGCACCTCATCGGCCGTATGCGGCGATCGTGCTCGGACCTGCTGCACGAGCTTCGAGGACATCGCGGGACCCACGTCGGCGCCGAGCAGGAGCTCTTCCAACCGGTCGTAGTACTCACCGCCAAGCGGCGGCCCAAGTGCGCGGAGCCCTGCAGCCAGCAGGCTTCGTGTGCGCTCACCGACTCGACTCCACATCGGGTCGAGCCTACCGGATACGGCTGTCGCTAACCGGCGGCGTCTCGTCGAGATGAATTCCGTAGAGCGTTGACGCGTGCGACATGGTCACGTGGTTGTGCGTGATCACGAGGAATTGACGCTGCCGGCCGAGCCGCGCCAGCATCTCGCCGAACCGCCCGACGTTCGCGTCGTCGAGCGCGGCGTCGACCTCGTCGAGGATCGTGAACGGACTCGGGTTGACCTCGTCGAGCGCAAGCACCAGCGCCAGAGCGGCCAGTGATCGCTCGCCGGATGAGAGCAGCGTCACGTTCTGCAGCCGCTTGCGCGGAGGCTGCACGAGGATCTCGACGCCGCTGTGAGGGCCGTCTTCGCCTTCCACGTGACGCAGCGTCGCGCGACCGCCCGGTGCGAGCTGTGAGAAGTACTCCTGGAAGTTCATCGCCACCGCACCGAAGACCGCTTCGTATCGGGAATCCTCTTCCTGACGCAGCTTCGCGATCAGCGTCTCGAGGTCGGTGCGAGCGACGGTGATGTCCTCGAGCTGCTGCTTCAGGTTCGTGTAGCGCTCCTCGAGCTCGCGGCATTCCGCGTCCGCCAGCGCGTTGGTGGGGCCGATCTCATCGAGGCGCCGCTCGAGCGAGCGCATCTCGCGCTCTCGTGCCTTGCCGCCAGGGATGTCTTCGGGCGCGACCCCGTCTGGCATGCGCGCTCGCATCTCCTCCATGCGCGCCGACAACAGCTCGACCTCGCGATTGATGAGGTCGAGATTTCCCTCGAGTGTGCTGGTCTTCAGACGGGCGTCAATCCGGGTCTCCTCGAGCGCGACCAGCCGGCGCGCGCCTTCGGCCATCTCGGCCTCCTCCTCCGGGGACTCGGTCTCGGCCTCGGCCAGGCTCGCTCGAGCGGCACCGACCGCTGCATCGAGCGTCGGAAGCGATCCAGTCGCGGCTTCGACTGATGCGTCGGCGGCTGCGAGCCGGTGCGACCGGTCTTCCGCAGCGTGCGTCAGCGCGATGACGTCCTGGCGCACGGTGTGGAGGCGCCGGCCGAGGTCGTCGATCCGGTCGCGCCAGCGAAGCCTTTCAGCGTCGACCTGGTTAGCCGCCACGCGCTGCTCGCGCGACGCCTCCGACTGCTCATCGAACTCTCGCTCGGTCGCGGCGGATCGCTCCTCCGCGGACGAGGCCGCGCCCTCCAGCTCAGACAGCCTGGCGGACGCCGTGCTTTCGGAAACGCGTGCCGCATCCAGCAGGCGGCGCGTCTCGGCCAGGCCCCCGGCCTCTGCCGCGCGCGCTCGAAGCTCGGAGAGCTTGCTGTCCAGGCCATGCGCCCTAAGGGCTGAGTCGTCGAGCTTTTCGGCCACCGGCCCGAGCTGCACGATGCGCGCGCGAAGGTGGGCGCGCCTGTCGGCGATTGCAGCGCGGCCGTCGGCGCCCGCCCGCACCATTCCCGGCACGTGATAGACGCCGTCGAGCGTGACGTCGCGTCCAACCACGATTCGGCCGAGAAGGCCGCGCGCGATCGCCTCGTAGCCGGCATCAACCCTCACATGGTGGAGAAGCGAGGCAGCGGCAGCAGCATCCGCGGCTGACGGGTAAAGCACAGTCGTCTGCCCTGAGCCGGTCTCCGCGGCCTCGATGGCGGTCTTCACGTCAAGCGCCACCAATGCGTCCGTCAGGGGTCCGAGCACGGCCGCGAGGGCTTTCTCGTAACCGGGTTCGGCTTGGATCACATCCGCCACGCGCGGCCCTGACGCGGCATCCGCGTAGAGGCTCTGGAGGCCGTCGAGCTCGGCGGAAAGGCGGGCCAGCTCGGTCGAAGCTGCCTGCGCCGACTCGAGCGCTTGCCTCGCCTCCGCGGTCTCGGTCTCGATCGACTTGATCTCACCCAGCGCGGCGGCGAGCGGCTCGACGCGGTTGAGATGCTGCTCCAGGAACTCGCGGCGCGTGCGCAGCCCCGCCAGCGTCGACGCGGCGGCGGCCGCCGCGCGCCGGGCCTGGTCTGCGTCGCGGCGTGCGTCCTGCAGCGGTGCAGCGTCCAGGGCCGCATGCATGTGCGGAACCGCGGGCAGGTCCTCGAGGGCGGCCTTCGCCTGCTCGAGCTCCACCACCAGCTGCTGCTGCAGGGACCGGGCGGCAGTCTCACGCGCCGTGTTCGCTGCCTCCTCGTGCCGCACCGAGATCGCGATCGCGCGCTCGTTCTCGGCGCGCGCAGCCGCGAGCTGTCTCTGGTGCTGCGCTTCCGAGAGTGACAGCCGCAGCTCACCGAGCCGGCGCTGCCGGGCGAGACGGCGGTCCTGCGCGGCCTGCACCTCTGAGCGTCCTGCCTGGAACTCACGCTCGGCGACGGCCGCCGCTTCGCGGGCCTCCGCGAGCCGCCGGTCGAGCGACTGCGCCTGCGCCGAGGCCTTGCGGTGCGAGTCGCGCACCTCGCGCCACTCCTCCCAGAGGATGCTGCCGCGCAGCACCTCCAGCCGCGCAGATGCATCCGCCGCCTCGCGGGCGGTGACCGCCTGGGCGCGCAGGACCTCGAGCCTGGGCTCGATCTCCGACCTCAGGTCCTCGAGCCGCAGCATGTTCTGCGCCAGCTCGGCCAGGCGCTGCGCCGCCTCGTGGCGGCGAGTCTTGACGCCCCGCACCTGGGCCGCCTCCTCGAGCAGCTGCCTCCGCTCGGCCGGCGTGCACACGACGATCGACTCGATGTCGCGCTGGTCGATGATCGCGTACGAGTCGACCGTGAGACCTGTCGACGACAGCAGGTGCAGCAGGTCTCGGCGCCGGACACGGGTGCCGTTGAGGTAGTAGTCGCTTTCACCGTCTCGCTGCACGCGCCTCGTGATCGCGACCTCGGCGTAGTCGACCGGCAGGCGGCCGGCCGAGTTGTCGAAGACGACGGTCACCTCTGCGAACGCCGCGCGCGAGCGCCGCTCGCCGCCCGCGTAGATGACCTCCTCCATCTTCCGGCCGCGCAGGTCGCGCGCCTGGCCGGAGCCGAGGACCCACTTGACCGAGTCGACGATGTTGGTCTTGCCGGAGCCGTTGGGACCGACAATCGCCGTCACTCCGCCCTCGAATCGAATTTCGGTGGGGCGGGCGAACGTCTTGAAGCCCAGTAGGTGCAGCGAACGGAGGAACAAGGGCCGCTTCACGGTAACAGATGTGGTGTCCATTCCGCTATCAACTACCAGATCTACGGTTGGCTACTCGATGGGGGCTCCGAACTGCCTGCTGGCCTGCGGCTCCGGGGCGGCCTCGGGCTGATCCGAGGGCGGCAGCACCGATAGCGGCACTGGCGATTCGAGCGCGGGCTCCAAGAGCGCCGGCTCGGACTTGGCGCTCCTTCGGGGCTGGCGGGAACCGCGCCGGGCCCTCGACCGTGGCGGTTTGACGACGGTCACCGGCTTGAGGTCGCCCACGAGGCTCTCCAGCGCGGCCCGGGCCGCCTCCTGCTCGGCCTCCTGCTTGGTCGCGCCATGCCCGGTGCCGAGCGGCTCGGCGCCCGCAAACACGACCGACGTGTACTCGCGCTTCGATCCGACCTTGGCCCCCTCGCTGTCGTAGACCGGCGTCTGTCCGAACCTCTCCTGCGCGACCTGCTGCAGGCGACCCTTGAAGTTCTCGTCGTGAGCGCGCTCGGGCAGTGACCGGTATCGGTTGAGGTAGTAGTGGTAGGCGGCGTCGTAGCCGGCGTCGAGGAAGATCGCGCCGAGCAGCGCCTCGAACGCGTTGGCGAGCAAGGACTTCAGGCTGCGTCCCCCTCCCCGCGCGATGCCCTTGCCGAGGTACAGGTAGCTGCCGAGGTCAAGCTGCTCCGCCAGCTCGGCAAGCGTGTTTGTGTTGACCATCGCCGACCGCGTCTGGGTCAGCTCGCCTTCGCTTGCTCCCGGATGGTGCTTGTAGAGGAACTCGGCGCTGATCAGCTGCAGCACCGCATCGCCCAGGTACTCGAGCCGCTCGTTGTCGCGCGGCGACAGGTGCGGGCTCTCATTGGCGAATGAGCTGTGTGTGACCGCCTCAAGCAGGAGGCTCGGGTCGCGGAAGTAGATGCCGATCTTCTGCTGCAGCTGCTGCAGCGATGGAGACTGGGGCGCCGCGTCGGGTTGCGCTATGAGCCGGCCTTCTCCTGGATGTACTCCCAGGCCTGACCGACGGTCGTGATCTTCTCGGCGTCCTCGTCGGGGATCTCGAGACCGGTGTTCTCCTCAAACGCGTAGATCAGCTCGACCAGGTCGAGCGAGTCGGCGTTGAGGTCCTCCTGGAAGGAGGCGTCCATCGTCACCTGCTCCGGCTCGCAGCCGAGGCGCTCGACGATGATGTTCTTGAAGTCTTCGAAGCTTAGTTTCTGTGTTTCCAAATCATTGCCTCCGATGCGGAGTGGCCCGTTACGGGGTCCCCGCGAACTCCAGGCGAAGCCTCCGAGTTCGTGGGGTGACGGGTCGTGCCCTACTGTATCAGCCCCGCGAGATCGGCTATGGCCGCGGGGGTCGACACCGCCAGAGCCTTCGCCCCCGGCGCCAGCTCCCTCATCATCCCGGTGAGGGCTCGCTTCGGTCCCACCTCGACGAACGTGTCGCAGCCCATCTCGACCAGCCCTTGAACGCAGGCCGCCCAGCGCACGGGCGAGCGCAGCTGCATCTCCATGACGTGAGGGATGCGGTCGCCGTCGACGTGGGGCCGGCCCGTGAGGTTGGCCATCACAGTGATGATTGGCCGCCGCCACTCGATCCGGTCCAGCGCCTTGCGCAGCCGCTCCGCCGCAGGCGCCATGAGCGGCGTGTGGAACGCGGCGCTCACGTTCAGCGGGATGACGCGCTTGGCACCGGCCTCCTGCAGCCGTTTGGTTGCGGCTTCGAGGCCCGAGATGCTGCCCGCGATCACGGTCTGCGTGGGGGTGTTGTAGTTAGCCGGCCACGCGTCGTTGATGCCCGCCAGCGCGAATTCCACCGCCTGGGCGTCGAGCCCGAGCACCGCGCTCATCGAGCTCGTTCCCGCGGGGATCGCCTCAGCCATGGCGCGACCACGCTCGACCACGGCCTTGATCACCGGCGCCGGTTCGACGGCGTGCGACGCTGCAAGCGCGCCGTACTCCCCCACCGAATGACCGGCGGCTGCAGCCCACACATGACCTGCACGTGCCAGGAGCATCGTCAGCCCGATTCCCATGAACGTGAGCGCGGGCTGGGCGTTCTGGGTGAGGCGCAGCTCGTCGTCACTGGCCGCGGTGAGGAGGTGGCGAAGATCGACGTCCGCGGATGACGAGCATTTGTCGCACAGGGCCGACACCTCGTCGTCCTGGAGCAGGTCGGCGCCCATGCCTGCGTGCTGGGAGCCCTGACCCGGAAAAAGGAAGGCGAGCTTTCGCATCCGGTTTGACTAGCTTGACACCCCCACCTTGATCCTCCCCGCTAGCGGGGAGGTCAGTAGCACGAGCCCCTTGATCCTCCCCGCCAGCGGGGAGGTCAGTAGCACGCGCCGCGCTATTCGGTCTTGATTACCTCGCGGCCCGCGTAGTGGCCGCAGTTCGGGCAGATCGCATGCGGCCGCTTCGGCTTCTTGCAGTTCGGACACGGCTGGATCTGCACGAGCGCCAGCGCAAGGTGAGAGCGCCGGCGGCCCTTCT
>WNFD01002053.1_pt1 | contig 20286 bp, 13 predicted proteins | sample 5400491 | NCBI WGS metagenome assembly WNFD01 (sample SAMN13153343, study PRJNA577476) | soil metagenome | isolation source: 120 cm saprolite under Douglas fir tree site 2 hole 2 replicate 2 | place: USA:California | collected 2015-04-18
TAAATAACTTAGCGCGATTGACCGAGCGTGACTCTTTGCACATAAGCCTGAGCTAGATGAAATTTCGTGGGCTTAGTATGTAATCGAAATCCAGAATGTTTTCATATTGATTGGCGGCGGGGAAGAGATATAATGGCGCCGTTCAATAGGAGATAAATACTGTTGGCAAAACAGCATATAACGGAGCGTATGGATCTCGACACAATCCTCTCTGATCCACAAAGTGCCCTTGGTCATCTTGAGCGCTACGTGAATGACGGGTCTCCAAGCGGCTTTACAGCGCTTCATAGGACATCCTCTCTAACTGATCCTTTCGGAGACCAAACTTCTTTTGCACCATATGTCTTATTCGATAGCGAAGCGTCCTTCAGCACATTTGGCGCACTTGTCAGCCACAATATCCTTAAAAATAATTTGATGTTCATCCATCCCGATATGGCACATCATCCTGACCTAAGCGGATACGATGTCAGCGAATGCGATGATCTTCGAGTTGTTCCCACATCGAGCGCCCGAACCGTTCAGATCATTAACCACTTCCCAAACGATTACATCAAGTTGTACTACGACGGCATTGTAGGACGGCATAATCGACGCCTTTATCGTACAAAAGCGATAGCGGGTCCTGAGATTTCCGGATTGCTATTAAGTGCAATCGACTTGCACCAGTTGCCTGACTATCTTGCGATTCTCCATGAGCCTTGCGCTCGCATCCATCGCAATCGGAACCATGAAGATCCTGGCAATGACTGGGGAATGGTCTGGCGCGAATCGCATCCCAGAGGCACAGCAGCCAATCGCGTGCATTGGATCGCACCATTGTTTTCGCTCTGGTCGAAGGATCGACTGAATCCCGGTCAACCGACTTTGCTAGAGCAGCTAAGCGAACTCTGGATGCATAGGGCTGAGGAGCACATCCTCACACTTCTTCGCAATATTATTGATATTCATTTTACTCTGGTTAGCAAACTTGGGTTGCAATTTGAGTTTAACGCTCAGAATGTGCTGCTTGGTTTTGACGACGAGTGTCAAATCGTTACAGTTATCCTCCGCGACATGATGGACGTGGAAAAAGATATTGCCATCCGGCATTCGCTAAATTTACCGCTTGATTTCGCATCATATCCGTATCATGTGCTTAGTGAAAGCGATAAGCTCTTCGCTCAAAAACGCCGCAGTTTCGCTTTTGATTTTAAGCTGTGCAAGTATATAGTTTCACCTCTGCTCACAAACGGTCATTTGTATGGTGCATCTTCATTTGAGAGAATTCTATCTGACCTAAAAGCCCATACAAGCACTTGGATCAAACGCCTTCCGGCGGAGTATTTTCCACAAAATGGGCTCTGGTATGCATACGCAAGAGTATTAGTAGACACGAACAAAGTTCTTATAGCCAATCAGGAGCCTCTGCTCCGATGAAAATGAGCATAAACTCAGGGAAGGGTTAGCCTGTGAGTATATCGCGCCCGTCTTTCATAGCGACTAGCTTAGGCCCATTAGTGGTGGGCAGAAAGAGATTTGCCGGTGCCGCTCGTCTGCTAGCTCATCCTATTTATTTTACTAGCACATTTGCTGCAACATTTCTACCTTGGATTAACTTTCTTAGGAATTGGGTCGGCGCCACGACTGCCGTTGGTCTTCTTATTGGCGCTGGGGTGGTGATCGGTAGTTGCATTCCGCTGGCAATAAAACTCTGTCGCTATTCGCTTCTGTGCGGCGAAGTGAGATGCGCACTCAAGCGACTTCCGATTGATAGCGACACGCTCTTGATTGGCGCAGGGGGAGGCTCCTTTAAGGCGATTGGCATGTTACTCAAGGCCTGGGAGGAGGAACTCCCTCACAAGCCGCCGCCATACTCAATATGCGTTAGCCTAGATCTTGAGAACGCTGTGACCGGATTTTATCCAGCCCTTGACAGCCTGAGATTCTGCCTAAGACCGAGTGTAATAATTGTTCTAACTGATATCGGAACCGGTATGACGGCTAGGCGACTTAAAGAATGGTTAGCTTCAGTGGACACAGTAAAGGAAGCTAATTTTTTCTCTCTGATTGTATCTGAAGCAGCGGCTTCTTCAGGTGAATGGAACGGCGTGTACACTCTTGCAGTGGCAAATCGAAAGTCACGCCAAAGATCGATTATTCCTTGGATTAGCACTCGAGATGAACACTAGACAATGGATAATGCGACTGCAGATCGACTCGTCACTGTCGTTCTTGACAAACGGCCGACGGTAGTTCTAATTGCGGGTCCTGGATGTGTTGGAAAGAGCTATTTTGCGACTCAAATTGCAGAGAGACTCGATCAAAGGGGACTCTTGGCGACCGATTTTGGGTTGGACGGCTTTTTGTTTGATCGGGCGATTCGATTGAATCGTGGCTGGATTACCGCACATAATCCGTTGGCGTATGACTTGGCGCGAGCCGCCGAAATTCTGCGTACTCTCGTCGCTAAGCGCGTCTCACAAGCGATACCACTATTAGACAAGAAACTCTCCCGTAGTGTTGGATATCGCTTGATTGAGCCCGCTGAGTGCTATCTGATCGAAGGAACGGTGGCATTTCATTTGTCGGTAGAAAATATACCAACTCTGCGCGTATTCATAGATGCCGACAGAGAGACTCAATTTAACAACAGATATGCTAGAGAGAGGATTGAGGTGGGATATACGCGAAAGGAGTCGATTGCCAGATTTGAGTCATACTGGCGTGACTATTTACAATATTTGGTTCCGGACAGAGAGAGAGCCGATCTGCTGATAGATGTTGATCATGAGTATAGAGGGCGAATCTCGTGCCCAAATGAGGAAGCGGATACTCCTCATTTGGAGGAGGATTAGTCGCTGCCTTCGTAATATCTTGATTTCGATGGCTTGATATTTCGAGATTATTCTGCGATGGTTTTGCGGTTCTGAAAGCAAGCGCGCCAGATGCACACCTGTATTCATCTAATCTTCCGGTCGCATCCTATCCGCCTGCTTTCTGAAAACCACCTTCACACCTTCCCGCCAGCGTTCATCAATCCCCGCCAGCCGCCACTCTATCTCGGGTGACAGATAACCCAAGATCGTTTCAACCGCAGGATGAACCCTGAGCGAGGGGGCCACCAGATACAGCAGCGGCGGAGCGGGCGAAAGCCGAACGCCGCCGAAGTAGCCGTTTTGCCGGAAGTCCCCGCGAGCATGATGCCACTGTACGCGTGCCCAATAGTCAAGCCCCTGCAAGGGCAGATGGATATCCTCATCGGCCTTGAGTTCCAGCACCGCCAGGCGTCCCGCGCGGGTGCAGGTCAGCACGTCAATCAGGGAGCGGTCGGAGGCGGAAAAGGCCGGAACCTGAGAATAGACATTGGCGAAGTCGAGCTGGGAATCGATGGCTGTGACGTCTTTCACGATCAGCGATTCCAGCCAGCGCTCCGGATAGATTCTTGACAGCCGGTCGCGGCGGTCCGCGCCGGGGCGGCGGCCTTCGGCGATCTCGCGGGCGAACTGAACGAAGGCCGCCTCGTTTTCGGGAGTGAGAGGGGCCTCGAAGCCCGCGAGACCAAAGATGATTTCAGGCGCTGCAAGAGGTATACCAGGCTGCGAAGTTCCACGGGCGCGGGCGAACTCCAGCCCGTGCAGGCGGAAGGCGATCTCGTCGAGCTTGAGCGGTACAACATCCGCGTGCGGCACGTGACTGCTGATTTTCCGGATGGCATCGGCGAACCAGGTGCGTATCGCCGCTTCATCCGGCTTCGGCAGCAGACGACTGTCGAGCGCGCGGGGCAGTTCGAGAGTTCTTTCGCCAACCGAATCCGTCGGTTCATCGAATTCGCATAGCTGAAATTTGGCCCGGTCTTTGTTGAGGTGCGCCATGCGCAGTTGCACGGTGGCCGCGCGGCCCTGCGGCACAAACAGGCGCAGGCCTTCCACCGTCAGGCGTCCGCCGGCGCGCTTGCGGCAGTCGTCGAGCCAGATCAGGGCGAAGGTGAGGGCGGCATCCACCGAGGCCGGGGTCTCTTCAGAGTTGACGCCCAGCACCGCCATGGCCCGGTTGCCTTGGCGCACCAGTCCGCGCGCGTAGACCGGAGAGAAGCTGCGGTGCAGGTCCATGCCGGTGGAGAGCTTGCCGATGGTCCATCCGGAAAACTGCCGGGCGAGGGATTTCTCCAGTCGCCGCGCATACTGGCTGCGGGCCGTCATGCGGCCTACCGCGGTGCGCTGGTCGCGTTCGCGGCAGATCATCAGCTTGTGCGGCTTCGCCTGCCCGAACTTGCGGACGGAAAGATACAGCGCGTCCTTCTTCGGTTCGAGGTTCACAATCTCCCGGACCACATTCCGTTCGGCCGACCACATATGCAGCAGGCAGCGCCCGTCCTTCGAGGAAACGGAATGGCGGGCCGATTCCAGATCGAAGATGATCTCGCCCTGCTCAACGACAACACCACGGGAGGCGGCCGGCAGAAATTCCTGGAGCGTGCGGGCCAGCAGATCGGCAGTCATGGGAGGTATCAAGATATCAGAAAAGCGGTTAGCCGCGAATTAACGCGAATGAACGCGAATAAAAACAAGAGAAAAAATGGGCTCGGACCAGACTTGCCACATGGACCTGGAATTTGCGGAACACCGGGCTTGCCAGACCGCAGAAGAACCCATTTTTTGTCTTTATTCGCGTTCATTCGCGTTAATTCGCGGCTAACCGGTTTTGGCAATTTGCAGCCCCGGTGCGAAAATGGATATAGAACGGAAACGGACATCATGACGCAGAATCAAACCCTCTTTTTTCATAAGTTTGGCATTACCCCCAACGATCTGGAGCGATACCTTGCCGAGGCCTTGTCGGCGGGCGGCGACTTCGCCGATCTTTATTTCGAGTACTCCACCACCACCTCGATCACACTGGATGAATCGATGGTGAAGTCGGCATCCCAGGGCATCTCCGCGGGATGCGGCGTGCGTGTGCTCTCCGGTGAGCGCACCGGCTATGCGCATACCGACGATCTCGCCCCGGAGAAGATCGTCCGCGCGGCGCGCACCGCCGCGCTGATCGCGCGCGGCCCGGCTCTGCAAACGGTGCAGAGTTTCGGTGAGAGCAAAGGCCATCAGCTTTATCAGGTTTCCTCGCCTTCCGTGGACGCGGAAATCGCCGCCAAGCTTGCTTTGGTGCAGCGCGCCGATCAGGCCGCGCGCGCCTTCGATCCGCGGATTGTCCAGGTGCGGGCGAGCTACGCCGATGAACTCCGCCAGATTATGGTGGTTGGCTCCGACGGAACTTACGGTTCCGACGTTCAGCCCCTGGCCCGCTGTTCGGTTACCTGCATCGCGAAATCCGGAGACATCTCCGCGCGCGGCTCCTCCGGCGGCGGCGGACGCGTGGGCATTGATTATTTTGTGACCGAAAAGCCCGCTGAAGGTTTTGCCCGTGAAGCGGCCCGCCAGGCCATCGTTCAGCTCGATGCCCGCGAGGCCCCCGCGGGAGAAATGCCGGTGGTGCTCGGTCCCGGATGGCCGGGAATTCTTCTGCATGAAGCCATCGGTCACGGGCTCGAAGCGGACTTCAACCGCAAAGGCACATCGGCTTTTACAGGACTGATCGGCAAACGCGTGGCCTCCGAGAAATGCACGGTGGTCGATAACGGCACTCTGCCCTCGCGCCGCGGTTCGCTGAATATGGATGACGAAGGCTCACCCACCCAGGAAACTGTGCTGATCGAAAAAGGCATCCTCAAGAGATACCTGAGCGACAAACTCTCTTCCCGCCTGATGGACCTGCCCGACACCGGCAACGGACGCCGCGAGAGTTACGCCAACATCCCCATGCCGCGTATGACGAACACATATATGCTTTCCGGCGAAGACAATCCCGAAGACATTATCCGTTCGGTCGGCCGGGGCGTCTACGCCGCCAACTTCGGCGGCGGTCAGGTGGATATCACCAGCGGCAAATTTGTTTTCTCGGCCTCCGAGGCCTATCTGATCGAAGACGGAAAAATTACCGCTCCCCTGAGAAACTGCACCCTGATCGGCAACGGCCCCGATGCGCTTACCAAAGTTTCCATGGTGGGCAGCGATCTCGCGCTCGACGAAGGCGTGGGAGTCTGCGGCAAAGAAGGGCAGTCGGTGCCCGTCGGAGTCGGCATTCCCACCCTCAAACTCGACAGTATGACTGTCGGCGGAACGGGGAGATAGTCGATGGCCGCATCCGACACAGTGATTGCCGCCACCGATCTGCGCGAAATCGCCACCGACGTGGTGGCCCGCGCCATAAAAGCCGGGGCCACCGGCGCGGAGGCAGTGGCGCGCGAGAGCTCCGAGTTTTCCACCACGGTGCGATTGGGCCAGGTTGAGACCCTGCAGGAGGCCGATTCGCGCGGCATGGGTCTGCGCGCCTACATCGGGCAGCGCACGGGCAGCAGCTACACCAGCGATTTCAGTGAAGAGGGCGTCCAGCGCCTGCTGAAGGGCGCGATCGAACTGGCGCGCATTACCTCCGAAGACCCTTTTTCCGGAATGCCCGAGGCCTCGCAACTGGGACAAATTTCCGGCGATCTTCAGCTTTACTACGAAGATGTAAATTCGCTGGATCCGGCGGAGCGCATCGAGTGGGCGCGCCGCGCCGAAAAGGCCGCGCAGGATTTTGACCCGCGCATCCGCAACTCTGACGGCGGTTCCTTCGACGCCGCGATCGGTCATCGCGTGCTGGCCAACTCCCACGGATTTGTCGGCGAATACAGCCAATCGCACTGTTCTATTGTCGCCGTGCCCATCGCCCAGTCCGACGACGGCGCCATGCAGCGCGACTTCTGGTATTCGAGAGCGCGGACCATCCACAAGCTGAGCACCCCGGAGGACGTCGGCAGGATCGCCGCTCAGCGGACCCTCCGCCGCCTCGGAGCGCGCAAGATTGCATCCACCCGCGTGCCGGTGGTGTTCGATTCTCGGATGTCGGCTTCGCTGCTGGGCCATCTGTTCGAAGCCATCAGTGGCGACACCATCTACCGTCAGGCGTCGTTTCTGGCCGGAAGGCTGGGTGAAAAAATAGCCGGTGAAAACGTCACGATCATCGATGACGGAACCATGCCCGGCGGCTTCGGCACCGCGCCCTTTGACGACGAGGGCGTTCCCTCGCAGCGCACGGTGGTCGTTGAAAAAGGCGTTCTTAAAAGTTATCTGCTGAATACCTATACGGCAAAAAAGCTGGGCCTCAAGACCACCGGCAACGCCTCGCGCGCGCTGGCTTCGACTCCTTCGGTCGGTAACGGGAACTTTTTTCTGGAACCGGGCGTCCAAACACCAGAGCAGATCATCGGCGGAATCAAACAGGGTCTCTATGTGACCGAGCTGCTGGGTTACGGCGTGAACCTGGTCACCGGCGACTTCTCTCAGGGCGCGAGCGGACTGTGGATTGAAAACGGCGAGCTGACCTATCCGGTGGAGGAAATCACCGTCGCCGGCAATTTGAAGGACATTCTGAACAATATCGCTGAGATCGGCAACGACCTGGAGTTCCGCAGCTCGATCGCGGGCCCCACGCTTCGCATCGAAGGCATGACCATTGCCGGCGAGTAAGCGGACCCGGCGGTCGAAAGTCGATCCGGTAGTAGAATCTGCGCATGGGCGATTCCGAAAATAACAATAACTATGGGCCGGGCACCGACCCGAACTCCGAAAACCCGCCAACATCCGACGACCGACTGCTGCTTCCCTGGATGCTGGGCGCGGCTGTCGTGCTGACGCTGGTCGTCGCCGCGGTCCTGATCGGGCGTTACAGTTCGAATGCCGACACCGCTGCCGCTCCCAACCCCTATATCGCCAGGCTGGAAATCACCGGCCTGCACATGGCCACCGCCGAAAATTTTGCCGGCGGACGTGTGACCTACATCGAAGGCACGCTGGCAAATCATGGCGACCGAAAAGTTACCGCCGCCCGAATCGAGATCGTGTTCAAAGATGTTCTCGGTCAGGTGGCCCAGAAAGACGCGCTCCCGGTCATGGTGGTGCAACCCAACATTCCCTATCTGGATTACGGTCCGCTCGACCTCGCCCCCCTCGCTCCCGGCCAGACCCGCGACTTCCGTCTCACCATCGAACACATCACCACCGAATGGGACGGCCAGATACCCCAGGCAAAAGTGGTGAGCGTGAGCGCGAGCTAGCGCGGGAGCAGTCAGCACTCAGCATTCAGCCATGGAACTTCCTCGCGGCGTCGGAGGAACCATTGCCCTGCGTTCTTCGTGAACCCAGCGGCCAGAAATTCGTCGATTAATGAAGCTGTTCCATGGCTGAATCTGAGTGCTGAGTGCTGAATGCTGGTTTGCTTTAGAATGACACCATGTCGGAAACGACCACAATCCGTCTCACGGAGCATGTAAAAGCCGCGGGTTGAGCGAGCAAGCTGAGTCCGGCGGTGCTGGACACGGTGCTTGGGAAATTAGCCCGGCAGCATGATCCCAATGTTTTGGTCGGCTTTGACAAGTCCGACGACGCCGGAGTGTATAAAATTTCCGACGAGCTGGCGCTCGTCCAGACCGTCGATTTCTTTACTCCGGTCGTGGACGATCCGTTCACCTTCGGCCAGATTGCCGCCGTCAACTCCCTGAGCGATGTATATGCCATGGGCGGAACTCCCATCAGCGCACTCGCCATTGTCTGCTTTCCCGAGAAGGGCGATACCGAGGTGCTGGGGCAGATTCTGGCGGGCGGGCTTTCCAAAATGATGGAAGCCAAATGCACGGTAGTCGGCGGGCACAGCGTCCGCGACCCGGAAATCAAGTTTGGCTATGCCGTGACCGGGACGATTCATCCAAAAAGGGTCCTTACAAATGCCGCCGCCCAGGCGGGCGACGTTCTGATTCTCACCAAGCCGCTCGGTACCGGAGTGATCTCCACGGCAATCAAAAAAGGCCAGGCGAAGCCCGATTGGATCGAAGCCGCCACCCGCGCCATGACGACTCTGAACTCCGTAGCGGCGGGAATTGCCGTCAGCGGAACCTTTCAGGTCCACGCCGCCACCGACGTCACCGGCTTCGGGCTCATCGGACATCTGCGCGAAGTGGCCCTCGGGAGCAACGTGAGTATCCGACTGCGGGCCGCGAGCGTGCCTGTGCTTGCGGGAGCGATGGAATGCATTCAGGCGGGATTCATCCCCGGAGGACTGAAGTCCAACCGCGAGTTCGCCGAATGCGATGTGGCGTATGATCCGGGAGTTTCAGAAGAACGAAAAACAATTCTTTATGACCCGCAGACCGCGGGCGGGCTGTTGTTGTCGGTTGCCAAGGCCGACGCGTCCAAATTGCATTCCACACTAGAGGCCGCGGGTGTGCCTGCGGTAGTCATCGGGGATGTGGTGACGCAGGGGAAGCCGCTGATTCAGGTCGGGTAAACGCCCTCACCTCACCGATTGTCATTCCGAACCTTTCGCTCGCGGGCCCCAGCCCGCGCGCGAAAGGTGAGGAAACTGCTCCGCTGCACAAAGAGGTTCATCCATTTGCTGCGGTTGAACAGAACAAAGAGCGAAATTCTTTTCTATGGTCAACCGCATGGCGGGCTCGATCCTGCACTGCCAATTCTCTGGCTGGCCGCAAACGCGGCGGAGCAGTTTCCTCACTTTTCGCGCGCGGGCTGTGCCCGCGAGCGAAAGGTTCGGAATGACAATCGGTGTGGTGAGGGTGAGTGGTAAGGGTGCGGGCTGAAGAACGCTCTTCAATTTTGACAATTACCAATTTTGACAATTACCAATCTCTGTTCTACAGGTTCTTCGAAAGAAACCTCACCATATGCCAGGCATCCATATATTTAAACGGCGTTTCCCCGGTGGTGTAATGCCCGCAGGGCAGAACCGCTGTCTTCAAATCGATGCCATGCGCGCGGAAGGCCTCCACGGCCTGCAATGACAATTCCGGAATAAATGTGAGGTCGTACTTCGCGTAGATCATCAGGCACTTCTTCGGATAGCGCGCGAACTTTTCGAAGTAGGCCATGGGGCTGATGCACAGCCACGCCTGGCGCAGCCGTTCCAGTGTCAGCCCGTCCCGCTCAAGCCCTTCGCGGACATGGCGCGTGGATTGGCCGGTCCAGGTTACGTCCGCGACATAGGTTGAGGCGTGATTGAAGGCACAGGCTTTGATGCGCGCGTCGTGGGCGGCGGCCAGGAAGGCGTAGCACGAGCCGAGGCTCGTTCCCAATATGCCCACCGTATCTTTTCCGTTCGCATGGAGCCAGTCGATGCACGAGCGCAGATCGGCAATGGCCTGGCGCGCGGCGTCGATGGTGCGGCAGATGTTCGATGACACGGCGTAGTCCGAACGCTCGATTTCCACCGGCCGGCGGATGTCGTGATAGGGTTTGCTCATTCTGAGCACTGAAATTCCGAAGCGATTGAGCAGCGGCCCCAGCGCGTTATAAGCGATGCCGTTGGCGTTCCAGTGCGGCAGAATGATGACCGCGCGGTTTCCTTCGGTCTCAAACCAGCGGGCGTTCACCAGATCGTTGGTCGGATACGGCGTGCTGACCGGCGAGGTAAAACGCAGAAAAACTCCGTCGCCCTTAGGAACTTTGTCGGAGGCGTTGCTGCCCGTGGGAAACAGCTCGATCTTTCTGGTTTCGAGCCGGAAGTCGGTTGGCTTCCTGTAGGAGAAGAACTCATCGCTGTGCGCGACAATCTCATCGTTGAGGTCGTGCAGAAATTTTTCCTGGTCGTCCCCGGCCTTGGGAAAGTTGCCGTTGACCAGCGGCCATCCCCGCGCCCAGTCGAGGCCCCAGTCCAGGGGCCGGACGATCCGGTTGGTATCCCGGGTCGTGAGACGCGTTTCCCACTCGTACATCCACTTTTGGTATAGGCTGGTCATGAATTTTTTGCTTTTATTTACAATACCATGGAAGCAGACGCCCGATTGGAGCGCCAAACCTTTGATACCCACCGAGCTTGATCGCCTTGCCCGTGAAGTGGGAGGCGAACTGAGCGGCCCGCAGACAACCTTAAAGATCGAGCGGGTGTGCGCCGATTCGCGCGGGGCCGCCCCGGGCTCGCTGTTTGTCGCTCTCAGGGGCCAACGAACCGACGGGCACGCCTTCCTGGCAGACGCTTTTCTCAACGGAGCCTCGGCGGCCATGGTCGCCCAATCGTCTCTGGATGGATTGCGCTTGCAGCCGGACTGGCCGCTCATTGTCGTCCGCGATCCGCTCAGCGCATTGCAGACACTGGCTCGCCTGCAGCGGCGTGAGTGCTTCCTGAAAGTTCTGGCCATTACCGGCAGCAACGGCAAAACCATCGTTAAGGATGCATTGCGGGCGCTGCTGGCCAACCGCAAAATATTCGCTTCGCCTGGCAGCTACAACAGCCAGCTCGGTCTGCCTCTCGCCATACTCTCGGCCGAGCAGCCGGAAGATCTGGCCATTCTCGAGGTGGGCATCTCCGCCCCCGGCGAAATGGCGGCGCTTGAAGAGATTGCCGCGCCCGACTTCGGAATTCTCACCAACATCGGCAAGGCCCACTTTTCATCTTTTGGCAGCCGCGAAGTTATTGCCCGCGAGAAGATGTCGCTCTTCCGCAACATCACTGAAGAAGGCTGGATACTGGTTCCGCCCGGCGAGCCCGCAATCGAGGATCTTCTCGCCGGAATGCGATGCCGCGTCCATCGTCTCGGCGTTGACGATGCCTTCGGTCCGGGACTCAGTCTCAAATCCATTTCGCTGATTGAAAACGGCCGGCTTCTGGAACTAAGCGCGGGCGAGTCGGCCCGGCACGTTCTGACGGTGAAGACGCGCTCGCCTGAAATCATCGTCGATCTTCACTATGCCGCATCCGCGGCTTTTCTGTTCGGCGCAACTCTGGAGGAGATCGCCGCCGCGCTCAACGGCTACGCGCCCGCCTCCACGCGCATGGAGTTGTGGTCGTCCCCCCAGGGCATTCGCATTATCAATGACAGTTACAGCTCCGATCCCATTTCCGTGAATGCGGCGCTGCGTTCCGCCATGCAGTCATCGCCCGAGGGCGGCCGCAAGATTTTCGCCTTCGCCGGAATGCGCGAGCTGGGCGCCAGCTCCGATCGCGAACATCGCCAGGTGGGCGCGCAGGCCGGTGAGTGTGATTTCAGCCATCTCTTTCTGGTGGGCGACGGCGATCTCAAAAGCACCGCCGAAGGTTTCAAGGCATCGCAACCCAACGGCGGTTTGGTGACGGTGGCCAATGCCGAGGAACTCAAAAGCCGGCTCCTGCCCATGCTGCGGCCCGGCGATACGGTGCTCTTCAAAGGGCCGCGCAACACCGGCATGGGGAAGGCCGTGCAGGACCTCTCCGGGGCGATTGCGCAGCGGTGCCTGTGGGTCAACCTTGCGGCCATCGAGGGGAACATCGCGAGGTTCCGCCGCCACTGCGGCGGAGCGCACATTCTCGCCATGCTGAAGGCCATGGCGTACGGAACCGAGCTGACGCAGCTCGCCGCCTGGATGGCGCGCCTCGGAGTCCATCATATCGGTGTATCCTCGGCCAACGAGGGAGTCGCGGTTCGAAAGACCGGCGCGGACCAGGAGATTCTCGTCTTCTTGTCCGAGCGCGAAGATATCGACAATCTTTTGCGCCACCGTCTGGTTCCGGTGCTTCATTCCGCCGAAGTGGTGGAATCTTTCACGCAGTCCCTGGCCGGAAGCAGCCAGATGCTCGACGTACATCTGAAAGTCGATACCGGAATGCACCGGCTTGGGGTGGATCCAAAGATCGCGGTCGAGCTGGCCCGAAATATCGCTGACAGCGGAGTAATGCGGCTGACCGGAATCTGCACTCACTTCGCCGCCGCCGAAGATCCCACACAGGACGATTTCACACGTCGGCAGATCGCCGAATTCAATGAAGTTGTGCAATCGCTGCAGGCCGCCGGCTTCGATCAGCTTCAGATTCACGCCGCCAACACCGCCGCCGCCGCGCGCTTTCCGGAAGCGCACTACAACATGGTGCGCGTCGGCCTCGGTCTGTATGGGCTCTATCCTTCGGACGCCGTGCATCAGGCCCTGGAACTTGAGCTGGCCGTGGGCGTGACCAGCCGCATCGCGGGCATTCAGGAATACGATTCGGGCGCAACCCTGGGTTACAACCGCACGTTTACGGCGCAGCGCAAAACAAGAGTCGGGATTGTCCCATTCGGATACGACGACGGATTGCCCTGGGGTCTCTCAGGCAAAGGCGAGGTATTGGTCGAAGGCCACCGGGTGCCCATCCTCGGCCGCATCAGCATGGACCAGATTCAGGTGGATGTCACCAACCTGCACGACATTCAGGCCGGCGCTGAGGTGCTTCTCTATGGAACCCATAACGGTCATACGCTGAGGCCGGAAGAAGTAGCGGAGAAAGCGGGGACGATGCCGCATGAGCTGCTCACCCGGCTGGGGAAGAGAGTGCATCGGATTTACGTGGAACCGTAGGCCGCACCGACCCGCGATAGTCTCTCTTTTGTCATTCCGAAAGCGCGAAGCGCAGAGGAATCTGCTTACAGCCGGCAGCGTTGACTCTCGTGGGGGATAAGCCGCAGTGCTGATTGCAAATCACGAAACTCTCTTTATTTTCCCGCGAGAGCCGATAGCGCCGGCTGGAATCAGATTCCTCTGCGCTTCGCGCTTCCGGAATGACAAAAGAGAGACTATCGTGGCTTCTCGCAACTCAATACGAATCCGGAGGCGGCGCCTCACTCGCCAGGTTTTCAAATCGCGTCGACCTCTTGATAAACGCCAGACGCACTATTCCGGTCGGGCCGTTACGCTGTTTGGCGATGATCAGTTCGGCCTTGCCTTCCAGATCGGGATCGTCCTGTTTGTAGACCTCTTCGCGAAAGATGAATCCCACCACGTCCGCGTCCTGTTCGATGGCGCCCGATTCGCGCAGGTCGGCCAACTGAGGACGGTTGTTTCCCGTGCGGTTTTCCGGTGCGCGGCTTAACTGGGAGAGGGAGATGACCGGGCAGCGCATCTCTTTAGCGAGGCCCTTCAGGCCCCGGGAAATCGCCGACACTTCCTGCGTACGGTTCTCATAACGCCTGCCCCCGCCCGGAGGCGCGGCCGCCATCAGCTGCAGGTAGTCCACGATGATCAGGTCCAGGCGTCCCTGGGATTGCTGCAGGCGGCGGCACTTGGCCCGCATTTCCGACAGGGAGATGCCGGGCGAGTCGTCGATAAAGATCGGGGCTTCCACCAGAGCGCCCAGTCCGGCGACCAGCTTGCCGTAATCCTCGCGGTTCAGGAAGCCGGTGCGCAGCTTGTGCGAGTCGACTCTCGCCTGCGAACAGAGCAGGCGCAGCAGCAGCGACTCGCGCGACATTTCGAGTGAGAACACGCCGACGACTTTGTTGTCGCGCACCGCGGCGTTTTCGGCGATGTTGATGGCAAACGCGGTCTTACCCATCGAAGGACGCCCGGCGATAATGATCAGGTCCGACTTTTGCAGGCCGCTCGTCATGTTATCCAGGTCTTCGAAGTGGGTTTCGAGACCCGTGATTCGCTGGCCCTGCTCGTAAAGCTTATCGATGGAGCCGAACGAAGCCTTCACGATCTCGGGGATCGCCATGAAGCCCTGGCTGATGCGCCGCTCGGCGATCTGAAAAATCGCCGACTCGGCCGAGTCGATGATTTCTTCCGCGGGAGCTTCCTGCTCGTAGGCCTGCTGAATGGCGTTGCCGGCGGCGTGAATCAGGTTGCGCAGCAGCGCCTTGTCTTTGACGATGTTGACGTACTGCTCGATGTTCCTGACGCGCGGCAGACCGTCGGTGAGCGAGGTGATGTAGGCGACCCCGCCCACGGCCTCGATTTCACGGTGCTGCCCGAGTTGTTCGGTCAGCGTGACAAAGTCGATGGGTTTGTTCGACTCGGCCAGCTCCATCATGCGCAGATAGATGCGGCGGTGGGAATCGAGAGAGAAATCCTCCGCGCTGAGCGACTCGGCCGCCTGGTTGTAGGCGAAATTGTCGAGCAGCACCGCCCCGAGAATAGCGCGCTCGGCGTCTATGCTGGCGGGCAGACCACGATCAAGACTGTGTTCGAGGGTGGCCACGGAAAGCAATCTCCTGGATAATTATAGGCGAAAACGGGGCGAAAGTGCGTCCAAAACACTGCGATTCCGCCGGGCGCAAAACTACCGCGTCCGGCGCGTTGTTGCAACGTCCGTGACAAAAAATACTTAGATTTAGAAATTAGTGCCCGGCCTGTACCAGCCATACATGGCCGGGCTTGTCGGTGGATATCCGCAGTCGTCGCGTGTTGCCCCGCGACCCTGCCAGGCAAGGCGCCAGTTTCTCTCACGCTCCTCTGCTGCTCAAGTGCGAGAAGAGTTTAAGTCGTCGGCCTGAGCCGGCGACCACGCAGATTAAACTGGAAAGCGATCCTCACGGTGCGCCCGTCGATGATTGCTCATCGAACGTCTCTCCGGCGTTGCGTATATCTCACGTTCGCGTTGATACGACTATCACCCCGAACGCGGTCCGGCTCAATAGGCGGAACGGGATTTTCGGTGGATTTTCTGTGGGAGAGGAGGAAATCCTGTGGAAACTCGTGGAAATCCTCTCTCATTGCGTGAACTGCGATTGCGGAACGCCGACAAAAAATGTCATACGGCAAAAAATGCTCTCTCTATTCCGGCTGACCGATCCATTTGAATTCAACCTGGCTGGTGCGCGCGGTGGCGTGTCCGTCTGCGTCCGACATAAATTCCTTCAACTCGCCTTTGAGCAGGTAATATCCGTCAGCGGCTTTGCTCTTTCCCTGACCGCGCTCGAAGCGTCCTTTAAATTCGAATCGCACTCCATGGACGGTCTTTGTGACAAACGAAACGTCGTGACCCTCGACCGCGCCCCGCACAAAAAAATGAGAGAGCATCATGCCCCGGTCGCTCTCCAGATCGCCTTTGCGCGTCACGTACCCGGAAACCGAATCCGCGTCGATGTTGATTTGCAGGTTCTCGCCTTCGTGCAGAAAAGTGTAGGTCCCGGAAATATCCTCGGCGGGACGCGTATTGATCGGCCGTGCGCCAGGCGCGGCCATTACCAGCGCCGCCAGAATCGTTACCAACGTGTTGCCGATGAAATTCATCGTTTTACCTGCTGAGATATAATCGAACCTCTGGCCGGGAAGTTCAAGCCTCATGCAGTCTGAACCGAAAGCCGCTGGCAAGAGCCCGGCCCCGGGCCGCGGTCCGGGCCTTGAGTTCATCCTCGAACTCGAGCCCTGGCATCGTGTCTTTTTCGGAAACCTCGCCGATTTTTTTCGGGGCTCGCCGCGTGCGCTGCCCATTTCGGCACGGCCCGGAACCTACTGGGCCGATGCGCTGGTCCATCGTCCGGTCGCATGGAACGCTATCGTCAAATCGGCGGTGCTGCATGCCGCTGCCATCGGACTCGCTGTCTTTCTCGACAATCTGTGGCTGAACCAGCCGCGCATACTGCCGGAAGACCTGAACCGGTCGCGTTCGCTGGACCATTACGAACTGACTGAATATCTGCCGCCGGTCAACACCCGGACCGGAGAAAAGCCAAAGCCTCCGGTGCGTCGCGAAGCGCAGACGGCCGATCCTGAATATGCGCCGCAGGAAATCGTCACGATCAATCCGCGGCACAACAGCACGCGGCAGACGATTATCAATCCGGTTGCGCCGCAGCTGCTGGCCCGCGATACGCCGCTGCCCAACATCGTGGCGTGGGCTCCGGAGCCCGTTCCCGGCCCCTCGCCGGTTGCGCCCAGTCATCCGCTGAATCGTGCGCTGCCTTCCTTCACTCCGGAAGTCGCGCCGCCCGCCGAAGTCGCCGCGAAGCGAGACCTCAATGCGTTGCAGTTCCCATCGGCTCAACCGCAGGTTGCGGAACCCGCGCCCGCTCCGGTCAGCCGGAACCTCTCGAACGTGGGAGCGATCAACATGGCGCTGACCACACCGACCGTGGAAGCTCCGAGATTGCCGACTCCGGAGCAGGTCGTCATTGGCGGCGGTCAGCGTTCCACCATCGCATCCGGCGGAGGCGGAGCGCCGGCGTCGCCGCCGCCTTCGGTCGCCGGAACGGGCGTTCCCAACAGCAAAGCCGTGGGCCAATTGATTGCGCTGAATGTGCATCCCGTGGCGCCGGGTGGGCCGGTGAAGGTTCCGGAAGGCAGCCGTCAGGGTGAATTCACAGCCGGCCCGACGGGACGTCCCGGCGCGACAGCGCGTCCCGAGATTGTCGCCGGCAACACCGACGCGCCCTCAGGCGGTAATGGAGGCGCGAATGCGCCGAGCGTATTTGTCGCCGCGCCACCGCACAAGGTCAATGCCGATGTAGCTGTTTCCGCGCCTCTGCCGAAGCCGGATATCCCCAGGGCCTGGTCCAAAGACCAGGAGCCGGCCGCGGGCGCCACCGAAGCCCAGGTTTTCGGAGACAAACGGATTTATTCCATGGTCCTGAACATGCCGAACCTGAACTCCAGCGGAGGAAGCTGGATTCTGCGCTTTGCCGAATTGAATCCGCCACCCGGCTCCGCGGGCGAAGGTGTCAGCGGCCCGGTGGCGCTCAGCAAGTCCGACCCGGCGTATCCGGCGGCGCTGGTGCGCGATCGCGTGGAAGGCAGCGTGGTGCTCTATGCGGTCATTCACAGCGACGGACACGTCGGCGAAGTCCGCGTGCTGGAAGGTCTGCATGAAACGCTGGACGAAAACGCCCGCAGCGCGATACGGAAATGGCGCTTCCGTCCGGGAACCAGAAACGGCGTTCCCGTGGACGTGGAAGCTGTGATCAGAATTCCTTTTCGTGCGCCGAGAAACACGTTTTAGCTATCCGGCAAAAATCAAAAGCTTCACCACGGAGTCACGGAGACACAGAGAAAAACAAAAGATAGATTGGATTTATTTTGGACCGCCAGGATTCGGATGCAGTCAGAATCAGGGTATCGCTATTTCAAACTCATCTCTCCATCAGAAAGATGAGGGCACGGAAGATGGCGGACCGAGTTTGCGGTTTTTCCGTTCCTGGTTTTTCCGTGATCTCGTCTGTCCGATGGAGAGATGAGTTCGAAATCGCGACACCCTGATCTTGATTGCGTCCGAATCCTGGCGGTCCAAAAAGAACCAATTTATCTTTTGTTTTTCTCTGTGTCTCCGTGGCTCCGTGGTGAAGCCTTTGATCTTTGCCTACTCTTCCACGGCCTTATGAATCCTGGGATTGATGCACACTTCGTAATACCGCTTGTCGGTGTACTGTTTGAGAGAGAAGTCGCGGGCGTCGATGTGCGGCACAAAACCTTCGCGCACCACGATCTTGTGGAACAGGCCCTGCCCGATGGGCACGACGCCGCTGTAGAGGCGGACGGTATTCGTCTGCCAGATGCCGGGTAGCTGCAGGTCATGGCTGCGCAGAGAGATTTCCGTTTCGAGCTTGCGGAAGGCGGCTTCATTGATATGAATTCCGCCGACGTTGTAGCGCAGCAGAAATTCATCGGGATTGCCGCCGGTGTTTTCGTCATCCACGGTCTTGAACGAATACACGTTGAAGAGCAGGTCGAGGGGTTCGAGCGCGCGCCGCAGACCCTTGCTGCACGAAGACAGGCGGTCGCTCTCATTGAGCGCTCTGGAAATCATGATGCGCTGGCTGCCATCCACCAGGTAGAGCGGAGCGGAATCCTGGTAGGAGATTCCGATGCCCAGTTCGAGGTCGGGAAGTCCCGCGGCCCGCGAGCGCTCGTTGTGGGCGGTGACGATCTCGATGATCTCCCGGGCCAGCACGCAGGTGCGGGCCACGCCCATGCCCGGCTCGCCTTCGCGTTCAAACAATCCCAGAATGATCGCGTCGCCCTCGATGAACACCTTCTGCGCCTCGTACTTGGGCAGCAGCTTGCTGATGGGATCGTAAAAATTCAGGCTGAAATAAGAAGCCGGATTCTGTCCGCGTTCCAGCAGGGTGCGGGTCACCGTCGTGGATTCGCGAATATCGGCCTTCAGCACCACGTGGTGCATGATCTTTTCTTCCGACGGCCTCTGCTCTTCCGGAAGCTGAAATTCATAGAGCGTGCTGTTGATGGACGAGAGTTCGCGAAACCGCTCGTTCATGATCACGTTCACGCTGTCCATGATCGAGAGCAGAGCTTCCATGCGGCGCAGATCGCGATGGTAACGGGTGAAATCGGCCATGAACCGGCCCGCGATCTTGGCCCGTTCCGGTCCCTTACAGCTTTCCACTCTCTTCACCGCCGCGTGCAGGTTCGCCGGAGAGATCTTGCCCTGTTCTTCCAGCAGCGCCTCCACGCGCTTGCGCTCGGTGCGGGAGATCAGCGCGTTCTTGAGCTGCTGCGGATTGATCGGCGGCGAGTACTGCCCCAGCAGCGTCACCACTTCATACGACGCCACCACGTTTTCCATCACGCTTTCCCGTTCCAGCAAATCGACCCACGCGTTGAGCAGCACCTTCTGGCTCCTGCCCTTGGCGGTGGAGTCTTCCGGCGCTCCGGCGGAAAACAGCTCCTGCGCGTTTTCCGGAACGTTCAGGATCGCTTCCATCTCATGGTCGTCGTCCCCTGTTACGCCCAGCGATTTCAGAAACCTGCCGGCGATCTCCTGCATGGTGAGAAAGCGATCGGGATCGCGATCGTAGTTGCCCAGCATCACATAGTGTTCGGCGTTGAGGTAGTCGTCGTGGCCGTCTTCGGTGAACATCAGGCGGTTGAGAAAGAGATCGTAAGTGGCGAGAGTGGAATCGCCGAACAGCGAGCGCCGGGTGCGTCCCAGGGTTTCTTTTTCGATTTCCCGCCCCGCCTGGAAAAGGTCCTGGCCCACGCGCCGCAGCACCGCTTTTTTATTGATCTGAAAACGCGCCAGCCGGTCGCGGACTTCGAGCGTGCGTCCGGGATTCATGTGCCGCGGGCCTTCGTATTGTTTGATGGTGGCGCGGCAGCGTTCCAGCACCTGGGCGAACTGGGCGGGCAGTTCGGCGCGCAGAAACTTGAGCACCGCCAGCCGCAGCAGAAGATCGATGGATTGATTGTTTTCGCTCTTGGCCCGCGTTACCGAAACAATGTGCAGATCGGCCAGCAGAGTCTTGAATTCGCCCGGCTCCGGCAGCCTGGGGGCGGGCGCCGCCGACCGCGGAGCGAAACGCGGAATCGGCTTATTGGTCGAGATCGCGTCCGTGCCCGCCAGCTGTCGCTGTCGGGCTATGTGCCCTCGCTTGCCCTCGAGAACCTCGTGCCGGGCATCGACAACGTTCGCCACGATGTCTTTCTCAGTCCCCGATTTATCGAAACCGCCCGCCTGCATCTGTTCAAACTCATCGCGCGGCATGGCGCGGTCGAAGACCTGGCGGGCACGGACGCGATC
>WNFD01003157.1_pt1 | contig 20274 bp, 44 predicted proteins | sample 5400491 | NCBI WGS metagenome assembly WNFD01 (sample SAMN13153343, study PRJNA577476) | soil metagenome | isolation source: 120 cm saprolite under Douglas fir tree site 2 hole 2 replicate 2 | place: USA:California | collected 2015-04-18
CGGGTTGGTTTTTGAGCTGTGCGTCGGCGACTAGGGGAGGGTTGATGCCTTTGTCGATGCCCTGAGCCTTTCTACGTGTCTCCTGCTGGAGCTGCTTGATATCCGGTAGCGCGTCCATACCGGGACTGCGTCCGTAAGGATCGTTTGCCACCAAGTCCCATCGGCCAATAATAGCCGCACGCTCGTTGAATCCTCGCTTACGGAGGAAACCTCTAGCGCTTGTACCGCCTTGAGGATTAGTGGCACCTCCCCATTCCCAGTAAGTCTCACGATAGGCGAAGTGGTCTGGGATTCCATAACGCTTGGCGTCCGTGTTCGGTTCGATTGCATGAGCGATAATGACCTCGCGGGTTAGGTTGGCGCCGTCTTGGAGATCGTAGAACTGGCGGATTTGCGGAGAGGTGTTTTCATAGCCGAATTCGTCGACGGTTTGGCCAACGGTGTAGGTGAATTCGCGGTAGAAGATAACTGGGCGGTATTTGCCGTCGATGTCGACGTAGTATTCGCCGAAGGCCGGGTTGATGCAATTGACTACGTTGTCGAAGTCTTCGTATACGAGCATGACCGCGGTACCGAAGACGACTAGATCGAAGTAGAATATCGCCATTGCAGTGTAGAAGTTGGACTCCGCGAATACAAGATACATAAGTCTTTCGCATTCAGCGAGCCACAGTGAAGTAGGGCTGGTCTGGGTCGAGTCTAAACGCCCGATCTTGAGCTTGAACCAAGGGCGGGTTGGTGAGGATATGCCAGACATCATTCCAGCGGATAGGTTCCGTGCAGCTATAGTACCAGTGGAATCGAGAATGTGTTGGTTGATCGGCGATCCACGGTTCTGTTGATTTTGGGTTATGAGCCATTTGTACCGCCTGGGTAGGATAAAGTCGGCCAACTCTCTTGCATGCGTCCACCATGAGTAGCGGTTGTTGCGGAGGCCCAACAGGCGACCTTGTTGGAACTTACGCAGGAGCATATCCTGCTCGGTCACGTATTCCGAGTAGAGACCTGAGAAAGGATTGGTGGTTAGGGCGTTCAAGAGATCACCAAACCAAGAGCCAGAGGATGGCAAGGCCGACGAGGAGGCCTGCGGCGTATTGGAGTTCTTCGAGATAGGTCATTTCAACACCTGGATTGGTTTGCGTGAGGGCTTCTTGCCGGTTTGGAGAGGTTTGCCTGCTGGAACCGGCGCGGATAGCTGACCTGACTTCTGCATATCGCTCGCGGCGATGAGGAAGTTGACCGGGTTGAGCCCGGCGCCTGATTGGGCCTTGGCCATTTCTTCTGGCGGCAGCATTGGAGCTTGGGGCATTAGCTGATCTCACGCTTGAGCCAAAGGATGAAACTGACAGAACCACTAATGAAACTTTCCTTCACAAACACAAGTTCCCAACCATTCTTGCCGAGCTCTTCCAGTGCTACTTGTGGCTTCTGCTCGGCATCAACGACTAAATATTCAAACTGCTTGGTCATCACTGTCCTACTAATTTCTTCCCACCGGATTCAACGCCAGGGCTGGGCAGGGCTGTGGCGTTGAGAAACGACGGGGTCGCAGATTTCTTCCCGGGCTTCTGGCCTTGCGGATTCTGCGCAATCACCGGCGGAGGCGGAGGCGCGTTTGGCAGCTGCGGGACAGCTTGTTGGGGTTGGGATGGGGTCATTGAAGGGGCCTATGAGGACGTGAACTCAATGCCTAACCACATTGCGGATTGACGTTGCACGATTGTGGGAACCGAGTGGGCCAGCTGGTTCGCCTGGGGATAGGATGGTTGCGTGGCCCATGGCGTAGGTTACGTTCGGGAGATCGTCGAAGACAGTCCCAGCGCCGACGATTGACCATTGGCCGTCGAGAGGCATGTAGATGTCGGATGTGAGTTTGTATCGGACGTTGGTCATTGTACAATCTCCTTACGAACTGTCTCCATGCCCTTTCCAGGCTCAGCGCAGGCTTCACAAACGAAAGTTTCTTTAATCTTGCCTTTATCATTGTAATCAGGCCAGGGACCAAGAGATTTCATTTCTGCGTCACATTTTTGGCAGGTCATTGAACAGCCTCCGCGGAGTAGGTTTTGCACTCGAGGCATTTGTAGCGGTGAAAGAGTTTGCAAGCAGCGTCGAGAGCAGGCCAAGTGCCCATGTAAAGCATTTCTTTATGGCATTTGAGACAGGTCATGCAGCTTCTCCTTTGTACGGATCCCACTGTGGGCTGAGCGATTTGGTCATAGAGTATTCGACCTGACCTTCCATAAAGGCTGGATCGAAGGGATTGTATTCGCTCACGTGCAACGGTGCGTGAGGTCTATCACCACCGGCGAGCTGATGTGGAGTCAACGGACCGCCGAAGGTTAGGCAGAGGCCATCGAGTGAATCGAGGTCAATATCGGGATGGTCGTTGAGGATGTCTTCTTTGGGCGTGAGGATGATCTCGCCAGTGGATTCTTTGATAGTATATTTGATTGCCAACATCGCGGTGCGGAGGTTAGCGTCGTATGGGAGCATACCTGTACGGAGCCAAGCACGGCAGGCTCCGTACATGGCTGCGCGCATGTTGGCGTATTTCTCGCCGGAGGTGTTGTTGATTAGGCCGGTGATGGAGTCTTTGGCGCCGAATTGGATTTCGGTTACGTAGAGGGCCTTGGCTCGGCAGTTGTCGACGACGCCACCGCCGACGCCTCCTCCATCGATGAAGATTCCATCTGGGCGCCAGGTTGTCCAAGCATCGTGGATTTGGTTGGCGAGGGCGACAGTGTCCATACCCGAGAATATCTTGCGCTCGAGGGTTCGTGCGTCACGACCTTTACGGGGAAATATGACCGAGTTGTTTCGTCCATAACGAGCAACGTCCACTCCAATAGCCAAGGGGGTGAGGGCATCAACGTAAACCTCGCGTTCTGGGGACATGGCGGCATCGATGTCGAAGGCCGAGAAAAACTCCATGAGACCGAGGCGTGGGAACTGGCCAAGGATACGAACGCGAGTGTAGTCGGAGTCGAGGCCATAGACGGAGATGAGATGTTCAATGCGTTTTTTGTTGGTGATTGGGACTTCACGGGAATCGATCTGGGTTGTGTGCCAGAAGGATGAGTGTTTGCCGCCGTCGAAGCATTCACGGAACCGGCCAAAGTTGCGGGTTGGGTTGCCGAAGACTAGCCAGATGAGCTGGGTAGCAAGGTCAGAGAACGCACCTTCGGCTGTTTCCCAGATAATGTCTTCGATCTCGGAAGCTTCATCGAAGACAAGGAGCATCCGCTTGCCTTTGTTGTGGAGTCCGGCGAAGGCTTGGGGGTTTGTCTTGGACCATGGGATCATGTCGATTCGCCAAGTCCGTTCGCGGGTTTTGTCTTTGGAGAGGAGTGCGGTTGCGGTGAGTGTGAAGTATTCCCGAGCGAACCAGCAGAGGTTGAACCACTTGCCGAGTTCGGCCCAGGTTTTGGTTTTGAGCTGTGGTTCGGTGTTGGCGGTGACGACGCCACGGGTGTCGGGGAAGGTCATGAACGCCCAGAGGATGAGTTGGGCGACGGTAGTGGACTTCGCGATGCCGTGGCCGGATGCAACTGCTTCTAGGATGGCGTCGTCGATGGTGGTCAGGCCAGCTTTGATCCGGCCCATCAAGGCTTTGGCCCAAGGCATCGGGCCATCATACCCCTCCAACTGCGTCCCGGCCTGTCCCCAAGGAAACGCACCCATCACAAACGCCAACGGATCATCCCGGACCTCGATTAGCCATTGTGCAAGGCGATCGTCCATTATGCCAAACCTTTCGCTCGGGCATGCCTCGGGCAAGCCTCAATACTAAAAGGAGGGAACCCTGCAGCAAGGGAAATGTGGCCCGACCTCACTACCCTGCGCATTGGCTTCCCTCCTTTTAGATACGCCGACGAAGACCCGCTTTCGCAGCGTATGGTTGGGTTGGAGGAGACTCGGGGACAAGACCTTTCCCCTCCAACCCTGACGCGGTGTAAGACTTCATTGGTCTGGCGAGATTGCTTGCCATAGCCAAGCCGATCCGCGCCGTCTGAGGAGATCGCCAGGAGTGCGTTGATTGGAAGCAACTCTTCCTTGTCATCGGCTTGGTCTAAGTGTTCGCCAAGCTGGCGTTCAGCCTTTAGCATGTTCTCAAGCTTGAGACTGCGATATTCATCAATCTCCTGATCATGCTGAGCGTCTGCCTCAGGCTGATACTGTGCGATCAGCTCTCCGAACGCCGGATCATTGTGATACGTCATCAGCCGCGTGTAGCTCAATCCAGTGATTTCACTAATCTGCTTCCGGCTTAGCCCACCCGCGAACAGCTTCGCCAACCGATGGTGTGTATTCCGAAACATCTTCACCCTCCCCTGCGGAGCCCGAGGTTGCTGCAAACACGCCAAATCATCCCGCGTGAGTGGCCTCACTGAGATAACCTTCGGCACCCTCGCCAGCTTTCCCCTATGCAGGGTCGGTTTCACAACACAAACTCCCTTTGGATTTCTAACTACTCCACAAGTATACCACACTAATCCATCTTCGTCAACTAAAATCTTCCCTCCTCAATTCAAGTTTCCCCTACCCATCACTAATCTGGTCTATGAAAATAATTCATATGGTGGAGGCTCAAAAATTATATAGTTTGCCCCAAGGCTCAAAAATATAATAGTTTGCTCCGAAGACCTCAGGGCCCGGCGCGAGCGACGAATTTTGGCCCCCCACCCGACTTGGGCAGAGGGCCAATGGCTGAGTAGGTTAGGTGTTGTGCAGTGCGATATCAAGCCTTGGTAGTGAGTAGATGCGAGTTGGCGGAGATGAACGCCTCAATCTGAGGCTTGCAGCCAAGGAGGCGTTCCCATTGTGAGCGGTAGAGCGTGATCGGGAAGCGGCCGAGGCCGTAGATGGACAGGCCGCCTTTCTCGCCGACTTTCATTGTTATGGCCTTGGGCTTGTTGGCTAGAGCGAGCTGTGCTTCCAGCTCTGCAATGCGGGCGGTTTGGGCTTGTGCAAGCTGGGTGAGATTAGGCAACACGGTCATGGCTTGATCCTTCGGGCTGGTCGCCTGATTGCGACGATTGCAGAATGACACATCGACGGCCAAATGCAAATCACAACGTCGTGATGAATGCCGCACTGCACAACAGAGAACAGACTGTGAACGCCAAAGGCAGGTGGCCAATTTACTTCATTCATTCCCTATCAATCCCCATCACCTGCACTGTCCAATCTAATATTCCCTCAAATACCCCCTAGTGGAGCGCTAGTAATGTACGCATGGCCGGAGCATGGCACTACCCAAAAGGGCGTCTCTAAAGGGGTACACACAAACCATATATATACGACCCTATAGGCTTAGGCCCTATATAGCTATGTGCCATGGGTTGGGCTGTCCTACATTACTAGCGGAGTATTAGAGGGTATTGCAGGGAATACTAGATTGAGAGTGAAAATAATGCTTGACAAAGGAAGCGAAGTGTGGTATACTTGTGGGATAATCAGGCCTACCGTCTCACGCGATTGTGATTGGGGCGGACATATTTCGGCCGCAATTGGGGCGCATACTGTGAGGGCCAAGCAATTGGGCTTGGGAAAGGACATGGAAGATTGAGGAGATGCGTGAAGCCAAGGTCAAAGAGATCCACAAGGCTGAGGATTTGCAGAGCTACACTCACAGTGAGCTTGTACAAGCTGATAACTGGGTGAAAGACTTTGCCTTGTATAAGCTGGCTGAGTATCTCAAGACTGGGCCAGTTACACCAGCGTTGGGTGAGTATGTGATGCTCATGGCTCGGTGTCATTATGGCTCGCTTGAGACTGATGAGTTTCTCAAGGCTTATCAGTGCTATCCGGATTGGCTCACGGCGAAGGGACAGAGCAATGACCAGCAAGCTTGATAGGACAGTAATGCACCGCTCGGCTAAGGCCTATGCGGAGAGTGAGGCGAGTGATCCATGGGCGTATGCGAGGGCAATGACGCATTTGGCGAATGGGATTGCGACGTGGGCTAATGCGAATGGGGAAGGAGCGTTTTATAGTGCAGAAGAGGGGACTGAGACAAGGGTATTGCCCGATGGAGTCGAGTATCAGGCAAGAGTGTGGCGAAATAGGTTCAGGCCATGAGACGCTCAACCATTCTTGAGCAGATGCGTGCCAATGCCCAATGCAGGGGGATACATCTGCGCCAGCCGGTTTGGCATTGGGTGAAGCATGTGAAGCCGGTTATGCCCCGGCCAGCGAAGAGCTATCGGGCATGGCGCAGGGAAGGGATTAAACAACAACGCAGGGAGGCGAAGCGATGTACTGGTTCGGGGCAGTGACGGATGTGTTGGGGATTGGGATATTTGTTTATTGGTTGAGCATATCGGCTAAGCCTAAGACTTGAGCTATGGCCCTATATCTCCGAGCTAAACGCTCTTACGGCTGGCAGAGGGCAACCTCTTACCAGCCCTTCGCGCTGAGAGCAGAGATCGGGTCAGGTATGGGTCTAACCCAATGCTGTATTCGATAGTCTCTCGAACCCAGAGACGTTAGCAAGAAAGGCTAGCAAATATGACTGACGTAACGGTTGAACAGGAAGAACAGGCTGAGCAGGTCATCAAAACCTTCACCATTCCACTTAAGAGTGGCTGCGGTCACGTGACTTTGGAAGACGCTGATGCAGTTCCGCTGGAAATGTATCGGTATATCTTCCAGCAAGGCTTGGAAGCTATCGTGAACTCCGTGGGGATGTCCCAACTTCTCAAAGGCATCACCAAGCTCGAAGGCACAGACGCCGAGAAGGCCAAAGACGCGGTGCGCAAACAAGCTCGGGCCAATGTTCAGGATCTCCTGAAAGGCCAGATCAAGCGTAAAGGCGCTCGCAGTGCAGCGGTCAAAGTCGGCGGTGCGGTGCAAACCGAGGCATTACGAATGGCTAAGGAAATGGTCAAGGATCTTATCCGACAAAGCAACCAGAAAATCGGAGCGTACAAGGCTTCGGAAATCACGAGCGCTGCGAAGGATGTGCTTGAGGCCAACCCGGATCTTATCAAGAAGGCGGAAGCCAACTTGGCTGAGCGTGCCGGTGCGGCCAAGACCACGAAGGCTCTTGATCTCAAAGCCATGTTCGGTGCAAAGTCTGAGAGCGAAGAGGTGAAGGCCAAGCCGAAGGGGGCTAAAAAGACCCTTGAGGCGAAGGTCAGCGAAGCGAAGGATCAGACGAGGGTTAAGCCCAAGGCTGATGCCGCTAAGGTCGCTCCGCGCGCAGGGATAAAGGAAACCCATCACACCACGGCTCATTAACCGTTGAGGTATGCCCCATATTGCGGAAGCGCTGAGCAATGAGCATGCGGAGACCCGCCAGAGAAGCTTAGGATCAGCGTTGGATTGAGACACGGCGCCAGTAGTGCCAACAGGGGAGAGCAATGGGGACTGATTGGATGGGACTGAGTGTACGCAAGACTGAGGACTGCTTCGGCAACCTTATGATCTACATTCATGGTCCATCCCTCTACAACCTCAGGATCTCCCCTGCCATTTATCTCGAAAGTGTTGGAAAGGGGCCAATTCGGCCCATGGAGTTCAACAGGAGAGCCCGACAATGTCTAATGGAAATGGAATATCATTTGTTCATGATCTTGTGGCAATGGCCACGGCTGCGGACAAGGTGCCACAGCTTGAGGAGAGGATTGCTGAGCTGGAAGCAACGCATGGTGTTGATTTGAGCACGATATCACTGCTCGAAACTCGCATCATCGACCACACCAACGCACATGGTGAGACCAAGGCTCGGTTACAGAATGCGGAGGTAGCTCGTGACGACGCAGAGTTGAGGTTTCTCGAAGCTGATGACGCTAAGCTGGCCGCAGTTCGTGCTATGCGGGTTGTCATTGGTGAAGCAGAGGCTTTTATCAAAGCAATGACGCCGGAAGTGGTGAAACCCAGCTATGAAGGCAAATGGCTATGGGATGTTCAAGGCTGGAGCAATATCAGTCTCACTCAATGGCTAGAGAATGGTGGTTCTGCAAGCCGCTTTGTTTCTGTAAAGCTAGCGGAGCACACAAGCCCAAACCCTTTGCCGGTGTCTTCCGCTTCAATCGATCACCTAGACCCTGGTGGTGGTGAGGATCGATTAACCCAGGAAGCCGATGCATACATTTCTAAGCACGGTGAAGGTTGGCCTCCGGGTCAGAGTGAGACGGACCCTACTGCAAACATCCTTGGTACCCAACAACAGCCATCGCCAAGTGCATCATACGACAGTGCGGAAAGCAAGGAAAGTGCATCCACGACTACGAGTGAGGGTCCGTGTGAAGCGGACCCTACATCAGCCGACGACAGTGGCTTCATCAACGAGAAGTTGCTTGGCTCCAGCGACAAGACACTGGAGGGAGATAACTCCGACCCTTTTGCAGCCTCGCGCTTTGGGAACGGATCTCCGACTGCGGATACTGGCGGTGCAGGGACACAGGAAAGTGCTTTGGAGAAACCCAACGATGACGATCTCTGGGCCATACCATCCCGGGCAAGTCATTATTCGAGCTAACCCTTAGCCTCGCTGGTTTGGAGCTTGCACGTTCCTTTCCGGATCAGGCCTGCCAGTGGCGCCGCAAATGGGCCACTGGCATTTTCTGGATCAGGGAACATGAGAGTGAAAATAGTCCTTGACAAAACATGAAAAGTGTGGTATACTTATAGGATAGTCAGAATTCGGGAGCTTGGCAAATGATACCACACGACAAGAACGGACGAGTATATCTCAGGATCGCAGACGCCAAAGCAGGACAAACAATTGAATTAGACGATGCCTTTACTTGTTGCAAAACAGGCAAGGCTACACTCTTTACCAATAACAATGGACTGCTTGGGTTCAAATGTGACAGCGGAGAGCATCTTCTCGGTGGTCAAGCTGAGGATGATTACTACCTAGGAGCTTATCCAGTTAATTGAGCAGCCCGACAATCAATTCCATCCTATGTCAAGCGTTGCGGTTACTTCGTCCAGTGCTGTTGGCCGTGGGTGCAAATCCCACTCAGCGAAAGCTGGTAGCTCAGGTAGAGCAACAGTATAAGAAAGCTCCGCAGCACGAACCTCGCTAGGATGGCTTAACGAGAGGCATGTCATTAGAAACGGTTACTTCGCTGGATGAAACTGGGCAACCAGTTGTGGTTCAACTCCACAAACACCGTTTCAATCTCCTCACTGTCTCTCGCTAAGCTTTGTAAGATACTGTGCCAATTAGTTAGGGATACTTCGCATGATGAAAAACCCTAACCAAACCCTCGCCAGTATCCCACAAAGCTTATGTTCTGTGCCAATTGATCCCGGTTACTTCTTTGGGTGAATGATACCGTGGTCAGCCACTCGCCAGAACACCTTAGGCTTATCTGTGGCCCCATATTATGAAAGGACAAGATTATGGCCCGATTGAATGTTCCTAATCATCTTGAGCCGATTTATACCCATGAAGGCGGACAAGCAGTGCATATCTCTCCGTTCAACCAGCTCCGCAGAGCGGTTGGCGCGTGTATGCTTTGGGAAGATCAATTCTACGAAAGTGGCAAGTCCATCGCGGATCGCATCGCGGAACTGTGCGGACTGTGCATTCCCGAAGACATCGCTCGGCTGGCAATCCATGCCCGCAGCAACCTAAACCTGCGCCATGTGCCATTGCTGCTCTGCGCAGAGTTGCTAAGGCAGCATCCCACCTTCAAATCAGCCGCAACCATCGCTCTATGCATCCAACGTGCGGATGAAATGGGCGAGATGTTGGCGGTTTATTGGCGGAATGGCATTGGACCGTTGGACCATCAGCTTCGCAAGGGTCTGCAACTGGCTTTGCCAAAGTTCGATGAATATGGCCTTGCCAAGTATCGCAAAGACAACACACGATACAACCTGCGCAATGTCATTCGACTGGCTCGGGCAAAACCCAAGACCGAGGCTCAGCGAGAGCTTTGGGGAAGAGCTGTGAAAGGAGAGTTGATAACTCCCGATACCTGGGAAGTAGCATTGAGCAGTGGCGCAGACAAGCGCGAGACTTGGGTTAGGCTATTGGCTGAAGGCAAGCTAGGTTACTTCGCTCTGCTTCGCAATCTCCGCAATATGGATCAGGCCGGGGTGCCAGTGGATATTGTGGATGATGCAATCAAGGCGCGTCGTAACGGTGCGCAACGTATCCTACCCTTCCGCTACATCGCAGCCATGCGTGCGGCTCCGCAACATGCGCAGGCGTTGGACCTTGCACTATGCGAGGCTATTGGTTATCTACCGGAGCCAACAGGCACCACATTCATCCTTGTAGATGTCTCCAGCTCTATGTATGGTAAGCTCAGTGCCAAATCTGACATGACTCGAATGGATGCCGCAGCTGGGCTGGCTGCGCTTTGGCCCGGGAAGTGCCGGGTATTTTCATTCAGTGAGGAACTTGTGGAATGCCCTCCATTTCGAGGCTTGGCCGGAGTTCAGGCTGTGGTGAATTCACAAATCCACAGTGGAACAAGGCTCGGCGTAGCGTTGGGCCAGCTCAATACATTCATGTACAACAATGATCTAGGTTCGATTAAAGATCGGCTGATCGTCATCACCGACGAGCAATGCGATAGTAACGTACCAAGTCCAATCGCCAAGAGAGCTTACATGATTAACGTAGCGAGCTACAGGAATGGAATCGGCTACGGTGATCGATGGACGCATATCGATGGGTTCAGTGAAGGGGTGATTCGGTACATCGTGGGAGTGGAAGGGGAAGGGGAAGGGGAACGGAAGGTATGAATGTAGGTGAGTCAATGGCTCTCGCTCTGGGTATTTATCTCTCAGATGACGAAACCATTCCGTTGACAAAACGACAAGCGGAAATGCGTCGGCGCTATCATCAACGTCTGAACGAACAGCGAAATGAGGCCTTTGAACCTGAGGCCGGTAGGGAGGATCGACTATGAGCATCGTGTTTGACTTCAAAGACATCCGTTCGAGGGTTAAAGGCGATCCGATGATTAGGCCACAGGCAAAGGCAAGGATAAAATGCGAATGGGATTGTCCAGGGGATGAAACGTGTGAGAATCACCAAGACTGCATATGCGGATCACCAATGAAAGCTCACAGAGGCTCAGATGGACATACTCCCATTTCTGTTCATGAGCATTATAGTAGGATATACAATGACCCAACACTTTGATAGGAGCCTGTATGCCACTTATCTTCATCGCCTCGTTTCTAGGGGCTTTTATCGGCACTGCTACAGGGATTTTTCTTGGCGCATGGATACTGTTTTGAAGCACCTTGCATTGGCCCTTGCGTTGGTGGTTATTTGTGGCCCAACATTGGTTCAAGCCCAGCCATTTCCCTTCCCACGACCGGAGGATTGGGGTCCGAATGAACAACGGAGGATCTTGCCTGAGAGGAGGTATGATCCGTATGATCGCGGGCCGGAAGAGCGATATAGGGGACGAAGGGAGCGGGAAGGGATTAGTCGAGAGGAATATGAGCGCAGAGCATATTGTGCCATGCATCCAAGGGATTGTCAGAGATATGACTAAGCCTCAGCACGCACTTCACATTGTAGATTATTACCTTTGGCGCGCGATGAAAGATGATTGGGAATTGGCACATACGGCTTGCTTTCATTGGGCTGTATGTCGCGAAGCCTACCTCGACGAACGCGAAATGGAACGGGACCACAAGGAAAATTGGTGATGACACTCTATTCCTGCCGCCACTCCGGCGACCAATACCGGATCAGCAAATTCAATGACGATATGAACGTGCAGAGCAGCTACCTCTGCACAGAGACGGAGTGTGACTGTCCGGCTGGGGTCAGGCCAATCTGCCGCCATCGAGAGATGCTGCCGAGGTTCATTGAGCGTAAGACCGTCGACAGTGATTGGTGGTTCGACTACGATCGCGGAGGCTGGGTGCAAATGGGAAACGGGGAAGAACCGCTCCAATTGGAAGATTTCGAAGGGCCACATAGCACAGTGGTTAGTGTAGTGGGCTTTGAACCCATTGACGATGGTTCGAATCCATCTGTGGCTGCCAAACCGCTCCCACCTGCGCATTATCCATCGTGGAGGAGAATCTAATGACCGCCGTCCACGCACCCTCTGCCGCCCCACCCTACGCAATCAAATGCTGGATGGATGATAACAATGTTTATGCTGAGGTTCCGTCGGTCAACTCCCCTTGTGTGCTCAAGTTCCCCATCCAAGAGGGCGGGCTGGCGAAGTGCTTGGCAATTCTCGGTGCGCGCCACTCGGTTGAGGGCGCTGGTGAGCCATATATCCATCGACCTGCGCTCAACAAGAAACTAATGGCCGCGGGTGTGACGATGAAAGACATGGCCAGCGCAGAAGCGGTGCTGAGAAAGTCAGGAGTGCTGAAATGACCAGCGAAGAATGCATAGACATCGCCAAGGATATGGCCACAGAACTTATCGATCTCACAGAATGCCCACAAGATGCCGCGGAGATCTTGATATATTTGCACATCATAATATGGAAAAGCCAAGATGGAAAGGCTTCAACGTCAACGATGCTGGATTGTTACAAAACCACCTTTCTGAAAATGCTAGGAGAAGGGACAACACTTCAATGACCTTCAACATCGGCGAGGAAGTGATCTGTGTTGACAATTCACCAGCGTTTAGTGATGGCACATACTGCGATCTTGTGAAGGGCAAGACATACATCGTCCTTTCACTGTGCCCTATATGCTTAACCTGCGGTTGCATCGCGGTTAAGCCGGATCAGCGTCACTGGGCCCCAGATCGCTTCCGCAGACCGCAGGTGGATGAGGATGTCACGTCGGTTTATGTTGGGGTTAAGGTATGACTGAGCCCTACCTCATCGCCCACAAGGTCCGAGGCGAACCTGCGTTTGACATCGCAGTGCGAATGCAATGTCCTGAATGTAACGGCGATGACGCGATGCAAATGTCCTGCGGCGAGTGTGATTACCTCGGCTATTGGTGGATCGTATCAACCAGCGGCCATCGAGCTTATCCTTTTAACTCTTGGTCTCTCGATGAACTATTCTGGGCACCTACCGACAACGATCCAAAGATCCCAATCACCGATGCGAGTGAAGCCATTATGAACAAGGATTGGTCCAATTGGCCTGACCACTACCGGCACGGTGCTGAGGAGAAGCGGACCATTGATGTTTCTGCACTGACCAAGCCCAAACCATTCAAGATGAACCGGAAGATATGAGCTATGAAAATCTGGCCTTGGAGTGTGATTGCGGAGCTGCACGATGAGAATGCCAAACAGCGTGAGGAGATAGCTCGGCTTCAAATAGCTGATAGCAAGTATGCCAAAGACTTTCGTGCTATCCAAAACCAAACCGAATACCTTGTCCGCACCATACGCGACATGGATAATCAGATTTTTAAGATGGGCCAATATACTGATTGGAACCAAATGCGTCCACATTTCAACTACCTCCACGAAGGCACGATCTCCCGCAAGCGGACGGAGAGCGATCGGATTAATGACCTACTTCGGCCGGAGTTGATCAAGACCTACAGCGGATCGAAGATGATTGAGAGTCGATGATATGCACTACGAAACCCAAGGTGGCATGGTCACCCAAGGCCTGAACTTCTCCAAGATGCTCGATCTCCTTCGTGAACTACAAGAAGCCACCGCGCTGCAAGGTCATCTCATCCGTGCGCAGGGAAGCTCCACAAAGGACAATGCTCTTGCAGATGGCTGGCTCTGCATCTCCGAGAACCTCAAAATGATGGAACGATTCATCACCACCATGGCTCAGGGAAAGTTACTACAATGACCACCACACCAATAATTGGAAATGCCAATGGCACTAAGCAGCTCAATCCAAGCCTACCCTGACTGCCACGAGTTCTTCGAAGCAGTTGTGGATGATCCGCAAGGAGGTCGGATCTGGAAAGGCACGTTCCAAGCCTCGCATGAATTCCGGCATCGATGTCATCAGTTTCGCCGCCTGCACAGGAAGAACAATGAGAAGATTTACAAACCCGGCGAGCTGATGTTTGGGTGTAGCGAGTATGACACGTTGAAACTCCAGCTCAAGGAAGATTCCGCTGGAGATTGGTGGGTCTATGCAGTGCAAATGCGCAACGCACCGAGGAGTATTGAATTGTTGAGTGAAGTTGAGCCGGAAGACCCAGCATTGCGGGAGATCGAGGTTGTGAATCGATTGCTGCTTGAGGATCATAGTGAGGATCGAGAACAATGAAAATCTGGTTTGATACAGAGTTCATCGAGGATGGGAAGACCATCGATCTATTGTCCATTGGCATGGTTCGTGAGGACGGCGCTGTGCTGTATTTTGAATCAGCAGAGTGTGACCTAAACCGCGCCAGTGATTGGGTCAAGGATAATGTAATCCCACATCTGCGACAGGTGTGGACATCGCGCAGTATGATTGCTTCGACCATCGTACAGTTCGTTGGAGAGAAGCCTGAGTTTTGGGCCTACTACGCTGACTATGATTGGGTCGCACTGTGTCAACTCTACGGCACGATGATGGATTTGCCTAAGAGCTGGCCGATGCATTGCCGTGATGTCAAGCAGTTGTGCGATAGTCTTGGCAATATAAGGCTACCCAAGCAAGAGAACGCCGAGCACAATGCACTCTCTGATGCTCTTTGGGCCAAACAAGCGTGGGACTTTCTCCATGGCAACTAAAGCCCCACAAGAAACCTACCTGCGCTATTGGGAAGCCGCTGCGTTGCAGGAGATTGGGATCGAGATCAAGGTTGATCCGAATGATCAAGCGATGTTTGTGAACGCTATTTATGATGCACGGAAGATGTTTGGAGGGTATGAGGATATGATTGTTCTCCAACCCAACCCACCGGGGACGCTTTTTATTAGGAAGAAGGAACTAGCGGAGATGGAGGAATGAGAACGTGGACATTGTTGTTCTTTAATGCGGGCCCAATGATAAAGTTCGAGGATGAGTACGCAGGAACGTTTCTGCATGTGGAAGATCTGAATCCAGAAGCTCACATTCGATTTCGGCTAACCCCGATGGAGCTTCTAGCCTTTGGCCTCAAATGCGTTCTGCGGAGCATGTGGCGATGACCAAACCCGACAACGAAATGTTCTTCCATGCCACACCCAACGAAGAGCTCTGCACCGATGGCAGCAAACACGACTTCCAAGGCTGGATAGATCTGAAAGACGAGAACGGCTATGTTTGCGGTGGTACGACTGTTTGCACCAAGTGTGGATTGGACGCATTTACACACAGCTTGAGGTATGGGCCATGAGCGATACTAACCAAGACGACCCAACCGACATCGACGAACTCATGCGGAGGATCGACGAAGAGATCGAGTTTGGGTCGGGGATTGTCACGCCGAAGTACATCGACGCGGTGGTTGCCTACCAGCGCCAGCAACGAGCGAGGCGGCAGGCTGGGGTGAAGACGAAGAAAAGCGAGGGGGAAGATGGACCGAGGTTGGATATTAATTCTCTGCTGAACAAACCTGTGTTCAAAATGAACCGGAGAGTGTAGAGATGGACAACTGCAGCGAAGCTGTATCACCCAAGGCCCCCTCTCCATTCATCTCAGGAACAAAGATTCAATACGCGATCGATTCGACCAGCCTCGGTGCGATGAAGTTGTGTCCGAGGTACTATCAATACACCATTCTCGAAGGTTGGATGCCTAAGGAAGAATCGATCCATCTGCGGTTTGGGATTGAGTATCATTCAGCGATTCAGGATTATGAAAACCTGCGCGCGGAAGGGTTGGATTTCAACGATGCTGTTAGGGAGACTATGGGGAGGTTGCTAATCCGCAGCCATAAATTCGATCCCGATCCAAGCACCAAGGCCGGGCAATACAAGAACCCGAATAGCCTTCGCCAATTGGTTGTAGACTATCTCGACGAGTTCGGCCGTGGCGATCCTTGCAAAACCTACATCCTCGCCAATGGCAAACCAGCAGTCGAACTCAGCTTTCGTTGGGAACTAGACTGGGGACCCAATTGCAGCGAAGCTGTATCCAATCCTACCAATCCCAGTGACCAACCGAATACAGCTTCGCTGCAACCATATTTGCTGTGTGGCCATTTGGATCGGGTGGTGAGTTATAATGATGATTTGTTTGTGCTGGATCATAAAACAACGACAATGTCTGCTGGCGATTGGTATATGCAACAGTGGAGCCCAAATAACCAAATGACGTTGTATGCCTTGGCTGGGAAGGTTGTGTTGAACGCACCTATGCGCGGGGTGATCATCGAAGCTGCGCAGATTTTGCTTGAGAAGCCTAACAAGTTCACTCGTGGATTTGCCTATCGCAGTGATCAGATCATTCATGAGTGGCTTAGTGATTTGGAAATCACTTTGGAGCTGGCCCAGCATTACGCCAAAGCCAATCATTGGCCGATGAATGACACCGCGTGTGGCATGTACGGCGGATGTAAGTTTCAGAAGGTTTGCTCCAAGAACCCAGAAGTCCGGAAGCATTATCTGAACGCGGATTTTATTCAACTCGACGAGGACCTGAGATGGAACCCGCTAAAGCCACGCTAGATATCTTCAAGCTGTTCAACCTCAACATTCATGCTTGGCACTACTTCGGCATTATCTGTTTCAATGATCTGCCAGGGATATTTCCAGGATTGGGAATAGATGATGAATGAAAAACAACTCCGCGCAATCCTCCCACTCCTCAAAGCTCGTGTGGTCGACCGTGGCCCAAGCCATTTCACAATCAGCTTTGGGCCGGAGTACGGCTCACCAACGCAGATTAGGATTGAGTGTAACATGGATATGTACGACCTGCATGATGGGGATTTGTTAACGATCTATACCGAAGTGATGCTAACCCAACCAAAAGGAACCGCGTGATGCCCGAGACCCGCACAACCCAACTCAAATTCCTCGAGGAAAAGAAACACTCAGTTCGGTATGTTTCTGAGCAAGCTAAGGACGTGGTTAGTTCAGTTTACATCATGAAAGCCGAGTTGGACAAACCTTGGCGGTCTAATCGGGCTTGGCCGGAGAAGATCAAATTGACGCTGGAGTGGGAGTGATGCCAAAGATCACATACCTCAAAGAAATCGATGGTGCCTTATGGGCCCGGCTTGAGTTAGATCACCCTACTAGGGATGGAGTGGTTCACATATTTACCGACAAGGAAATTCGAGAGCTTAAAGACAAAGAGCGCCAAGAAGTGAGAGAGGAAATTGAAAATGCCCTCGATCGCTGGAAGGACTAAACCATGCCAAGCCTCGCCGATCACCAATCAAACGACCTAACCAAGCTCCTCCTTATTGGCGATGCCAAAACCGGCAAAACCGGGTCGTTGGTCTCCCTAGTCAAGGCCGGATACAAACTCCGCATTCTTGACATGGACAATCTCCTCGATAGTCTCAAATACCAAGTCCTGCGTGAATGTCCGGAGATGATGGGGAATGTTGATTATCGAACCCTTCGAGATCGTTACAAACCCACCCCTCTCGGTCCTGCACTCGACGGCAAGGCTACGGCATTCATCACAGCAATGAAAATGCTCGATAAATGGAGCTACGACGATGTTGACTTGGGAAATCCGGCCGCGTGGGGGCGTGATAGTATCCTTGTCATTGACAGCCTATCTCGACTATGCGATGCCGCCTACGATTTCCACCAATCAATTGCCCGCCCTGGTAAATCAGGCGACGTTGACGGCCGAGCAATCTATGGACTTGCGCAAGATGCTGTTGAAATGGTACTTAGCAATCTTACTAGCGACACCTTCGCAACCAACGTCATCGTCATCGCGCACATCGCGTATCAAGACCAACCAGACGGCACGAAAAAGGGTTTCCCGCAAGGGGTTGGGCAAAAGCTAAGCCCAAAGATTCCACAGTATTTCTCCAGTGTGGTTCTCTACACCAACGTTCGAGATAAACGCACAATCAAAACAAACTCTACCATGCTTGTCGATCTCGCCAATCCCAAGCCGTTTGAGATGTCGCCAGAGCTCCCCATAGAGACTGGCCTCGCCACCTTCTTCGAAACCCTGCGTGGGCCAACAGCCGCAGCTAGCGCAGACAAGCCCAAAGCGGTTATATTGAAAAGGAGAGTTTGACCTTTGCCCAAACCCATCCGCCCAATGAAGCTCCTGGCGTTCATCAACCTACACGCCTACTTCATCCGCCTCAACCCGCCCTTCTCCGAACCCACCAAGGAAATCCTCCGCGAGATCGAGGAGCATATACTTAGTATTATTCAAAAAGAAAGGAACCCAATCCAGACCCGAACACAAACCCAAACCGACCCAAACCGAAACCAATTCTACCCGATCAACAAGGACACCTTCTAATGGCCACCAACTTCGAAGACATCCTCAATCGATCCATTGACGACATCAAACCGCCTCCGATGCTGCCAGAAGGCACCTACCTCTGCGTGGTCCAGGGCTTGCCAGAACAAATCGAATCCAGCCAGAAGAAAACCCCCGGGCTACGGTTCAAGTTGCAAGTCGTCCAGCCCTTGGAAGACGTCGACCCGGCCGAACTCCTCGCCTTCGAAGGCGGGGTTAGTGGAAAGATTGTCAACCTCGATCAATGGGTGACGGAGGATAGTTTGTTCATGCTAAAGCAGTTTGTTGAGCATTGCGGAGCCTCGGAGGAAGGTGCGAGCTTGAGCGCCTGCATTGACAACGTACCCAACTCCAGCGTGCTTGCGTTTATCAAGCACCAGACGAATGAAGAAACCAAGCGGACCTTCGCGAAGATCCAGCGCACCGCGCCAGCAGCGTAAAGGAGAGTACTATGGAAAACACTATCGGATGGGCCGTCAATCAATTGCACACTGGCTTTCGTGTCTGTCGCTCCAGTTGGAATGGCAAGAACATGTATCTGGAGCTTCAAGTCCCTGATGCAAACTCCAAGATGACACTCCCCTACGTCTACATGCGCACCGCTCAAGGCGATCTCGTGCCTTGGTTGTGCTCACAGACGGACCTGCTGGCAACTGACTGGGAAATCGTGTGATGGACAATGAAGGCGCAACTGAACCTACTGGTGAGACATACCAACTCACTGAACTACTATATATTCATAAGCAATTGATCAAAACCAACCGACCCAAGCTGGCTGAGGCCCGGGACAAGATCGAAGACATAATCTTAGCCATGACCAACGATCTCATCTACGACTAACCCTGTTCCTCCCAAACTGGCTAGAGCGCAAATGCTCTGGCCGTCTTTTTGGAGTCCACATGCCAAAACTCCACATAATCTACGACCCAAAAGATATGCTCAGCCACAGCGCCGATCAAGTGCGAGTTGCAAGGCTCAAGATAGCTATCCTAGACATCGCCAACGCAGACGATCTGGGCAACCGCGAGATCAAAGACATCGTCACCGAACTCGGCACTTTGCTATTGGAGCAGGTGCGCATCGCAGGAGCCTAGCCCAATGCAAAAACCCTTCCAACTCACCGAAGAAATGGCCCAGGAGCTAGCCAATGAAGTCTCCACGCTCGCGCCCCAAGGGAATGAAGCAACACATGACTCCTTTGGAGCGAGGGCTTTCGCTCCAAAGTCACGCCGAAGGCAAGTCGATTCACTACATAGCGAAGGCGATGCATCGGGATCATCGAACGATCAGCAGGTTATTGCGGAAGACCCGATCAATCCCAGCCACTATCGAAGACATCCATCGGGAGTTGAATGCATTGATATCACAGAACACATGCTCTTCAACCCGGGCAACGCGGTGAAGTATATCTGGCGATATATGGACAAGGATGATCCGGTGGAGAATCTGCGGAAAGCACAGTGGTATCTCGAGCGAGAGATCCTGCGATTAACCCGAGCCCCAAGATGAAACCAATACTCTTCATCGGCGAGCAATGGGGCGAAGCGGAAGCCCGGATCAAGCGAGGCTTCTGCGGTGCAACCGGTGCGGAGCTAATCCGTATGCTCACCGAAGCCGGTGTGATCCAACTCTCCCCACTCGACTCCGCCCACCTCCGCAGCTTCTGGGCCACCCGCGATCCCTGGTCCTTGGACAAAATCTGGGAGAACCACCGTGAAACCCTCCTCCGCACCAACGTCTTCAACATCTACCCACCCGGGAACAAACTCGAATACTTCTGCGGAGGCAAACCCCTCTCCCTCCCAAACTACGCCAAGCTTCTCAAAGCCGGGTATGTTAGATCTGAGTTCGCCCCAGAACTGGATCGTCTTGGCGATGAAATCCTCGCTCATGATCCTAATCTCATTGTCTGCTTGGGGAATACTGCTATATGGGCTATGCTGGGGACTACTGGGGTTCGGAAACTCCGGGGCACAACCGCTGTTAGCACTCATTGCGTTAGTGGGTATAAGCTGCTTTGCACTTA